>JAABVA010003148.1_pt1 | contig 15938 bp, 18 predicted proteins | sample 5560331 | NCBI WGS metagenome assembly JAABVA01 (sample SAMN12812661, study PRJNA571458) | rock metagenome | isolation source: Antarctica rocks | place: Antarctica: Victoria Land, Mt New Zealand sud | collected 2016-01-07 | reverse complement strand
CCGCTCGGGTCATGACCCGGGTCGGGTGCTGGTCGACCTGGCGGTGATGCTCGCCGACGGCGGGACGACGATCTCGGACCTGGCCGTACTGCGAAACCAGCCGGAACTGTTCGGCCCGGTCGCCTCGACCGCCACCGCCTGGCGGGTCCTCGATCGGGTTGACGACCGGCTGCTGGCTGGGCTCCGCTCGGCCCGGGCGATGGCGCGGGAGCGGGTCTGGTTGCAGGCCGCGGACACCGGCCGGCTACCGACCTCGACGACCGCCGGCGGACGGGTGTGGCCGGGGATCGGAGGTCCAGCTCGACGCCACCCTGGTCACCGCCCACAGCGACAAGGAATCTGCTGCGGCCACGTTCAAGGGCGGCTACGGCTTCCACCCGTTGACGGCATGGTGCGACAACACCGGCGAGGCGCTCGCCACCCTGCTCCGGCCGGGCAACGCCGGGTCCAACACCGCAGCCGACCACATCACCGTCACCGATCTGGCGCTGGCCCAGATCCCCGACGCCCACCGCCACGGCACGCCGATCCTGGTCTGTGCCGACGGTGCCGGCGCTACCAAACCCTGGCTGGCCCATCTGCGCCGGATCCGGGACCAGCAGGGCCTGGACCTGCGGTTCTCGGTCGGGTTCACCATGACCGCTGCCGTGCAGGCCGCGATCCTCGCGCTGCCCAAACAGGCGGCCTGGACCCAGGCGGTCGAGGCCGACGGGGAACTGCGCGACGGTGCCGATGTGGCCGAGCTGACCGGCTGGCTCGGGGACCTCACCGCCGCCGGCTGGCCGGAAGGGACGCGGGTCCTGGTCCGCCGGGAACGACCCATCCCGGAGCGCAGCTCACCTTCTCCGTCGCCGACGGCTAGCGGTTCCAGACCTTCGCCACCGACACCACCGCCGGTCAGCTCGCCCACCTCGAGGCCCGGCACCGCGCCCACGCCCGCGTCGAGGACCGGATCCGCTGCGCCAAGAACACCGGCCTGGCCCACCTCCCATCCGGGCAGCTCAACGTCAACACCGTCTGGGTCGAGCTCGTCGGCCTCGCCTGCGACCTACTCGCCTGGACCCGCATGCTGCTCCTCGACGGCCCCCTCGCCGCCGCCGAACCCAAACAGCTGCGCTACCGACTGCTGCACGTCGCCGCCCGCCTGGTCCGAAGCGGACGACGACTGCACCTTCGGATCGACCGCAAGTGGCCCTGGAAGACACGCTCGTCATCGCCTTCAACCGGCTCATCGCTCTGCCGCTCCCGGCTCACTGAACGCGTAATCCCGCCCCCACGAACCCGCCGGAGAAGCCGACCCCAGCGCCGGCAACACCGCCATGCCTGCTGTCCGGCAGCTCCCGCACACGCCGCAAACAACCAGACGATCCTCCAGTCCCACGGCTACCGAAAGACCGGGGCTAATGGGCCTGCATCGTTGTGATCTTGTGGTCTTCTCGGTGCATGAGTCGCCGGTGGGTCGAGCACTGTGCAGCGCAGGCCTGAGGTTCAAGGTCTACACATTGAGCGTGCCGCCCATCGGCTGCCAGGAAGGCGAGACGACTGGTGGGATGGCGTGCCGACAGTTCGCGGGCGATGAGCACTGATCCATTAGCGCGACGCGGTCCTTCCTGCGGCTCAACGGTCGAGTCGGTCAAGGAGAGGAGAGCCAGTGCGGTTCATCGGGGACGACTGGGCGTAGGCCCATCACGACATTGAGATTCAGGACGACGCCGGTCGACGGCTGGTGGGACGGCGGTTACCGGAAGGCATGGCAGGCATCGCCATGCTGCACGAGCTGGAGCTTGCACCAACCGCGGCACAGGCCCGAGTGTTGTCTTGCAGCAGGATCGCCGCGGCGCTACGCCGGGGCGGGCGGCAGCGCAACCTCGAGGTCCGCGCAGAGCAGATTCAGATCGCGCTGCGCAGCCCGCAGTTGGAACAGCCGCCGCTGATCGCTGAAGCCTTCGGCGCGGCCGTGAGCGCATACGTCGCTGTGCTGGCCAGTAGCGTCGCGCAGCTCCGGGTACTCGAGGAGCAGCTGGAGGCGTCTTTTGGCCAGCACCCGGCCGCTGAAATCGTGCTGTCCCAGCCGGGACTCGGCGCGATCCTGGGCGCCCGGGTGCTCGCCGAGTTTGGAGCCGACGCGCACCGCTACGCCTCCGCGAAAGCGCGCAAAATCTACGCTGGCACCCCCCCGATCACCCGGGCCTGCGGTCTTCGACGGGTCGTTCTAGCTCGAATGGCGACCAACGCCTACGCGACGCGCTACACCTGCAGGCTTTCACGGCCCTCAACACCAGTCCTGGCGCCCGCGCCTACTACGACGCCCGACGCGCCGATGGCCACACCACCACCAGGCGCTGCGCGCCGTCAGCAACCGTTTAGTCGGGATGCTGCACGGCTGCTTGCGCCACGGCACCCTCTACAACGAGGCGTCCGCCTGGCCCCGCTATCCCCACCAGGATCACGCGGCCGCTTGACGCCCTACAGCCGTGGGATGTCCTGGGGCATGGTCGCTGGCTGCAGCGACGTCGGCGATCTTTTCGGGTAAACGATCCCCGGCCTCACTGATCGGAACGAGTCAGAGCCCGGCTGGGCCGTGGGCTTGTTGCGGTGGCGCCTGGGGGGCTTGCGGGATGCGCAGGAGGCCGGCCAGGGGTTGGGGCAGGGTCCAGTTGAGGTGGCCGAGCAGAACGACAAGGGCGGGGGCGAGCAGGGCTCGAACGATGAGGGCGTCGATGGCGATGCCTAGGGCCAAGGCGGTGGCCAGGATCTTCACTTCCACCGCTGGCACGGTGGACAGGGCGATGAAGGCTAGGAAGAGGATGAGGGCGGCGGAGGTGACCAGGCGTCCGGTGTGGGCGATGCCGGTCACCACGGCGGCGGGGGTGTCGGCGCCATCGTCGTGGGCCTCGCGCATGCGGGAGAGGATGAATACCTCGTAGTCCATCGACAGGCCGAACAGGAACGCGAAGACGGCGACGGGCACCCAGGTGGTGATGGCGCCGCTTGCGGGGGCGCCGAAAAGCAGCCGGGTGCCCAGGCCGTGCTGCCAGATAGCGACGGTGATGCCGTAGGCGGCGGCCAGGGAAACCATGTTGAGCAGCAGGGCCTTGAGGGGTAGCCACAGCGAGCGCAGAGCGCGAGCCAGCAGCAAAAAGGTGACTGCGACGATGCCGACAGCGACCCAGGGGGCGTCGGAGTAGACGGCGGTGACGAAGTCGGCGTCTTCGGCGGGACTGCCTCCTACTCGGATGACGCCACCGGTCCCTGGTAGGTGCGCGGAGGCCAGGCGGAGCCGGACGGCGGACACGGTGGCTGCGCCGGTGGTGGTGGCGGGGTCGTCGGCGGTCCAGACCTGCACCAGACGGCCGGCGTGGGTGACCCAGCCGGGTCCGGTGGGGGCGACGGCGGCGGCGACGCCGGGCACGGCGGCCAGCTGGTTGACCGCCGTGCTGGTCGCTTCCGCGTCGGCGCTGGTGTCGGGTGGCAGGAGCACCTCGAGGGGTCGCAGGACTCCGGCGGGGATGCCGGAGTTGGTGGCGCGGGCGGCGGCGGCGCCGGCGGGGGTGGTGGCGTTGTAGGTGTTCAGCGTCGGGGATCCCAGGTGCAGGCCCAGCAGCGGGGAGGCCAGTGCCAGCAGCGCCACGGTGGAGGCGGCGGCGGTCACGGCGGGTCTGCGCACGACGGCGGTGGCGATGCGGGCCCAGGTGCGGCTGGCCGGGTCGGTGGGGCGCCGCCCGGGCCACTGCAGGCGCGGGCCGATGGTGGCCAGGACCACCGGGACCAGGGTGGTGGCGGTAGCTACGGACGCCAGCGGGATGAGGAGCCCGCCCAGGCCGATGCTGCGCAGGAAGGGCAGCGGGACGGTGACCAGGGCTGCCAGGGAAACGGCGACGGTGATGCCGGAGAACAGCACCGAGCGCCCTGCGGTGGCCATCGCGGTGCGCACCGCCGCTTCGTTGCTGGTCGCCGGGTTGGTCACGGGGTAGGTGTCGGCGGGGTCCCGGCTCGTGGTGGCGCGGGAGCGCTCCTCGCGCCAGCGCATCACGATCAGCAGGGAGTAGTCGATCGCCACGCCCAGGCCGATCAGGGCCACGAGGTACTGCACCACGAAGGAAACCTCGGTGACGCGGGTCAGTGCGAACAGGCACAGGAAAGTGGCCAGGATGGAGACCACCGCCACCAGCAGCGGCACCCCCGCCAGCAGGGAGGCGAAGACCAGCACCAGGACCACCAGCGCGCCCAGGCCCCCGAGCAGGGTCTCGAACAGCACGCTGCGATCCGAGCCGGACGAGGAGTCGTGCAACACGGCCGGACCGGTCAGCACCAGCGGCGCGCGCCCGACGTCAGCGCGCGCGGCGGCCGCCTGCAGTCGGGGTAGGGCCGCGGCGTAGGACGCTGCTCCGGGCACGGTCGGCGGGTACAGCAGCGCCACACCCGTGGTGCCGTTCCGGCCGGTCAGCACCGGGCTGGCCGAAGGGGCCACGACTCGAGTGCCGTGCACCTCCGCCGCCAGATCGTCGACGGCTTCGGTGAAGGCCCGCGCGAGGGCAGGATCGGCCAGCGACCCTTCGCGGGGGGTGGCGACCACCGCAATCGGGTCGTCTACGCCACCGCCACCGCTGGCACGGGTGATCGCCTGGTTCGCCTGGTAGGCAGGCTGGCCGGGCAGGGCAAAGGAGTAGCTCAGTGAGGACACGGTGCGCGGCGCCAGGGCTGCACCGGCGGCGGCGACAAGCACCCAGGCCAGGACCACCAGACGCTTGTGGGCCAGCACGAGATCGGTCCACCGGTCCATCGAGTCTCTCCGTGGTGATCGACGCAGCCATAAGGAACCTGACGGTCCTGGCAGGGACCTTACGGTAGGCCTCGTGGACAGCGCGACCCCACCGCCGTGCGACGCCGCCGGCCGTGCCACCGGCGACAGCTCAGGCGCCGGTCCAACGCCGGCGGGTGCGGCGGGCTTCGACCCGGAGGCGGTCACCGGCTGGACCCTGGTCCGCGCCTACCAGGTCATGGCCCGCCGCTTCTACGCGACGCTGAGCAGCGTGGACCTGACCCCCACCCACTTCGGGGTCCTGGTCCAGCTCGCCCGCCACCCCGGCAGCAGCCAGGCCGCCCTGGCCCGCAGCGCCTTCATGACCCCCCAAGCGATGGGAGAGCTGCTGACCACCATGACCAGCAACGGCCTGGTGGCCCGCACCCCCGGGCGTCCCGGCACCCCCACCGCCGTCACCCTGACCGACGCCGGCCGCGCCGCCGCGGCCCGCGCCATCCCCCTGGTCGCCGCCCTCAACACCCCCGCAGCCCTGGGTCTGGACGAAGATGAGAACACGACCCTCAACGCGCTGCTGCACAAACTCCGCCGCGCCCTGCACGACCCCTCCTGACCACGCGCTCCAGGACGCACTTCTACCGCTTCGTCGGGCTCGGCCCCGCCAACACCCGCCGCGAACAGCTGCCCCAAGCTGCCCCCCGGGCGCCGGACGTCGACCAGACCCCCCGGCTGCTGCGCGCCGCCGAACGCACCGCCACGGCCCCCGGCGGGATCCGGGACCGGGCCATCGCCTGCGTGCTGCTGTTCACCGGGCTGCGGATCGCCGAACTGGTCGCACTCCGACGTGCCCATCTGGTCGAGGACAGCCTGGACCTCGGCACCTGCGAGGGAGCCGGGACCATCGGCCTCGAACTGTTGGAGCGAGGCTCGCAGCTGGACATGCTCGTAATCGCACTTGGCGGCGGCGCGTTGGCCAGCGGCGTCGGTCATGTAGCGAGAGCCGTCGCGCCGGGCGTCGAGGTGGTCGCCGTCCAGCACGGGAGCGCCGGCGATGGCGCAATCGTGGCGGCGTGGCTCGGTCGTGGAGACCGACACCATCGAGACCATCGCTGACGGTGTGGCCGGTCGCTGCCCGAACCCGGAAGTCCTCGAGGACCTCCTCGTCGTCATCGACGACGTCGTGCTGGTCGATGAGAGAGCATCAAGGCCGGCGTGCGGCTGCTCTATCGGCACGCCGGGCTGGTCGTGGAGCCCTCGGCGGCACTGGGTGTCGCCACCGTTCTGGAGAACCGCGAGCGCTTCGCCGGCCGACGGGTGGGCACGATCATCTGCGGCAGCAACGTCACGACGGGCGACTACGAACGCGCTGGGTGCTGAGCGCCGGGTGAATTTGACGGACGCGCCAGATCGCCCAAGACGACGGCGCTCTTCGGGCGCCGGTGGTCACCAGCGGCTGGCAGACCTGGTCTGGACCCGGTGGCGTGCCTGGACCGCTGCGGCCGCCCGGTGAGCCGATGCTCGTGCGGGACGATCGGGACACGCCCGCGGTCAGTCTCGGTTCGGTCCGGCTGCGGCGCCAGGGCCGGGGAGGATCTCGACGTTGCTGGCGTGCATCGGCTGTCCGCAGTGCGCACAGCGCAGGTCGACGCTGCTGATCTCGCCGCAGGCGTGGTGGCGGTAGAGCACCGGCGGGCCGGCCTGACCTGCGAGCCACTTGTCGCCCCACCCGACCATCACCATCAGCAGGTCGACGAGCTCGGTGCCCTTGTCGGTCAGGACGTACTCGAACCGGGGCCGCCGGTCGTAGGGCCGGCGCTCGAGCACCCCCTGGTCGACGAGGTTGTTGAGCCGCTCGGTCAGGACCTTGCGGGAGATGCCCAGGTCCGCCTGGATCTGGTCGAACCGGGTGAGCCCGACGTACACGTCACGCAGGACCAACGGCGACCAGGACTCGCCGACGACGTCCAGCGTGCGCGCGATCGAGCACGCCATCTCGCCGAAGTCGGTGCGCTGCATGCGCTCAACCTAGCACTCGGGGTTGCTTGAAGGAACTTCGAGCGCTACGGTCTCGGAAGTCCCTTTAAGGAACTCAGAGAGGAGCGAGACATGAGCAAGGTCTTCGTCGCCCTGGCGGTGTCGGTCGACGGGTACATCACCGGCCGCGACCCCGGCGCCGGTCGCGGGCTCGGCGACGCGACGGTGCTGTTCGACTGGTACTTCGACGGCGACACCCCCAGCCAGGTGTTCGACGGGTTCCGGCTGAGCGGGCCCAGCGCCCGCGTCTTCGACGCTGTCGCCTCGCGGGTCGGCGCCAGCGTGGCTGGCCGCAACACCTACGACGACTCCGGGTGGGTCTCCGGCGGGGCGCCGCACCCGACCGCGCCGCTGTTCGTGCTCAGCCACCGGCCGGTGCCGGGGATGGGCGACCGTCAAACGCTGGTCTCCACCGGGATCGAGGACGCGGTCGCGGCCGCCCGGGCTGCCGCCGGCGACAAGGACGTGGCCCTCATGGGCGGCGGCGTAGCGACTGCGGCTCTGGCAGCCGGACTCGTCGACGAGGTGGTCCTGCACCAGGTGCCCATCCTGCTCGGCGCCGGCCGACCCTTCTTTCAGGAGCTCCCGGCTCATGTCCAGCTGCGCCTGCTGGAGGCCGTCCCGGCGCCGGGTGTCACCCACCTGCACTACGAGGTGGTCCGATGATCCTCGTCACCGGAGGCCTGCGCATGATCTGCGCCCACACCACCCACACCGCCCGCGCCCTCGGACACGGCGTCGTCGTCACCACGCACCGCCGGACCGATGTCCCGTCGTTCCTCGCCGATCGGATCACCGTAGAATCCCTCGACGTCACCGAACCGGGAGGCCTTCCTCGCCCTTGGCGGCGGCACCACATCACCGACGTCGTCCACCTCGCCGGCACCGTCCCGGGCCGAGGACCCGGTCCGCTTCTTCCGCACAGACGCGGCCGGCCTGCTCAACGCGCTGGACGCCGCCCGCACCTGGCGCGTCCGCAGGTTCGCCGTCGCCAGCAGCCTCGGCGTCTACACCGCTCGGATCGAGATCCCCTGGCGCGAGGAACTCGAGCTGCCGACCGCGCCGCTGCCGCACCTGATCGTCGCCTTCAAGAAGGCCGTCGAGCCGCTCACCACGCACAGCCTCCAGGACACCGGCGCAGCCGGTCGTGCTGCGGATCGGGAGCAGCTGGGGACCGCTGATGGACCCGGAATCACCGTTCAACCGCGTACCGCCCTACATCAGCGCCGTGCTTCGCGGTGAGGAGCCGCGGCCGCTGCACTCCGACGACGGCGGCGGCGGCGGCGGCGGCGGCGGCGGCGGCGGCGGCGGCGGCGGCGGCGACTGGTGCTACGCTCCCGACGCCGGGCGCGCGATCGCCCGCCTGACAACCGCGCAGACCCTGCGGCACGCCACCTCAACGTCTCCAGCGGCCGGCCGTTCACCAACAGCAAGTTCGCCGACGCCCTGCACGCGGCTGTTCCCGGTGCACGGCTCGACCTCCTGCCCGGACGACAGGCCGGCCCCGGCCACGACCCCTACCTCGACACCACCCGGCTCACCGCCGACACCGGCTTCACCCCGGCCTTCACCCCGGCCTTCGACCTCGCCTCGGCCGTCGCCGTCTACGTCGCCTGGCGCGCCGACAACCCCCGCTGAAGGAGCGCATCATGCTCGACCCCGACGTCCGCCGCGTACTCGACGGCGCCTCGATCGCCCACCTCGCCACCGTCCTCCCGGACGGCTCGCCCCACAGCACCCCCGTCTACGTCGGCGCACACGACGACCGAATCGTCTTCTTCACCGGCCCAAGCATGTGCAAGGCACGCAACCTGCGCCGAGACCCACGGATGGCGCTGTCCATCGCACCCGCCGACGACCCGTTCACCCCAGTCGTCGTCCGCGGACGCGTCGTCGAGTGGCTCCAAGGCGACGCGGCGTGGCAGATCATCGACCAGCTGGCCATCAAGTACACCGGCGCGCCTTACCCCCGAGGACAAGAGCGCGTCGTAGCCGTGATCGAGCCGCAGCGCCAAACCGTCGGCGTCGGTTGAGCCGACCGCATGCTGAAGCCCTCCGACGGAACGGTGGTCGTGGTGCTCCTTGTCATCGGCCACCGGAGCTGGGACAGCGCCGCCTGCCGTCCCGCGGACGATCAGGCGAAACGAGATCGTCGCGCTCGGAGCGACGCGCGTGGCCACACAGCGCCGCCAGAACCGCGCCAGCGACCGGTGCAAGTCACACGCTAACCGCGGCGTCTCACCGCAGGTCGTCTCACAACCAAGACCGCCTCCTCGATCTGTTCCGTATGACGTCCCGGTCCGGGACTGGACAGTGCCGATGTCGTTGCAGTGGGGCAGTGCTTGCTTCGGGAAGGGCGCGACAGCCAAGGCGCTGTACCGATGTCGACCGGCTTGCGGGCGCGCTCGTCCGCCTTCGAGGCAGCTCGCTCGGCGAGCCACCCGCCGACCGCCCACATGGCCGACTATGAGGTCGGCCCCAGGGTCTGCCGTCCGACGTCGCATGCCTTGACAGGCATATAACCTGAGAGGCATACTTCCGGTGTGCCGCACGTCCTCGAGGTCCTCGCCGAACCACACCGTCGGTGCATCCTCGACGTCCTGCGTCAGGGTGAGTCGTCGGTCGGGGCGCTCGTCCAGGAGCTCGGCAGCAACCAGCCGCTGGTGTCCAAGCACCTGCGGGTGCTGCGCGAGGCCGGCCTGGTCGAGGTGCGCGTGGACGCGCAGCGGCGGCTCTACCGCCTGCGGCCCGAACCGCTGGTCGAGCTCGACGCCTGGCTCGAGCCCTACCGGGAGATGTGGCGCACCAGCCTCGAACGCCTCGAGGCGCACCTCACCGAAGGAGAACCCAATGCGTGAAGCGACCCTGATCTCGACCGGCGACAAGCCGGTCCTGCGTTTCGAGCGGTTCTTGCCGCGCCCGGTGGAGGAAGTGTGGCGCTCGATCACCGACCCGACTGAGCTGCGGGCCTGGTTCCCGACCCGGATCGAGATCGCCCACTGGGAGACGGGCGCGAACCTCATCCACCACTTCGACGGCCAGTCCTTCGACGCGCTGCCCGGGACGGTCCTCGAGTGCTCCGCGCCTCACCGGCTGGTGTTCACCTGGGGCGACGACACGATCGGCTTCGAACTATCAGCCACCGACGGCGGCACCACCTTCGTGCTGACCGAGGAGCTCGGCGCGTCCAAGGCGGCTCGCAACGCCGCTGGCTGGGAGGTCTGCCTCGAACGGCTCGTGGAGGGCGTGGTCGGGGAGGAGTGGACGCCCCGCTTCGAGCGCTACAACGCCAGCTTCGTCCCCCTGCTCGGCGCGCAGGAGGGCCCGCCTGCCGGCATCCACGTCTAGCCGTCACACCCCGACTCACCGAAGGATCTCGCATGGACAGCACCTCGCTCCGCTTGGCCTATGCCGGCCTCCTCGAGGCCGCCGAGAACGTGACGGAGGCCGGGGCCGGGACGACTCCTCCGCCCGGGGAGTGGGACGCCCACCAACTGCTCGCACACCTCGTCTCGGTCGATGCCGGCGTCCTCGCCGTCGTCTGCTCCGTTGCTGCGGGCGGCCAAGCTACGTTCGACAACCGGCTGTCGCTCGACCCCTGGAACCTCGGACGCATCAACGAACGGGCCGGCGGTCAGGCGCAGGCGCGGCAGCGCATCAAGGTGCAGGGCGAGGCGCTGTGCGCCCTGGCAGAACAGCTCAGCGAGGACGAGCTCGACCAGCCCATCCCGACCCTGCTGCTGTCGGGCCACACCCTGCTGGTGGACCAGCCGGTCAGCCTGCGCGACCTGATCTGCGGTCTCGCTGACGACCACCTCCCACGGCACACACAGCAACTCCTCGCGCTGCAGACGCACGACCCGGTACCCGCCGCCTCGTGACGTCACCGGACATGATCGACAGCTGCTGCCCTCTGGCATCGAGCCACGGCTCGTAGCCGCGCGAACCCCGCCGCCCGTGCTGACGGTCCTGGTCCACGAACGATCGTTCGCAGACCGCGCTGGGCTGGTGCGCAGAGCGTGGCACCGCGGTACCGCCACGGCCTTCAGATCGTGGAACGTCACGCAGCGACGCCTCGCGACAAGCAGGGCTTGACCTTGACCCGGGGTCAGGCTCCGAGCATCTGTGGCATGAACACATCGACGATGTACACGACACGCACCGCGCTCTGCACAACGGACCTGCGCAAGGCGTACGGGGCGAAGGTCGTCCTCGACGGCGTCGACCTCGGCATCGACGTGGGCAAGGTCCTCGCGCTGCTCGGGCCGAACGGGGCGGGCAAGACCACCGTCGTGCAGATCCTGTCCACCCTGATCCCGGCGGACGCCGGGGTGGAGTGCCTGAGGGCGCTGCTGACCGGCGCCCCGATCGGCGACACCGCCTACTTGGCCCTCGCCTGGTGCGCGGTGATCGCGCTGGGTGGCTACCTGTGGGCCAGGACTGCGTTCGGCCGCGGCGGCCGGTGAAGTGGTGAACCCCGCGGGTACGGCCGGTCGACGGGAACCGCAACACGTGATCACCATCGGCCAGTTGGCCGCCTACGCAGGCGTGACGATCAAGACTGTCCGTCACTACCACCAGCGCGGCCTGCTTGCGGAGCCGCCGCGCGACTCGTCGGGCTACCGGCGCTACAGCGTTGAGCACGCCATCGACCTGGTCAAGGTCAAGACGCTCAGCCGGGCCGGCGTGCCGCTGTCCCGCATCAAGGAGATGCTCGCCGCCGACCCCGAGCAGCTCGCCGCGGCGGTCGCCCAGATCGACCGCGACCTGCAGGAACGCGCCGAGGAGATCCTGCGCACCCGCGAGCGGATCGCCCAGCTCAGCGCCGGCGACCGCCTGTTCGTCTCCCCAGAGGTCGCCGACTACCTCGCCCGCCTGCACGAACTCGGTGTCAGCCGGCGGACGCTGCACATGGAGCGCGACATCTGGATCCTCCTGCAGTCGGTCGCGCGCCGTGAGGCGGGCATCTGGATCGCCGACAAGCGCGACGCAATCACCGACCCGCAGTTCCGTGCCCTCTACCTCGAGTACGACGCGGCGTTCGACTGGTCCCCAAACGACCCGCGCCTGCCCGCGCTGGCCGACCGCACCCACCGGTGGATCGCGAACCGATACGGCCGGATCGCCGGAGCACAGTGGCCGGTTCAGGACCCGGCAATCGCCCAGCTGGTCTCGACGTCGGTAGACGCCTCATCGCCGGCCTGGGACCGGCTCACCGAGATAGCCAAGGAGCGCGGCAGCGGCTGACGAACTGGCGCTCCCACGCTGCACCCGGGGGTTCCCTGCCCCCAGGACCGTTCCGGGACAACCACGCAGGGATGCGGCGGCTAGATGTGCCGCGAGAAGATGGCCGGGTAACGCTGCAGATCACAGTGTCCGGCGGCTGCCTCACTCCCGCGTCTCAATCACCAAGAGCGGCCCGTCGATCTTGTGCCGTACGACGCCCCGGTCCGGGGGACTGCCGATCCGGACGGCGCATCTGCGACAGTCCTGGAAGTACACCTCCTCTGATCGGGGCGCCCGGTAGACCTTCGGCTAACAGGACGGCGTCGCTAACAGTGCGGTCTGGCCGGTCAGATGTCGAGCAGTAGCTCGAGCAGGCGGTCCGGGCCTTCGTGCAGGACGTTGTGTCGGGTGGGCCACTGGTGGTAGTTCCAGGTGGGGTCGGCGGCGATGCGTCGCGCGGTGGGTGCGAAGGGGGAGGCGGGAAGGCCGCCGGGCCAGCCAGCCGCCGCGACGTAGGTCTTGCTGGGGACGGTCGTCCAGGCGCCGGTCAGGCGGATGCGTTGCACGAGTGTGGCGAGCGGGTGCGGTCGGGGCCTGGGAGTCGAAGAACGGCAGGGGGTCGACGGTGAGGCCGGTGCGGCCGGCGCCGTCGAGGTACCAGCGGCGTTGCTCATCGTTGGACATAGCCCAGCAGCTGTCGCCGTTGGCGGGCACGAACGCGTCGAGGTGCACCAGCGTGCGGACCCGGTCGGGCGCGCGGTCGGCGGCGCCGGTGATGACCGTGCCCCCGTAGCTGTGCCCAACGAGAACTACTGGCTCGCCGGCAGTGTCACTGGCCGCGGTCAGGGCGGCGGCGGTCTGGTCGATGTGGGTGTCGAGGGTGATCCGGCTCCGGTCATGCCGTCGGGTCCGAGACCGGCCAGGGTCAGCGCGCGGGCCCGGTGGCCGGCGGTCTGCAGCTCGGTGACCACGGGCTGGTACCACCAGCCGCCATGGCAGGCACCGGGCACGAGCACGAAGCCGCTCACTGCTCGCTGTCCGCGAGTTCGATCGTCGGCACCGACGCGTTGCCGGACGCCTCGAGACCGGCGAGCAGGGCGCGCGGGTCGAACGCCACCCGGATCTGCGTGATCCTGCCGTTCTCGACGCTCGTCCAGGTGGCGGTTGGTGCCGGAGCAGCGACGGTGCTGTGCAGGTCGAACCAGGTGAGGACGTCGCTGCCGTGGCTTGCCCGCGCGTGGACCTCGAGGCGGTCCAGGACCTGCGCCATGCGCTGCAGGCCGGTGATGCAGCTGTCGGCGTCGTCGGCGGTGCCAAGCGGCCCACAAAAGCTCACGTCGTCGGCGAGCAGCGCCCGCAGCGCGGGCCAATCGTGGGCCTGCCAAGCGGCGGCGTAGCGCGCTGCCAACGCGGCCGGACTGTCCGCCGTGACGGTCCCGGGGCCGGTGACGTCCCCGTGCTCGATCCGTTCTTCTTCCACGGAAGACAAAGTGTCTTCCGTGGAAGCTAGTGTCAAGGAGTGCAGGACGCGGTGGCGCGGATCGTCGAGCAGTGGCGCGAACAGCGGCCCGACCTCGACGCCAGCCCGATGCTGGTGATCGGCCGGATCCATCGGCTGGCGCAACTAACCGACGCCGCCCTGCGGCCGACCTTCGCGGCCACCGGGCTCAGACCGGGAGACTTCGACGTTCTCGCCGCACTGCGCCGGGCGGGACCGCCGCACGGGCGTACCGCCGGGCAGCTGCGCGAGGCCCTGATGGTCACCAGCGGAGCGGTGACCAAGCAGGTGGACCGGCTTGCCAGCAAGGGCCTGGTCAGCCGGGACGTCGGGACCGGCGACGCGCGGGTACGGCGGATCACGCTCACCGGGACCGGCTTGGCGCTGGTCGACGAGCTCATCGAGGTGCACCTGGACAACGAGCGCCGGCTGCTGGCCAGACTGACCGCCAGCCAGACCGCAGAGCTCGGCGCCGCCCTGGCAGTACTAGCCGCCGGTCTGGAGACCGACCATGCCTGACCAACCAGCGCTGGGCCAGACCCGGGAGCGCGCCGAGGTCCCGCGCCGGCTGCACACCGAGCCGGGGCTGCTGGTCCTGGTCAACGTCTGGGACGTCGCCTCCGCTCAGGCCGTCGCCGCGGTGCCGGGCTGCCAGGCCGTGGCCACCGCCAGCGCGGCCATCGCTGCCGCGCACGGCTACCCCGATGGGGAGCGCATCCCGGTCGACCTGATGCTCGCAGCGGTCGGCCGGATCGCCACCGCCGTCGACCTACCGACCACCGCGGACCTCGAGTCCGGGTACGGCGACGTCGCCACCACCATCCGGCGGGCGGTGCAGCTCGGGGTCGCCGGCGCCAACCTCGAAGACGCCCTGCGCCCCCTCCCCAGCGCCGTCCGGATGGTCGAGCAGGCGGTAGACGCGGCCGCCGCCGAAGGTGTGCCACTGGTTCTCAACGCCCGCACCGACCGCTACCTGCAGCCGCAGGGCCAGCCACCAGCGGCGCTGCTCGAGGAGGCCCTCCAGCGCGGCCAGGCGTTCCTCGACGCCGGCGCCGACTGCGTATTCGTGCCCGGCTGCACCGACCCCGACGCGATCTCCACCCTCGCCGAGCGGTTCGGCCCGGGACGACTCAGCCTGCTCGCCGTCCCCGGCCTGCCCCCTCCCGGGCAACTGCTACGGCTCGGTGTCGCCCGGCTGTCCCACGGCCCCGCGCCCCACCGGCACGCCCTCGCCGCCCTCACCGACCTGGCGGCCGGTCTGCAAGCCACGACTGTCCACACCTAGACACTGCTCAGCCCGGCGGTCATCCGCCACGTCGGACGCCTCCGGCTAGACCCGCCGCCCCGCAGGACGATCCCTTCCTTGTACGGGACGGGCTCACAGTGACTTCAATGGCTCATTCGGGCGGGAACGCTTTGGATCGGACACGCGCGTGGCTGCGTTGACGGCCGGGCAGCGGCCGTCCTCGCGTCCGCAGGCCGCGAAGTCGCAGGCCCGGCACAACCATGGGCCAGCGCTACCGCGAGCCCGCTCGCGTAGGCGGATCTCGACGAGGCGCTCGAGGGCCGTGGCGATGAGCGGCTCGAGCTGTTGCCGCTCGTCCGGCGCGAGCGCCTGTGTGACGTCCGCCATGGCACGCAGGCGTGCGGCCGCCGCGGCTGCGGCCACCTGGTCTCCGTGTGGTGTCAGGACGACGTTCACCTGCCGTCGGTCGGCAAGGTGAGTACGGCGTACATAGCCGCTGTTCTCGAGCTGCGCTACGAGGCGTACGGCACCGGAGTGGGTGAGCCCGACGACGGCGGCGAGCTGCGCCACGTTGCATCCGTCGAGGAATTGACGAAGCGCGAGCAGCGCGGACGGCGCGCTGCCGGACAGTCCGGTGGCCGACTCCATGGCTGGTGTGGCGTGTTCGACCAAGCCCAGAGCGAGCGCGGATAGGAGGTTGCCCAGCCGGTGCTCGGACCCTGTGGTCACGCTTCGACTCTATTGACACTCCCGTACAGCCGACCCATGATGTGTGAGTAACGCATACATCGAGAGGGCGGAGAGAGTGGCTGGGATCGTGTCCTCGAGTACGACGAGCCGCGGCGGCTCACTAGGACGTCGGCGTGAGGTCTTGGCTGATGACCCAGAGGTGGCCGAACGGGTCTCTGATTCTTCCTTCCCGCTTGCCCCAGGGGCGGTCCTCGATGGAGACGATGACCGTTCCGCCGCCTTCGACCATGGCGGCACCGACCGCGGATGAGTCGGCGACCGTCAGGGTCAGCAGGACCGGTGAGCTGGCCGCGGATTCGGGCGAGTAGAGGCGGTAGTCGTCGTGGGCCTGGGTGAGCGAGATGGTGCTGTCCCCGATCTGGACTTCGGCGTGTACCACCAGTCCGGACGGTTCGGCATACCGAGGGCCGGGTGCGGCTTCG
>JAABVA010003146.1_pt1 | contig 15941 bp, 12 predicted proteins | sample 5560331 | NCBI WGS metagenome assembly JAABVA01 (sample SAMN12812661, study PRJNA571458) | rock metagenome | isolation source: Antarctica rocks | place: Antarctica: Victoria Land, Mt New Zealand sud | collected 2016-01-07 | reverse complement strand
GTGTATCCCCCGTGGCATGCCCCGTCCCCCTCCTGTCGTGTCCTCACAGCGGCCTGTGGCCACCCCGTCCCTCACCGGCTCAGTTTACCCCTCCTTGCGGAACGATTTCCGGCGAAGGGTACTAGTGCGGCATCAGGAGGCTTTGTTTGACGTGGCGCCCCCTGGGACCGCCAGCATCTTGCCGGCCTACCGCTGCCGGCAAGATGCCGGCGGTCCCAGGGGATACGCCTCGCTGCAACGTAACCCCTCGGAGAAAACACTAGGGGTGGCGGCGCGTGGTTCGCGTACGGATCACCACGCCGCCACGGCGCTCGCGCTGCTCCATCGCCGCCTATGCGCGGAAGCGCCCACTGGTTCCGGCGCGGACGGGGCGCGAGACGACGACGCGTGGCCCGCACTGCTCGCCGTCTTTCGCTCCGTCCAGGCAAGCGTACGCCCGACGGAGGCGTTGTTCGACCCTGGGCGCTACCCCTTTCTTGGTGAGCCGTCGCTGGACGACGTGACGCGTCCCGCTTTACTGCATATAAATAACACCACCGTGCTTGACGTCCTCGATGCGGTAAAAAACGCCGTGACCAAACTCACGGCGGCGGCGGCGGACACTAACACTGTGCCCACGGTTGATGTCATGGGCGCGCTCTATGAAGAGGCGCGTAATGGCCGGGCCGTGCGGGCCGGCGAGCCGTTACTGGGGCTTGCCGCGTGCGCGGGCCGCGCGTCTCGCGCGTCTTATGTGTCGCTGACCCTGCTTGAAGGCGCGCGCGCCGAGGGCCATGACGCCTTGCTATCCTACCTACGGCGGCAGACCGGCCGGACGCCAGGCCGCCTCGCCGCCGGCCTGGCGTCCATAACCATTGCTGATGGAGCGCCGCCGGTCGTCATCGGCGCTCTCCACGCCGCGTGTGACGGTGATAGCGCGCTGTATCGCCGTGTCCAACCTTTCTCAGGACTCCTGCGCCTAGGGACAGACGGCCGCCCCTGCGTCGTCCCGCCGGGTAGGATCTACGTGACGGATAGCGCCGGACGGCGCGGCAGCGGTACGTATTATACGCCGCCGGTCGTCGCCGCGACAGTCGTGCGGCACGCCCTGGAGCAGGTCGTGTACGAGGAGCAGGACGAGGGAGGCACGCGTGGAGGGCGGCGACTGCGCGCCTCCGCCGCGTTGCTGGACCTCAAGGTCTGCGATATGGCGATGGGCTGCGGCGTCTTCCTGGTCGAGAGTTGCCGGTACCTGTCCGAGCGCTTGGTCGAAGCCTGGGAGATAGAAGGGGCCGCCGGCGATTCACCGGACACGCCGGACATCCCGCGTGACCGTGAGGAGCGGCGCATCCTGGCGCGCCGCTTGGTCGCCGCGCATTGTCTCTACGGCGTCGACAAAGACCCGATCGCTGTCGATGTAGCGAAGCTGGCCCTGCGCGCGTTAGTCGGAAGTCGGAAGTCGGAAGTCGAGAGTATTGGCTCCGCGGAGACGAACGTGACTGGGTGGAGCACTGACCTACAATCCTCCCTCGATCATGCGCTGCGCGTTGGCGACGCCCTCATCGGTGAACCCATCAACTCACGACTCACAACTCACGACTCACGACTCATGTTCGATTGGCCCCTGGCCTTCCCCGAAGTATTCGGCCGAGCGCGCGACCACGCGGGGTTCGACGCCATCGTCGGCAACCCTCCGTTCGGAAATAGAATCGAGCGCGCGACCGCGCTGGACTCCTCCTGCAAGCGTTACGCCGCTGCTCAGTACGCGCCATTCGCGCAGGGTGCCGGCGACTATTGTTTGCTCTTCTGGGCGCGCGCGTTGCTGCATCTGCTCGCGCCGGCGGGCGTGTATGGCTGGCTGAGTCCCACGGCGCTGCTCTCCGACCTCAAGCCGTGGCAGGCGTGGGTCCACGCGCACGCGCGCCCGACGGCGCTGATCCTGTACCCCGCCGATCTGTTTCCAGCGGCGCGCATCCGCACGACCGGCTATTGCGGGCGGCGCGGGCAAGCGCTGGACGTCACCGTCGTCGACCACGATACGGCGGGGGAGCCGTCGTCCGTGACGCGGCCGTGGCCGGACTCGCTAGCGCGCTGGTACGAGGTCACACAACAGCCGGCTGTTCCCGGCGCGCCGCCACGTTACCCTGGACAGGAGCGGGAGTGGGACATGGCGTCGCTAGACACATTGCCGATACGTCTACACGCCGGCTGCGCGACCGGCGCGGCGTATCAGCTGGCTCCCCTCGTCACGGACGACGCCGCTGGTCCCGGCGCGCGGCTGGTCACGACCGGCGCGCTGGACCGTTATGATTGTACGTGGGGACGCGCGCCGGCGCGCTACCTACACAAGACCTATGACTGTCCGCGTTGGCCGACCGCTAACCAGGGATGCGATATCCCGGCGGCGGTAACACACGCTTTGGAGCGGCAGCGCGGTCCCAAGATCCTGATCGGCGGGCTCACGGCGGTCCTGGAGTGCTGGCTGGACACGCGCGGCGACGCGGCCGGTGTCGTTTCGACGTGGGTGATCGCCCCGTGCGAGGGTGTCACGCTCGACGGGTTGTTTATGTTGCTGGCCGTGCTCAACAGCGCGACATTCTCGCGCATCTATATGACACGCTATGGCGCCAGGTCCATGAGCGGGCGGCACACGACCATCTATAAGCAGGCGCTACGTGAGATGCCCTGTCTCGCCCTGTTGGGGCCCGCGATGCTCTCCACATCCCCGTCATTCCTGTCATTGCCGTCTCATGATGCGCCCGACCTCACCACGCCGGCCGGTCTGCTCGCGGCTTGTCGCGACGTAGGCCGCGCCCTGCAAGAACTGTCGGTCGGGCATCCGCGACGTGACGCGCTCGACCAACTGGGACACCGCGCCGTCGCCCTGCTCTACGGCCGTGGCGAAGATGGCGCCGCCGACGATTACGCCTGGTGGCGCCGCCGCGCTAACATCCAGCCCGACGCCTGAGTTCGCGCGTGGGCGCGTGGTCGGCGCCGATTATGCGCGCGCGTCGCGTTCCTGATGCACGGCCACGCCGCATACGACGAGGGCGACGCCGGCGATCTCCGTTGGGTGGGGGACTTGTCGCAGGACGAGGAAGCCGATCACGGCGGCCGATGCTGGCAGCAAGGAGAGCAGTAGGGCGAAGGTCGCACGCGGCAACCGCGCCATCGCCAACTGATCGCAGACGTAGGGGATGACCGAGGAGCAGATGCCGACCCCGATCCCCGCGAGGAGCAGCGGCGGGTGTGCGAACGCGGGCGCGGCCCCGGCGATCCCCAGCGGCGTGACGGCCAGCAGCGCGACAAGCATCGCGGCCCCCAGCCGCTCGATGCCCGCGCTGCCGCCATCCTGGGCGATGCGGTGGCCGAGCAGCACATACAGCATGAACAGGACGCCGTTGGCGAAGGCGAAGACGAAGCCGAGCGGCTGGCCGCCCAGGCGCGCGTCGGTCAGGAGCCCGACCCCTACCACGGCCAGACCGAGCGCGAGGACGTTGCGCCGCGTCCGCACACCGAGCGCCGCGAGGATGATCGACCCGAGGTACTCGATCGCCCCGACGGTCCCCAGCGGCAGGCGCGCGATGGCGAGGTAGAAACACGCGTTCATCACCCCAAGCACAATGCCCAGGGCGATGAGCAGCCGGCGCTGTGACCACGCTCCCCGCGTGAAGAGGCGCCAGGGACGGCGCCACGCCGCGAAGACCGCCGCGGCGCTGGCGATGCGCAGCCAGGCCACGCCGACATGGGCGAAGAGCAACACGGCGAAGGCTGGCCCGAGATAGTGGAAGACGGCGCTCACCAGGAAATAGGCGTGCGGCGGGATCGCCCCCGCGAGGCCGGCCCGGCCGTGGCGCGCCGTGGTCTGTTCCGTTGTGACGTGTGCCATATCATTATGGTAAAACGTCAGGGAGTGATAGTACATAGAGAGGTGAAGGAGAATGCAGCGTTATGGTTAAAGACTTAAAGGACGAGCGCCTTTTCACTTATGAGCCCTCGAATGGGCTGCTCGACGCGGTCAACGTACGCCTGCTGCGGGAACTGCAAAGCGACCCGCGCCTGACGATGACGGAGTTGGGACGGCGGGTAGGCATGTCGTCGCCTGCCGTGACCGAGCGCGTGCGCCGGCTGGAGGAGGCGGACGTCATCCGGGGCTACCGACTCGACCTCGACCCAGCCGCGCTGGGGCTGCCCCTCGCCGCCTACGTGCGCGTCCGCCCTAACCCCGGCCGGCTGCCTGAGGTCGCCGACTTGGCGCGGCGCATCCCCGAAGTCGTGGAGTGCCACCGCATCACGGGCGAGGACTGCTTCATCCTCAAGGTCCACGTCCCGGCCATGGACCAACTCGACCGCCTCCTCGACCGCTTCCTGCTGCACGGCGTCACGACCACCTCAATCATCCAGTCCTCACCCGTCCCGCCGCGCCTCCCGCCCTTGCCCCAGGCGTGACCGCCAAGGCGCCTCCCCGCGCTCAAGTGCACACCACTTGAGCGCGGGGCGCCGAGGCGCGCACCGTATCTACTGGGACCGTGTGCCGCCGCTCGCTGCGCTGCCCGGCGGCACACGGTTGCGCCAAAGGCGTCGGCCAGAAGCAACACGGTCGCCCTGCGGCGGCAGGCCGCCGGGCAGCGCAGCGAGCGGCGGCGGTCTCAATAGATATCCAACGCGAAAATGTGGCACATCCGTTATGCAAGATGGTGGTGACAAAAGCGACCCAATTACGCTACGCTATCCTGGTGGGCCGGTCGGCATATCGAACGGCGGTGGCACGGGAGGAGTAGGATCGTGACGAGCGAGCAAAACCCCGAGGAGCGGCGGCTGGCCGAGGACGCGGCGCATACCCGCAACTGGAAGCGCTGGGGCCCCTATCTGTCCGAGCGGCAGTGGGGCACGGTGCGCGAGGACTATTCGGCCAATGGCGACGCCTGGCAATACTTCCCGCATGACCACGCCCGCTCACGGGCCTATCGCTGGGGCGAGGACGGGTTGCTCGGCCTATGTGACCGCGAGGGACGCCTCTGTTTCGCGCTCGCCCTCTGGAACGGCGCTGATCCGATCCTCAAGGAACGCCTCTTCGGCCTGAGTGGGCCAGAGGGCAACCACGGCGAGGACGTCAAAGAATGCTACTATTTTCTCGACGCGACGCCGACCCATTCGTACCTGAAGGCGCTCTACAAATATCCGCAGGCCGCCTTCCCCTATGAATGGCTGGTCGAAGAGAACGGCCAGCGCGGGCGTCACGAGCCGGAGTTCGAGCTGACCGATACCGGCGTCTTCGACGAGGGCCGCTACTTCGACGTCACGGCCGAGTACGCCAAGGCGGATCCCGACGATATCCTGATTCGCCTGAGCGTTGCCAACCGCGGTCCCGCCGCGGCCGCGCTCCATGTGCTGCCGACGTTGTGGTTCCCCAATACCTGGGCGTGGGGCCGCGATGGCGAGGGCTATTGGCCGCGCGGCTGTATGGAGGCCGACGGCGCGTCCGCGGTGTTGGCGACGCACCCCGACCTCGGCCGCTTCCGCCTCGCCGTCGACCCCGCCAACGCTCCCGACGTGGCGCCGTTGCTATTCACCGAGAACGAGACCAACACGGCGCGGCTGTACGGCTCCCCCAACCGGACGCCCTACGTGAAAGACGCCTTCCACGCCTACATCGTTGAGGGGCAAGCCGGGGCCGTCAACCCGGCGCGCGTAGGCACGAAGGCGGCGGTCCATTACCAGTTGACCGTGCCGGCCGGGGCAACCGTCACGCTGCGGCTGCGGCTATGCGCCGACCCGGAAACCGAGACAGTAGAAACGCCGGTGGAGTTGTTCGGCCCCGCGTTCGATCAGGTGTTCCTGGAGCGCGAGCAGGAGGCCAACGCCTTCTACGCCGCGCGCCTGGCCCCTGAACTGAGCGACGACGAGCGTCGCGTCGCACGCGCGGCCTACGCGGGGCTGCTGTGGAGCAAGCAGTTCTACCACTACGGCGTGGCCGACTGGTTGGCGGGCGACCCGTCGCAACCACTGCCGCCCGCCAGCCGGCTCGATGGGCGCAACAGTGACTGGCCGCAACTCTACAACCGTGATGTCATCTCCATGCCCGACACCTGGGAGTACCCGTGGTACGCCGCGTGGGACCTGGCGTTCCACACCATCCCGCTGTCTCAAGTTGACCCGGCGTTCGCCAAAGACCAGCTCGTGCTGCTCCTGCGCGAGTGGTACATGAGCCCCAACGGCCAGCTGCCGGCCTACGAGTGGTCGTTTTCAGACGTGAACCCGCCCGTGCACGCCTGGGCCTCGTGGCGCGTCTACAAGATGACGGGGCCACGCGGAGACCGCGACCGCCTTTTTCTGGCGCGCACGTTCCAGAAATTGCTGCTGACCTTCACCTGGTGGGTCAACCGCAAAGATATCACGGGCAAAAACGTCTTCGCGGGCGGTTTCTTGGGCCTCGACAACATCGGCGTGTTCGACCGCTCCCGGCCGCTGCCGACCGGCGGTTACCTGGAGCAGGCCGATGGCACGGCATGGATGGCCTTCTACTGCGCCACGATGCTCGATATGGCGCTCGAGTTGGCTTGCGCCGACAAGAGCTACGAAGACATTGCCTCCAAGTTCTTCGAGCACTTCGTGGCTATCGCCGACGCCATGAACACGCTCGGCGGGACGGGGCTGTGGGACGAAGAGGATGGCTTCTACTATGACCAACTGCAGGTCGATGGGCATACCACACCCCTGCGTGTCCGCTCGGTCGTGGGGCTGCTGCCGCTGATCGCGGCCAACGTGATCGACTCGGCGCTCGTCGACACTTTGCCAGGCTTCAAGAAGCGCATGGAGTGGTTCCTGCACAACCGCGCCGACCTGGCGTCGCAGATCTCGTACATGGGGACCTTGACCGAGGGCGGCCAGACGCGCCGCTTACTGGCGATCCCGTCGCGCGAACGCCTGCTGCGCCTGCTGCGCTACATGCTCGACGAGGATGAATTTCTGTCGCCCTACGGCATCCGCTCGGTCTCGCGCGTCCACAAGGACGACCCCTACGTCGTCACCGTCGACGGGCACTCCTATGAAGTGGACTACGAGCCCGGTGAGTCCACCACCGGGTTGTTCGGCGGCAACTCTAACTGGCGCGGGCCGGTATGGTTCCCGATAAACTACCTGCTGATCGAAGCGCTGGAGCGCTACCACCACTTCTACCAGGACAGCCTGCGCGTGGAATGCCCGACCGGCTCGGGTCGTCTGATGACGCTCAACGAAGTGGCGGACGAACTGCGGCGGCGGTTGGCCGCGTTGTTCCTACCCGATGACTCCGGCCGTTGCCCCTGGCAGGGCGGCGACCGGCGCTACGCCGACGATCCGCACTGGCGCGGCCTCACGCTGTTCTACGAATATTTCGACGGTGACAGTGGCAAGGGGCTCGGCGCCAGCCACCAGACCGGCTGGACCGCTCTGGTGGCGCGCTGCCTTGGCGCGGGCGCGTGGCAGGATCAATAAGCTGTCGCATTGCATGCCCTCCCTGTGTCGTGTTAGTATAGGCAGGCAACAGCAAAGCAGCAGCCACCGCGCCGATGGCCGGCGCGGACCCCCACGGCATCACAGCGCTCACTCCACGCGACGCGCCTGGCGCCCTTTTCTTCACTCTCGTTTCTTTGGGAGATGGAGTCGAACGTCCCCGGCTACGCGCGCCATCACGTTACGGCCTTGTGTAGTCGGCGAATCACGGAAAGATCGTGGTAATGCTATGGCCGATTATCGTTTGACCGTGCGCGAGTGGCCCCAGAGCGAACGGCCGCGCGAGAAGTTGGCGCAATATGGCGCCGACGCGCTCTCGACGGTCGAGCTCCTCGCCATCATTTTACGCACCGGGACGGCGCGCGAAGATGTCGTGTCGCTCGCGCAGCGCCTGTTAGTCGATCACGGCGGCATCGCGGGGCTGGCCGACTGCACGATGACCGAGCTAGCGGCCGAGCATGGGTTGGGGTTGGCCAAGGGTGCCCAACTCAAGGCGGCGCTCGAACTAGTACTACAACGACGCTTGTGTAAAACCGCCGTTTTCAGCGGCAAATCTCGACCGATGTCGCGGCTATGCTGGCCTTCGGCACCCGTTATTGCTGCCATAAGGGTGTCAAGATCTAGCACAAAAGCGGCTCTTCGTAGCTATTGGAAGAATCCGTCGTTGTAGTACTAGGCCGGCGTCTGATGGTTGCGGGGGCCGCGCGCGTGCAGATTCGCTCCCCGCGCGACGTAGCCGACATGTTGATGATGGAGATGGGGCTGCTCCAGCAAGAGGTGATGCGCACCGTGCTCTTGAATACCAAGAGCCGTACAGACTACATACCGAATTTTGGACTAGACCGTGGGGGCGCGTTCATATTAGTACCAGTCGCTACTGAGTCAAAATTATTGGGCACTTCTGCTAGCAGCCCGCTCCCCAAAGTTTGGCGTGCCGCTATGACAAATCGAGAAGATCCAAATCGATCGGATGTCGTTGTAGGTTGCGAGGTTTCAGCAGTTCCTTCCGTTCTTGTTTCCTGCGCGCTACGGCTTGTTCGCTTATTGTCGACCTGTGGCGGCGTAACTCCTCTGCATACCGCGAGGCGGCGGCGTCCGCACCCATATAGGACGCTTCCTTGCTCGCTCGCTCGACACTTGCTGCTGCTTGGTAGACGTCACCCCCCCATCGTCCCATGATACGCGGCCAACGCCGCGTGTCCCCTGGCGGGCGACTCGGTGAGGGCGGTCGCCGCCCTCATATGGAGCTGTACCTGCGTGTCGTCGCCCACACCGTCCAATAGAACCCCCGCCACTATGGGATGCATAAACGCGTACTTATCGCCAAGGCCATCGTCTCCCGTCTCGCGGGTCACAAGGCCTGTCGCCCGCAGGCCCATGAGCGCCTTCGCGATCGTATCCTCCGGCAATCTTGTCATTGCGGTGAGTAGGTCAGGGGAACCAGGCCAGCCAAGGATGGCCAGCGCGTCCAACACGGCCGACTCCTCCTCATCGACGTCGAGGGTTAACCGCTGGACCATGTCGCGTACCGTCCACTCGACCGAGGGGACGCCTGACATGACGCCTGCCCGCAGGGCCAGCCCATAGATAACCAGAGCCAGCGGGACCCCGCCCGACGCCCGAAGCGCCCTGGCTCTGTCGTCATGCCATGTTCGCGCGCTCTCACCGTCGCCGTCTTCACGCGCGACGACCGCGTCAAGGATAGCCCGGGCGGCGGCGTCCGGTAGAGAGCCGAGCGCCTTGTCCCACACAAGCCCATCGCGCGCGCACCTGTCAAGGGTTGCGCGGACTGCGGCACCGCCGGGCGTGGCGCCCAACGTATCGTTGTCGGACGATAACACCCCGACGATGCGCACCTGGCTATTGGCTGGCCGCCGGACGACGGCATCCAGCAGCGCGAGCGCATCCGCCCCAGCCCACTGCAGGTTATCCAAGATCACGACCGTCCCCCTCGGACCCGCGACGCGCTCGAGGTAGCGCCCGACCGCGTCGATGACGTCCCGTCCGGTGGGCGGATCGATCTCGTCATCGATTGCACTGTTCGGCGCCACGCTATCCAGGATCGCCGGCCGATTCAACCACGCGCCCAGGTGAGCCGCCCACGCGCAGCCCGTTAAATCCCGGCGCCGCCGCCTCGGGGGCGTCGAACGGAGGTGGTTATCGATCGCGGACGCGAACGGTTCGTATGGCCGCTGGGCGGCCGGATGCGGCACCGCGCCTTGCAGGATGGTTACCCCGTCCGTGTCAACATGCGCCAGGGCATGTGCGAGGAACCGCGTGATCCCTATTCCCTCTACCCCATGGATCAGCGCCAGCGGGCTCCTCCCATCCGTGAGGTAGCCACCGACATCGCGCAGGGCGTCCTCCCGATCGACGAAGCGCGGGGCGTCGGCGGGGGCGTCGGCTGTGGATGTCCCGACTGCCCTTGCGAGCGCCAGGAACGCGTCGCGATCTTCCCCCTGCAGTCCGAGGGCGTCGGCCAGGATGCGCCCGGTAGTGATGCGCACACTCTTAGTCACGCCACGCTCATGAGTGCTGATCGCATGCCAGGATAGGCCCGGATTGGTGCGATCAGCCAGATCCTGCTGGCTCCACCCCAGTCGCTCCCGCGCTTCCTTGAGTCTCACCCCGAATTCTGTACGGGAGTTTGCCATGACCACCCCAATCAATCGATCACATTGCGCGGCGCGCCAATCAATAGCTGTCGGCGCGGCCGTTACGGCATCTCGCCTTGATTGTAGCCCATGGTAGCGAAGAAATGCGAACCAGATGCGAGCGAAATACGAGTTCGTTGCGACACCTACCCACGGCCCCCTTGATTGCCACCCCTCTGCGACCCGGTTACGCATGAATTGTTAATCCCGCCCGACGCCCTCAACTTGCGGGTCGATTGCGACAAGAACGTGAGGTGGTTGTCCCTCGAATGCGACGACACAGCGCCCCGTATGGCGGATCATTGACATTAGGACAGACACGCGCACCCCGAAGGGCGCGTGACGGCCGCGATCGAGATCCGGGTGCGCAATAGCAATACTGGCATGCCACGCGTACCGTCGCGGATCGTCGAGGAGATCGCGCGCCGACGATACGGCCGCTCGGCTCTGTCTTCCGGGATGTGGTCGGGTACTCATCAGCGTTGGCGGCGCCGCGAAGGACGCCGCATGTCACAAGAAATCATCATGCGCATTATGCAAGGAGAGCGACCTGTGCGGACCCATGGCGCGGACGACGCGACCCGCAGGCGGCCTGCGCCGCGCTCTCGTGCGGCGACCGGCATCTTGGAAGCGGAACCGCTTCTGCGCGCGATCGCACGGATCGAACGTCGGCGGGCGGCGCAGGGATTGGTCGCCTCGCTACGGGCTGTCGGCGATCAGGTGGACGGAACCGATGCTGTGTTGGGTCAGGTAGTCCGGGTGGCCGACGAAACAACGGAGCGTCGCCACGCCGACGAGGGGGGACAATGAGCCCGCGTGGGGTGGGGCAGGAGCCTGGAGGGATGGAATGCGGCATTGACGCCCGCGACGGCGCGGGGCAAACACAGAGCGCGCTGGCTCGTCCCGTATCGCACATCGGGTATTGCTCGCTCTACGAGGGGCAAGGTATCGAGGGGGTCGTTGGGAGCTATGTTGAGGCGTGATCGCCGACGGGGCGGGGAGCAACCGGTAACGGTAACGGTCGGCGTGCGCGTCGCAGCGATCTATATCCGTGTCTCCAGGCTCACACAGGCCGAGGGACATAGCCCAGCGGTGCAGGAAGAGGGATGCCGGCGCGTAGCCGAGGCACGCGGGTACGTCGTCCCCGACCATTTGGTACGCGAAGATCATGAGCGCGGGGGCGTGGTCAGCCGCGAAGGGTATCAGGATATCCTTCGCCTCGTGCGCGAGGGCAAGATCGCTGTGGTCATCGTCTACATGTTCGATCGTTGGGGCCGGGACGCGGCCGAGTGGCTCGCTCGGTCGAAGGAGTTACGGCGTCTCGGCGTTCCGCTTATCAGTGTGGTGCAGGGGCCGGACCAGGGCGGCATGATGTCGGTGATGTACGCCGGCATGGCCGAGGAATATTCGCTCCAACTGGCGCAACGTGTCATCCCCGGCCGCACGAAAGGGGCACGCGAAGGGACGCACCAGGGGCCGACCCCGTTCGGCTACGCACGAGTATACGTGCCCTGGGACGGGAAGGGCCGCCGCCCGGCCGGGACGCTCGTGGCTGACCCGGCGACGGCCCCCATCGTGGGCGAACTCTTCCGCCGCTACGCGGCCGGCGGCTGGTCCATCCTCACCCTGACGCGCTGGCTCAACGACAACTATCCGCACCTAGCCTCGCGTGCCGGGTTGCCGTCGCGGCGCCGTCACCCCGTCGACGTGTCTGCGGCCGCGTCCTGCGACGATGAGGGCGGCCGCTGGTCCACGTCGACCGTGTACGGCATCTTGCGGTGTGTCGCGTATAAGGGCTGGGTCTCCATCAATGCGAAGCCCCAGGGTGCGTACGCGACCAGCGCCGACGATTCCTATTACGAAGGACCGGGCACGCATGAAGCGATCGTCGAACCTGAGGTGTGGGATGCGATCCAGGAGCGCCTGCGTGGCGCGAATACGATGCCGAGCCGGAATCGCGTCCTCACGACCGGCGGTCGCCCGGTGGCGCTCGCCGTCGGCATCCTGCGGTGCGGGGACTGCGGCAGCCCGATGACGTACGCCTGGCATGCGCCGACGACGCGGCGGGGGCATCAATACCTGTGCTCTTCCCGCAGGCAGGGACGGCTGTGCACTGGCCGCGGCTACCATGCCGACCACGCGCACGAAGCCTTGCTGCGTGTGGTCGGATGCCTGCGAGGGCGTGTCTGGACGGAGGATGCCGAGCGGTTCTTGCTGGAGGGCGGCGAGGAGGGGGATGCCGCCGGTCGGGACGCTCGGGTCGCCGCGGAGCGCGCGCTCGTGGTCGCGCGAGAGGAGATGGTGCGTCTGCTTCGCCAGAGCCGCGCGCTCATCGACGAGCCAGAGGCCGTGCAGTCCGCGCTGCGCGCCGATCGCGCGGCTCTGGCGGCACGCATCGACGCGCTGGTGGCGCGGGTCGAGGGCTCCGAGCGCCGGGTGAGCGCGGTGGTCGACTGGCACGCGCTACACCGCCGTTTGATCGACACGGACCTGTCCGCCTATGTCCAGGAGTTGCGGGATGCGGGAGACATCCGCTCACTGCGCGAATTGACGATGGAACTGGTCACCGCCGCGCGTGTCGTCGAGCGGCGACCGGAGAGGAACTCGACGTGGCTCCGGGTAGAAGTGACGTGGACGCCCGCCGTCGCGGCCCTTCTGTGCGCCGGCTTGCTTTCGGTCGATGCCACGGATCGGGCGGACGGCCCCACCGATGTGGGGCCGTCCGCCCGATCCGCCCACCCACCTGCCTCCGATCCTGGCACCCCTCCTGGCACCCCCCACTACGTAGCGGACAGAGGGCAGGTCCCGAAGGTCACCGACAACCGGCGCGTGCGGGCCACGTACAGGGGGAGAGAATTATCGAATCCGTCGCTTGGCGTGGAGCAGGCGACACCATAAGGGGTTACGACCGGCGTTGCCTACATGCGGGAACGCCCGCTTTAGCCTCATGTGTCATGTCTCCGGGTATGGAGGGAGGGGTCCATGTTCAGGTACTTCGCTGCGTGCCGAGTCACCGCTTCCGTGAGCAAATCGATCACGCGTTGGAAGCCGGGGTCGATGGCGGGAATGTCCGCCAGCGACGTTGTCTGGGTGTCTCGCGTGAGCGTCCGTGATCGGACGACGTGTGGCGGGCATTTACCATCGTTGTGTTGCATGTTCCTTTCTTCTTTGCCCGCGATCACGCCCCCTTTTGTGCAACCTATTAGCTGGACATGGTTGGATCGGACATCCTGCACAGACGGTAGCGGTTCCGCTCAACGCGCCTCACTACCACGGTGTGGGCTCGACGCCTGTGAACCCGACGCATCGACGCTGCGGTCCCGGTATCGCAACGCTTCGCACGGCCGTCACACCCTGTCGACGGCGCCGCGCGCGTCTCACCACGCGCAATGCGACGACTTCCCACACTGTGACGCCCGCGGACCGCCGTGCTGCCGCATGACTCACGTCGCCGACTCTCACTGCGGTTGACAGACGCCCTCGAGAGCAAATGATCGTAACACGCGACGTGAAGGCGCCGCGACGAGGTCACCTGTATCTCTGCATCCGCCACATGACGGTTCGCTGAGACGGCCGACGGCCTCGTCGGCGGCCCATGTACCGGAAGATGATGAACCTGGCCCGTGGCGGTCAGGTGTAACGCACACGTATTTAGGAAAGGCGAAGACATGAGTAACGACGAGATGAACGCGGCGCCACTGTCGCAATTATCCGATCTATATCCATCGATGGAGGGCATCGAACCGGCTGCGGAGTACACGCGCCTCACGGGTACCGAGACCTTGCACACGCTCACACATCCCAATAGTACGCCCGCTACCACATCCGCGACGCCCCGGGAGTTGGGAGCGATCTACGCTCACGCGAATCGATGGCCGCAGGCGCAGGACAGTCTCGACGCGCAGACGGAGGCCTGCCTGCGCTACGCCGAGAATGCCGGCATCTCCGTGCCCGCCAAGTGGCGGTTCGCCGAGATGGTCAGCGGCCGCGCCGTCCGGCCTGGATACCAAAAGGTGATGAAATTGGCCCGCAGCGGCCAAATACACCACATCATCGCCTTCTGGCCCGACCGCCTCAACCGGGATGTCGGCGTCCTCATCGCGGACCTGCAGGACTTGGAGCGCTTAAGCGTGCGAGTGCACACACCCCTCGGCGAGATCCCCCGGGAGATGATATCCATCATCGGCGTCGTGAACGAGGTCTACAACCACAACCTGAGCAAGCGTTCGCGGAACCGCAAGCCTTGACACATGCCTGCGTGGACGCATGACTGTAACACGTGAAGAAAGGACAGAGACATGAGCGACGACGAGACCAACCATCCGCCATTGCAGCGGGCGTCCGATGTCGGTCCATCGACGACGGACGGCGACGGGATCATGCGGCGGGACGGACCGACGGCGGCGCAGGAACGCCGCCCATCGGCCCAACCCGACGACGACGCCACCGATATGCGCATGGGACATCGGGACGCGAGGGTGATTTACGTGCGGGTGAACTCAGCAATGCAGTACAGCCTGGAGGAGCAGATGGAGGCCTTGCGCCGCTTCGCCGAGACCACCTTCATCTCCGTGCCCGACAGGTGACGGTTTGTCGAGAACGCCAGCAGGCTTGACGTACGGTATGACACACTCGACTCCCGGAGGGCTCTACCTCATGCCACATCCCAATTGTCGTCGTCCCACACGCCGCATCATCCTGGCGTCCGGCCTGCGCCACGACGCGACAAACTGCCTGGGCCTGGCGTTTAGCAGGGCGCCGTCGCTGCGGGGCCTTCGTAATCGAGGAGGATACACCATGAGGCTGGGTACATGCGTGCTGTATGCCCAGGTCTCCGTCCGACAGGAGGAGCGGGGCGTCGTCGAGAAACAGATCGCCGTTGTGGATGCGTACGCCGCCGCGCACGGCCTAATTATCGCCCTGGGGCATCACTACATTGATGACGGCTATGGCGACCGCCTTGACCGGCCCAGTCTCGAGGGCCTGCGCGACACTGCCCGGCGCGGTGAGCTCGATAGCGTGTTCATCCTCGCGCCCGACCACCTGTCGCGCCGCTACGTCGACCTGTGCATGGCGCTCGAGGAGTCGGATCGTATCGGTTGCGCCGTTGTGTTCGTGACTGGCTTGTTCGCCGCAAGGTCCGAGGGGCGTCAGGTGTGTGAGATACACGGGCTCGTCGCCGAGTTCGAGCGTGCAGCCCTGCAGAAGCACGGCCACCGCAGCAAGCCGCGCCCCGCGCGCCAACGGGCCTTCTTCACAGGGGTTGGTCCCTACGGCTACACCTTTTGCCAGCGCGCGACGAGCAGTGCAGCCGCTGCGTGGTCAATGAGGCGGAGGTCACCGTCGTCCGCCGGATGTTCGCCTGGCTGCCCGAGGAGGGGTTATCCACGGCGGCCGTGAGCGGCTGCCGGCGGATGGGGTTCCGCGGGCTGCGGTCGTGTGCCACGGTCGACCGTGAACGATTACAAGATCCTGAGCAATCGCGCCTCTGTCAGTCACGCACCAATAAAACCGACGTATGAATGTGCCCGAGGGGGGGCGTTACGGAATCGCATGCCATGCCTGACGGAGTACCCAAGGTAATGTGTACGACGGCCGGAGGACTGGATGGCAGTGCGTTGGCTGCGACTATCGGCGAGGAGGCGTGTGCCATCACCCAAGGTCAGTTGCAACTCAATCGGAATCGCTCACTAGTACCCTTCGCCGGAAATCGTTCCGCAAGGAGGGGTAAACTGAGCCGGTGAGGGACGGGGTGGCCACAGGCCGCTGTGAGGACACGACAGGAGGGGGACGGGGCATGCCACGGGGGATACA
>JAABVA010003143.1_pt1 | contig 15950 bp, 15 predicted proteins | sample 5560331 | NCBI WGS metagenome assembly JAABVA01 (sample SAMN12812661, study PRJNA571458) | rock metagenome | isolation source: Antarctica rocks | place: Antarctica: Victoria Land, Mt New Zealand sud | collected 2016-01-07 | reverse complement strand
ATCCGCCGTCGTGTCCTGGCTACGGCCACGCGTCGCTCAGGGGTGGGCGCGGGCCGGACGCCCCACCCAGACAGCAGCACCCCGGTCATGCTACCCATCGCTTCGTTCTCTCCGACAGACTGCTAGGTTGACGTAGACAGCGCCTGGCCGTGATGAGAGGAGTTGCACGCCGTCGCGGGGATCGGAGAGATGCGTGCGTCGCTCGCCGCTCATCGCCCAATGTTCGAGAGCCGTATTGTTGCGCACAGCCAAAATATCGCCTTCCGGCGACCACGCGACATCCCACACATGCCAACGTGGTTCGTAGCGCTGCCCTGCCTGTTCAGCGACGCGCTGCAACTCACGTCGAACCACCTGATCCTCGCGCAAGGTATATCCTGTGCGCTCGACGTGCTCTCTTGCATCGGTGAAGGCTAAACCTTGTACCAACACGTTCCCTTGCCTCATGGGCTCCCATGCCTCGCGGGCAATGGTCGCCTGGAGAAGGTGGACGTGGCCCTCATCGTCCTCCGCCGTGTCATCGGGGGGACGTAGGATAATATGCAACGCTTCGCCCGCGTCATCGAAGCGGCAGCGCGTCACCTCGCGGCTCTCATCAAGGACCGATACCGCTTCCCCTCGGGACAAATCCCAGAGCAGGAGGGCGCCCTCATAGTAATAGCCGCCATCGTAGGAGCCGGTCGCGACGGCAAGGAGCGGCTTGTGCGGATGGAAAGCAATGTCGTTGATCGGGAAACGTGCCAGGTCGAGGACGGCGACGCGGCGCAATGGGTATACGTCGTAGACACTGACGCGGTACGAGAGGGCGCGACGCTCCTGGATGTCGCGCCCGTGCCATTGTAGAAAATTAAAGCTACTGGCTATCGCGATTCGGCTGGCGCGCTTGTCCCAATACACGCCAGTCGGCCGGCCGATCTCCGCGAAAGCCCCATTTCCCAAGACGATTTGATCGTCGATCCGCATCATGACCTCGCGTTTGATGTGCGCATGCATTTCTGTGATAAGGTGTACTCTACCAACATACGAGTCAGTAGCGGCATCTGCATGAAGTTTGGCTCCAATACCAAAGGCAGGTTGGCGCGCTACGAATTCTATGACGTATACCCGGCTGTAGCAATCCGAACCCCGAAGCCCTGGCCGCGTATGCATTGAGCAAGGAGGATACCGACAGGAGCGGTGGGACGTGCGGGAGGGCCGATATTGGCATCCCCTCCTCGGTGAGGAGTTGCCTCCGCAGGTCTTTGCCGTCCAGCAAGCCTGGTTCGATTATGCCGTCCCACCGCCTACACTGCAGCGAATCTTAGGGCAGCGCGATATTACGCGCGTGTGGGAACTGCGCGAATACGGACCCGAGTACGAGATTGACCTTGACGAGATGGAGCCGGAATACACTGGGGCGGAAGGCTATTGGACATCCGGTGACATGGATTGGCTTGTGTACGTATCGCACGAGAGCTCGGTTACGCTGGCTGGTGGGTGGCTGATCGACGCCGTCAAGACCGTGTGGCCGGAGTGGGAGCGGCGCCTGTATACCGGCTGGGACTATGAACCACCGCCATCCGCCGACCGATGACGGCGAGACGCGAGGAGTTCCCATTGCGGGTCGGATGCTGTGAGAGTACCGTGCCGCGGTAACTATTGTCATGCGAACGCCTGCGCGCCAGTGGTGTCGCGGCCGACGATGAGCGCCTGCATGGTGTCCGGGCCCTCGTAGGTGTAGACCGCCTCCATGTCGGCGAAGAGTTTGGCGACGACAATGTACGGTGTCCATTGGGAGCCGGCGCTCCCAGTGGATACGACACGGAGAGCGCTCCCCTCTCCCGCGCACGGGAGAGGGGTCGGGGGTGAGGGTATCCCTTAGCTCGGGCGCTTGAACATGGACTGCATTTTGGTGGCGAGGCCCATGTCGCCCTTGACTTTGAGCTTGCCCTGCATGAAGGCGATCATGGGGTCCAGGCGGCCCGTGAAGATCTTGACGTAGTCTTCGCCCTTGGCCGTCATGGTGACGTTAGCGTTCTCGGCCGTGCCTTCGCCCGCGTTGGCCTGACCGTCCGCGACCTTGAGCCAGTAAGCGCCGCCGTCGTTCAGGTCGAACTGATACGTGGCAGTGGTACTACCGGCTTTCTCCGGCTGGAAGTAGTTAGGCATCTGCTCGATGATCTGCGCCATCGTAGGCGTGGTTGATTCTGACATTATTCCCCCTATTCACGCTCAGCTTGTGTCCGCGGCCGCAGGAGCCTCTTAGATTCACGGCGATTCCCCTGTGACTCTCCTGTGAAGGACGACGTCCCGTCCCCATGCTAGGAGTGTACTGGATGCGCCTCAGTGTTTCTCAGTGCCGGCCAGGATCAGGATGGCTTTGCGCTCGACGTTGAGTAGATTGGATAGTGTTCGCGGAGCGACCGCTAGCGCCGCACGAACCTCATATAGTATCTTAATAACAATAATGAGCAATAATGCTCTACTTGTATAGCATAAATACTATAGAGGGAGGGGCCGTGAACCTGCACCAGTTGGAGCTTTTCGTCGCGGTGGCCGACCATGGCAGCTTCACGCGCGCGGCGGAGGCGCTGCACATCAGCCAGCCCTCGGTCTCGGCGCGCATCCGTGACCTCGAAGACTCGCTCGGCCAGCATCTCTTTGAGCAGGTCGGCCGGCGTATCTATCTCACCGACGCGGGACATGAACTCAAGGAGCACGCCGCGGCGATCCTCCTACGCGTGGCCGAGGCCACGCGCGCCCTCGACGAGATCGAGGGCTTGCAGCGTGGCACGCTGCGCGTCGTGGCCACAACGACGGTCGGCTCGTACGTGCTGCCGCGCCTGATGGGCCGCTTCAAGCGCGCCTACCCCGGCATCGCGCTCGCCCTCGACGTCACCAACTGGTCGCGCGCGGTCGAACTGCTGCGCCACCACCGTATGGACCTCGCCGTGCTGGGTCCGACCGACGAGATCGAGGACATGGTGGTGCAGGACTTCGTTAAGAACGAGCTTGTCGTCGCCGCCGCCCCCACCCATCCGCTGTCCGGTCGCGCCAACGTCCCTTTCGCCGAACTCGCCACGTATCCCGTGCTGGTGCGCGAGCAGGGCTCGGGCACGCGCGCCGACACCGAGCGCTTGTTCAAGGACTACAGCGTCGAGTTGATCGTGGCTATGGAGTTGCGTCACAGCACCGCCATCAAGCAGGGCGTCATGGCGGGGCTCGGCGTCTCCCTGCTCTCCAAGCAGGCCATGGGTCTGGAACTCACCAATGGTACGCTCGTCGCACTCGACGTTGAGGGCCTGCCGTTGCGGCGCGACTGGCATATCGTGCACCGCCACGAGCGCCGCCTCCCGCGCGCCGCCGCCGCTTTCAAGCAGATGCTGCTTGACTATGCCGTCGAGCAATCTTAGTCGTCAATAGTCGTCCTTTCCTAGCCAAAGTACTTTTTCAACGCGGTGTAGCCAAGACCGAGGGCCGTGGCGTCCTCCAGCAGCGCCCACACAACATCGGGCACGCCCGTGGCGCTGGCGGCGGCCTTGCGGTAGGAAGCGCCGGCGTAGGAGCCAGCAGCCGCGGCGCCGCCGCCCAGTATGCCGCAGACGATTGGGTTGAGCCGCGCGTCGGCGCCGACTGCCGCGCCGGCCAAGCCGCCGATGACGAGACGCCCGATGAACGGGCCTGTTTGTAAGCGACTGGGGACCATCGGCAGCTTGTCGCCCACGAGCTCGCCGGCGGCGGCGAGTCCGGTCACGACGAGCGTCCCGCGCGACCGTAATAGACCAAGCGGCGCTGGCTGCATCGCGGCGAATCCGGCGGGTGAGCCCTGCCGCTGTGACGCGGCCGAAAGCAGCGCGAAGGGCGTCATCGAGCGCAGGCCCGCGACGAAGCCCAGCGTCCCGGCGCGCGCGTAGCCGGCGTTATCCGGTGTCGTCTCGTCTGGCATGGTTCCTCCCAAATGAGTCGAAAGTCGTAAAGTTGCCTCCGGCGAGGCATCGTACCGCTGGAATGCATATTACAGGCCATGATGCTGCCCGGACCGTCGACTATCGACCATCGACTATCGACCATCGCAGCACTAGCCTTTTATCTAGTGCCATGTCTTTTGCTATCAAGGGCATTAGCAAGTACGCTGTAAGGGAGTGTGCGAACGTGATGACTCCCACCTCTACAGGATGTGGGCTTCTAGGGTCTTGCACCCAGGTCTGCTCATCCACAGGCCACTATGTTTTGACGGATGTGCGCTCTGTCTTGGTTGGAGCCTGCCAGTAGCAACCCGACCCCGCTAGATGCTTATGTGCAACACGGTAGGAGACACGGTTTGTTTTCAGTCCAACGAACGCCCCTTATCAGCATCAGTGTAGCACGCACACACGACGCTACAGCGGCTAAAGCAGGTGAAGCCCTTCTATTCCACGCCTAATGGCTGTGGGTTTTATGGGCTAGTTCTATAATAGTGGAGGGCGGTCGCGGGAATGACGGATCGGCAAGGAGCGGTGGCGAACGGGGCGTCGCACAACGGAAGGCCGCACAATGGGGCGACGCCCAACGGCGCGCGTGAGGCGGCCCCAACGCCAACGCCATCGCGTAGCGCGGCCGCCGCGGGACCAAGCGCGGCGCGTGGCGGCGGGGACGGCAATCGCCCCGGCGGCCTCGCGGCGCTGCGCCGCGCCCTGGCCTATCTGCGCGGACACGTCCGCGACGCCGCCGGGGCCTTTATCGCCCTGCTGGTCGTCACCGCGGCCAACCTGGCTACGCCACAACTAGTGCAACTCGCCATCGACGGCGGCCTCAAACGCAATAGTCCGCGCGTGATCCTGTATGCTGTCGTCGGGCTCGTCGTGATCTCTATAGTACGCGGACTGTCCACCTTCCTACAAGGCTACCTGGCCGAGCGCGCCTCGCAAGGCGTCGCCTACGACTTGCGCGACGCTCTGTTCACGCGCCTGGAACGCCTCTCCTTCAGCTACTACGACCGTGTGCAAACGGGGCAGCTGCTGACGCGCCTCACCAACGATGTGGAGCAGGTGCGTACATTCGCCGGGACCGGCGTGATACAGCTGTCGTCGTCGGTCGTGATGCTCGCCGGCAGCATCGTACTCCTGCTCAGGATCAGTTGGTCCCTGACGCTCGTGACGATGCTCATCATCCCGGCCATCTTCGTGCTGCTAATGCGCTTCGTGCGTCGCATCGGACCGCTCTTCGGGCAGGTGCAGCAAACGCTCGGACGCCTCAACACGATCCTGCAAGAAGACCTACAGGGCAACCGCGTTATCCGCGCCTTCGTGCGCGAGGACTATGAGACGGCGCGCTACCGCGACATCAACGATAGCCTGCTGCACAAGAACATTGAGGCCACGCGCCTGCTCTCCAACAACTTCCCCTTTGTCTTCCTGCTCGCCAACATCGGCACGCTAATCATCATCTGGTTCGGCGGCCTGCAGGTGATCGGCCGCCAGATCGACATCGGGCAACTCATCGCGTTCAACACCTACCTGAGCTTCCTGTTGATGCCGATCCTGACCATCGGTTTCCTGGCCGCGCAAATCTCGCGCGCCGGCGCCTCGTCGCTACGCATCTTCGATATCCTCGACGCTCCGCTGGAGGTGACCGACAAGCCGGGCGCTGTCGTCCTGCCGCCGATCGCCGGCCGCGTCGAGTTCCGCGACGTCTGCTTCCGCTACCCCTCGACGGAGCGCGACATCCTACACGACATCACCTTCAGCGCCGAGCCTGGCCAGACTGTCGCTATCCTGGGCACGACCGGCTCGGGCAAGAGCACGCTGGTCAACCTGATCCCGCGCTTCTACGACGTGAGCGGCGGCGCCGTGCTGGTCGACGGTCACGACGTACGCGACGTGACGCTGTCCAGCCTACGCGCGCGCATCGGCATTGTGCTACAGGAGGCGCTGCTCTTCAGCGGCCCTGTGCGCGACAACATCGCCTACGGCAGGCCCGATGCGACACAGGAGGACGTCGAAGCCGCCGCGCGCGCCGCGCAGGCCGATGAATTTATCAGGGCACTGCCCCAGGGCTACGACACAGTCGTGGGCGAGCGCGGCGTGGGACTCTCCGGCGGGCAGCGCCAGCGCATCGCCATCGCCCGCGCGCTATTGGTCAACCCCAAGCTGCTGATCCTCGACGACAGCACCTCGGCCGTCGACGCCGAGACCGAACTGCTGATCCAGCAGGCGCTCGACACGCTGATGCGCGACCGTAGCCATACCGCTTTCGTGATCGCGCAGCGCATCAGTACCGTGCGCGACGCCGACCTCATCCTGGTGCTCGACGGCGGCCGCATCGCCGCGCGCGGCACGCACGATGAACTGACGCGCGAGAGCCCCTTGTACAACGAGATATTGGGGTCGCAGCTCCAGCCCGACGAAGTCGTGAGTCGTGAGTCGACAGTCGGGAGTTACTCGTGAGGAGCATGACAGTGAACATTTTCGTTGCGGACTATGACAGCACTCGCCACGTCCGGCTCACGACTCACGACTCACGACTCACGACTGCTCTGGAGGCGCTATGAACCGCGGCTTCGCGTCCACGGCGGGGCTGCCGGACGAACAGGCGCGCGATCGGGGCCGCACGGCGCGGCGGCTGATCGGCGAGCTTGCTCCTTACCGGCCGCAACTCGTGGTCATCTTCCTGCTCATCGTGCTGGGCGCGGCCACGCAGGCGCTTGGCCCCTGGCTGATCAGCCGCGCCATCGACGCCGACATCAACCCGCCTCGTGGTCAGCACACCAACCCAAGCGGATTGGCCGCGATCATGCTCGTGCTGCTGGTCGTCTACGTCGTCGGGTCGCTGACGACGCGCGCGCAGATCTTCCGTATCGGGTCGCTCGGCCAGCGCGTGCTGGCGGCGCTGCGCGCGCGCCTGTTCGACCAATTCCAGCACTTGCCACTTGGCTACTTCGACACCCATCCGGTCGGCGACCTGATGAGCCGCGTGCTCAACGACGTCGACACGATCAACCAGCTGCTCTCGCAGGGCCTGACGCAGCTGCTGGGCTCGCTGTTCAGCCTCATCGGCATCGTCATCTTCATGCTGTTCCTGAATTGGCGGCTGGCGCTCGCCTCCTACATCATCATCCCGGTGATGCTGGTGACGACGATCTTTTTCTCACGGCGGGCGCGCAAAGCCTACCGGCGCACGCGCGAGACGGTTGGCGATGTGACGGCCGACTTACAGGAGGAGATCGTTGGTATCCGCGAAGCGCAGGCTTTCAACCGCACCGAGGCAAACATCACGCGCTTCCGCGCGCGCAATAAGGCCAACCGCGACGCCAACGTCTCCGCCGTCGGTATCACCTCGGCCTTCTCGCCCGCCATCGACGTACTCTCCACGCTGGCCACGGCCATCGTGATCGGCTACGGCGGCTACCTGTACTTCCACCATGCGCTTTCCGTCGGACTGCTCGCGGGCTTCCTCTTCTACGTGCAGCAGTTCTTCCGCCCCATCCAGCTCGTCGCGCAGGTCTACACGCAGATACAGGCGTCGCTTGCCGGCGGTGAGCGCATCTATAGTATCCTCGACGCCCAGCGTGAGCCGGCCGACCCGACCGGCACGCCCGACATCGGGACGGTCAGGGGCGACATCGCCTTCGACGAGGTGTCGTTTGCCTACACAGCCGAGCGCGAGGTGCTGCACGACGTTTCGTTCCACGTCGCGGCGGGGCAGACCGTCGCATTGGTGGGCCAGACCGGCGCGGGCAAGACGACTATCGCTAACCTGATCCCGCGCTTCTACGACGTCACCGGCGGCGCGATCCGGGTCGACGGCTACGACGTACGCGATGTGACGCGCCACAGCCTGCGCGGCGCCATCGCCATGGTGCTGCAAGAGCCCTTCCTGTTCAGTGGCACGGTGGCCGACAACATCGGCTACGGGCGTGCGGACGCGACGCGCGCGGAGGTCGAGGCGGCGGCGCGGGCCGTCGACGCCGACGGCTTCATTCAGGACTTGCCGAACGGCTACGACACGGATCTTGGCGAGAGCGGCGGTTCGCTCAGCCAGGGGCAGCGCCAACTGCTTTCCTTCGCCCGCGCCGTCCTGGCCGACCCGCGCATCCTGATCCTCGACGAAGCTACCAGCAACATCGACACACGCACCGAAGCTATCATCCAGAAGGCGCTGGCGACGTTGCTGCACGGCCGTACCAGCGTCGTGATCGCCCACCGCCTCAGTACGATCCGTGACGCTGACCTGATCCTGGTGGTGCGGGACGGCCGCATCGTTGAGCGCGGCGCGCACGACGAACTGTTGGCTCTCAACCGCGTCTACGCCGATCTCTATCGGCACCAGTTCCGGGAGGCGCCCAGCGTCGCGACCGTGGCCTAACCGTCTGGCAGGCGCGGGCCACTTTGTCGCGTCTGTTGGGAGCGTCGGCAGGGTTCGTGAATCATCGTAGGGGCGTATAGCATACGTCCGCGGCCTCGAACGCGCGGGCGTATGCCATACGCCCCTACGCCATGCTGGACGCCGCGGCCCGTTGGATAATTCACGAGCCCTGGGAGCGCCGGCGCTCCCAGCAGATACGCCGCGTGCCAGGCAATCAGGCGCTCAGGGGCTGCCGTGCCACGCGCGCCGCGGCATCGTCGAGGGCGCCGGCGAGATCGGCCGCGGGCAGTGGGCGGCTCAGGTAGTAGCCCTGCGCCAGATCGCAGCCTAACTCCGCCAGCCGTCGCCACGTCTCCTCATCTTCGACCCCCTCGGCCACGACCCGCAGCCCCAGGCTATGGCCGAGACCTATCGTCGACGCGACGATGGCTGCGTCGGCCGGATCTCCGGCCATGTCACGCACGAATGATCGATCGATCTTGATCTCATCGATTGGCAAGCGCTTGAGGTAGGCCAGGCTGGAGTAGCCCGTGCCATAATCGTCGACGGACAGGCGTACGCCGCACTCGGTCAGCCGCGTGAGGACGTCTATGGCATGCTCGGGGTCACCCATGATGGCGCTCTCCGTCAACTCGATGCGTAGCATAGCCGGTGGCGTCGCGTAGCGCCGCAACAGCGTGAGGATCTTACCCGAGAGGCGCGGGTCGCGTAGGTTAGCCGCGGAGAGGTTCACGGCCACGCCCAACGGACGCCCAGAGCGGCGCCACGCCCGCGCCTGCCGCAGTGCGGTCTCGAGCACCCACCAGGTCAATGGCGCGATCGCGCCGGTCTGCTCGGCCAATGGGATGAACTCGTCCGGCGGGATCAGGCCGCGTGTGGGATGGGGCCAACGTACCAGCGCCTCGACGTCCGTGATCCGGCCAGTGGCGAGCGCGGCCTTGGGCTGATAGTGTAGCAGGAGAGCGTCGCCCATGATGGCCTGCCGCAACTCAGCGCCCAAGGTGAAACGAGCGTGGTTGTGGGCGTCCGCCGCCGGCGAATACAGGGCATAGGGCTCGCCCCTGCGTTTAGCCACGTACATGGCGACATCGGCGCGGCGCAGCAGTGTTTCGGGGTCGTGGCCGTCATCCGGGGACACCACGACGCCGATGCTGGCGTCAATCGAGAACGTCTGCCCCTCTATAACGAAGGAGGGCGTCAGGGCCGCGTGGATCATCTGCGCCACCTTGAGAGCGCCGTTTCGATCAGTCTGGGGCAGCAGCGCCGCGAATTCATCCCCACCCAAGCGTGCGATGACATCGGTCGCTCGTAGCGCCGCGTGGATGCGCTCGGCGACCTGCCTCAGGAGGACATCACCGTAGTGATGTCCGAATGAATCGTTGACGTCCTTGAAGCGGTTGAGATCGAGCAGCAGAAACGCCGCGCTTTCACGTTCCCGTCCCGCGGGGATAGGGCCACACAGGACCTGCCGCAGGTGCTCCTGCAGGAGCAGGCGATTGGGCAGGCCGGTGAGGGCGTCGTGCCGCGCTTGATGCGCCACGATTGCCTCGGCGCGCTTGATGTCGGTGACGTCGCGGGAGATACCCATGAGGCCGCTAATTTTCCCCCCGCGCGTGATCGGCACCTTCGTGCTCATGATCCAGCGCGGCTGCCCTTGCGCGTCTGTATGTCGTTCGAGCGCGTTGACCCACGGCTCTCCGCTGGTGATGATCTGTTGTTCCTCCCGATAGAGTTGCTCGGCCAGGTCGGATGGGAAGAAGTCACCGTCGGTCTTGCCCAGGGCGTCCTCGGGTCGGTCAACGCCCAGGAACGCCGCTTGCGCTGCGTTGATGCGCGTGAAGCGCGAGGCCGTGTCCTTGACGTAAATAGTATCAGGCATGATATCCATGAGTACCCGCACAAGCTCGCGCTCCTGTGCGACCGCCTCCGCGCCCTCAGCATGGCGTAACTCCGTCAAATCCTCGGCATAGACGGCGCGGTAAGAGCGTCCGTCCGCCTCGGTCATGCGCATAGACGTTACTCGGACCACGCGCGGGGCTCCTTGCGGGGTCTCCACCAGATGCTCCTCGTGCTGGGTGTGTGGGTCGGTCCAGGTCGCGGCAAAAGATGCGGCGGCGACGACGCGCTCGGACGGCGGCAGCACCAGGGTACAATGTTGCCCAAGCAACTCTATCGGCGTATAGCCATAGAGCGTCGCGTAGGCGGCGTTGACGAGTTCGAACAAGCCCTGTTCATCGACCATAGCCATGGCAAAGGGCGCCGCGTCGACAAGGGCGCGTAGGGGGGCGGCTTGCGCCGGCGCCGGTACGCCGTCCGCGACACTATCGGGCATAGGGATGACATCCTCCTGCGGTACGCGCTCTATCGCGACGCTCTGACGTAGACCTGTACGTTGAAAAGATCATACGCGCGCCCTCAGCCGCGGTGCAAGCCCCCAATCGGGTGGTTGAGCAAGTTAACGGACAGTGGCCGTTCACTCGGCCTGATCGGTGACGGACCCGAGGAGCGCGCTCACCGTCCGCTTCAGCACGGGGTGTGCGAGATCCGGCGCGAGGGCGGCCAGCGGCTTGAGCACGAAGCGGCGCTCGTGCAGGCGTGGGTGCGGCACGACCAGCTCGGGTGTGTCAATGATGGCGTCGTCGTAGAGCAGCAGGTCGAGGTCGATGACGCGCGGCCCCCAGCGTATCGTCCGCACGCGTCCAAGCGACGCCTCGATCTCCAGTAGCCCGCGCAGCAGGTCGCGTGGGGGTAGGTTGGTACGTAGGCGCGCCACCGCGTTGAGGAAGCGTGGTTGCTCCGTGTACCCGATCGGCGTGGTGTCGAAGAACGGCGAGACTGCCTCGACAACTCCGAGCGCGCCGAGTCGCTCGATCGCTGCGCGCAGGGACACCGCGCGGTCGCCGAGGTTCGCGCCGAGCGCGATGTATGTTATAGCCATCTAACTCCCAGGGCGGCGGCTGTGCCACGATGTCTCGCGCTGGAATCGCATGGCCAGGGCAAGCAACGTGGCTTCGCTGTCGGGCGGTCCGATCAACTCAAGGCCGAGCGGCAGGCCGTCGCGGCCCGGCCCCATGGGGATGGAGATGCTGGGCCAGCCGAGCAGGTTACCGGGCCCGCCGTTCCCGCCCATGCCCTGCAGCGCCTCGTCGAGGTTCTGCTCGATCGGCGTCGCGACCCGCAGCACCGTGGGCGCGACCAGCGCGTCGAAGCGCGCGAAGACGCGCACGGCCGCCGGACCCGCCAATGCGCGGACGCGCAGCGCGCGTAGATAGTCCACGCCCGGTACGTCCAAGGAAGCGATCAGGTGGGCCTGCTGTTCCATGTCGGCCAACTCGTGTAGTCGCGGACCACGGATCAGGTTCTCGAACGCCGCCGCGCCCTCGACCTGGACGATCGTGCGCGCGGCCGCGTTATACGGGAAGTCGGGCAGCGCCGCCTCGCCGATCGCGTACCCCTGGGCGCGGAATACGTCCAGCGCGGCGGTGAAACGGGCCTGTGCTTCGGGCGCGTCGGCGGCCGCGTAGTCGTGCGCGAGGACACCCAGGCGCGGCGGGCGGTTTGCGGCGACTCGGGGAGTAAACGAGAAGGGGGGCACCGTGGACGACGGGTCGCGCGGGTCAGGTCCGGCGATGGCCGCTAGCACAAGGCCGCAGTCTTCCGCCGAGCGCGCCATGGGGCCGATTTTATCCAGGGTCCATGCGAGGGTCATGGCGCCGAAACGTGGCACGCGCCCATACGTCGGACGCAGACCGCACACGTTGCAGAAGGCGGACGGCAACACGATCGAGCCCCAGGTCTCCGACCCCAGGGCGAAGGGGACGAGCCCACCGCCGACGGCCGCGCCGGAGCCGCTCGACGACCCACCAGTCCAGCGCTGGGGATTCCAGGGATTGCGGCCTGGCCCTGTGAGCGAGGCCGCCGCGTAGGCGTAGCCGCCCCCGCCGGCGAGTTCGACCATGGCGAGCTTGGCTACGAGTACGGCCCCGGCGTCGCGCAGGCGCTCGACAGCCGTGGCGTCATAATCGAAGACCTGATCGCGGTGCGCCGCGGAGCCCCAACGCGTGGGGATGCCCTTGGTGGCGAGCAGGTCCTTCGCGCCGTATGGTACACCGTGCAGCGGCCCGCGGATGTGTCCGGCCGCGATCTCGCGGTCGGCCTGGGCCGCCTGGTCAAGCGCCAGATCGGCGGTCAACTCCGCCACCGCGTTTAGTGCGCGTCCCCGTGTGTTCAGCGCATCGAGGCACGCCGTCGTCACTTCGACAGACGACACCTCGCGCCGCTGCACGCGTCGCCCCACCTCGGCGGCGGTCGCCCATAGCAGCGTGTCGTCACTCATGGCCGTTCTCCACTGGGACGTCCATGGGTAGCCGCGTAGGGATGAAAACAAAGGCCGGCTCCGTCCCATCTGGCACGGAGGCAATAGCGTGAGTGGCCCATACCTCGTCGTTATCAACCAGGGCGGCGCGGACCAGCGCCCGTTGGTCGGTTGGGATTGGGCGTCCCAGCAGCCGTTCGATGCGCGCCTCACGCGCCCGCATCGCGACGTCGCCCTGCTGCTGGTCGGCTGTTAGGCCGGTGTCGGTCGTCATCAATATGTCCAGTCTTTTCGTGCTTAACGCTTTTGCAAGTAACGTGTGATGCCGGCGACGCTCATGCCATAGCCGGCGATGAGATTGAGTTGGGCCATACCCTCGGCGGTCGTGCCGGGCGCGCCTTCGTCGCGCGTCCGCAGTTCGGCGGCCAGATCCTCAGGTGGCCGGCCCGTGGCGAGGCTCTCGCGCACGAGATCGGTCCACGCGTCCAGCCGCTCACGCAGGCTCTCCAGGTGCGCCCGCGCGTCGGGGTGGCGCCCGAAGTGGGTCAGCAGCAGCGCCGACGGTTGCAGCGCCAGCAGGCGGTCGATGCTGCGCTCCCACGCCTCCAGGTCGAACTCCGGTGGGACGGCCGGCGGGTTGATCACATCAGCGTCGGGCACGCGCACCCCGGCCACGTCACCCGTGAAGATGGCGTTGGAGTCCAGGTGACGCACCGCGACGTGGTGCGCGGCGTGGCCCGGCGTGAACAGCGCCTTGACAGCGTGGCCCGCCAGGCGTAGCGTCTGCCCGTCTTCCAGAGCGGTGACTTTCTCGGGCGGGATCGGCGCGACCTCGCCCCACAGGGTATCCATCATATCGCCGTAGAGGCGAGTGGCCGAGCGTAGCAGGCGCGTGGGATCGACAAGGTGGGGCAGCCCGACCGGATGCACATAAACACTCGCTCTAGGCATCTCGTCGCGCAGCAAGACGCCGACGGCGCCGGAGTGGTCGAGGTGGATGTGCGTGACCAAGATGTCCCGCACGTCGGCGGGGTCGACGCCGGCCGCGCGCAGCCCGTCCAGCAGCACCGCGCGCGTCGAGCTTGGTCCCGTCTCGATCAGCGCCGCCGCGCCGTCAGCGCCTTTGAGCAGGTAGGCGGCGATGCAGCCGGGCTGTCCCATGAAGCGCAGGTCGATCGCGTGGACCCCTGGCAGCACGTCCTCACTGATGGTTGACTCAGTCACTGCTTCCCTCCGTCTCTCGCGCCTCTTGCCGCGCGCGTTCGCGCAACTCGATGCGCCGAATCTTGCCGCTGATCGTCTTGGGCAACTCCGTGACGAACACGATCCGCCGCGGATACTTGTACGGCGCCGTGGCCCCTTTCACGAAATCCTGCAAGGCGCGCGCCAGTTCGTCGGACGGCGCGTAGCCGGAGGCCAGGATGACGTAGGCCTTGACGACCTCGCCGCGCGTGGGGTCGGGCGCGGCTACGACGGCGGCCTCGGCCACGGCGGGGTGCTCGACGAGCGCGCTCTCGACCTCGAAGGGGCCAATACGGTAGCCCGCGCTGATAATCACGTCGTCGGCGCGGCCCACAAACCACAGGTAGCCGTCCTCGTCGCGGTAGGCGCGGTCGCCCGTAACGTACCAGTCGCCGCGCCGCGCGGCGTCGGTCGCCTCGGGGTGGCGCCAATACTCCTGGAATAGCCCGACCGGCCGCTGGGGCGACACGCGCACGGCGATGTCGCCCTCGCGCCCCGCCGGCAGCGGCTGCCCCGCCTCGTCGATCACGTCGACGACGAAGCCGGGGCTGGGCCGGCCCATCGCGCCGGGCTTGACCTCCAGCGGCGGGAAGTTGCCGACGATGAGGACCGACTCGGTCTGACCGTAGCCGTCGCGGATCGTCATGCCGGTGGCCGCGCGCCAGGTCTCGATGACCTCGGGGTTGAGCGGCTCACCAGCGCCCACGCAGTGGCGCAGCGCCTTTGGCTTGAACTGCGATAGGTCTTCGAGCACGAGCATGCGGTAGGCCGTGGGCGGCGCGCAGAAGGTCGTGACGGGGTACTGTTCGAGCATGCGCAGGAGGGCGGGCGCGTCGAACTTGCCGCGCGCGTCCTGCGAGAAGACGGTCGCGCCCTGCGAGAGCGGGGCGAAGAAGCTGCTCCAGGCGGCTTTGGCCCAGCCGGTCTCGGAGAGATTCCACAGCACATCGCCCGGTTGCAGGTCAAGCCAATACTTGCCGGTGACGGTATGCCCGATGGGGTAGGAGGCGTGCGTGTGCAGCACCATCTTGGGGTAGCCGGTCGTGCCCGAGGTGAAGTAGAGCACGGCGGGGTCGTCCGCCCTCGTCCGGTGCGGTGTGAAGGGATCGGCGCACGCGGCGACCTCGGCGTAGGAGGTCCAGCCTTTGCGCGTCCCGTCCACCACGACGCGCTGGCGCAGCCCCTCGTAGCCGGCCCCATCGACCTTGGCCGCGCCGGCCGCGTCGGTGATGACGACGGTGGCCTCGGCTGACTCCAGGCGGTAGTGGATGTCCTTGGGCGTCAGCAGTATCGTGCCGGGCATAGCCATGGCGCCGAGTTTGAGCAGGGCCAGGAACGCCTCCCACCAGGCGGGCACGCGCGGCAGCATCACCAGCACGCGGTCGCCGGGTGCGACCCCAAGCGCGCGCAGACCCGCCGCGACACGATCGGAGCGCGCGGCCAGGTCGGCGTACGTCGCTTTATGCTCCGCGCCGTCTTCGGCCAGCGTCCACAGGGCGAGTAAGTCTGGATTATCAGCCCACTGGCCGACCGTATCGACGGCGAAGTTGTAGTAGTCGGGGACCTCCCAGCGGAAGTCGTGGTAGGTCTGCTCGTAGTCTGTCATGTTGGGTTGGCGTGTCTCTCGCGTCTCTGCCGTTGCCATGCTCTCCCTCCTCATCGTTGAGCGCGGATAACGTTGTCCCTATAATAGTACCGTCTGACGACGGGCCAGTAGGTCTCCTCGCTCTCCCAGGACTACGTCACGAGGCCGATTTAGGACGGAGCCAAAACTTGGCGCCACACTCTCTTGTCCGTCGATAGTATGATACCCATGTCGTCCAGGAAGGCGGCCCCTCGTCGCATCGAGGTATGCCGCCGCTAAGCACACGATCATAAGTTCGGCACGCTTTTACGCCCGAATCACGCTCAACAAACCATGCCAAATTTCTGGTGACCTGTTTAGCACTCTAGTTTCCGCTGAATCAGGCGGCTAGGTCAAGCGGAGCAGGGGTTTCTGGGGCCGCGCGCGGTCGCCGTTGGCCCCAGAAACCGGTGGGTAGATGGTCCGTCCGGGCCTTTTTTGTGCGAA
>JAABVA010003141.1_pt1 | contig 15960 bp, 17 predicted proteins | sample 5560331 | NCBI WGS metagenome assembly JAABVA01 (sample SAMN12812661, study PRJNA571458) | rock metagenome | isolation source: Antarctica rocks | place: Antarctica: Victoria Land, Mt New Zealand sud | collected 2016-01-07 | reverse complement strand
GATGACAAGCGCGCGGGGAGGTGGCGCGGGTGGCGGCAGGACCAGCTTCGCATTGCCGGGGCTGATGCGGCCGAGCACGCGCGGGATGGCCGAGCCTGTCGCGCCAGGGCACACCCCGGCCACGCCGTGCCACGTGAGAAAGCCGAGCAGCGCGAACAGGTACGCCTCCTTCGCGCCCGATGGCAGCCCGCGCGCCTCGCTGGTGACGAGGGTGGCGGGCGCGAGATGGCGGGCGAGGCGGGCCATCAGCGTGGGATTGCGGATGCCGCCGCCGCTGGCGACGACCTCGGTGACACCATGGGAGCGACAAGCGTCGGCCACGGTGCGGGCGGTGAGTTCGGTGAGGGTCGCCATGAGATCGGATGCCATGATGTCCGGCAGGCCCTGGAGACGGGCGGCGACATAGCCGGTGTCGAACAATTCGCGCCCGGTGCTCTTCGGCGGCGCGGCGGCGTAATAGGGCTCGTCCAGCAACCGGGCCAGCAGGTCATCGCGCACCGTGCCGGCATGCGCGATGAGGCCGTCGAGGTCGCAGGACTGCGCGCCGCCGGTGATGCGCGCGGCTTCGATGTCGAGTAGGCAGCTTGCGGGACCGGTGTCGTAGGCGAGCACTGGCGTTCCGGCGCGGCCGACCACGGTGATGTTGGCGATGCCGCCGAGGTTGAGCGCCGCGCGCGGGCCGCCCTCGCCGGCCAGCCACAGCGAGTCCAGCGTGCTGGCCAAGGGCGCGCCCTGGCCGCCGGCGGCGACATCGCGGGCGCGGAAGTCGGAGATGACAGGAAGTCCGGTCGCCTCCACGGTGCAGGCGGGCTGGCCGAGTTGTAGCGTGCCGCGCGCGCGGCCGTGCTCGGTCCAGTGGAACAGGTTCTGGCCGTGCGAGGCCACCAGGTCGCCGCCGAAATCGGTTTGCATCCGGCGGGCCACGGCGGCGAAGGCCTCGCCGATCAGCACGTCGAGCGCGCAGACCTCGCCCATGGTGACCGGCGCTGGCGGCAGGGCGGCCAGGATGCGGCGGCGGGTCGGCTCGGGCCACGCGACCTCGCGGTAGCCGAGCGGGCGCAGCACGATGTCGGGGCCATTCCAGGCGAGGTCGGCCGCCGCGACGTCGATCGCGTCCACCGAGGTGCCCGAAATGAGGCCGAGCACGATCATGTCGTCAGCGTGACCTTGTGAAGCGCGCGGGGCATGTCGGGGTCCAGCCCACGGGCGCGGGAGACGGCCTCGGCCAACGGGTAGAACGCCAGGATGGCGGCGATGGGGTCGAGCAGCGGATGCAACGGCGGGGGCAGCGGCAGGTGCAGGCCGGGGCCGGGCCGGTGCGAGGCCAGCAGCACCGGGGCGTCGGCGCCGGCCAGTTCGGCGGCCAAGGCGCGGGCATCGTCTCCGCCGGCGTCCGCCAGGGCGTAGGCGAGCACGGGAAAGCAGTCATCGACCATCTCGCGCGGGCCGTGCTGGATCTCGGCGGCGCTGAACGGCTCGGCGTGCAGGCGGCACGTCTCCTTCAGCTTCAACGCGCTTTCCTGCGCGATGGCGAGGCCGGGTCCACGCCCCACGACATACAGGTCGCGCGCCGCCACCAGCGCCGGCACCGCCGCCAACCAGTCGCAGGCCAACGCCGCCGTCAGGCTGTCGGGCAGGCACGCGAGGGCCTGGACGAGAGCCGCGTCTCCGGTCCATGCGGCGACCAGGCGCGCCACCGCGACCAGGGTCAGCACGAAACTTTTGGTCGCGGCCACGCTGCGTTCCTCGCCCGCGCGCTGCGGCAGCACGAACTCGGCCTCGCGGGCCAGTGGGCTGCCGGCGGCGTTGACGATCGCCACCGTCATGGCCCCGGCGGCCCGTGCCGCCGCCAGGCCGCTCACGATGTCCGGGCTGGCGCCGGACTGTGAGAGGCCCAGCGCCAATGCCCCGCGCATGGCGATCCGCGCGCCGTACCGCGTCACGAGCGAGGGCGCCAGCGTGACGGTCGCGCGTCCCGCCGCGATGCCGATCAGGCTCGCCGCGTAGGCCGCAGCGTGGTCGGAGCTGCCGCGCGCGATGGTGACGGCGAACGGCGGCTCATGGGCGCGCAGCCTGGCACCCAGCGCCGCATACAGCTCGGCATCCTCGGCGAGCATTGCGGCCACCCGTGCCGGGGCCTCGCGCGCCTCGGCCAGCATCAGCGAGGTCACGCGCATACGAGGTCGCCGGTGTCGCGCCTGAGCGCCGCGATGCCGGTGGGCAGGAAGCGGCTGGGATGCACCCGGTTGGTCAACAGCGTCCAGGCGAGCCGGCGGTCGAAGTCGATCCACAGCCCGGTGCCGGTGAACCCTGTATGGCCTATGGCGGACTCCGACACCCGGTCCCCACCCGACCAGCCGGCATGGGCCGCCTCCCACCCCACGGTCCGGGAGGAATTGTTATGCCTCATACGGATCGGTGAGTCCGCCACCCCGCCCAGCACTCCACTGGCGAAATCCAGCACCCCGTCGACCGTCCCGAACAGCCCGGCATGGCCGGCCGCGCCGCCCAGCGCATAGGCGTTCTCGTCATGCACCTCGCCCTGCATCACCCGCCCACGCCATTGGCAAAACTCCGTGGCGGCGCAAAGCGCTGCTGGCGGGTGGAACGAGAGTCCCTCGGCCGCGGGTTGCGCCCCAAGCGCCGCGCCGGTCAGCCGCTCGACGGCGATGCCGAGGAGCATGAACCCGATGTCCGAATACACCGGCGGTCCGGCGACCCATTCGCGTTGCAGGATGAACGCCCGCAACGTCCGCGCGTCCTGCCCATAGGTGTAGAGCGGCTCGACGGCGGGCAAATGGGTGTGATGCGCGAGGCACTGGCGGAAGGTGAGGCGGCGCTCCGGCGCGGTTAGGTCGTACTGTCGCAGGTCGGGGATCGCCTCGCAAAGCTGGCTGTCGAGGCCGATCCGCCTGGCCGCAACCAGATCGAGCACCGCCGTCGTGGTGAAGACGATCTTGGTCAGCGACGCCAGATCGAACCACGTCCCGCGCGCCATTGCGATGCATGGCTCGATGCGGGCCTTGCCGGCGACGAGCGCCGCACGGGCGCCCGAGCCATCCACCAATCCCAGCACCACGCCCGGTATGCGGCCTTCCGCGACGGCCGCCTCCGCCGAGGCGAAGGCACGGGTGGCGAGGCGTTCTATGTCCACGCTCAACCCCGCGCCAGCCGCCGTTCCAGGAAGTCCAGCCGGTCCTGGCCCCAGAATATCTCGTCGCCCATGACATAGCTGGGCGCCCCGAACACGCCTCGCGCCAATGCCATCGCGCTATCGGCCACCCGTTGCTCTATCCATCGGGGATCGCGGGCGAGCGCCGGCAATGCCTCTGGGTCGAGCCCGACATCGGCGATCAGCACGTGCAGCGTCGCCTCGTCGGCCGGGTCCAGCTCGTCCTCCCACAAAGCGTGCAGCACGCGGTGCGCCAGCCGGGTGGCGGAGATGTCGTCCACCGTCTCGCGCGCCGCGATCACGCAGGAGGCCGGGAGCGACTCGTTCATCGGCGCGTGCCTTGGCTGGATATACACGGGAATCCCCAGATGCTCGCGCCATCGCCGCATCTCCATCGCGCGATAAGCCTGACGCTGCGGCGAGCGCTTGGGCAACGGCAGCCCGCCGCTGGCCGCGAAGATGGTCGCGAAATCAACCGGGTACGGCCGCACCGTGGCCCCGTTATCGGCCACCATCGCGTCCAGCCTGGCCGCCCCGAAATGCGTCCACGGCGAGTTCAGCGAGAAGAAGTAGTCGACGTGGAGGGCCATCGGCGGAATCCCAGGTTGACGGGCGCGCCCGACGATACCCCGCCCATCCCCGGCGTGCTACTTGGCCAGCACTTCCTTCACGAACGCCAGCACCGCGACCCGCGCCTGCTCCGTGGCCTCGGTGTTGTGGCCGACATGGGCGCCGATCGCGACGCATGGACTGGTCTTGATGCTGTACGGCTGTCCGGTGGCCGCATCCACCACATCGCCGTGGGCCGCCTCCTACAGGGTGCAATTCCGTGTGCTCTGCGCCTTCGGCGCGGCGACCAGCGCCGGCGTCGTCGGGCTGTCGAAGCCGTGCTGGCTGTCGGGGTATTCGGTCAGCGTCACGTCCACCCCCGCCTGCTTGAGGCGCGCGACATAGGCGCGGCAGGGCACGATGTTGACGTAGTCGTCGCTGATGCCGTGGAACAGCCGGATCGGCACGGGGGACAGCTTGGTGTCGCCCTCGTAAGCCACGTTGCACGGTGTGTAGAATCCGATATGCGCCGCGAACCGGTTGCTGGCGGCCCCACCATAGGCCGCCCGGAAGCGGTCCATCGCCGAATAGACCGCCGGCACGGCGCCCTTGGAGAAGCCCATCACCGCGATGCGGTCCGCCCGGATGCGGGGATGCGCCGCCAGCACATCCAACGCGCGAAAAGCATCCACAGTCATGGCAAGTGAATTGAGCTGCTCCTGATCTTCGACGGTGCTGACAATGCCGCGCCCCGAGAACGAATCCAGGATGAAGGCGGCGATGCCCGCCTCGTTCAACGTCCGCGCCCAGAAATCCGGCCCGGACCCGATGCCCCCGGACCCGTGGATCAGCACCACGGCCGGGATCTTTGCGGCCGTGCCGAGCGGCAGGCGAAGTTCGCCGCCCAGCAGGACCTCGCGGCCCGGCGCGTCGGCGCGCAGGAACTCGTCCCCGGTGAAGGTTCGGCTCGGCACGGGAAGTATTTCGATCCGTCCGGGCCATTGTGCCCCCGCCATGCCGGGCGCCAGCAAGGCGCACACAGCCAACAGACTTGCCCAAGCCACGCGCATGATCCGTTCGCTCTTGTTGTCCCAACGATTGCGCAGGCGCCGGGACGGCGTCAACCGGCCCAGCGCATTGACGCAGGCGTCACTGTAATATGTTTAAATCACGCGATTGCATCGTGTATAAGACTGGACCATGTATGGTGCAGAGTGGTTTCACAGGCGGGAGCACGGCTATGAACGACGATCGCGACGATCCGGCCAACGCGCTTTGGGAATGGGCGTTGTCCGGTGCCCAGGCGGCCACCCTGTTCGGGCTGATCGTCACGCTGTGCATTGGTGCCCGGATGCTCGGATATCCCTGACGCGATGACATTCCGGCGCGCGTAAAACCCGCTGTCGGAAACCTCGTTAAGGAGGCTCCACAATCCGGAGAATTCCGATGTTCATGCGCGTCGACAAACTACAGGCCGAGCTGCCGGCCCCGAAGAGGAAGGACCCGAACGCGGGAGCGGCGTTGCAGGAACTGCTGGGCGGCAAGTACGGCGAGATGTCCACGCTCGGGAACTACATGTTCCAAAGCTTCAACTTTCGCAGCAAGGCCAAGCTGCGTCCGTTCTACGAGTTGGTCGCCAGCATCACCGCCGAGGAACTCGGCCACGTCGAACTGGTCAGCAACGGCGTCGCCATGCTGAACAACGGTCCGGACAACGATGGCGACGAGTCCGATGGCGGCGATATTTCGGGTGCCTCGAACGAGTTGATGAAGGATATCCGGCTCGCCGCGTCCTTCCTGTCGAACGGCGGCGGCAGCGCCCCGATCAACAGCAACGGCGCGAGCTGGAACAACGATTTCGTCACCACGACCGGCAACGTGGTCATGGACCTGTTGCACAATTTCCACCTGGAATGCGGCGCCCGCTTGCACAAGCTGCGGGTGTACACCACGCTGTCCGATCCGACTGGCCGCGAGGTTTGCGGCTATCTGCTGGTGCGCGGCTCGGTGCATGCCCACGCCTATGCGCTGGCGCTGAAGAAGATCACCGGCGTGGAGATCGAGAAGATGTTGCCGACCCCCAACATCGATCTCAGCAAGATACCCGAGTGTCAGAAGTACCTGAACGAAGGCTCGCACCGTCGCCTCTACACGTGGAGCCCGAGCGACTACAAGCAGATGTCGGGCATTTGGGGCAATGGCGAGATGGCACTGCCGGGCGACCCGCCGGGCGAGCTGATGGTGGTGGATGGAATGCCCGAAGGCGGCAAAATCCATCAACTGACCGGCGTGCCCTCGGCCTTCACCCCGGACTACGCGCCCGAGGAAATGTTTGAGATCGCCACCAAGCTGACCAAGAAGGCGCAATAGATTTGAATTAGAGGAGAGGGCTTCGGCTCTCTCCCTTTCTTTCAGGCGCCGAATATAATGTCCTGCGCTCCCTGCCATAGGGTGACTTTCCCAAGCGCCGCGAGATCGGCAAGGCCCTCGGTTATCGTCAGGAAGTGGTTTCCCGCCAGTTGGCCGACTTTGCTGGCGAAACGCACGCCGCCATAGGCGAGCAATATCTCGGTCTCGCTGATCCCGCCGGGGTAGAGGATGATCTGTCCGGGGGCGGGAAACGAGGTATGGTTCTCGTAACCGAGTTTCAGGTCGAGATCGCCCAACGGTATCCAGCACGCCTCGCCGCTCCAGCGCACGTGGATGACCCGCTCGCGATACGGCAGCAACGCACGGAATGCCGCGCACGTCTCGGGTGCGAGAGCGTCCTCAAAGCGGGCGGTGAAGTTGAATGGTCCGGCGGTGATGGGGATTTCTGGCATGGTGGCGTGCCTTTCTGCCGTCGCGATGACCGAATGCCTTGTGTTCATGAGGAGGGGAGCGGCGGCATATCACGAACCGGCGCTTGAGGCCCGCGTTTGTCGCACGTCACACTCGGAAAGACTTCATGGTTCGGATATCCTCGCTGGCTGCCTCGTTGCTGATTCTGTGCGCAGGCGCTGTGCATGCCCAGGCGCCAGCCGCGCCCGCTGCTAGCGGCGATATGATGCATATGATGGCATTGGGCACCCATAACCAACTCGGCGTATTGGAATTCTGTCAAACAAGCGGCAGCCTGGGCGCGGACAAGGTGGCGCTCCAGCAGAAGATGATCGGGATGCTGCCCCCAAGCTCGCCCGACGGGCTGGACGAGGCCGAGGCGACCGGCAAGACCGGCGTGATCTCGTTCGGTGGCACGAGAACCTCCCTGTCGGACGCCGCCAAGGCGCAGAACACCACGGTGGCGGCCCTGTGCGGCAAGATCGGCGACGCGCTGGCGGCGGCGGCCAAGTCGCTGCCTCAATAGGCGGCGTCAAAGGTTGGTGCAGAGCGCGATGTCCATTTCAGTTCCAACCGCGCGATAGCTTTCGCACGGTGGTCGAGGCGTTGCGTTTGCCCTCTCCCGCGTATTCCTCATGATAGGCCTCGATCTTCGCGGGGTCGTAGAGGTAGTTGACCATCAGGCTGGTGCTTTCCTTGAAGCCCTTCTCCGACGTGTCAGCCAGCACGCTGATCCGTTCCACGCGGGCGCCGTTGGACAGGTGGAAGTGCGCCACCGGATCGAGCGCCCGCGTGCCCCGGCTTTCCGCCAACAGGTAGCGCGCGCAAAGGCGGACCAGCACCGGCTCGGCGGCGCGTTGCATCGCCGCGTCGCGCGCCCAGTTGCGCCGCGCCAGGATTGCGGCCAGCGCCTCGCGGCCGTTCGCCGCCGCCGGAAGCTCCGCCGGGGCGGCGGTCCGTAGGGTGCTGCTTTCCTCCTCTGACAGCAGGTTGCCGTCCTCCTCCGCCAGCCGCGCGTCGAGCCAGCGGCGGAAGCCGGGAATCGGGGACAAGGTGGCGAAAGTCTTGATGTTGCGAAATTCGGCGCTCAGCAACTCGACCACTTGCTTGATCAGGAAGTTGCCGAAGCTGATGCCGGCAAGGCCGCGCTGGCAATTGCTGATCGAGTAGAAGATGGCGGTGTCGGTGCGTTTGGGATCGAGCACCGGCGCCTTCTGGTCGAGCAGCTTCTGCACGCTGCCCGCCAGGCCGATGACCAGCGCCACCTCGACGAAGATCAGCGGCTCGTCCGGCATGCGCGGGTGGAAGAAGGCGTAGCAGCGGCGGTCGCTGTCCAGCCGGTTCTTGAGGTCGCGCCACGATCGGATCTCATGCACCGCCTCGTAGCCGACCAGCTTTTCCAGAAGCGCGGCCGGGCTAGACCAGTCGATGCGCCGCAGTTCGAGGAAGCCGAGGTCGAACCAGTTCGCCAACAGGTTGCGGAGGTCGCTGCTGAGCGCCGCCAGCATCGCGTCCGGCTTGCCGCCGCGCTTGGCCGCCAGCATGAAGGCGTTGAGGTCGACCAGGAACTTCACCCCGTCCGGGATGGTGCTGAACTGGGTCAGCAGGCGCAGCCGGGGCGGCTCCAGCACGCGGCGCAATTCCGCCTTGGCCGCCGCGCGCTCGGCGGGGTCGGGGGCGTCGCGGACCGCCTCGAAGGCCAAGGCCACGGCGGCGGGGTCGCTGTCGAAGCCGGCCAGGGTGCGGAGGAACTGGGTGCGGCCGGCCTCGTCGAGCGTGAGGTAGGTTTGCGCCAGCTTGGCGGCGCGGTTGCGCGCGCTGACCTCGCCACCGCGTCCGGCGAGGCAGGCCCGCATCTGCCCCTCGATGCTGTCATCCTCCTCGCGCGACACCCCGGCCGCCATGTCGCGCCACGCGGTGGTGATGCGGCGGATGGCGCGGTCGAACAGGTTGGGGCTGGACGCGCCGGGGGGCGGGGCGGGGATGACGGCGGTGGCGATGATGTCGCTCATGCGGAGGTCCTGCGTGCGTGGCGGCAATATAGCCTTCAAAGGTGGGCGCGCGCGAGATGGCGAAGCAAGTCTTCGGCGATCAGGCCACGCCCCGCCAGCGCGCCGGCGCGGCCATGCACCCACACGGCGGCGCAGGCGGCGTCCCACGCGGGCATGCCTTGGGCGAGCAACCCGGTGACGACTCCGGCCAGCACGTCGCCCGAGCCGGCGGTGGCAAGCCACGGCGGCGCGTTGTCGTTGATCGCCGCGCGTCCGTTTGGGGCGGCGACAATGGTGTCGGCGCCTTTTAGCGCCACCACGGCCCCGGTCAGCGCGGCGGCGGCGCGGGCGGCGGTGAGTCGGTCGGCGCCGGGCGGCCCGAACACGCGCGCGAACTCGCCGGCGTGCGGCGTCAGCACGGCGGCCCCGCGCAGGCGCTCCGGCGCTCCGGCGCACACCGTCAGCCCGTCGGCGTCCACCACCACGTCGCGGCCACTGGCGAGAAGCACAGGCAACGCGGCCCGGGCGGCATCCGCGCCGAGGCCGGGGCCGCATAGCCAGGCGTTGCGCCGCGTGTCCGCGAGTTGGTCCGCGATGGAGTGCTCGTCCACGATCGTGCCCGGTTCGCCAGCCCGATAGATGACGGCGCCCTCGATCGCCGCGATGGTGACCAGCCCGGCGCCGGCCCGCCGCGCCGCGACCGCGGCCATGCGCGCGGCCCCGGTCATGGCGGCACCGCCGAGCACCGTCGCATGGCCCCGGCTGTATTTGTGGCCGGAGGCGGTGGGGTGCGGGATGGCCCAGAGGCGGGGGGTGTTGCGGAACGTCGCCACGGCGGGGGTGGCGGCTTCGGGAAGGCCGATATCGGCCAGCACCGCCTCGCCGCACAACTCGCGGCCGGGGAGCAGGAAATGGCCCGGCTTGAACCGGTGGAACGTCACGGTCAGCACCGCCTGGGGCGCGTAGCCCCGCACCGCGCCAGTGCCGCCATCCAGGCCGCTCGGCACGTCGATGGCGACCACGCGCCGGGCCGCCCGTAGCACGTCGGCCACATCGGGGGCCACATCGCGCGCCAGCCCGGCCCCGAACACCGCGTCGATCACCAGCTCGGCGCGGGCGGCCTCCGCCGCCGTGAAGCGCGCCGACCCCAGCGCCGCGACCGTCACCGGCCATCCGGCCTCCGCAAGCAGGCGCGCCGCCACACGGCCGTCGCCGCCGTTGTTGCCGGGGCCGCATAGCGCGAGCGTGCGGCAAGGCGCGAAGCGGGCGCGGATGGCCCGGGCAACGGCGCGGCCGGCGTTCTCCATCAGGAGGGCGGTCGGGCAGCCGAGTTTCGCGGCGGCGTCGTCGGCCAGGGCCATCTCGGCGGGGGTCAGAAGATCGTCGCGCATCGGCAATTCCTTCGCACCTGCTACACTCACGACGCAACAACCGAGTTTTGCGTCATGGCAATCGTCATCACGGTGGCCCAGCAGAAGGGGGGCGCGGGGAAAACCACCCTCGCGGCCAACCTTGCCGTCGCCTTCGCCCTGGATGGACGGCGCGTGGCCGTGCTCGACATCGACCCGCAGCACAGCCTCGCCCGCTGGCACGCCATCCGCGCCACGCGCGAGGGCGCGCTTCCGATCACGCTGTCCGACGCCGCCGGGTGGCGACTATCGGCGGAAGTCGAGAAGCTGTCCCGCGCCCACGACGTGGTGGTGATCGACAGCCCGCCGCAGGTCGATACCGATGCCAAAGTCGCGGTGCGCGCCGCCAGCCTCGTGCTCATCCCCGTGCAGCCCAGCCCGCCCGACCTTTGGGCCGCCGAGGGCACGCTGAAGCTGGCCGCCGCCGAGCGCCGCCCGGTCCGCCTGTTGCTCAACCGCGCGCCCGCATCCGGCAAGCTGCGCGCCGGAATCGAGCGTGACATCGCCGATGGCGGCCACCCCGTTACGACCGCCGCCCTCGGCAACCGCGTCGGCTTCGCGACCGCCTTCGCGCAGGGCCTGGGCATATTGGAGTTGGCACCGAACACGGTCGCCGGGCGGGAGATGCGGGCCATATACGACGAAGTCCTGGGATACCTGACATGACCCTGCTTGCCTTGTTCTTGATCCTCCACATTCTCGGCACCGTGGCCTGGGTGGGCGGCATGGCGTTCTCCGTCCTGGTGCTGCGCCCGAGCCTCGTGGCGCTGGAACCGGCGCAGCGGCTGGATTTGTATGCCCGTGTGTTCAAGCGGTTCTTCCTGATCGTTTGGCATGCCATGCCAATCATGATCCTGACCGGGTTCGGCATGGTCGGCCTGTATGGCGGCTTCGCGGCGGTGCATTGGAACGTGCATGCCATGCTGCTGACCGGCGTGATCATGGCGGCCGTGTTCGTGCTGATGTTCTTCGGCCCGTGGAAGCGTATGCGCGCCGCAATGGCCACGACCGACCGACCCGCCGCCGCCAGCGCCGCCGACTCGATCCGCAAGCTGGTGACCGCGAATCTTGTCCTGGGCACCATCACCATCATCGTAGCCGCTTGGGAGGGTTGAACCTAAGCCGCCGCCGCGACGTGCAGGCGCCCAGGCCGAGTGGCGGGCGCTGGCCGCACGGTGATTTCGACATCCTGGCCGAGCGCAGTCAGCCAGTGAGCAAGCCGGTCGATGGTCACGCTTTCCATGCGGCCGCGCAGGACCTTGGACAATGTCGGCTGATCGGTGCCACATACCTTGGCGGCCTGCTTTTGGGTCAGCGCGCGCTGGTTCATGATCGCCTTCATGGCGAGGATAAGCGTGCTTTTCGCGGTCAGCTCCTCCGCTTCGCCGGGCGTAAAGCCGAGGTCTTTGAAGATGTCGCCGCTGCCGGCCTCAAAATCTGTTTGGGTCACACTTAATCTCCCTCGGCGTCCAGTTCGCGCGCCCGGCGCAGGCGAGTATCGATCAGTGCCGCATCGCGTTTCGGAAGCCCGATGCCAGACTTGGACTTCTTCATTAAGGCGTGCAGCACGTAGAGCGCCTTCCCAAGACTTACGACGTAAACCACTCGGTAAGCGTTGCCGTCGAAACTGTCCCGCAGCTCGTAAACACCGCTCCCGAACTGAGGCATCGGCTTCATGTCCAGCGGCGTTCCGCCCAACTGCAACTCATGGAGCCGCAAGCCGAACGAGGCCTTCACCGTGCCGGGCATCCCGGATATATCGTTCCTGCTGCTTGCCATCCAAACAACCGGACGGGACTTCGGGCGATCGGGCTTACCTTCGTGCGCCGGCTGGATTCCATGACGAACCGGCAATCTCATCAGGGGCTAATATGTTATATTTGTCATGTTGGTCAATCACCATGTGTGACGGCCTTCCTGAACCGACTGTTTGCCAGGTCGAAACTTTCGGGTAATTTCACCTGCGTTGCCCGGAGCGGCATCGCACGATAACGCTGCGCGGACGCATCGGGAGAAACGCCATGGCCGACCGCATTCTCACAACCCATGTCGGCAGCCTGCCGCGCCCTCAAGACGTAGCCGATATGCTGTTCGCCCGCGTCGCCGGCCAGCCCGTGGACGAGGCCGCATTCGAGGCGGCGGTGGCGCGCGCGGTCGGCGAGGTGGTGGCCCAGCAGAAGCGGGCCGGGGTTGATATCCCAAGCGACGGCGAGATGAGCAAGATCAGCTACGCCACCTACATCTCCGAACGTCTTACCGGCTTCTCCGGCGACAGCCCGCGCCGCATCCCCGCCGACCTGCTGCAAGTGCCGCGCTATATGCAGCGGCTCGCCAAGGGCGGCGGCACGCCGGACTACAAGCGCCCCTGCTGCACTGGCGACATCCGCGTCCGCACCATGGCGCCGCTGGAGGCGGACATCGCGCATTTCCAGGCGGCGCTGAAGGCCAGCGGCTACGCCCGGGGCTTCATGAACGCGGCGGCGCCCGGCGTGATCGCGCTGTTCCAGCCGAACCAGCATTACGCCAACGACGACGACTACCTGGAGGCACTGGCCGCCGCCATGCGGGTGGAGTTCGAGGCGATTGTCGCCGCCGGCCTCATCTTGCAGGTCGACAGCCCGGATTTGGCATTGGGACGCCAGACCATGTACGCCGACAGCACCGAGGACCAGTTCGTCCATCGCGTCGCGTTCCATGTCGAGGCGCTGAACCATGCGCTCGCCGGCATCGCGCCCGACAAGGTCCGTGTCCATCTCTGCTGGGGCAATTACGAAGGCCCGCACACGATGGATGTGCCGATGGCCCGCCTGTTGCCCGAGGTGCTGAAGATCAACGCCGGCGCGCTGTCGTTCGAGGGCGCCAACCCGCGCCACGCGCATGAATGGGCGGTGTTCAAGGACATCCCATTGCCCGAAGGCAAGGTCATCATTCCCGGCATCCTCGACAGCAGCACCAACTACGTCGAGCATCCCGACCTGATCGCGGAACGCATCGTGCGCTATGCCGACGTGGTCGGGCGGGAGCGGGTGATCGCCGGGTCGGATTGCGGGTTCTCGACATTCGCGGGGTTCGGCGTGGTCGATCCGGACATCGTCTGGATGAAGCTGGCATCGTTGACCGAGGGCGCGGCGCGGGCGACCAAGCTGCTTTGGACATGAGGCATTCGCCATGAATTGGACCGGCCGCAAAGTCCTGGTCACCGGCGGGGCCGGCTTCCTTGGCGCCAATCTCTGCCACGCCCTGGCCATACGCGGCGCGCGCGTGACCGCGCTGGACGGGTTCCTGTTCGGCGGTGGCGCCAACCCGGCCAACCTCGACGGCGCGGAGGTGGAGTTGGTGCGCGCCGATATCCGCGAGGTCGATCTGCGCTCGTTGTGCGAGGGGTGCGAGGTGATCTTCAACCTCGCGGCGCAGACCAGCCACATGGGCGGGCAGCGGGACCCGTTGGCCGACATAGCGGTCAACGCGGTGGCGCAAGTGCGGCTGATCCAGGCGGCGCGGGAGGCGGCGCCGGACGCCATCGTGGTGCATGCCTCGACCCGCCAATTTTACGGCAAGCCGGTGCGGCTGCCGGTGGACGAGGAGCACCCGGTCAATCCGCCCGACGCCAACGGCGTCAGCAAGTTCGCCGGCGAGCAATACTGGATGATCGAGCACCGTGTCATGGGCCGCCCGGTGGTGTCGCTGCGCCTGACCAACTGCTACGGCCCGCGCCTGCGCATCCGCGACGCGAGGCAGACGTTCCTGGGCATCTGGATTCGCGCCGTGCTGGAGGGCAAGTCGTTCGAGGTATGGGGCGGCGACCAGTTGCGCGACATCACCTATGTGGACGACGTGACCGATGCCTTCCTGCGCGCGGCGGCCACGCCGGAATGTTATGGCAAGACCTACAACATCGGTGGCGCGCCGCCCGCCAGCCTGCATGATATTGCCGAGACGATGGTCCGCGTCGCCGGTGCCGACGCGCGCTACACCACGCGCGAGTTCCCCGCCGACCGCAAGCTGATCGACATCGGCAGCTACCACGCGAACGACCGCCTGTTCCGGCATGACGCGGGGTGGAGCCCGGATGTCGGGTTGGAGGATGGGATACGGCGCTCGCTGGAGTGGTTCCGGCCGCGCCTCGCGGACTACGTGTGATGCCCGACATGATCGCCCAAGCCAATCCGGGCGCCGGCTACCGCGCGCATCAGGCCGAGATCGATGCGGCGGTGATGCGCGCCCTCGGGTCTGGATGGTACGTTCTTGGCGCGGAAGGCCGGGCTTTCGAGAGCGAGTTCGCGCAATGGCTTGGCGCCGCGCATGCGGTCGGGTGCGCCAACGGAACGGACGCGCTCGGGCTGGCGCTGCGGGCGTTGCATATCGGCCCCGGTTGCGCTGTCGCCACCGTGTCGCACACAGCGGTCGCTACCGTCGCCGCGATCGAGATGGTGGGCGCGACGCCGGTGCTGATCGACATCGATCCCGTGCATTACACCATGGACCCGGCCGAACTCGCGGAGGTGCTGGCGCACCCGCCGGCCGGGCTGCCGCCGATCCGCGCGGTGATCCCCGTGCATCTCTATGGCCAGGCCGCCGACATCGGCGCCATCGGGGCCGCCTGCGCCCCGCATGGCGCGGCGTTGATCGAGGATTGCAGCCAGGCGCACGGCGCGACGTTCGAGGGCCGCAAGGTCGGCACGTTCGGACGGATCGCGACGTTCAGCCTGTACCCGACCAAGAATCTCGGCGCGCTCGGCGATGGCGGCATCGTCGCGACCGGCGATGCCGACCTTGCGGCCGACATCGCCGCCATCCGGCAATATGGCTGGCGGACGCATTACATTTCGGACGAGGTCGGCGTGAACAGCCGGCTCGACGAGTTGCAGGCGGCGATCCTGCGCGTGAAGCTCACGCATCTCGACGCCGACAACGCGCGGCGCGTCGCCATTGCTGAAGATTACGACACGGTGTTTGGCGACAAGGCCCCCGCGCATCGCGCCGGTGAAACGCATGTGTTTCACCAGTATGTCGTTCGCGTGAAGGATCGTGCGGCCGAACAGGCGCGATTGCGGGCGCTAGGGATCGGCACCGGCATCCACTACCCAGTTCCGGTGCATCTCCAGCCCGCCTATGCCGGCCGTGTCGCGCTCGGCCCGGCACGGTGCGCCGCGACCGAGATCGCGGCGGGCGAGGTGATGAGTCTGCCGATGTGGCCCCAGATGTCGGACGCGGATGTCGAGCGCGTGTGCGCGGCGTTGCCTTATTCCCGCACGACGTAGGTGTGGAACCGCACGCGGCCGTCCGGCGCGGTCTCACGGTAGACGCCCTGGATCTCCGTGCTGAGTCCCGGGAAGCGGTTTTCAGCCGCCTCGAACGTCAGTAGGTAGTCGATCATGGGTTGCGCGCGCCCGTCCAGCAACTCGCCCGGCACGATGGTGGCGATCCCCGGCGGATACACCAGCATCAAAGTGGCGGCGATGCGGCCCTGGATGCTGTCCACAGGCAAGTAATCGACCTTGTTGCGCGTCAGCATGCGCGCCGCCTCATGCGGCGGCATGGCCTGGCGCGGCAGGTGCTCGCGGCGGAACTGCGCCTGTTGCAGGCCGCTCACGTTTCGCTCGACATAGAAGGCGTGCATCTCGGCGCAGAGGTCGCGCACGCCTTGGCCGAGGTAACGCGACGGGCGGCGGCGGACGAAGGCGGGGATCACGTCTTGCAGGCGCGCGTTGTCGTCGTGCAGGCGCTTGAACGTCACCAGCCAGCTCAGCAGCGTGCCGGCCTTGCTGCTTTCGACGCCGGGCGTCAGCAGGAACAGCATGCTGTGCAGGTCGTTCTTCTCCGGCACGATGCGGTTCTCGCGCAGATATTCCGCCACCACCGGGGCGGGGATGCCGAACTTCTCCGGCTTGCCCGTGGCACGGTCGAAGCCGGGCATCAGCAGCGTGAGCTTGTTGGGGTCGGTCATGGCGTAATTCGGCGCGAGGCGGCCGAAGCCGTGCCACGCGTCGCCCGGCTGCATCATCCAGAGGCTGGCGTT
>JAABVA010003139.1_pt1 | contig 15964 bp, 8 predicted proteins | sample 5560331 | NCBI WGS metagenome assembly JAABVA01 (sample SAMN12812661, study PRJNA571458) | rock metagenome | isolation source: Antarctica rocks | place: Antarctica: Victoria Land, Mt New Zealand sud | collected 2016-01-07 | reverse complement strand
CGACGGCACGACGTAGAACAGTATTCGGACGGCTATCGTGCCGAGAATCTCGACCTTGAGTGGAGGGTGGGAGAGGACGAGAGTGGACCAGGTGAGGTAGAAGAAGAGAAGGTTGAGGGATGTGGAGGAGGAGGAGAAAGTGGGGATGATCAGGAAGGATAGGGCTGGCAGAGAGAATAGTGCGTCCATCAGGTCAGTTAACAACAGAGGCGCGAACAAGACTGAGATATTGCCATGCGCACTCAAAGAAAGGCAGCTGCGCAGCGATGAACAACTTGCTGAGTGCTATCCATCAAGCCGTCCGCAAGCTGTATCGAAGACCTATAGGCAAGGCGCGAAACGCGTGCTTCTCTTCGCGTGCGTCCCGTTTACAGTGCCGGTGGAAATTCTGGGCCATCCACACCGTAAGCAAAAAACACACCTGTTTTTCTAGTAAAACCTGCCACCCCTGTATTCACTCACAAAACCACACACCCACAAGGCCAATTGACACCCCCAAAGCCCTATAACAACAGTCTCAATGCCAAAGAGTAAAAGAAAGAATATTAAGATGAAATCTTCATTAAAACTGTATTTAAAAGATTTTAGATGTTTCTTCACATTCTTTTTATCTCAGAATGTTGAGAACATCAACATCAATGAATTTGAAGACATTAACAATGTTAATTTAACAAGAAAGAAGACTTCAACTAAAGCTCTATTTATGTTTCTAATTTATTAAACTGTCTTTCTTGACAAGAAAAGTCTCTCTGACAAGAACAAGATGATAGATCTCATTAATTTCAATTATTTAGCATTTTTGATAAATGAACAGATCAAATTAAAAGAAAAGACTCAATCTAAGAATTATTAAGTGCAATGATAACAGATTAAGACATAATTGTCAGTTAATGAAATTAAAAAACAAAACACTTTAATCTTGAATTTAAAGAATGTTAATAAAGAAAAATAAATCAATTTAAAGATTATTTTTCTGATCTGACATAAGAATAAGAAAAAGAACATTTAAATAACTGTTAACATCAAGTTTGTATAGAAGACAGTCTTAAGATCTGTTTAAGATAACTTTATAAATAGCAATAATTTAAAGTTCTTAAAAGAAAAAATAATCTTTTTATAAAAAAAGAAAGTAAATTAATTGCTTTCTGTAAAGTGTCTATATTAATTGATACAGTAAACAGTTATAGAGAAGAACTGAACAGTTATGAAGAAGTGAGAGAAGCTGAAATTGAAACTGAATAATTATGTAAGATATTTAATTTATTGATGACATTATGATAATGTGAAGTGCAAAAATAAAAAGAAAAAGTACTTAATGTTAAAAGAAAAGCATTATGCTTTAAATTTTAATCATTTCACTGTCTGAAATAAAGTCATCAATAGCAGAAATGTTATCATTTTAAGTTCTTCTCTTTAAATTCTTTACATATTTAATTAATTTTCTTCATCTTCTTTAAAAAAGACTTCATCATCTATTCTACAGTCTTTTTTACAATTTTCTTTACTCTTTACATCATTCTTGATCTTTACATCTGTTCATATTTACATAAAACAGATCTCATCAATATTCTTAATGTCATCAATGCTTATACAGAGTCTATAACAATACTCATCATTATATATATTTTCTTCTTTGTCTTATTTATTTTCATCATCATATCAACATTCTTATCAACATTCTTATCAGCATTCTTATGCTACTCTGTCTTCTCTGTCTTCTTCATCTTCTTCATAATATCAAATACATTATTTAATACATTCATCTCATTCACTCTTATCTCAACTATCTTCTTCATCTTCTTTAAAGTCTGCTTCACAGTTCTTACAATAATCATCTTTACATCAATTTTTTTAAAGAAATGAATACTCATACTATACTATGCCATCTAGTGAAACCCCTAAACTATGTTGCCTATGAGCACATCTTGATAAAGAGAGTTACAGAAGAAGTAAAAAGAATGTTAACTACAGTTAATGTGAGCAGAGTCTTCACTCAGTCTCTGTGTTATGTTCTGACTGGAGATTTCTCTGGTATAGAGTCTAGGAATTAGAGCTTGTGATATAAGAGAATTTTCAGGTATATTAAGATTAATCAATAGATAGTAGATGCTAAGTAAAGATTATCATTGAATATACTCATCTTCTTAAAGAAGATGATCTGTCTATATATCAAACTGCTCATCTTGCTCACTCATAAACATTATAAGTCAGCTCACTCAGCTCATCTATAAGCATCATGAACTTATACTGAGCTGTACATCTTTAAGATGTAGCTTGCTGAATCTATGCATTCAATAAGTCTATCAAAACAATAACTGTAACATCATTCTCTCTTCTCAGATGCTAGTTCTCTAGAATCTATTTAAATGAAAGTTTCTATCTTTATAATCTGTAAGCTTTTCATGATGAAGTCATTCAAAACATGCAATCATCTTCATCTTTATCAATTCATTAATAAAGACAGTGATTCAGTATTAACTATCTGTCTTCACTGTTTCAGTCTCTCAATTCTCTGCATAAAGATAAAGAATTATTCTAAGTATACTGAGTGTGTTCATTGCAGTTATTCATGTGTTAATGTGTTGTGAGAATTCCTGAATTATACATATAATAAACTTAAGTTCAATCTGTCTATTACTGAAAAAGAACTGACACAGACTCTTGTTAGAGTTGCTTGTCTTTATAAGACATTAAAATATATAAAAGATAAGATTGCTGAGAAGGCACTCTGTCTTGCTTGCAAACTTGCTGATGATAATAATGATGTTTTTAAAGATAAGAACAACTCTAATTCTTTAAATCTCTTATTCTTAAATTTCTAAGATGATCTTATCTCTACAGTCTCTTCTTCTCAAACTGCTGAAGTGTTCTTACATAGTTAAGTAAATTATTCTTAAGTTTTCATGTGCTTTCTAAAGCATCATATTCTTTTCATTTAACAAGATAATAAGCTTTTTCATTAATCATTCTTTTTTCTAGAATGTTCTCTACTTCATATTCAGTTTTGAGTTCAACAGATGTTGATGTAACTTAAAGTAATATGAACTGATTGCATTGTTGAAGCATTGATGCATAAAATATTAAGTGTATTCACATTTCTTAAGATAAGTTTAACTCATAACTTAATTTCTTAATGTTTCTCTTGATCATGAATGACTCAATGCTTTTGTTCATGAGTTTCTTGCTTTTCTTCTTCATTTACATGTTATTCATTCATAAATATATTTTCTCATTAATCTTATATGATTTTATCTTTATTGTTTATCTCTTCTGCTCTTCAATTCTCTTTGTAAGATCAGTATACAGTTTCTTAAGCTTCACAATGTTCAACATTACTTTCTGACTTCAAGATTCATGCACTCATAGATCTCTTCAAATCTTCAGATGATATTTATAGTTTGCTTTAAATGATGTCTTTTTTATGATTTCATTTCACACATTATTGTATATAAACTATGTCATCAACAGCAGTTATATTCAATTGTTCTGTTTTGTGTTAACATAATGCTGCAAATACATTTTAACTGTCTGATTCATTCATTTGCTCTGTTCATTTATCTGTAAATAATATGTTATCAACATCTTATGTTTTATTTCAAGTTCTGCTGTAAGCATTTCTCAGAACTTACTTATGAACAGCTTGTCTCTGTTGATGATAAACTTCTTTAATAGCTCATGATTGCTGATCAATTCTTACAGTATAATGTACATCAATATTAATGCTGTCACAGTTTCTCTAAATAAAATGAACATCATGTACTTCATCAATTTATTCACTATAATCAATATGCTGTTGAATCTGACTTCTCATGCTGAATTCTTGAACTTTAATAGCTTAATAATAAAGTTTATGATAACAGACTTTCAGAATGCATCTAATGCATTTAGTTATGTTACTTCATTGTAATGCTTATTTCTCTAAATCTTATTACATCAGCATGAATCACATCTAACAATGTATTTTATAATTTAATTGCAAAGATCATCTATGTTGTATCTTCTTTATACAAGATCTTCTATACATTTGACTTCTAGATGCCCATCAGCTCTGCTGTCATGACATATTTTAATGAGTTTGTTGTTCATCAAGAAAGCATTCTTCATCTTAAATGTTGCTGTTAAGCCTTTCATGAATGTTCTTTTTTCATCTTTATGCAGAATTTCAGCATAAATTATTTTCACTTCTTTGTAATCAGATCATCTACTTAAAGTGTCTGCATCATCATTTTTATTATTCTTCTTATAATAAATCTGAAATTTAAAGTCTGCTAACTGTTCTGCTCAGCAAATCTGTTGCTGATTTAGTTGCTTAATTATTGCAAAGTTTCTCAGATTCTTATGATTCATAAAGATCTGAATAGACTTGCTTATACTTACAAGATAAGATCTTCAATCTTGCAGTGCTTTCACTATTGCAAGAAGTTTTTTATTGTAAATCTTATATTTTTTCTTGAATTCTGACAACTTTCTAAATCAATACACAATAGACTTCTTCTGCTCATCTTTGATCTGATATAGATATGCTTCAATTACAAAATCTGATGCATCAATTTTCAGTATCTTTTTGCATGCTTAATTAAGTATTTGCAGATGTATAGTTTCACTAAGACTTTTCTTTAATGCATAAAACACATTCTTCTGTTTTTTATTTCAATGTTATCTCTTGTTCTTGCATGTCAAATGCATAAGAGATTTCACAATTCTTGTATAGTTAAATACAAACTTTCAATAGTAATTTGTTAGCTCTAAAAAGACTTATACTTTCTTGATCTTTCATAATGTAGATTAGTCTCAGACTGTCTTTATCTTTTTGAGATTCTTCTTGATCTAATTAGATTAAATGACATACTTTAAAAACTGTATTTTCTTAATTTTAAATCTGCTTTTCAACTTTTTCACATACATAGCTTGTTCATTGAGCTTTGCTAGAACCTTGTGTACATATTTACAGTGCATTTCAAGATTATCTGAATAGATCAGAATATCATCAAGATATATAATTACAAAATCATTAAGATATTCTTTCAACATGTTGTTGATGAGTCTCTAAAAGATGACTGAGACATTCTTGAGCTCAAATAACATAATAATGTATTCATAATATTTATATTTCATTCAGAATGTCATTTTTCATTCTTTGTTCTTCTTTATGCATACACAGTAGTACACTTTCTTCAGATCTAAACTCATAAATTACTTAACTTTCTCTAGTCTGTCTTGCAACTCTTCTATCAGCAGTAAAGAATAACTATCTTAATGAGTTATCTTATTGAGTTGTCTGTAGTCAACACAAAGTTGCTTAATGTCATTCTTTTTTAATATAAATAGAATCAAATATTCTGCTGATGACTTTAATAATCTGATGAATTCTCTCTTTAAATTCTCAGCAAGATAGTTCTGAACTTTCTTTAGCTGATTCTTGCTCATAAAATAAAGTAACATTCACTTTGATTCTCTTCTCTCTAGTAACAGTATCTCATAATCTCAAGACTTATGCTCTGATAAGCTCTTTTTTAATTGTTTAAAGACATCATATGTGTTCTCTGTTGCATAGAATTCTTTATTGATTCAGTTAATCTGTAAATTCTTTTTATGTAATCAGAGCATCTCTAGTATAGCATCATACTTAACTGACTTGAGAACATCTAGTCTCAACTTCTATGAATCATTCTTTATTATAACTTTAATATGAACTTCTTTATAAATTCATTCATATTCTCTGTTGATCATATACACTTGTGTAAGCTTAGACACTTATCACAGCATTAATTCTAGCTGTTTAATTGCTTTTTGCAAGATAAAGTTATCAGTTACTTCTGAATCTATCATTGCTTAAAGTTGTCTCTTCAGCAGTATCTTAACATCAATTTATATCTTTTAATCATTGTCAGTTTATTAAGACATTAAAAGCTTCTTTGTTTTTAGTCTTGCTGAAGAAGCTTAAGATTTTTTGACTTCTTTAAGCTTTTTACTTCTATCAAAGTTTCTTGAGCTCTATTCATGCTTTAAAATTTATTTTATGATTCAGTGAACTTTCTTCATAGTTCTTTGAATCATATCAGTTCTTCATCAATTGTAATCAGTTTTGTATAGTTATCAGTTTCTTTTCTGACAATTTGTTTCAGATGTCAGTACATCTCATACTAATTATATTTATATTGAATGAGATTCTCTAATGCTTTTACTTTGTTGAGAAACTCAGATAACATATACTCTTCTATGTGCATTCAACATTCTTCTGTAAGCATTATATAGTCTGTGAATAGACATATCTTGATTTCATAATCTTTTCTTAATCACTTTAACATTTCTTAATCTTATATTGTGAATCATATCATTGTCATCAGCTCTTCTAACTATACAGCTATCATTTCTGCTTCATATTGTTTATTAGCAATGACTTCTTTCTGAAGTGTCTGCTGCTGTTCTTTTAGCAGACTTTCACATCATTTCAAATATCAATTCTTAAAGTGCTCATAGTTCTGCTTAAATCTCATGTTGACTTCTCAGTTATTGACATTCTCTGAGTCTGCATTCAAATTCAGATACATTCAGATAAGATCTTCTTGTTCTTAAGCTTCTACAGTGTCTATCTTCTAAATTCTGTAAGTATCAATCTCTTCAATCTTGTCTGAGTTGTTTCTAACAACTTTCTCTAAAATAGTTAATCTCTTCAATTCACTCATCATGACATAATCAGTACTGTGTCTCTTCTTAAGCTTCTGTGATCATTATTTAGCTTCATCTTTGCTGTTTATGTGCACAAAGCAGTTATCATCATAGCAGGCTGTTCAGCTCAGTTAATTATGCATTATCACTGAGTTCATCATTACAACTTCTTTTCTCTGTCATTAAGATTTCTTGCAATCTCTGACAAGATGTTCAGTTTTATCACAGTTATAACATTTATAAGTCTCTACTCATTGAGTATAAGACTTAATGAATTATCTATTGTAGCACTCATACTTCATCAGTCTAGCTTATGACTTCTGATTGTGCTTCTCAATATTGTTAAGATTCATTGAGTCTTCTCACATTCTGATGATAAATCATCATCTTCACATTCTTAAAGCTGTATAAGGTTCTGTCTTCTTCATTCATCATTCTCACTATCAACTGTCAATGTTGATGAAGATATCTATTATCTCTTAAAGTTCTTCAGAACAGTCTCTTTAAGCTATTTCATCTTTAATATCTTCACTCAATCTTCAATAATATTGCAATACTAAGACATCATTGTCTCAGTCAGTTAAGGCTGCAATGTGCTGAAACTTCATTAAGTACTTAACTGCTGACTTATTCATCTTTAATGTGTAAAGTCATCATTTCACTGCTCTTTTCTCATTAATTACTTCAAAAGTCTTTCAAAGTTCTTTCTTAAACTTCTTAAAGTCATCAAAGATTGACTCTTTGTTGATGTCTTGTTTCTTTGATGACTTATTTAGAAACTCATACAGTTTAAGATTGACTCAGTTGAATGCTGCATCTTTAAGATAGACTACTGTGTATAAATCTTTGTTCATTTTGAAGTTGAACTTCTTCTGATTGAAATTTATGTATAGATTGAGCTTTGTCAAGAAGCTTCACAACTTTTTACATTCATTGCTGAATGCATTCAGCATTAATATCTTCAATATGTTGTTCATCTCTTGTAGATCTTTAAGATTCTAAAGATTGACTATACTGATAAAGACTGCTTTCTGTGTGCTGAAGATCATGCTTATATTGTAAAAGTATTCAATGTATTACATCTTAATCAGAGATTTCTCTGATATAGAATTTAGAAATTAGAGCTTGTGATATAAGAGGGTTTTCAGGCATGTTAGAATTAATCAGTAAATAGTAAATGTTAAATAAAGATTATCATTGAATATGCTCATCTTCTTAAAGAAGATGATCTGTCTATATATCAGACTGCTCATCTTACTCATTCATAAGCATTGTAAGTCAGCTTACTTAGCTCATCTATGAGCATTGTAAACTTATACTGAGCTGTACATCTTCAAGATGTAGCTTGCTGAATCTATATGTTCAATAAGCCTATCAGAATGATGATCATAACACTTTGACACTAGTTCTATTTCACTTCATAGAAGCAGCTAAAACATCACTTCTCAACATTCTTACTCAGTGAGGCTGCACCTATTGACTCTCACTGACAGCAAACATCAGATAATTAAACACATCATTAAGAGTTCAACAAATCATTTAAGAGTTTAACTAATCATTAACAGTGAGTCTTATAAGTTCAATGAACTGCTTAAAGATTCATCTAAATAAAAACTTAATAAGCTCATCAGCAATCATCTCTTAACTAAATACAAAGTCTATCTGAATCTGATTGTGCTTATGCAGATTACAGATATTATAATAAAAGACATTAATATACTTTAATTACTTATGTACATGTGCATTCTTGATCAAGATCAAGACAGCTTGATTATCTTCTTTAAGCTGAATGAATGAAGAAGTTTGATGAGCTTCATTCTCTTAAATGCTTACATAGTATGAGTTGACTTCAAGATATTTGTCTATGTTCATGTCTTTTAACATCTGTTCAAGCCAGATCTCAGTCTTCATACACATTGACATAGTTATGTATTCAGTCTCAGTGATTAAGATGATGATGAACTTCTGCTTTTGACTTGTTCATGACACTGATTCATCTTTAAGCATATAAACACATTTTAAGATTAATTTCTGATTCTGCTTGTCTGAAGCATAGTTAAAGTCAGAGTATTTAAGCATTACTTGACTCTCATTAAAGCTGTATATGATGCTGAGATTAATGATTGATTTTATGTACTGCAGTAATTTCTTAAGTGTGTGTTCATGATGCTCTGCAGAATCACTGAGATATTGACTTAATCAACTTAATGTAAAGATGATGTCTGACTAAATATGAATTGCTGTATACATTAAGCTTTTAATTGTCTATTAATACTGTCTTTGATCTATTCTTTGATCAGTTAAGTCAACAGAACAAAGAGCATCATATTTGTTAAATAAAATGCTGATGACTCTGTGCTTGTCAGATTGCATATGAAGATTCTTTAGTATCTTGTTCACATAATGAGTCTGATTTAGACACAGAATTCTCATTTTACAGTTATGTATGACTTGAATGCTGAGAATTTTCTGTGTCTTTTCTAAATTCTTAACTTTGAACATGTCTGCAAGAGCTTGCTTGAACCAGAGAATGTGTAACAGATTTGCTGAAGTTATAACAATATCATTTACATAAAGAAGCAGCATGATTCTTTTAATGTTGTAAAGAAGAAGACAGAGATCAGTTTTACTTTGATGAAAACTTAACTTAAGTAGTTCAGTGACACATCATTCATGTCAGTTCTGTGTGACTTGCTTAAGATCATAAAGGCTGTGCAGTATGTGCAGAACATGATTAGATGCAATATTGACTTCAGAAAAAGATATTATATAGATTGTTTTCTTCAGAAAGAATTCTGTGAAGATGTTATTGACATTTACTTGATGACACTTTAAATTCTTGAGTGCAACAATAGTCAAGAAGACTTACAGAATGTTAAACTTGACAGTGAGAATAAAGATGTTCTTATAATCAACATTATATGTCTATGAGAAGTCTCTTGTCACAAATCTTGTCTTAAGCTTGTTTAAGAATTCATTGATGTTCAGCTTGAGTTTAAAGACTTATTTACTGATCACAATGTTGACTCTTCTTAATGACACAGTCTCTTCTCATGTTTCATTTGCTGTCAAGACTGTCAGCTTCACATGAATGACATTCTTTCACATTTCTTCTTAGATTGAGTCTCTCACTGCTTCAGCATAGATGACAAGCATCAGAATGTCAGATCTGATCATAAAGTTTTCTTTGTTTACAGAGAATGCTGCAAGTGTCAGTATGACTCTTAATATTTTAATTAAGAACTCATCTACATCTTAATTGTTGTTGTTATCTCTCTTTTATTTCAAGATCTCAATGCATAGAAAGGTTCTGACTTCTTTAAGTGTCATTATCTTGACTTAATCAGTGTTGATCTTCTCATCTAATGACTTATCTAGATTGACTGTAGTTAACTTGATTTTATGTTGTTTATCTTAAGACTTGTCAGTCTTAATCATGATCAAGTTAGACTGCATCTTACTGTTCTAAGTTGTGAGTGCCTGATCTGAAGCTGTGATCTTCACAATGATTGACTTCTTTTATGAATATTCAACAAATCTTCTATTTAAAAGAACATTTAATGTCTATCATTGCAGTTTAAGATCAACAGTGTCTTTCTTCTTGCTTTCAGCAAACTTCACAGCATAATTCTTAATGATGCACTTAAGATCTAGAGCTTAAAGCTGATACTGCTTTGTGATTTTCTCAATGTAGTTCATAAAGACTCTTACTTGTTCTTGATTCATGAACTTGTCACATCTATCTTCAGATAATAACTTAAGATCAATGTAGCTGTAGCATTTGCATTCTCATATATGAATGTAATCAATGAATGACTTCACACTGATGAAAGCTTTCTTGAGAGTTGTCTGCTTGCTGTTAATTAAGAGATCAGTTACTGTTTAATTATAAAGATAGACATCTGTCTATGCTGTCTGCATTCAGAACTTTATTGACAATTATATCTCTTTAATCATGATGTGCACTGAGTTCTCAGTGATTCAGATGATTCTTTTGACAACATCATTCTGAATTAACATGTAGGGCACTGTGTATTGCAGTGTAATGCTAAGAGACTTGCATCAGTTGTTTAGAATGAACTTTAACTTCATTTTGTTGTTACTTTGTATAGCAAGAATCTTTGCACTGATCTGAAGTTTAGTCTTTAGTCATCATTTTTATAGTGTCTGTGAGATCTCATCATGTTGCTTTAGCAGTATCATTTACATCTTTCAGAAGTGATTATCTACTATCTTCAGAAAGTATTGATATTCATTAAATGACAAGAATAATGAATTATATATGTCAATGAAGACAAGAACAAGAATATTAGTCTTTCTTTTGCTTACAGTGTAATCTTACTTATTAATGAACTTGATTAGAACACAAATCTCACACATGTTCTTGTTGTTCTCAATGATGAGAATTAACTTTTCAAGAATTGTCATCTTGTGAAGATTATGCAACTTTATGAAATTAAGATGAGCAAATTGTTGATGTCAAAGTCTGTAAGCCTTGATCTTTTCATTCAATGACACAGTGTCAACATCTAAGAAGTTAGTCATAAGATCATGCTCATGAGTCTGAATATGTGAGCTTGCATTTGAAGCAGTAACAGAAAAGATGATCTCTGAATGTGATGTGTGCACTGCAGATATCAAAATAAATTCATTAAGACTCTTTGCAATGTACTTAATTATATAGACTTCATCTTGCTCTGATGCTTCTATTATAGTCTTGCTGTACTTATTATACATTTAAAGACAGTGTTGATTAAAGCTTTTATGTAGTTTCATTTTGCACATCTGCTTTCTTGACAGAAGATTAATCTCAAGTTCAGACACATAAAGTGTTGAACTCAGTCTTATAGAATTTCTTAACTCAATTTACATAATGATCACTTCACAATAGTGAGAGTATAAATGTTCTTTCTTAACTTTAATTTGCTGACATCTCATTCATATAAGGAGATCACTGAAGAGTTGAAGTTAATTAATTATGTATAAGAAGAATTTAAAGTCTGTAATTCATTTAGATTTAAGCATCTTACTGACAGTCTTCTTAAACAGAGCAGCAATTTCATTGCTAACTTTCTTTTTCTTTTTAAATTCAGAAAAGAAGTCATCATCATCACTGTTACTGACTTCTGCATTAAAGACTCTGTATTTCTTTTCTTTTTCTTTATAAATTGACTTTTAATACAACTTAACTGCAGTTAATCTGTGCAGCTTAACTGTGATCAATCTGCTTGTCTTCTTTTAAGTATTTTGCTTGATATCAGAAAGAAATTTGCAATCTTTAATGAAGTGAGAGTCATTGCAAAGAAAGCACTTAATAAAGCAGTGAGAAAAATGATCACTGTCTGAGCTGAATGATTTATGATAGTGTTGCTTAATATTAGCTATGCAGTAATTCAATGAACTGCAATTCTAATTCATTAAATGTTAATCTTCTTTCTGTTTATCTGTTCACAAGACAATGACAGTCTCATTAATCTTAAGCTGTGCCTCTTTCTTCTAAAGCTTTTATAAATCTTTCTTGATGTCTGAATTGTTCTAAACATTAATGACATCACAGATTACAATATACTTAACTGATAGCACTTAAAGCAGTGTCTGAAACTGTCATTCTGATTTGAACAACTCAGTCATATCAAACTGAATTGCAGCAATCTTTCTACTGAGTTTATTCAGATAAATTTATACTTCTTTAATGAATACATTCTCTGACATTCTGTACTCAATAAACTTCATCAAATATTGTCTTTTAGTCATCTGCAGCTTCTTCTTGTACTTGAACTTTAATACATTTCAAATATTCTTTGTGCTGATTTTATTCATCAGATATTCTTAATCATTTGTATTCATGCAGATAATAAGTCAATATAAAGTCTTTGCATCAGTTTTCTGATTTTTAAAGCTGAGACTGCTGAGAAGAAATGAGTCTGAGAATTTACTGATCAGTATATTGACTGTTAAGACTTCAACAACATTTTATAGATCTTTTTTTATCAGTCATCTTCTCATAAGAATGAATCATTGATTGCAGTTCTTGCAAGTAAGAATTGAGATGAATTGTTGCTTTGTAAAGAAGTTATTGAAGTTCATGATGATGATAGTTGACACATAGTATAAGAAGTGAATAAAGTAAAATAACAATGTATACATTGAAGATAATATAAATAAAATAAATAAAAAGCTTTTGTGCCTCTTGTTCTGTGAGACAGTAATGCTTATTCATCTCAATGACTCATATTAAGCTGCTGAAGAACAGTGCTTTCTGAGTAACTGTGAATGCTTATTTGTCTATTTAACAAGATGCATATTAAGCTGCTGAAAGAACAGTGCTTCTGTGAGTAACTGTGAATGCTGATTTTTGTTGAGACTGATTCTTCTTAAATCTTCTGAGTTAAACATACTCAGCTACTGAAGATGCTTGTTTATCTAACAAATATGTATCAAGCTATCATCACTGTGCTGATTTCACTAAAGTCAGATTTATCATGAACCTCAATAATCAGTAACACTGCTAAAGCTGAATTTACTGTGAACCTCAAAAGTCTGCAGACTCAGCTGTTATATACATTAGAAATATGCACTTTCTCTGAGAAGCTTCTTGCTAACTGAGCTCATAATCTTTTAAAGAAATGAATATTCATGCTATACTATGTTGTCTAGTGAAATCCCTAAACTGTGTTGTCTATGAGCACATCTTGATTGAGAGAGTTACAGAAGAAGTAAAAAGAATGTTAACTGCAATCAATGTAAGCAGAGTCTTCACTCAGTTTTTGATGCTAGTTCTACTTCACTTCATAGAAGCAGCTAGAACACCACTTCTCAACAAATTTCTTTTTTATAAAAAGAAAAGCAGCTCTATTAACAGTGACAGTACAGAATTAATGAAGCTTCTATATTAATATATAAAATGATTTAAAAGACAGATTTTAAAGTACTCAGTGTTGTTAAAGAATACATATAAATAGCTGTGAGATCAGCTATATAATGTAAAGTAAATAAAAAAGACAGAAATTCAAGACTGAAGAAACTTAAACATTTCTTTAGAGTTAGAAAAGCAGTTAAAGAAAAGAATTAAAAAATGAGTAAAGAAAAGAACTGTGAAAGATATGAGAAGTAAAGTAAAATAAATGAAATAGATAAAAACAATTGATGCTGCAGACTCATTGATGCACTTAATAGCAGTTGTGAAGTTTTTAAAATATTAAATAATATTCAATTTATATGTTTCTATTTTCTAAATCTGTCTAATCTAAAATTCATAATCATTATCAGTGACTGTTAACTTCATTTCAATATATACATTTCAAAAATGTATCTCAGAATGTTTATCACTGTTATATTTCTTCACTGTTAATTATATAAATTTCTTAAAGTCATTCTTATACTTCTTTACAAGATCTTTATGTCACTGCATTCACTGCTTAAGAATGACAAAGAACTGTTTAATAGAATTGTAGTTAGAGAAGTAAAGAGAAAGAAAAGCAAGCTTTATATTAATTTTAATGTATATGTTGATTAATTTCTAGTAATATATTAATAATTAAACACAGAGAAATCAGTAAACATATCTTGAAGTGATGTATAGAAACATTGTTTATAATTAGAATAGATTGTAGCTCTGAAAAAGAACTGCACTTTAAAAGAATATGATTTTATATAAAAAAGTTAAATAAAGCTTCTGTTATAAAGCTCTGTCTGACTGTTTATGTCATGTATTCTTTGACAGTGTATGCTGACAGTACACTTCATCATTCACTTTATTTTAATAAGATTGACATTGAGACTCTTACTTTATAATATAATTATTTAAACTTCTAATTCTTATTTCATTCATTTGCAGCTAACTCATCAACAAAGATAAGCTGATCTGCAGTTTAATTAATTAGCTGAACAAGTCATTCTGCACATAGATTATTGTCTTGTTAAGTGACTTTCTGTTGTAGCTATTAAAATTACAAATATTAATCATTAAATTATACAACAAAGATTCTCATTATCTTCTGTATATATCTCATTCTCTTCAGAACATCAGACAATGTTCTGAACTTAACATTAATTTTAAATTTATCTTAAAGAAATCATTTTATCTCATTATAATAAATTCAGAATCTTTTCTTAAGATATTCAGTCAGCATCTCTTTCATTGTTAAGATCAGAACTCTAAATTAATTTCTTTTTTTAAGTTTAGAAGTCTTGAATGATTCTTATACTCATCAGTTCATTTGTATTCTTCAAATTTGTTAAGTAGACATTCTCATATTCTTGTGAATTGATGAAATTGACATCTCACAGATCAATTAATTGTTGATGAGATCTTTAATGTATTCAGATAATGGGTGAGGCATTGCTGAAGTTTAGAAAGCAGTCACAGTGGTTGTGAAGCTGTTTTTGATGTGGATTTGTGGGTGAATATGAGGGTGGCAGGTTTTACTAGAAAAACAGGTGTGTTTTTCGCTTACAGTGTGGATGGCCCAGAATTTCCACCGGCACTGTATTACAAAGTATCTTACACGGATTGATTGGGCACCCAAAAGCGAACCAAGCTGTTAGGCTGGGTCCTAAATGGAGGCAACATAGAGGTACTTTAAGGTACTACTGTATTGCTCACAACGTGGAACAGGGAAGAGATCTGCAAGTTTCGCCTCCAGTGAACACGGGAATCAAAGGGAGCTTTCGCTTTTGCTAGGAAGCACTGCGATCAGCTTTGGCGATGGGGTGGGATGTGACATCAGCTAGCCCAGGCTTACCACCAATATGACAACAATCAAATACAAGAAAGAAGCCACGTCTTGTGATACACCGACATCATCAAAGATTCCAGCGTCACTATCCAATAGACAAGGACCACTTCAATGCTCCCATCAATCTGCAACCCACCAATCCTCTGAAGCACTACGTTTAAGCGAACAGAGACAGATCCAGGAATATGGTAACCGGCAACCGAGCGGGAGAGATTCCTCACAAGGGGTTTAGTACATTTCAAGCAGATGCTCAATCCAGTCCCCCTGGAACCGTCAAGCAGGCTGTTTTGCCGTGCAACACTTAAAACGTCGAAGCCCATTTCCCTCAGTCCATCTTTCTTCATTGACCTGCATCCTTCCGCCCGAGACCTTTCAGTACAACAAGACCTGAGGCTGGAACTAGGGCTCATATATCTGAGGATACTGAGCTTAACACAATGATTTCGTGGTCGAGGAGCAACGAGTCTGGCCGGCTCTACCGGATTGTACACCCACCAAAGTATTTGATTTATACTTTCGTGATTTCTGTTGGTGGGTTTCTGAATGGGTGAGTTGTA
>JAABVA010003138.1_pt1 | contig 15974 bp, 14 predicted proteins | sample 5560331 | NCBI WGS metagenome assembly JAABVA01 (sample SAMN12812661, study PRJNA571458) | rock metagenome | isolation source: Antarctica rocks | place: Antarctica: Victoria Land, Mt New Zealand sud | collected 2016-01-07 | reverse complement strand
CAGCCGTGGGTGCTGACCTTGCTGCGGACCGTGTTCGACCAGCCCGACCCTGGCGAGGTCCACGCCCAGTTCGCCCGGGTCGTCGACGCCCTGCAGGCCAAGTTCCCCAAGGCGGCCACCCACCTGTCCGACGCCGAGGACGACCTGCTGGCGTTCACCGGCTTCCCCCGCGAGGCCTGGCGCCAGATCTGGTCCAACAACCCCCAGGAGCGGCTGAACAAGGAGATCCGGCGCCGCACCGACGTCGTCGGCATCTTCCCCGACCGAGACTCGGTGATCCGCCTGGTCGGCGCCGTGCTGCTCGAGCAGACCGACGAGTGGGCCGAACAACGCCGCTACCTCGGCGTCGACGTCCTCGCCAAGAGCCGCCCCGCCACCAGCCGTGACCAGAACTCCAAGGAGGTGAACCCGGCGATGGCCAACACTGCCTAACATCACCAGCGAGGATCACGCGACAGCCCTCCTCGCACACCACGTCCCCGGACTTAGCCCCGCCTCCGGACGCCGGCACAGCACGGGACGGCCAGTGCCGCCAGCAGGAGAGTGAGAATGCCGACGGCACCTGCGACGCGGGCTCGGCTGGCCGAGGGCGGCAGAGGGCCCCTGCTCGACCGGGTGACCGAGCCGGTGCCGGTGCCGACGTTGCCCCGCGAGGCCGTGGTCGACACGGAACCGAAGATGCCGGGCCTGCTCGCCCACGGCAGTTCCGACAGGCCGTCGGGTGCGTCGACGAACAGGGTCAGCGCCGCGGCCGTGGCAGGTTCAGGTTCCGGGTCGAGTTGCGCCGATCAGGTCGGGCCAGTCGGGTTCGGTGCGGACGACGGCTCCGGTGTGGGGGGCGTCGGCCATGGTGCCGTGGGTGTCGGTGGCGATGCCGACGTGGGTGATGTCGGCGGGTGATGTTCCGTAGAACAGCAGGTCGCCGGGTTGCAGCGGGGTGCCGGTCGGTAGGTGGGGTCCGGCGTCGTATTGCTGTTGTGCGGTGCGGGGCAGCTGTACGCCGGCGGCGGTGTAGGCGGCTTGGGTCAGGCCGGAGCAGTCGAAACCGCCGTTGCCGTCGCCGCCCCACCGGTAGGGGACGCCGAGCTGGGAGCGGGCGTAGGCCACGGCGGTGGCTGCCGGGGCGGCCGGTTGGTTGGGCTGGGTGTGGTGGGCGGCGAGGGCGAGGATGGTGGTGACGTAGGCCGGGTCGTGGTTGTAGGCGTAGATGGCGCCGGGCAGGTCGCGGCCGCCGGCTGCGCCGCTAGCGCATAGGTAGCGGGCGGCGGCGTAGATCGCATCGGCCGGGTCATAGGGGCTGGGTGGGTCGGCGCCGCCGGCCGGGACGGGACGGGCGTAGGCGGCGAAGGTGGCGGGTTCGAATTGCATGGGTCCTTGCGCGCCGGCGTTGTTGGCACCGGAGTGGACCCCGAGCGCGGCGGATTGGCCGTTGTCGGACTCGACGGTGCCGATGGCGGCGAGCACGGTCCAGCCCAGCCCGGGGCAGCTGGTCGCCGCGTGCTGGTACAGCGCCCGGTAGCCGGCTGGGATCGAGGAGGCGCTCGCCGAAGTCGGCTCCCGACCGCCGCTGCCTGCTGGCACGCCGGTCGCGGCACCGCCGGTGCCGGTGGGCGTGAGCAGTGCGGTGACGCCGGCGGTAGCGGCGCCGGCGAGCAGGACCACACCGGCGACCAGTGCGGCGACGCCGGCGAGGATCTTGGTGGTGATGCTGCCGCTCACCACCCGCCGGCTGGCGGCGGCCACTCATCGGCCGACGGTGGGCTGGGGCGGCCGGTGCCGACGTCGATCAGCGGCTGCCGCTCCGGGCTGCGGCGGGTGTGCCAGATCGCCCCGGCCGGGCCGTAGCCGTAGCCGGCGGCCAGTTCGGTGTTGGCGGTGGCGACGGTGACCGGCGAGTTCGCGCGGGCAAGGGCGGCGTGGAGGTTGGCTTCCCGGCTGATGGTGGGGACCCAGAACAGGACGGGGATGGCGGGGCCGCCGGCGGCGGCGAGGTCGGCGTAGCCAGCCAGTTTGGCTACGACCCGGGTCAGTGGTTCGGTGCCGGTGTCGTATTCGAGGAAGAACTCGACGCGGCGCCCGGCCTGGGTCCACTGGCCGTAGCCGTCGGGGCGGACAAGGGTGCTGTAGTGCTCGGCGCAGCGCCGCTCCGGCCACCAGGCGTCCAGCGCGGCGCCGGGGTGGGTGCGGGCGTGGCCGGCGAGGCCGCTGAACACCTCATTGATGCCGAGCAGATGGGCGAGGCGGGGGCTGGCCGCCAGGCGGGAGATGCGGCGGTGCTGCTCGCTCGGGCGGGGCGGTGTGGCTGCGCGGGCGGCGGCAAGCAGTTCGGCGCCGAGCAGCCCGGTGGTGTAGTGCCAGTCTTGGGAGCCGACGGTTTGGTACCAGCGGAACCGGTCGAGCACGCCGAGCTGATACAGGCGCAGCAGCCGGCGTTGGGCCATGGCGCGGCTGGGGAACGCGAGCCGGGTCAGCTGGCTGGTGGTGAGCACTTGATGCTCGCCGAGCAGGGCGAGTAGCTGCCGGTCGCGGCCGGTGAGGACGCCAAGGACAGCAAGCGGATCACGCAGCCGAGCGGGAGCCGACGACGGGCCGCTGCCGCGCGGGCGGGTCGCCGTGGAGCGGGTGGGGATGTCCATCAGGAGTCTGGCTCACGCTCAGAGCGGCACACCTGGCCTTTGACCTGGGGTTTCGCCGGTGCGGGGGGGTTGGTCTGGGTGGCGGTCTCTAACGCGAACGGGGAGACGGCCGGCAAGACGCCGGGCAAGACCGACGGCCAGACGCCATCGCCCGGCCCGTCGTCCTGTCCGCAGCCGGAGCCGGCGGCCAGGTCAGGATCGGCGCGGTGGAGCTGGCGGGTGAGGTCGGCGTGGCGCCGGGCGCTAGCGGTGCGGCCCCGTGCTCGGGCGGCGGCGCGCAGCAGGCCGCTGTGGTCGGCTGCCGGGGTGGGGGCGGGGCGGGTGCGCAGGGTGAAGCCGTGGGTGTCACGCCCGCCCGCCAGCAGGCGGCAGGCGAGCTGGTAGCGATCGAGGCGGGTCAGGTCGTCTGCGGAAAGGTAGGGGCCGACGTGTCGGGCCAGGATGCGGGCGTCGTCGGGGCTGACGGTGAAGTAGGCCTTGTTGCGGGCGTTGGCGGCGATGGCGTCGGCGAGCTCGCGGGGCAGCTGACCGAGGTGCTGGTGGGCCAGGACCAGCGACAGGTGGTAGCCGCGGGCTTCGGCAAGGACGTCGCCCGTCGGGCCGGGTAGGTGCATGAAGTTGTGGCATTCGTCGACGTAGACCGCGGCGTCGAGCCGATCGGGTTCGGCCAGGGTGGCCCGGGCGGTGGCGGTTTGCCACAGCGCTGACAGCAGCAGGGAGCCGACCAGGCGGGCGGTGTCATCACCGAGGACACCTTTGGGCAGCCGGGCCAGCAGGATCCCGCCGTCGAGGATCTGGGTGACGTTGAAGGTGGAGGCGCTGGCGCCGAGCAGGTCGACGGCGAACCGGCGGGTTAGGACTCCCCGCAGCTTGGTCATCACCGGGCCGATGACAGCGGCGCGGGCCGCGTCGGTCAGGGCGTCATACCAGGACCAGAAACCACCGAGACCGGTCGGGTCGGTGATGCGCCCAACGAGGGTGCTCCGGTAGCGGGGGTCGGACAGCAGCCGGGGAATGTCGGCCAGCGTCGCCACCGGCTGGCCGGCGCCGGCTGGTCTGTTGCCGAAAGTGGGGTGGGGTTGGCGGGTCAGGGTCAGGCAGGCGCAGCGCAGCACGTCTTCGATCCGCGGCCCCCAGTAGGCGGCGTAGAGCCGGGCGAACACACCAACGACCCGGTCAGTAACCAGTTCGGGGTTTTGGCCGGTGGTGTCGAGCACGTTCAGCGCGGCGGGGGCAAGTGTTTCGGCTGGGTCGATCAGCACCAGCCGGTCGGCGGCCTCGGCGGGTAGCCGGGCCAGGACGTCGCCTACCAGGTCGCCTTTGGGGTCCAGGACGGCCACCCCCCGCCCGGCGGCGGCGTCGGCGAGGATCAAGTTGGTCAGCAGCGTCGATTTGCCGGTGCCGGTCGCGCCGACGACATGCAGATGGTGGCGGGCGTCGGCGACGCCGAGCGCGACCGGGCGGGGCGGGCCGGCGTCGGAGTCCCCCAGTGGTTTGCCGGCCTGCCGGCGCCGGTCGCCGGCGGGGCGTAGCTGCAGCCGCCCGGTACCCTCACCCGCCTGCTGGTGCGCTGGCCGGCTGCCGGCTGGGCGGGTGCCGGGTGGGCAGGCACGCTCAGGCATGGGCGAGCTGGGCGGGGGGCGGGACGCTGCGGGCGGCGGCGACGGTGATGCCGTGCCGGTCGGGTTCGGCGGGTAGGTGGGCGATGGCGGCGAGTTCGCCAGCGGACAGCAGCATGCTCCGGCACAGGCGGCGGTTGCCGAGGGCGGCGGCGGGCCGGTGCGCCCGGGTGAGGATGAGCTGGTTGCGTCCGGCGAACAGGCCAAGCGCGGCGGCGATCTGCCGCAGCCACAGCCGGCGGGCACGCCGGCTGTGGCTGGCCCGGCCGCCGCTGCCGGCGCTGCTGGTGACCGCAACCCGGATGGCGACCTGGAACAGTGGTGTGTCGGTGAGCTTGCCGGCGATCTGCCGGGCGTCATCGAGGGCGAACCCGTCGACCCCTCCGGCGCTTCGGGGCCGGCCAGCCGGCCGCGGGCTGGGCAGCCGAAGCGGCAGCGACCGGGCCGGCAGACCTAAGCGAGCGGCGCGGGCGGCGCGGCGGGCGTGGGCGAGGCGCCGGCCGCCGGCGGGTCGGGCCAGGACCTGCAACACCCCGGTCGCGCCGGCGGGCAGGTCGGTAAGCGCCTCGAGCAATCCGCGCAGCGGATCTGATGCCCCACCGACGTTGCTGCCGCCGCTGGGGCCCGCGCTGATGTGCTGGATGGGGGCAATGGGGAACCATTCGGGGACCGACAGGCGAACCCGGCCGGCGCTGACCTGCCGGCGGGTGCCGCGCCCGGCGGCCAGCAGCGGCGCCGGCCCGATGGCGGTGCTCGCCCCGGGCCAGGCGGTCGCGACGGCGCGGGCCACCGCGGCGGCCGGCATGCTGGGCGAGACCCACAGTGCCAGGGTGGTGCCGGCCGGGGCGGCGATGACCTCGAAGCCGACCGGTGGCCGCGGTCCGGTCCAGGTCGCCCGGGCGGACAGCAGCGGGGTGAGCTGGCGCCACAAGGCCAGCCCACCGCCGGGTTGTGGCCCGACCGGCGGCCGGATCTGGATCCACCGTCCGCGCCGGCGGGCGCCGCGCCGGACAAGCGCCCCGACCGCCAGGACAGTCAGAACCGAGATGACGACAATGGCGGCGGCGAGCGCCAGGTGGCCTTCCTGGCGGAGGAGCGGGCCGGTGAGCTGACGCCACCAGCGGTGCTCGGTTGCGCCGGGATGCAGCAGCCAACGGGCCAGCGGCCCGTTGTCAACCTTGCGCGGGCTTGGTAGGGCGGGCATGTGTGGCGCCGGGACGGTAGGCGAGGCGGACGGCCCGGTGCGGGCGTAAACGAGCGGGTACGGCATACGGCGTGTCCCTTCAAAGGCTGCAACAGCGGTGCCGGCAGTGCTGGCGGTGCTGACGCGCTGCCGGTGCTGGTGGTGTGGTCACAGGTCGGGTTCGGTGTCGGCGAGCTCGGCGGGGTTGGTGGTGATCAGGGCGTGCTCGGCGGGGCTGGCTACGGCGTGAAACGCGATCCGGTCGGTACCGGCGGCGAGCAGCCCTTCGCCTTGACGGGCGGCGAGCAGGAAGGCTTTCTCCCCGTCGGACAGGGCGAACGCGCCGCCCAGGGCGTCGATTGTCTGCGGTGCTTGGCGGAGCAGGATCTGGGTGGCGGCGTTGGCGACGACCGCCTGGCCGAGGTCGGTGCCGAGCAGGTCGGCGGCGTCTTGGGTGACCACCGCCAGGGCGCACCAGTGTTTCCGCGCCGACTTGGCCATCCGGAACAGGAACCGTGCCCCGGCCGGGTCGCGCATCAGTAGCCACGCCTCGTCGACGACGACGAGGCGCCGGCGGCGCCGGGTCGGGTCGGTGACCCGGCGCCAGACGGCGTCCAGGGTCAGCAGTGTGCCGACTGTTTTGAGCTCGTCGGGTAGGTGGCGCAGGGAGAACACGACCAGATGCCCGTCGGGTGCGGTGCTGGTCGGCCCGTCGAACAGGGCGCGGTGGCTGCCCGTGACGTAGGGGGCGAGGCGCAGCGCCAGCTGCCGGCCGGCAGCGTCACCGGCCCTATCGTCGGCACCGGCGTTGGCGTCGTCGGCACCACCGTTATCGGCACTGCCGTCGGTGGTGAGGGTGCGGACCAGGTCGGCGAGCAGGGGTGCGGGCCGGGTGTGGGTCCGGGGGTCGGCGGTGATTCCGACCTTTCGGTAGGTGTCGAGCAGCGCCCGGTCCAGGGCGGCGGCGGTCGCCGCATCGAGGGGGGCGCCGAGCAGGACGGCGATCAGGGTGTGCAGGAACAGGCACCGGCGCATCAGCGCATCCGGGCCGGGGGGCAGGTCGAACGGGTTGAGCCGGATCCCGGCGGCGCCGAGCGGCAGGTAGGTGCCGCCGACGGCTGCGGCGAGGCGGGCGTATTCGTCTTCGGGGTCGATGACGGCGACGTCGACGCCAGTGTAGAGCGAGCGCAGAACGTCGAGTTTGGCGAGGTAGGACTTGCCGGCACCCGAACGGGCGAGGATGACGCTGTTGTGGTTGTCCTTGGCGAACCGGTCCCAGTAGAGCAGCTGGGAGCCGGTGGTGCTGACCCCGTACAGCACACCGCTACCGGTATCGGTGCTGGTGCTGGCGGGTTCGGTGGGGGTGGACAGTCCGGCGGTGGTGAACGGGAACGCGGCCGCCAGCGCGGCGGTGTCCATGGTGCGGCGTAGCTCGAGCCGGTCGGTGGCCAGCGGCAGGGTGGTGACCCAGCCGGCGAGGGCGCGAAACGTCGCCGGGACAGGGTCGAGCAGCATCGAGGCGACAAGTGCCTGCAGCCGGGCGCAGTCCTCGTCCAACCCCTGCCGGTCGGCGGCGTGGACGGTGAGGTAGAGCCCGAGGCGAAACAGCTTGCCGTGCCCGCGGGCCAGGCGGGCGCCAAGGTCGTGAGCGTCGTCGGCGGCCGCGTCGATGGCCGGGTCGACCAGGCGGCCTTTGGCACTATCGGTGCGGCGGGTGGATTCGAGCCGGGCCAGCTGGCGGCGCAGCCGGTCGGCGGCGAGCGCGGTGGGGACGGGCTCGACGTGCAGGGCGACGTCAAAGCGGCCGGGGTGTTCGAGCAGTGGCTGCAGCCAGCCGGGGCCGACCTCACGCGGGAAGCCGGTGATCGCCAGGGTGCGGCACACCCCGTCACCGAGCCCCAGATAGCCCGAGTGCACCGCCACGGCGTGCGGGCCCAGCAGATCCACCGCCCCGGTCGAAGCGCGTGGCCGCGCTCGGCGCGGCGGGTGTGCGGCCAGCCGGCGGCGGCGTGCCCAGCCGGGAACAGGTGTCATGACCACTTCCCCGCACCGGCTCGGCTACTGCCAGTGCTGCCGGTTGTGGTGCTGGCGGTGGTGGTGCTGGTGCTGGTGGTCGGGTCGGTGCCGAAGATGGTGTCCTGCGGGGGCGCCAGACCCGCCGGCCGCGGCGGTGCCCATGGGTCGGCGGCGCCGGCGAGCACGACAGCAGCGGCGGCCCCGTCGAGGGCGGTGATGGTGATGCCGGCGGCACCGAGCCCGGCGGCCGCGTCGGCGGCGCGCCGCCGCAGCCGCCCGGCGGCTCCGGCGTCGTTCTTGGGGTCGGAGAGCACGAGCAGTACCTGCCGGGTCAGCAGGTCACGGTCGGCGCCGAGCCCGGCCAGAAAGTCGGCGTGCTCGCGGGCGGCGGCCTCCAGGCCGGGGTGCGGCAGGCCACCGGCAGCCTGCCGCAGGCCGGCGATGATGGCGGTGAGGTCGACCGGCTCCGAGCGGATGAGGATCTGGATGCTGGCCGGCAGGCTGTTGAGGTAGCGGGCGAACGCGGCGACCAACGCCTGCTGCTCGAGTTGGGTGCGGAGCGCGAAGCTGACCGTCGACGCCCGGCAGATCAGCACCGCACCGCCGCTACCGAGGTCGATCACGCCGTCGGCGCCCAATCCATGGACGGGCAGGCGCAGCGGCGCCGGTGGCTGCTCACCTGCCCGTTGGGCTGCCGGCGCCCAGCGGGGCAGCGCGGGCACACCGCCGGGGGCCGGGACCAGCCGGTGCGGACGACGAGCCTGGCCCACGGCGGCGAGCAGTAGCCGGTCGGCCGAAAGGCCGTCGCGCCGCCCCAGCGCCAAGGTCAGGACAGCGACACCGATCGGCACGGCCAGGGCGGCGAACACCGGCAGCGGCACCAGGTGGCGGCTGGCGAAGTAGGCCGCCCACAGGACGGCGGCGGGGACGGCGAGCAGGGCCAGCTGCCGGGCGGTCAGCCCGGCCAGGATCTGGTCCTCGCGGTCGACGTCGGCGGGGATCCGGACCCGGCCACCTGCGGCCGGGTCGCCTTGGGGGCTGCTCATGCCAGTGCTCCAATGCCGGCGCGCAGCGCCTTGTAGACCAAGACTGTCTTGACCGCACGCACGGTGGAGGACGGGGAGTGGCCGGTGCCGGCGAACACCGCATGCGACACCCAGCCCGGGATGCGGACCAGCACGTACAGCAGGCAGATCGCGACCAGCACATCGACCAGCCCACCGGAGCTGGCAAGCCCGAGGGCGCCATGGCCGGCGGCGGCGAAAAACACCCGCAGCGCGGTGATCAGCACCAGCGTCTGGGTGACCTGCACGGCCAGTAGCCCGGCAACGGCCCGCCACCACAACCGGGCCAGCCCCTCGGTCTGGGGTAGGGCGTGGCAGACCAGCGCCAGCGGTGCGCCGGCGATCAGCACGACGAGCAGCGCGACGCGGATCACGTAGACCGCGAGCAGCACCAGACCCAGGACAGCGGCGACCAGACCCATCAAGATCAGCAGAATCCCGCCGGAGGTGACCGAGCTGGTCACCAGCGCGGTCAGCACCCCGGTGGCGCCCTCGACGTTGACACCCGGGCCGAGTAGCGCACCGGACAGGCTGTTCGCCAGCCCGATGCCGATCCCGGCCAGCGCCAGGCTGGCGTTCGCGGCGATGACTGCCACCACGATTCGGGGGGCGACGTCTTTGGCGGCGTAGCGGGTTTGCAGCGTCTCGTGTCCCATCACCAGCGCGCCACCGGCCAGGACCAGCAACACCACCAGTGTGTTGGCGATGGCGGCGGAGGCGCCCCACAGGTCAGCGACCCGGCCGGGCCCGGTCAGGTCCGGGGTGGCGAGTACCGAATGGCCCAGCAACGCCAAGATCGGGGTCAAAGCGGACTTCACCAGTGAGGTGAACCAGCCGTTGATCGCCGCGGTGACATGGCAGGCCACGTCGACCAGCCCACAACCGCCACCGGCCGCGGCGACCCCAGTTCCGGTCGGCGGCGCCGACGTGGACGGGACGCCGGGCTGGTTAGGAACCAACGTGATGCCCGCCGGGGGCGCCGGCACGGCCGATGCGCCCAAGGTTGACGCGGTCGGCGGCACGCTCGGCACCGGGCCCGGAGCCGAGGCTGGGGCCGGCGGCTGCCCGGCAGACGGCGCCGCCGGCAAAGATGCCGGTGCTAATGCCGCCGGGGCAGCTGCGAGCGTGGCGGTGGCGGCATGCGGGACGGCGGCGGCTGGGCGGGCTGGGAGCAGGACACCGGCGCCGACGAGGACGGCGAGCAGCCCGCCGCCGAACCGGATGCGCCGGCCCCGGCGGCGGGAATGGGAGCGCTCTGTAGTCAAGCGCCGACCACGGACTGCAGGATGGCGACCAGCAGCGGTGCCATCGCGGCCAGCGCGTAGCCAATCGCCGCCGATTTGAGCGCGACCTTGGCGCGTTCGACTTGGGCCGGGTCGCCGGCTGCGGTCAGGTAGCGGATCCCGCCGACGGTCAGGAACAAGGTCGCCAGGGCGGCGAGGATGCCGACCAGCCACAGCCGCAGCGCGTCGATGACACCATTCAGGGTCGGTGCGGCCGGACCGGCGGCCCACGCCGGTCCCGCCAGCCCGACCAGGGCAGCTACCCCTGCCGCCGCAGGTATCACCGTGACCGCGGACAGCAGCAGCCGGCTCGAGCGGGTCCGGCGAGTGCGGCTGGACCTGGCCGCAGCGGGCCTGGCAGCAGCGGGCCTGGCAGCAGCGGGCCTGGCAGCAGCGGGCCTGGCAGCAGCGGGCCTGGCAGCGACGGCCCTGATGACGACGGGCCTGGTCGGGACGAGTCTGATGCGTTTCGTGGGTTTTCCTCCGTCGGGTGTGGTGGGGGGCAGGGTCGCCGGCCGGGCAGTGGGCGTGTTCACCTCCCTGCGCTGGTGGGCGGTTCGGGCTGGTGGCGCAGTCCCGGCCGCTGACCGGGCCGGCGACCCTGGCGGGGCCTGCCCGCACCCCTAGAACCGGCAGCGGCAGCCCGATCGGCGACAAATTCGCCGCGGAGCCACGCCGCCAGCGCCTGTTCGGCCCGAAGCCGGCGCCGGGCGGCTGCGTTGTAGGACACCCCCCGGTCGGCCGCGGCGTCGGTCAAGGCGACCTTCTCGAGCCGGGTCGTGGCGATCAGGTCCGCGTCGTCGGCGCACAGCACGCCCGCTGCTACGGCCCGGGTCAGGACGACCTCGGGATTGCCGCTGGGTGTCGGCCTGGCCAGCTCCGGCGCCGCCGGGTCCCCGTCGGGCTGGGCGGTTTCGGCCTGCTCGCGGCGCAGCAGCTGCTTGGCGGCATCAAACGCCCGTCCGGTCAGCCATCCCGCCGGGCGGGGACGCCCCGGTGGGACCCGGTCGAGTGCGACCAGCACCCCGACGAGCATTTCGGCTTCCAGGTCGACTCGCCGGCCCGGGCAGGGCGCAGCCAGCGGGACCAGAGCCCGGCGCAGTCCGGGTAGCAGCACGCCGATCAGGGCGATGGCCCAGTCCCCGCCCTGGGTGCGGGCCCGGGCGGCCAGCACCTCGAGTGCTGCGTCGCGGGTGGCGTAACCGGCGGCTGGGTGCAGCAGCCGGGAACGGAGCTCACCGACCGGGATCGGCCGGTCCGGTAGGCCGGGAATCGGCGTGCCGTCCACGGTGAGCGGGTCGGTGCCGTTGTCGAGCTGGGCGAAGGCCCGTGCCGTGACGGCGAACGGGGACGCTGCGGGCTGGGGTGTGCGGTGATCGGACATCGGGCGGCTCCTTGGTAGGGGCCGCCATAGCGCCACACGCGCTCCATCAGTTTTCCAGCAGACTTCCATCAGAGCCCGGTCCATCACCCCTGATGGAGTAGCCGTCAGCCGTCCATCAGGGGGGATGGGAAATCTGATGGAGTCGTCCGAGCGCCCAGCTCAGCGCCCTGATGGAGCCGCTGCGAAGAATTCTCGGCTGCCTCGACGCGAAGTCGAGGGTTTGCCGGTCGCGGCGATCAGACACACCGCGGGTCCCTCGGTGCAGGAGCCGCGTCGTCGCGCCACGGGCACTCCATCAGAGTCCGGCGCGTGTGGGTCAGACCGGCGTCCATCACCCCTGATGGAGTGACCTGGGCGCGACCATCAGGGGTAGTGGGAACGTGCAGGACCTGCTGTGAACGCCCGGCTCAGCGCCCGATGGACCCCGACCGTCCCGGGTTTCGGGCGCCGCCGGCGCCAGAAACCGTCGGGTGGCGGGAAGGTTCAGCGGCGCACCGCCTGGTAGCGGCGGGGCGATTGGCCGGTCTGGGTGACCTCGCCGACTTCGACGAGGCGGATGAGGGCGTTGCCAACGGCCCCGCTGCGCCCGTCGAGGGCTTCGGCGACTGCGGTCGGTGAGTGCTCATCGGGATGGTCACGCAGAAGCGTCAGCACCAGACGGGCCAGCTCCCCTTTGCCGAGCCGGGCCGGTGAGCTGCCACCGCCGGTGGAGTTTGGGCGCTGCCCGGGTGTCATCTCAGCCGGTGGCAGCGACCAGCGGTCAGCCACCCGGCGGCCGCCGTCCCGGCCGCCGGTGCTGCGTTCGACCTTCCCGCTGGCGGCGAGGCCGGCGAGGGCTTTGGTCGCGGTGGAACGGCCGACCCCGGCGCTCGGGGCGATCTCGGCTGCGCTGGCCGGGCCCTCGGCGAGGGCGACGAGCACCGCATCGGCGGCGCTCATGGTGGCGGTTGCGGTGGTGGCCGTGGTGGGTCTTCTTCGGTGGATGATTGCTGGCCTCACAGGACCTACCTCAACGTTGGCGGGGACCTCAAGGCTTGCGCAGGGTTTGTCGCCGATGACCTTGCCGCTGCCGGTTCCTAGCGGCGCACACTCCCGGCCTGGGGCAACAGCCCATGGCCATCACCCACACCCCGTCCCACCCGTCCCGTCCGGCCCGTCTAGTCGATGTGCCCCTCGCCGTCTGGCCGGTTGCTCAGATGTCGGTGCAGTACCAGCGGGCCGGGCGCTACCACCCGGGCTCCGCACGCCACCCGGGCAAGATGCTCCCGGCCCTCGCGGCCCGGATCGTCGCCGAGTACAGCACGCCGGGCCAGCTCGTCCTGGACCCGATGTGCGGGATCGGCACAACGTTGGTCGAGGCGGCCTGCCTTGGCCGGCGCGCCGCCGGCGTCGAACTCGAGGCCCCCTGGGTCGCCCTCGCCGAGGCTAACCTCGACCACGCCGCCCGCGCCGGCGGCGCCGGATGCGCCGGTGTCCCCCGGCCGAAGGTCCACCTCGGTGATGCCCGCCAGCTGCCGGCGTTGCTCGGCGGGTTGACTGGGACGGTCGACCTCGTGGTCCTCGCCCCGCCGTCCGGGTGCGACACCGGGATGATTGATAAGCCCGGCTGGCGAGCCGGCCAGCGGCTGTGCCCGCCCGGCACGCGCAACTACTCGACCGACAAGGCCAACCTCGGGCACGCCCACGGCCCGGCCTACACCGCGGCTATGACCGAGATCTACGCCGCCTGCCACCAGGTGCTGCGCCCCGGCGGATTGCTGGTCACCGTCACCGAAAACACCCGCCGAGCCGGTCGCTGCCTCGACCTCGCCGGGCTCACCGTCACCTTGGCCCGCTCGGTCGGGTTCGCCTACCTCCAACACGTCATCGCCCTGCTCGGCCCTATCCGCGACGGGCAGCTGGCGGCCCGGCCCTCGTTCTGGCAGCTCACCGGGACCCGCAAGGCCCGAGAACACGGGGAACCGGCCCACCTCGGGGTGCACGAAGACATCGGTGTCTTCCAGGCCCGGCAGGTGGGGCGATGAGTATCGAGCTTCCGCTGTCGGTGTGGGCTACCGCCCAGCAGAGTCCTCGGGCGCAGCGCACTGGACGGTACCTGCCGGCCTCGCTCGCCCACCCCGCCAAGATGCTGCCTGCCATCGCCCGCACCGTGATCGGCGACTACACCCAGCCTGGCGACACCGTCCTGGACCCGATGTGCGGAATCGGCACCACCCTGGTCGAGGCCGTCCACCTCGGGCGGGACGCCGTCGGCGTCGAGTACGAACCGGCCTGGGCCGACCTCGCGGCAGGCAACGTCGCCCATGCCCGCGCCGGCGGCGCCACCGGGCACGGCGACGTGGTCTGCGGCGACGCCCGCCACCTGCCCAGCCACCTCGACCCCGCGCTGCACGGCCGGATCGCCCTGGTCCTGACCAGCCCGCCGTACGGGCCGTCGGTTCACGGGCAGGTCACCACCACCCGCGGCCAAGGCGTCCACAAGGCCAACTACCGCTATTCCACCGATCCCGCCAACCTCGCCCACGTCGGACTGGAACGGCTGCTCGAGGCCATGCGCGCGGTGTTCGTCGGCTGCGCCCAGGTCCTGCGCCCCGGCGGCGTGGTCGCCATGACAGTACGGCCCTGGTGGTCGGCCGGGGAGCTCGTCGACTTGCCCGGTGCGCTCGTCCGCGTCGGTGAAGACGCCGGCCTGGTCCTGTTCGAACGCAACGTCGCCCTGCTCGCGGGCCTGCGCGGGGACCACCTCGTGCCCCGGACGTCGTTCTTCGCCCTCGACCAAGCCCGCCGCGCCAGAGCACGCGGACTGCCCCGCTCAGTCATCGCCCACGAGGATCTACTTGCCTTCCGGATCCGGCCGTGACCGGCGCGGCTCACCGACAGCCATGGCTGGGAGGTGACCAGTCGGTTGGACGACGCTCCCTGGTCGTGCTCCCGGTGCGGCACCTCCCGATGGACGCGCAGCGCAAAGCGCGGGTCATCACCGCCCTCACGGCACTGCTCATCCCATACACCCGCGACGAGCTGGCAGCATTTGCTGGCCGGCTTGACAGCACGGCACGAATCGAGCCCTCCTAAGACCCCATCGACCGATAGCCCCAGAAGGACGCCCCCGTGTCCGCCAACACTCGACGCAACCGTGCCCCGGCGACCGCAGCCGCGGGCCACGCCACCGCAGGGACCCGGGTAGCCATCGTCACCCGGATCTCCACCGACGAGCTCAACCAGCCCTACTCACTGGAAGCCCAAGCCAAAGGGCTGGAGGCCTTCGTCGCCTCCCAGCCCGGGCACGCCATCACCCACCGCTTCGTCGACCAGGCCTCCGGTGCCACCCTGGCCCGGCCCGGCCTGCAAGCCGCCCTCGCCGCCGCCAAAACCGGGCAGTTCGACGTCCTGCTCGTCTACCGGATCGACCGGCTCACCCGCTCCATCGTCGGGCTCATGACCATCGTCGAAGAACTCGCCGCCGCCGGCGTCGCCCTACCCTCAGCAACAGAACCGATCGACACCCAAGGCCCCGTCGGGCGGATGCTGCTGCAACTACTCGGGATCTTCGCCGAGTTCGAACGCGGCCTGCTGATCGACCGGATCACCAAAGGCTTCGAACGCAAAGCCGCCCGCGGCGAATGGCTCGGCGGCCCCGGCCCCTACGGCTACCAGCTCGACTCCGCCACCAAAACCCTCACCGTCGAACCAGGCGAAGCAGCCATCGTCGGCGCCATGTTCGCCCGGTACGTCGACGAACACTGCGGCGCCCCCAGCCTGGCGCACTGGCTCAACGACACCGGTCAGCGCTCCCGCCGCGACAGGCTCTGGAGCACCCAAACCGTGCTCCGCGTGCTGCGCAACCCCGTCTACCTCGGCAAAATCGCCCACGGCGAGGACGTACACGACGGCAAACACAAAGCGATCCTCGACAAGCAGACCTTCAACCAGGCCCAACAGCTGCTCGGCCAACGCAGCACCGGCACTGCCGCGGTCGTGCCCAACACGTCGGACTACCTGCTCAGCGGGCTGCTGCGGTGCACCGCCTGCCACGGCGCCTACATCGGAGTCGGAGCCCACGGTCGCGGCGGCTTCTACCGCTACTACATCTGCCGCACCGCCCACGCTAAAGGCGCACCCGCCTGCCCAGGACCACGCATCCCCGCCCCCACCCTCGAAGACGCCATCACCACAGCCCTGATCGACACCTACGACAACAGCCAGCTCTTCGAGCAGGCCGCCAGCGACGCCTACGCCCACATCACCGCCGCACTGCCCCGCCTGACGACCGAGCTCGCCGGCACCGACACCCAACTCCGGGACACCACAAAAGCAATCGACCGCTACCTACGCGCCTTCGAAGCCGGCACCATGTCCGACCAGCTCTGCGCCCCCCGCATCGCCGAACTGTCCGCCCAACGCGACGAACTCACCGCTAGGCGCCACCAGCTATCCGGACAGCGCCGAACATCGCCGCAACATCACCAGCAGCCTTCAGCAAGCCCTCCAGCACGGCGAACCGCACGCCACCAAACAGCTCCTGGCCGAGCTGATCGACCGCATCGAGATCAGCCCCGACAAACAAGCACAGCCCTACTTCTGGATCCCAGAACACCAGCAGCCCGAACCGTCACCGGCTCGGGCTGCAAGGGGGACACGAGTTCGTATCAAGTCACAAGACGTGGAGGTGGCGGGAATCGAACCCGCGTCCTCCAGAACCGAACCAGGGCTTCTCCGGGCGCAGTCTGCTCCTTGTTTCTCAGCCCCACCGGTCCTGCAGACAAGCCGGTGTGGGCTCAGTCGCTGT
>JAABVA010003137.1_pt1 | contig 15976 bp, 10 predicted proteins | sample 5560331 | NCBI WGS metagenome assembly JAABVA01 (sample SAMN12812661, study PRJNA571458) | rock metagenome | isolation source: Antarctica rocks | place: Antarctica: Victoria Land, Mt New Zealand sud | collected 2016-01-07 | reverse complement strand
CACCATCTTCCAACTCTCGGCTCGACGATTCCTAAGGCATCTCCTACAATCACATTCTACCAAAATAGGTTGGTGGGAGTGGTTGGGGCGCGAGCAGCCCCTTGGGTAGGAGTGGGGCGAGTGTGCCGCCTCGCGTGCGGCCCCAACCCAGTGGGTAGCCGCGCCAGGTGGCCAGGACGATTCCTTGCTCGCCGTGGGGGGATGGGTCGGCGAGCGGCTGCCCGGCCAGGAACGCCGCGGCGTCGGGATCGTCGAGATGGCGGGCGGACGCGACGGCGGCGGGACGCAGCGCCATGGCGAGTCCATGGGCGGGACGCCAGGTGTGGCCGCGTCGCTCGGCGACACTAATACCCGGCGCGAAGGCCGCCGGCAGTAGGTCCGCCGGCAGGCCGCCTGGCGCGAGGAAGGCGCGGTCCCCGCGCACGACGATCTCGCGCGCCGCCCACGCGGCTGGCGCCACCCGCGCGACGAGCGCGCGCACGCCCGCGATGTCCGCCTCGTCCATCGGCCCCTTATGGCCAGGCACGCGCGCTTTCTCCCGGCGGCGCGTGACTGAAGTAACCGGCGCTTCGTCGGCGACACGGATGCGGGCGACGAAGTGGCCGGCGCCGGTCGCGCGGTGCGGCCATAGACGGGCGCAATGTGCGAGGTCGGGATGGCTCAGGGCGTCGGGGAGCAGGTCGGGGCGGCCGGGCGAGGCGTGCGGCACATAGGCCAGGGCGTCGTCGAGGCTGTCGCCCGGGTGGGCGGTGAGGTAGGCGGCAATAACCCCTTCGTTCTCGGTTGGGTTGAAGGTGCAGGTCGAGTAGACGACGCGGCCGCCCGCACGCGCCAGGCGCCGCGCCGCCTCCAGTAGGGGCTGCTGGCGCGCGGCGCAGCCGCGTACATGCGCGGGCGACCAGTCGGCGGCGGCGCGCTCGTGACGCGCGAACATCGCCTCGCCCGAGCACGGCGCGTCGACCAGCACACCGTCGAACTGCCTCGGCGCCGACGATGCCAGCGCGTCTGGCGTTAGGGAGAGCGTGGCGCCGTTGGCGGCGCCCCAGCGCTCCAGCGCCCAGGCCAACGCGCGCGCGCGGCCCGCGTCCACATCGTTGGCGACGAGCAGGCCGGCCGCGCCCAGGCGGTCGGCGATGGCGGTCGACTTACCGCCCGGCGCGGCGCACAGATCGAGCACGCGCTCACCGGGCCACGGGTCGAGCACGGCGACGGCGGCGAGCGCGGCGGGGTCTTGCGCGTAGAGCGCCCCGATGCGCGCCAACCGTCCCGCCGCCAGCCGCGCGGCCTCGTCCGCTGGGGGCAGGAGCGCCCCCGGCCACCAGGGGACCACGGGCCACTCTCCCGTCACGTCGTCGAGGGCGGCGCGAAGCGCGATGAGGCCGCCTCTGAGACCGTTGGCGCGGATGGCCAGGCGCGGCGGTCGCGCGCAGGCGTCGAGGAAGGCGGCCGCCTCGTCGCCGAGCCAATCCAACGCCGCGGCCGCGAAGTCCGGCGGCAAGGTTGGGACGCTGGCCGAGGGGCTCGACCGACGCTTTTCATGCTTACGGTGGGACGGGCGCGGCTTCACCGGCGCTGCCTACGTTTCCAGGGACGCGCCATTTTGTCGCGTCTACTGGGAGCGCCGGCTTCCAGTCGGCAGGTCGTCGTGGGCGAGCGGTTCGTCGTCAATAGACGCTGTGGCGGCGACCGTGTGCCGGCTGGAAGCCGGCGCTCCCAGTAGAGACGCTGGCCGCCGTACGACCGGCGCTCCCAGTAGAGACGCTGGCCGCGCGACAAAGTGGCGCGCACCCTATGCTTCCAGCGCGCGCAGCTCGGCGTCCACCTCGTCCAGTTCGGGCAGGTTGCCGAGGTAGGACGCGGCCTGCAAGGTGAACAGGTGGGCGTAGCGGCCGTCGAGCGCCATCAGTTCGTCGTGCGTGCCCTGCTCGATCAACTCGCCGTTCTCCAGCATGATGATGCGGTCGGCCAGGCGCACCGTCGAGAAGCGGTGCGAGATGAAGACCGTGGTGTGACCGCGCGCGAGCGCGCGCAGTCGCTGGAACAACTCGAACTCGGCCTGGGCGTCGAGCGCGGCGGTCGGCTCGTCCAGGATCAGGATCGGCGCGTCGCGCATAAAGGCGCGCGCCATGGCAACCTTCTGCCACTCGCCGCCGGAGAGGTTGACGCCCTCTTCGAACCACTTGCCGAGCTGCGTATCGTAGCCCTCGGGCAGCCGCTCGATCACCGGCGCCACGCCGCTCCGCTCGGCCGCCGTGGCCACGGCGGCCTGGTCGTCCATCAGGTCGACGCGGGCCACGCCGATGTTCTCACGCGCCGTCGATTGATACGTGACATAATCTTGCAACATCACGCCGATGCTGTGACGGATCTCGCTAGGGTCGTAGTCACGGATGTCGTGGCCGTCGATGAGCACGCGGCCGGCAGTGGGGTCATACAGCCGGCACAGCAGCTTGAAGAGGGTCGTCTTGCCGGCGCCGTTGCGGCCTACGATGGCCACGGTCTCGCCGGGCTTGATGGTGAAGCTGACGTCTTTGAGCACGGTGCGGTCGGAGCCCTCGTAGCCGAACGTCACCCCTTCGAACGCGATGTCGCCGCGCACGGGTCGCGGCACGGGGATGGGATGCGCCGGGGCGACCACACGCGGCTTGACGTCGAGCAACTCGTAGAGCGAGCCCAGGTAGGCGTTGCTCTCGTAGAGCGAGCTGAGCCCGCTCAGGATACTCTGGAAAGAGTTCTGCACCGAGGATGACGCCTGCGTGAAGAAGGTGAGTTGGCCCAGGTTGAAGACGCCGGCGACGGTCTGGATGGCCACGAAGAGGTAGGTGCCTGACGAGGCCAGCGTGGTGAGCACGCCCCAGGCGTAGCCGGCCAGGTAGCGGCGCGTGATGAGGCCGCGTTGCTCGTCGTAGTAGCCCTGTCCGAGGCGGCGGAACTGGTCGATAAAGTAGCGGCTGACCGTGAACATCTTGACCTCTTTGGCGTAGGTGTCGGTGGTCAGGAGGGTCAGCAGATAGGCCATGCGGCGGCGGATCGGCGAGTTGCGCCGCGCGATGGCGTAGCCCCACCAGCCGTAGCGCGAGTCGGAGATGAACGAGGGAATCGGGGCCACCAGGGCGATGACGGCGAGCCAGGGGCTGACTTTGAGCAGCGCGAAGACGAAGCCAAGGAAGGTGATGAGCGTACGTACGAGCCCGAAGGTGTTCGACACCATCGTGACGGGACGCGACGTGGCCTCGCGTTGGGCCTGCTGCAGGACGTCGTACGACGAGGCGTCCTCGAAGAAGGCGAGATCGAGCTTGGAGGCGCGCTCCATGATGAGCAGTTGGACGCTCTGCCCGACGCGCTCTTGCAAGAGCTGCTGGCTGATATTGCTGAACGTCTGCAGCAGCGCGCTGAACGCCGAGATCAGCAGTTGCAGCGCGGCCAGCGCGACAACTACGCCCAGCGTGCCGGCGATCGGCAGGCGTAGCGGACCCCAGGGCAGGGGCACGGCCAGTTGGGCGTTGTCGGCGCGGCCCGTGCTGTGCAGGAGGTAGCCGTGCACGACGGCGTTGACAAGGAGTTGGGTCGTGAACGCCTGCGCGATCGGCACGACGCCGGCCAGCACCGTGGCCAGCGCCAGGATGATGGTCAGGGCGCGGCTGGCGCCCCAGACGAGTCCGAGCACGCGGGGCAAGCCGACGAGCGTACCGCGTACGGCGTTGACGGTGGTATGTACGCGGCGGCGCGTGGCCGTGATAGTGGCGCGCAGGCGCGCGCGCGGTCCGCGCGGCGCATCGGGAGCTGGGCCGTCGCCCGCTGGCGATTGGTGCGGCTGGCGCGCCTTAGAAGGTGGACGATATCCGTGGTAGTGGTCGAATGACATGTATGTGTTGCGATGGTCCTTGATCGTAAGTCGTGGTGGGAAAACAGTGTGGGCATTGGATGACCCACCTAAGGGTAGCAAAGAAAGGGTAGCGTCCGGTACCGGCAAAAAGGCTAGGCCAGTAACCGCTAATCCCCCGGATATGAAAACGGCACATTAATGCGGCCGAGCCAGCCCAGGACGCGCGCCGTCGCGCAGGCGCGCTCCCAGGCCCGCCAGGCGTGATCCAAAGCGGGCTGGCGCGATAGTTCACGCTCGAAGGCCCAGGGCGCGCGCGGGCCGTACAGGAGGGTTTCGACACGCGCACGCAGCAGGTCGGGCGTGATCGAGGTCGCGAAGTCGCGCGCGTCGTCGAGGCGCAGGCGCGAGTGGATCATGGGCACGCGCACGTAGCGCTCTTGCACGGCGACCGTGACGCCGCAGCGCGCCGCGACCTCGGCGGGGAGGAGCACCTGCCCGCTCAGGCGATCGAGGTAGAGCCCCGTGGTCGGCGCGCCCAGGGCCGCGTTGACCAGAGAGATGAGATCAATTCGTTGTTGCATCCTAATCCATCCGCCGTGATCGGTCTACGCCGTCTATCCGCTGGACGTACGACGAATTCGCGTCCCCACGCCGGTGTGGGGGTCGCCTAGGTACTATACATCTTTTCGCCCGCCGCATGACCGAACGTATCCCCACACGCCTCCGCTCTAGTTAGTGTACTATGTTAGTGTACGATGGACGATAAAGACCGCGCCATTCTCGATATCCTGCAGCGCGATGACCGCACTGGCTACGCCGAGATCGGGGCTACCGTCAAGCTGGCCGCTTCCTCGGTGTTTGAGCGCGTCAAGCGCATGGAGCGCGACGGCGTCATCCGCAATTATGGCGCGCGCCTCGACGCGCAACGCCTGGGGCGCAACGTGACGGCGTTCGTCAGTGTGGCCACGCGCGCCGCCTCCGCCGACATCGTGGGGCGCGTCTCCCATTTCCCTGAAGTCGAGGAGTGCTACAGCATCGCCGGGGCCGATAGCCTGATGCTCAAAGTGCGCACGGGCACGACACAGGAGCTGGAAGCCCTGCTCGAGCGCATTCGGTCCACACACGGCGTGGAGCGCACTCGCACGACCGTGGCGCTCGACACGTATTTTGAGGCGCGGCCGCTCCCCCTGGGCGTCGCCGTGGAAGAAAACGTATGAACGAGCCGAGGCGACCGGACGGGGCGGACGATGCGGACCCGCTGGTCCCGGACCCGCTGGTCCCGGACCCGCTGGTCCCGGACCCGCTGGTCCCGGACCAGCGGGTCCCCGAGATCGAGGTCGAGGCGCTGCGTGAGCGGCTCGCGGGCGGCGCGGGGCCGGCCGCGCGGGTGGTCGACGTGCGCGAAGACTGGGAGTGGGCGCGGGGCCATATCGCTGGCGCGACGCACATCCCTTTGGGACAGCTCCCCATGCGGTTGAGCGAGCTCGACGGCGCCCACGACCTCTACTTTATCTGCCATCTGGGCGCCCGCAGCGAGATGGCCGCGCGCTTCGCCCGCCAACAAGGGCTGAGGGGCGCCGTCAACGTGCGCGGCGGCATAGACGCCTGGGAGTCGCGCGGCTACCCTGTCACGACCGAGCCATAGCCCCCCTCCCTCCTCCGGGTACCCTCACCCCCAACGCGCTTCCCCCGGCCCGTCTCCCCTGAATGGGCTATTGCCGCCCACCCCCTTACGGTCGATCATAGCGGTACGACAGGTTTTACCCTGACTGTGACTGTGCCCAGCTATAGACTGGGTCATGCCGGAGGTAGCGCCTGATCAGTTGGGATAGTCGTACCTCGATGGGTCCGCCACGACCAAGCAGGGTGAACGGACCGGGTCGGCGCCGTCGCGGCGAAGGGACAGGGTGACTGGCTCGTGCATCATCGGATGGATGGCGTCGCATATCGCGGGGCAAGGGACGCTTGGCGTTGGCCGCGCCGTCATGAGCGCGGCCAGACCGTCGTCGAGTTCGCCCTCGTCATCCCTATCCTGCTGTTTATCCTATTCGCCATTATCCAGTTTGGCGTTGCCATTGCACAGCGTTCGGCGTTAAGCTTCGCGGTGCGCCAAGGTGTGCGCGCCGCCTCGATCCATGGGGCCGAGCCAACCGCCAACGATCAGATTTGCGCCGCCATCCGCCAGGGCCTCAGCAGCAGCGGCGCCAACCCCAACAACTTGGGCCTCGTCACGATATTCAAGGGCGCTCAACCGGGGCTGACAGCAAGTAGCAACGACAACATCCACACTCATAAGGACTACTTCGGCAACGATGTCGCGGATTCGCACGATGTCGCGGATTCGCACGATGTCGGTGGATGTACGGCCGCGGGGTGGACCTATGGAGTCGCGGGCGGCACGGTCGGGTGGCCCTATCAGCAGCGTAACGTCGTCGATCCACCCGACCCTATTGGCGTTTCTATCACGTATCAGTTCAAGTTCATGTTGCCGATGTTTGGCACGGGCTTGACGTGGAGCGACGCCTCTATCCTCAATATCGAGCCGCAGTTTGCCCGCGGCTCGATCCCCGGACTGACCGGCCCGACGCCCGCCCCGCCTTATACACCGACGCCGTATCCGACGGCGTCGCCGTACCCGACATTGACACCTTATCCAGCCTCTACGCCATATCCAACGCCCACACCATTCTGATGATTGTAGGAGAGATTACCAGTATGCCTTCCTCACCTGCCTTGTCCCCACAGCGCGCACCTCAGGGCCAAGCGGCCATTATTATCGCGCTTGCTTTGACCGTGTTAGCCTGCGCCACGGCCCTCGGCGTCGACGGCGCGCGGTTTTACGCCGAGGGCCTGCGCGTGCAGCGCGCGGCCGATCAGGCCGCCCTCGTCGGTGTCAGTCAGGCGAGTATGGTGAACGCCGCCCAGGGCGTGGCGAGCGCGAATGACATCGTCAGCCGCAACCTTCCTGGCGCGTCGGTGGTCGTCAACGCGAACTTTACCACGTCGTCAATCAACCAGGAAAAGGTGGTCGTCCAGGAAAAAACCTTCCCCTTCCTATTCGCTCCCGTCGTTGGCCTAAAGTCGGGGACGATAACGCGCGAGGCCACGGCGCAGTATACGGCGCCGCTGCCAATGGGCAATCCAACAAACCAACTGGGTGATACCGGTACAAGCGACCCTGGCAACTCTATCAACACGTACCAACCGGGTGGGACAACGGCGCCTGTCGCACAGAATATGAGGCTGTCGATTAATTTTCCCGACACCTACCTCGAGTCAGGCGACCCTTATTCGCCGCTCTACGTTCTCTCGGACCCACCGTACAACACGTATCCCGGCGCGCCGGTCTACACGAATCCGTTGCGCCCGAGCACGGGCTTCAAGGGGTACGATTATAGGGTGGACGTTCCGGTGATGAGTACGGCTGGCGCTACGACCTACATTCAGGTCTATGACGCCGAGCAGTGTGACGGTAACTATGGGGATGGACTGGCTGCTGGCCTCTCCGGCGCGGTGCCGTTTAGTTATGACCCGAATACCGGCAACACTGGCACAGCCTATCCGCCGCCGTCAGTGTCCCCGAATGCCCCAACATACTATCGCGTCGATCATTTGCTGACGGGCAATCAGACCAAGCCTTTTGATTCGATTGGTATCGACCCAACATTACTCGCGCGTGGCCCGTTTTACGCGCCCACCAGTACGCTCCCGTCGGACATAGTGATCGCCCCAGCCTCGGGACAGTGGAATGACTCGGCTTGTAGTAGCTCCTCACCGTATAAGAACAAGTGGTTCACGCTCGCGAAAGTGGCCGCGTCGGCGACCGCCGCCTCGTACGACGTCAACATCTCGACATGTAACGATCCCAGCGCCATCCGCGGGGTGGTCAACAACACATGGCATGACCCCTACACCTCGACATCACTGACGAACTGCTACGGGGCCGGAGTCAACAACTTCGCGTTGCGGGCCGTCACGACGACCAAGGCGTGTGTGACTCCCAGTTTAAACCCTGGTTTCGACGACTCGTCGGGTAAAACGGACTGCCAAGTGTTCGATCCGACAGACACAGCTAACTTGCCGCAGCCGTCTGTCGCCGGGATGGGGCGCGTTAGCATCGCGGTCGACAACAATAATCCCGGCAAAACCCTGCTGTATCTGGCGCGTGTCGATCCCATCTATGCGGGCAAGTATTTGTTGGTGAAGTTGTTCGACCCTGGAGATGGTAATGGACGGGCCAGCATGCAGATCGTGCGGCCAGACGGCGGCTATGCCGACTTCGGGTGGTTTACGCAGACGCTGAAGGGGGATGGGACGACCTTCCAGACGCCGTTGATCAATATAGTGGGCAACAAGTCGCTTATTACCGCGTTCACGGCCGCGCGCGCGCAGCCTGACTACACGACGCCTCTCATCGATCCTACTTCGCACAAGTCCTTGTGCCCTTCGCAAACGTCGACGCAGATCCACGACCAGTTCGGTTACGACATCACGCCGCCCGGCGCGCCCGCCTTTGGGCAAACGATGGCCGAACTCAATCCTTTCGACCCTATCCACAACAACCCGGATTATCTGGCCTGCGTGAGCGCGCTTGACAACGAGGTGTGGGATGGGCTGGGTGGCCAGTCAAACCGACCACCCACGCCGCCCTGGATTAGCTCGACCATCCCCGACTACAGTTACCAGAGCTACAACCTCGTGCCGAACTGGTTACAGTCGGGCGGCAACAACCCCAACTACACGCCTTTCAATGGGCGCTGGGTCTATATTCTCACCCAGATTCCACCTGATTACGGCACGCCGGGTCCTCACTATTATGCGCCAAGCGCTAACCCCAATCCTGGATGGTGGTACGTGCAATATACAACGCCCGATGGCCGCCAGACCGATCGCACGACCTGGGAAGCAACGATCATTAACACGCCTCCGCACCTAAGCAATTAGGCGGCGGAACGACAACGTTGCAGGTCCGTCCCTGTGGCAAGACCGTACCTTCCGCTCGATATGCCTGAGCAATTAGGCGGCGGAACGACAACGTTGCAGGGGCAACGGGAGGAAATAGAGCAAATGATGCATCACAAGAGGGGCCGCCGAGCGGTCGGACCTCAGCGCAAACGGCCGCTCGAGCGCGCCGGGCAGTCGCTGGTGGAGTTTGCTCTCTTTTTGCCCTTGTTCCTGACCTTGCTCGGCGGTATTGTCGACACGGGTATGCTCTTGTCGACGAAGAACACCGTGTCCTACGCGGCGCGCCAGGGCGCGCGTCTCATGGAAGCCTACGGCGCCCAGCCAGGCTACCCCGACGGCACGATCCTGCAGTCGATCAAAGATACGCTTAAGGCGGGTGGCCTGAACCTCAACGGCCTGCAAAAAATCACGTTTTTTAAGTCAAACGCCGGTGATACAGCGACGGCCAACAGCGGCGATAGCGCCGTCGACGTCGTTTACACGTACAACTCTAGCTCAGGCAACTTCTCCAGTCATACCGGCGCATATTACAGTTGCACCATTAGCACCGATCCAACCTGCCCTACAAGCGCCACGAACAACCGCCTCAACGGCGATTTCGTCGGTGTGACGATCATGTACCACTACAATGGGATTACCCCGCTCTACAGTGGCGGTGTGACCTTCAACGAAGTCTCTAATACGCAGATCGACCCGAACAACGCTAGCTACGTCCTGCCCACGCCCCTGGCGCAGCCGACGTTGATCCCGCCGCCGCCACCCGCCACGTATACGCCAGCGGCGCCCTACGCGACGCAGGTCGCCTACACCCCCAATCCGACGTACACGATGATAGCGGCCGCGCAGACCGCCATTGCCACCTATAAGTGTCCGAACCCCGTAGCCAACTTGGTGGGCTGCTGGACATTCGATGAGGGCACTGGCTCTACGGCTGCTGACTCCTCGGGGCAGAGCAACAATGGCACACTCTATGGCGGCGTTTCCTGGGGGGGAGGGCACTCCACGTCCGCACTACAATTCGATGGTTCCACCGGCTATGTGTCTGCCGGTACGACTAGCATGCCGCACATCGATGGTGCGCAGACGATCTCCTGGTGGATGAACTTTGCCGCTCCACCCCCGGATTTCGAGACCGTGATCGGCCTGGCCGACGGCAGCGGAACCTCCGCCGTGCAAGTTGGATTCAGCAGCGGGATGATGGACGTGCGCCAATCGGGTGGCCAGGTGCTCGTGGCTGCCCCGATCCCATCGGCGAACGCGTGGCACCATTACGTGTATACCTATGATGGTATTCCCGGCGTGCCAGGCACCTACACCCATCGGCTGTATATCGACGGGGCGCCAGCTTCTGGAGCTGGGGCGATCCCGACTTCTACGTATCCGGCACAACCGGGGACGGTTGCTTCGCTACAGTTCGGTCGCTGGGTCGGCGGCTTCGAATACTACAAGGGCGCGCTCGACGAGGTGCGTATCTATAACCGCGCGTTAAGCCTCACCGAGGTACAGGGATTGTATCACGTTCCTGTCGCCACTGCTACGGCGGCGCCCGTCCCCTCGGCGACCAACACGGCGACGCCGACGAACACGCCGACCTATACGGCAATACCCACCAGTACGCCCACCAGCGCCGGCACGGCGACCAATACGGCAACGCCCGCGAACACACCCACGGCGACCAGCACCCCTGTCTTCACGCCCGCGTGGAATGCCAGCCCTATAGGGGGCGCCCTTGGCAGCGCGACGAACATTACTTATACATGGAGTTCCTGGGGGCAGGGCATGTACATGGCCATGTACTACGACGGCGCGCAGGTCTGCAACAATCAATACATGACAAGCCAGTACAAAGATTCATGCCTCGTAACAATCCCGACGGGTCAACTTGGCACGCACCATCTATCGCTGGAGACTTCGCGGCACGACTCGGACTTCGACAACATTCCTGTCTGTGTCACAGCGACAAACTACCAAATTAACGCGTCGTGCGGGATCGCTCCTCCCTGGCAACAGACCGGTATTGGGTCTCCGAGTCCGGCCGGAAGCGCGGTCGACGCTGGCAGCGGCAATTCTTTCAGTGTCGCCGCTGGAGGCAGCGATATATGGGGCTCTTCCGATCAGTTCCATTTCGTCTACCAGCCGTTCACGGGTGATGGGATAGTTTCGGCGCGCTTGACTAGCCTGCAGGATACCAATGAATGGGCCAAAGCAGGTGTCATGATCCGCGACTCGCTCGACCCCGGCGCGCCTTATGTCATGATGAACCTCACCGGCGAGCATGGTGTAGCCATACAAGTGCGCAACTCCTTAGGCGCAAGCACCACATGTGTTTGTAACCTAGGTGGTTCCGCGCCCATATGGGCACGGATTGTCCGTAGCGGGAGCACATTTACCTTTTACTACTCATTCGATAACGTAAACTGGTACAACCTCTATTCGACGACGGTCAACATGGGCAGTACACTCGACTATGGGTTGGCTGTGACGTCGCATAACAGCGGTACCGCGACGATCGCACAGTTTGACAGCGCGATCGTCGGAAGCAGCGCCGACATCGCCAACGCCGCAGCGACTCCAGCCGCAGCGACGGCTGCCGCCCATGCAACGCAGACAGCCGTTGCGGGCAACCAAGTCGCGACAGCGACGGCCGTGACTGGAGCGACCGCGACAGCCGCCACGAATGCGACGAGCACAGCCGCTGCAGGAAGCGCCGCGACGGCCGCTACGAATGCGACGAGCACAGCGGCGGCTGGAGCGACCGCCAATGCGAATGCAACGAGCGCAGCCGTCATGGCGACGGCGAATGCGAACGCGACAGGCACGGCGACCGCAGGGGCTGTCAGCGCGCATGCGACGGGGACCGCTGCTGCGGCGACAGCCGCCGCCAACGCGAACGCGACGTTTGTCGCGGCCGTCAAGACAGCCAATGCTCAGGAGACAGCAGCCGTCGCCACCGCGACGGCTAATGCGAATGCGACAGCGACGGCTAATGCGAATGCGACAGCGACGGCTAATGCGAACGCGACCGGGACCGTGGCGGCTATGCAGACGGCGACCGTGGCGGCGACGGCTATGGCTACCTGTAACAACGCGTCAACGACGGGGCTCGTGGGCTGCTGGCACTTCGACGAAGATGGTGGTACGACGACGGCCGACTCCTCAGGGACGGGTAATACCGGCACACTGAATTCCACTGGCGCTTCTTGGACCGCGAGCGGCCACTCCGGCAGTGCGCTACAGTTGAACGCCGCGCAGAGCGGCTACGTGAGCGCCGGCGTCAACGGGATGCCGGCGGCCAACGCGCCCCAAAGCATCTCGCTGTGGCTCAACGTCGCGTCGGTCCCCGGCGACAATGAGAACGCCCTCGCGCTAACGAATGATGGCAGCGGTTCGGCCATCCAGATGGGTTTCCGCAGTGGTAAGTTCGCGACGTGGCAATCCGGGGGCGGCATCCTAGTCCAGGCGTCTACGACCGCAGGGTGGCATCACTACGTCTACACCTACGATGGAACGCCCGGCGCGCAGGGTACCCATAGGCTTTACGTCGATGGGACGCCGCAAGCAAGCTCGACCGTCGCGCCACAGGCGGCCGTACCGACGAGGCTCAACTTCGGACGCTGGACCGGCGGCACGGAATATTTGACCGGCGCCCTCGACGAGATCCGCATCTACAACCGCGCGCTCAACGCGACCGAGGTACAGGCGCTCGACAACGCGCCGCTTGCCACGCCGACGCCCTCTCCGACAAACACGGCGATCCCGACGGCAACGCCTACCAATACACTCACCGCGACCGCGACGAACACACCCGTGCCGACGGCAACGTCCACGAGCACGCCTGTCCCGACCGCGACGAGCACGCCTGTCCCGACCAACACGCCGACAAGGACGCCCACGTCGACGGCAACGCCGACGAATACGCCCGTGCCGCCGACCCCGACGAGCACCTCTACGAATATCCCTGTGCCACCAACAGCCACTCCAACCGCGACCAATACAGCAACCGCGACGCCGACCAGCACAGCAACCGCCACGGCGACGAGCACCCCCGCCCCGACGGCTACGGCCATACCGACCGCAACGAAGACGGCCGTGCCAACAGCGACACCGACCAACACAGCGACTGCCACGGCGACGAGCACCCTTTTGCCGACCGCGACCAGTACCCCAACGCGCACGGCGACGAGCACGCCCGTGCCGACGGCAACCAGCACCGCTGTGCCGACGGCAACCAGCACCGCTGTGCCGACACCAACGCGCACGTCTACTTCGGTACCGCCGACGGCCACGCCGACGCCCGTTACCGTAGATGACGCGACACAAGGGACCGGCACGAACCAGTTCAACTACCAGGGCGGCAACTGGACGCACTGTACAAACACAACCTGTCCTGGTTACGCAACGGACAATACCTTCAGCTTTGACGGCGTCACGGGCGACTACGTCACTATATCGTTCAACGGTACCGGCATCACGCTCTATAGCGCGAAGTCCCCCAATGGCGGTTACGGTACTGTGTTTATCGACGGAGCGCAGACGTCGCCCAACATCGACTACTACGCATCGACGACACAGACCGGCCAGAAGATGTATAGTATCGCTGCCCTCTCCAGGGGCCTGCATACGTTCAAGCTGCAGGTCACCGGACAATGTGATCCCGCGAACAGTTCTAGTTGTGCCGGCAATCAGTACATCGGCGTCGACCACGTCATCATCACGCCGTAGATGTGGCAGGAAGACGGGTAGTAGTGCCGCTACTCGGGAACAATCTCGTCCGACTCGCCCTCGATGAACGCGCGGAGTAGGGCGGTGAGGCCGTCGGGGTCGGCGAGCATGGGCAGGTGGCCGGGCGTGTTGAGCGGCGTGAACGTGGCGCCGGGGATGGCGCGCGCCAACGCCGCGGCCTCCTCGAACGACACCAGCGGGTCGGCGTGGCCGCACAGCACCATGGTCGGGACGCGTACTTCGGCGTAGGAGCCCTCGACGTCGGGCATCGCCAGCGCGCCCAGCCCGCGCAGCAGCGCGTGCGGCGCCGCCTCCAGCAGCCCGTCGCGCAGCCACGTCCGCGTCTCCTCCGAGGCGTTGGGCGCCCACAATGCGGCCAACTCTCCCGCCAGCCGCGGGCGGTCCGCCTTGAGCGCGTCGCGCCAGCCCCACAACGGCTCCTGCCGCACCGTCGCGCCGGCTCCTGCCACATCGTCAACGCCAACGTCCATGGCCGCATCGTTGGCGTCAACAGCGGTGACATCGTCCATGGCCGCATCGTCGGCGTCATCACGAGGTAGGGCCTGTGAAAAGTCGGTGGATACTACTGGGAGCGCGGGCGTCTCGCCTGTGATGTCGGGGACGGGCGAGACGCCCGCGCTCCCAGTGGGGACGGACGAGACGTCCGCGCTCCCAGGACTTTCTATAGGCCCTGCATCACCGGCGCCCCTAACCGCGTCATCCCCAGCAACAGCGGCGACATCAGCGACGTCATCCGGGATGCTGTCGTCGGCGAGGGCTGTCGGGGAACTGTCGTCGGCGAGGGCCGTTGGGGAGCCGTCGTTGGCGAGGACGGCCGGGGCGATCAGCAGCAGGCGCGCGGCGCGCTGGCCGCCGCTCAGCACGTAGTGCAGCGCGGCCGCCGCCCCCAGGTCGAGTCCCACCAGCGTGGCCCCTTCGAGGTCGAGCGTGCGCAGGAGCACGCGCAGGTCGCGGCTCAGGCGCGCCACGTCATAATTCCCCCAGGGCGCCGTGGAGCGTCCGTAGCCGCGCGCGTCGTAGGTCACCACCGTGTAGTCGGCCGGCAGGTCCAGCGTCAGGTAGTCCCACACGCGGTGGTCGAAGCCCCAGCCGTGGATGAACACGATTGGCGGGCCCGCGCCGAGCCGCTGTGTCGCCAGGTGCGCCTCGCCGTCGACCTCGATGGACGGCCCGAACAGCACGCCAAGGTCCGCGTAGTCATCGGCGAGCGGCTCGTAGGCCCCGAAGTCCCCGAAGTCGTCCGGGTTGAAGCCGCCCTCCAGGGCGCTCCCACTCTCCCCACTCTCCCCGCTCTCACCGGCGTCGGGGGCCGGTTCCTCGGTCGGGAAGAGGGAGGTTGGGGCGAACGCCGACGGGTCGGGCTCGACCGGGGGGACGAGCCGCGGGGTCGCGTCGTCGTCGTCGAGCGAGGGCGGGGGCGGCGGCGGCGGGGCGGTCCAGCCCATGCGGCGCAGCCGCTCGTCGGTGATGGCGAGGCGGACCTTGCGGTCCTCGACCGCGGCCACGGCGTAGCGCGGCACGTAGATATCGCGCACCCTCAGCAGGCCGCGGCTGACGAGCAGGTAGTGCGGATGCGCCTCCACCACGTCCCCGGCGCGCTTACCATCCTCCGTGTAGACGGTCCAGCCGCGCTCGATCGTGTCAATGTTCATGCGTGCTCCCTGCCGACTTGCTATCTACCACCGATAAGCGGTATACTCTGCGAGCTTAATAGACTCACACCTTGCCACTGCTTAAGGATACAATGCTGATGAATCAGAGCAATTATACCGATACGATCGCGCTGACCCCCCAAGGCCGCGCCGGGCTGGAGGCCGAGCTGGCGCTGTTACGCAACGAGCGCCTCCCCGCGCTGGCCGCGCGGTTGGCCGACGCGCGCGAGGACCCCGCCACACGCGATGAGGACGCCGGCCTGCTGGAGCTGCAGGAGGAGCAACGCCGCCTCGAGCGCCGCTCGACCGAGGTGGAACGCGTGCTGGCCGCCGCGCGCGAGATCCTGCCGAGCTCCGACGGCGTCATCGCCCTGGGCAGCCGTGTCGAGATCGCGGAGGAAGACGAGCACGAAGCCTTCCAACTGGTCGATCCCCGCGAGGCCAACGCCGCCGAGGGACGCATCTCCGTCATTTCGCCGGTTGGCAAAGCCCTGCTGGGCCACAAGCGCGGCGACGAGGTGATGGTCCCGCTCCCCGCCGGTGACCGCCGCCTGCAGGTTATCTCGGTGTCATAGCTAGCGGGGCCTGCGACTGCCTCCCCACTGCGGTGGGGACCCCGATGGCAGACCATCCCGACTGCGGTCGGCTGTAGCCAGCGCACGGGTATAAGGGACGCCGAAATACTTATTCATTCCAAGCGCATCCAGGGATGTAGGGGATGTCAACGAACCACTTGTCCAGGTGGGGTAAGCGCGCCAGCCGCGCTTCCACGGCGGCCATGGCACCCTTG
>JAABVA010003135.1_pt1 | contig 15980 bp, 14 predicted proteins | sample 5560331 | NCBI WGS metagenome assembly JAABVA01 (sample SAMN12812661, study PRJNA571458) | rock metagenome | isolation source: Antarctica rocks | place: Antarctica: Victoria Land, Mt New Zealand sud | collected 2016-01-07 | reverse complement strand
GCGCCATCCTCCACCCGCACCCTCATATCCCTCCTTTTGAGCGTGAAAACAGCCCCGCACCACCCCCGCGATGCCGGCGACAACAGACACATTCTGTGCCGATTGGCGCACCTACTGTGACCATTCGACAGTGCGTACTTGACGTTGGTAACGCGCTGAAGGGTGGAGACATGCCACACCGCCACGCCTTGATGGTCAGCTGGCGCGGTATGGATGACGCTCCGTACGAGGTCGAGCGCTTGTCTCTGCACCCCGTTCCGTGCCTACCCGCTCGGGTGCCAATGTCAAGTACGCACTCTCGACCATTCTGCAGGATCGGCGCACCTACTGTGGAAATTTCGGCGCGCCTACTGTGGTTTAAGGCCTCGATGTAAGGGTGGAACCCGCGCACCTACTGTGAAAACTTACACATGGGCGGCTTTGCGCGCCTGTAGTGGAGTCGAGAGTTGCGCTTTGCACAACTGCTGTCTGCGACCTCTGGCGGCGTCGCAACCACGCAACACGGCGGCCACGGCGCACCGACGCAACAGGGCGGCGGGACCGCGTGACGCCGGCGCTGCCGCGCCCCGCGGCCGCGTCAGGAGCTCGCGCCAGGGGCCGCTCACCCCCCGTGAGCAGTTCCCCCCACGGGGGTCAGGCCGCCGCTGACGCGGCCGCTCGCTGAGGCCCGTGTCACCCCCTGCGCACGCCTGTTACAGATATGACTTTCACGCAGCCACTCTCATACCCGTCCGGGTCCAACAAGGATGCCAATGACCACCCCGATCACTGCGAGGACAACAAAGAGGAGCCCACCAAAGATGGGTGAAACAGTCATGGCAAGCCCGGTCAACGCGGCAATGACTCCGACTGCGGCGAACACCCACGGATTTCTCAACCACGGACTAAACACAGTAGTTCCTCCTCTAATTTGTATAGCCTGCACCTTCTCCCCTTGGCCGTTCCACTGATGGCGTGCCCCCGCATCGTCAGGGACCGCCGTTCCCCGCCTAGCCCCTGCAGCAAGTCTACGCCGTGAGAGATTGCCTGGGGAGATGTAAGGCGTCATGTTCGTTGCGCCGAACGTCACGTTCGCTGCGCCGTTGGCGTCACGTTCGCTGCGCCATCCTTCACCCACCCCTGTTTGCACCGGCGTTAGGCTTCATGTGACGCTCAAAATAGCACCCGTCCGCCCTCACTCCGTGCCCGACCTTCGTCCCCCGTCCGCGCGGATCGGCGCACCGACCGTGACGTTTCTGCACGATCGGCGCACCGAACGTGACGTTTCCCGCCCTCTCACACCTGCAATCGGCGCAGCGAACGTGACGCCTTACACGCCGCATCACCATATCTAAAGGTTTCAATCCCCTTCAAAGCGGGGTAGCCGGTGTGACTGGACAGATCAGACCGGAGGAGGTACAGCGATGGTGAAGACGTTTCAATCCCCTTCAAAGCGGGGTAGCCGGTGTGACATATATATGTCATCTCTATCCCGAAGACGGATCACCTTAGGTTTCAATCCCCTTCAAAGCGGGGTAGCCGGTGTGACCCCTGAAGATCCTGCGCACCCCGGACGCCCAGTTGGTTTCAATCCCCTTCAAAGCGGGGTAGCCGGTGTGACTGCACTGGCAGGGCGTGGTGGTATTACGTCCGCTAACGCGTTTCAATCCCCTTCAAAGCGGGGTAGCCGGTGCGACAGACGCTCAGGTCAACCTCATGTGGCGCATAGCATCGTTTCAATCCCCTTCAAAGCGGGGTAGCCGGTGTGACGAGACACACGTCGTGCGCGACCTGCTGATCCGCACATCGTTTCAATCCCCTTCAAAGCGGGGTAGCCGATGTGACAGAACGATGATGAAACCGGCAAAATCGCTCACTGAGTATCTGTTTCAATCCCCTTCAAAGCGGGGTAGCCGGTGTGACCCACTGGATCGACGCCGCGTGTGTGGGAGCGAGCACGTTTCAATCCCCTTCAAAGCGGGGTAGCCAGTGTGACCGTTCCCCTTCAGGATATCACGGATGCAGTATCTACGGCGTTTCAATCCCCTTCAAAGCGGGGTAGCCAGTGTGACTGTGGATGTCGTATGAGGAGTTCCTCGCCGAGTTCGTTGTTTCAATCCCCTTCAAAGCGGGGTAGCCAGTGTGACATAGATAGAAGCCTGGAGGAGAAAGTCATGGAAACAAGTTTCAATCCCCTTCAAAGCGGGGTAGCCAGTGTGACCTTGATGCTGAACTTCAAGCCTGCGCACGAAGATCAGGGTTTCAATCCCCTTCAAAGCGGGGTAGCCAGTGTGACAATTGTACTACGGATGGACACGGGCGCTCCACGTTGGTTTCAATCCCCTTCAAAGCGGGGTAGCCAGTGTGACTCTACTGCGTCCCCCTCGTCCCCGACTTCGTCGTCAGCGTTTCAATCCCCTTCAAAGCGGGGTAGCCAGTGTGACGCTCTACGCAACGTGGCGAACGATTTCGTCTACGCCCTGTTTCAATCCCCTTCAAAGCGGGGTAGCCAGTGTGACCAAGGGTCTGTGTCCGGTTATGCACCTCGCCGGCATGGAAGTTTCAATCCCCTTCAAAGCGGGGTAGCCAGTGTGACCATGCAACACTTCGTCGTCGAGGTCACCGTCCCGCACGTTTCAATCCCCTTCAAAGCGGGGTAGCCAGTGTGACCTGGAAGATAGACGTGACCGGGCGGTCAACGCCTATTATGTTTTAATCCCCTTCAAAGCGGGGTAGCCAGTGTGACCTGGAAGATAGACGTGACCGGGCGGTCAACGCCTATTATGTTTTAATCCCCTTCAAAGCGGGGTAGCCAGTGTGACGAACAGGAGATAGATCATGACTCAGGAAAAAGGACGAACGTTTCAATCCCCTTCAAAGCGGGGTAGCCAGTGTGACGGTTATGCGGTTTCCTCCTCTATGTACGAACAGGCCGGGTTTCAATCCCCTTCAAAGCGGGGTAGCCAGTGTGACCTCGGGTTCGCCGGGAGTGCATCGCTGGTGCATCCCCGTCGGTTTCAATCCCCTTCAAAGCGGGGTAGCCAGTGTGACCCTCCCGAGTTTGCATCCTCCCGAGTGACCTGTTTCACGCTTGATGCTACCGCCTTGGCACGCTCGACGCGGCCATTTTGGCGCTCCGTTGCACGATCCATCATTGTTCGCTCCGTTTGCTACCATCAGCATAGCATGACACAGCCTCGATACGCTCAATGTGCTCGTTTCACACCCAAAATGCCCGTGTGACGCACACTTTGTGGCTTTGGCGGTGCAAACTCCTGTTGCGTAACACATCTGCCCTCTTCGTCGACAGGCTCGCCGCCTCTACTGCCTTAGCCCTAGCAACACACCATCACGCCCGATCGCTCATTACTGCGCGACGATGGCCGCCGGCGCGACACGACTCCTGTCAATATCATCCCCCGCTACACGGTACTGACCGCACCCGAATGTACACCACTTGCCCAGGTGAACCGCCTGCCCGTACAGCAAGTACGGCAGGTACGGCCGCACGTTGCCCTGATAGACGGCCGAGCCAATAAAGCCGCCGAAGGTCATGCGGCGCTCCTGTCTCGTGGAGAAGCGCTCCCACTCCTCCCACTGCCCTCTCCATGGCGCCAGGCACACGTCGTCGGTGTGCGCCATCAAGTCCGCGAAATAATCGAGCGGCGCCGAGCCGCCGTGGAAAGCGGCGAGCAGATGCAGACGCCGCAGCACTGCGCGGACCACCACGCCGAACTCCGGCCGCACGACCGGCTGCTTGTCGCTGGTAATGCGGGTGGGCGTCAGGAAATCCACGACAACACTCGTACCCGCGTCTACCACGTCGTCGGTCAACACCAGCGCGGCCTCCCACGCATCTACAGGGAGCGCCGTGGTAGACAGCGATCCCACACGTCGCTCGAACACCGGCTGCTCCCGTACCTCCACCACAGTCAGCGTTCCGCGCCCGGCGCCAAGGCCTAGCTGGCCCATGCGCACGCACGCCTCTGCCACGATGCTCGCGTGAGCAATCGCATGGCCAAAGAGCTGCACCGTAAACGCGAAGCGATCACCGGCCACCATGCGCCCGCTCACCATCGTCTCTGGACGGATGACGTAGGGGTGGGGAGCCTCCTGTTGGCCCTTCAAGGATCGGGACGCGGGTGGGCGAGGGGTATCGAACACGTAGCCGTACACGCAGCGCGTTTCGCGCTCTTCCGCCCTGGCTTGCGCGTTCTCGACGCATGTCTCACAGGGAGCGCCACGCGTCCTGACGAGGCAGGCCGAAGCCCGCAACGCGTGTCCGAATGTGCCCCGTAGGGCGCTGCCTGGGTGCGGCGGCAGGACTATCGCCTCCTTGGCGATAGCCACGACGTGGAGTGAGACTACAGGTAGGTGATACGCGGGCCAACACGCCGCTCCGTCATTAGGTGTCATAGAGCAAGTCTACCATTGGGAGCGGCGCGTTGGCTTGCTCGACGCGCTCAATCACCGCGAGCCCTGAGAACGCGGGCGCTTCAGACTCCAGTCCGGCCGTACAAATGTCGGCAACTGGCCATTCGACTGCGGCAGTGGCATGAGGACTTGACGTTGCGGGAACATTTCCCTGCGCTCGTCGTCCATGTTACCGTCATTAGCGACAAACCATTCGTAGGTTTTTGTTTCGGTGTCTTCTTGGCTCGCCGTAATGGGTGTGTGGATCTTGTCGCTTTTCGCCGCGTGCGCGAAGTCGCCAAGCAGGCAGATGGCGTCATGGATGTCTTTGGACACGAGATTGGGCTTGGCGCCGCCGCCGATGATGTCATCGCGCAACTCCCAGAAGGCGGGATCAGACGGATGAAGGACGTGATGGAACCGAGGACTTTGCAGGCCTGTGAGGGTGTAGCGTTGCTGCCGATCCACGGACTCGCGACTGAGAATTTCGATCTTGACCGAGCCCAGTCCTAGCGGTTTGCCCATGCCGAGCTTGTGGTGGAACTCCGCGTTGGGAGCGAGCGCGTAAAGCAGCAGACCCAGTTCCGCGTTTGTAAGATTCTCGTAATCGATATGAAACGAGAACGTCTGGCCGCGTCGGATCGGTCGCACGCTGCTTTTTTGTTCAAGGTGTTCTTTGACGAGGTTTGTTTTCCAAGGCTGATCGTTGTCGTCTACACGATGATGCAGATACATCTTGCGGCCCTGCGCTCGGTGCTGCTCGACGTTTAGGTCGTCTTTGGGGACCCACCCTGTACCGCTAGTAGACTTGAAATATAGGGTCGGGCTTGGCGGCTTCGGGCTGCTCAAAATGCGTAAGGGCACGACACTTTCTTCTTCAAGTATCTCGTTTGTTTGCGCAGCTTCCTCTGGCAGAGCATCGGAGACAAGAATGCGCCCTGCTAGTGCCCGTCCCTGCTCTTGTCTGATTGAGTCTTCCGACTCTCTTTCCTCGACGAATCCGAACATGCGCTCGGCGATAGTAATCTGTTCGCGTTCCGGAGAGAACGGAACCAACTCTGGATCGACCGCATGGAAAAAGTCGCGTGCCCCTGCTTTGACTCCCTGCTGACTTTTCTTCGTCCTCACCTGATCGCGCCAGATTGCGGAGAGGGAAATGTCAATCACCGTCCCGTCCTTATCCACGTCAAAGTAGACGAAGTCGCCATGTTTCAGCCGGAACCGCTTGTCGTTCTTGTCATTATTTTCGTTGCGCTTTGTGTCGAGCGGATGGAGCGGCAGCAGCAGCAGGTTGGGCTCCGAGATGCTAGCCTTGGTTCTCTCGTCGGCCAGGTCCTCGAAACGCTGGATCGCCTCAGGCGAGATCGGACAATCTCCTATCGCTGTTCTCGGTTCGGGCAACCATAACTCGTGCGTTTTTCCCTTGGGAATAATGCTTGTATTCTCGTCCTGACCATCTCCCCTACGCGCTCCCCAGCAGCCCAAAACGCGGTAGAAGCCGGAACGCTCGTCTTGGTCCTCTTCTATATCTTGCGCAACGACGAAGTACCGGTCGATATCCCGTCTTCTTTTACAGTGCAGAGCCTGTTCGTCATCCTCGATATACGCTGCTCCATCCGGGGCAGTGGCGTAGGCTAGCTGCTTAATTCTGCATGTGGTCGAGGTCTGGCCATTGAGAGATGTGGTAGGGAATGTAGCACGCCGAATTGACGTGTAGTTGCCAATATATACTTTGAACGCAGGGACGGGAAAGATGTCTTTAAAACGCCGGGGCACGGCGAAGCCGAGGCGGTCATGGCGCATTTCCAGTGTCGGCAACGCTAACGGGCGCAGACGTAGACATCCAGCGGCGTCGCGCACGATCATTCCAACGGCAGAGAGCTTGTACTTCGAAGTAAAAGGCTTGCGATAAGAGTACCAGCCCCCCTCCAACACGCGCAGCGAGGAGTTGCTTGCCGCCTCGGCCATGCTGCTGAGCAGGCCGCGCAGGCTCGACCCGGGAATCGCGGGCTGCGCCTTGCTTCGTCCCGGCCCCTGCACCCTATAGTAATGGACAATAGCTGCGGCATCAGGCGCGCTGGGACCGCGCTGCGCGCCGACGACCAGCGGCGTCTTTGTCGTTAGTTGGCAGGTGAGGCACCCCGAGTGGGTGCCCGGGACGTAGCGCTCATGCGTGACTTCTTTGGCCTTGCTAGAGCCCAGGAACCCGACGGGGAGGTCGTGTTTTTTCTGTGCGTCGCTGCGTGTGCTCACGGGCACAAAGTGATAGGGGTTGTAGAACTCCCGGTTCATATCTCTCTCCTTATACAGCAGCGGGCGCGCTTTGCGCGACCAGCGTCGTCAGCTCCGCGTCCCATGCCTTGAGCAACGCGTTCTGCAGAACGCTACCATTAGACAGCACACCGGTGACGATGGCTTCAAGGTTCTCGCCGCCGTACAACGCGTCCGGCACGGCGCCTACGCACGACGCCGTGATTTCCGCCGTGCAGGCGCCGTAGCCCTTGGAGCGTCCGAATCCAAAGTGAATGTCGCCGTCTTGCAGATCGCGCAGCAGGTAGAGCAGCAGCAGCACCGCGCACCCTTCGACGCCAGCGTCTTTCCAGCGCGCGAGGTCGATCTCCACGACAGCCTCGAACTCCGGCGCATACAGGGCCTCGGCGTTAAACTTCTTGTTCTCCGCCGCGCCACCGGTAAAACGGTCGATCGCGACAAACTCCTGCCGGTAGCTCCATGCATCGCAGGCAAGCGCGAAGTCGGGCACGCGCACCGGGGCGCGCCAACCCGGCGCACCGAGCATACGGTAGAACAGAGGAAGGTTCCTCTCGTCGCCCTGTCGTTTGGCCTCAGGCGCGGCCACGCGGCGCAGATAACCGTCCTGCCCGTAGGCCACGGTCTGCCAGATGCGGCGGACCTGAGCGCGCAGCGCCCCCCGCACGCTAGAACCGGGCAGAAAGTACTGGCCGTCGATGCGTTTCACAGCGGCGTGCGTCGTGCCCTCTACCCCGGCGGACTCGTCGCGCTTTTGCTGCTGGCTGGGGTCGTTAACCAGGACGGCGCCCGTGAACTGCAGCCGCACGTCCAGCCGCAGCATCGAGCCGGTCTGGGGGAAAGACAGCCGCGTCCACGGCGTTGGGTCCGCACGAAAGATGTGCTCATATGACCCGGGTTCCCCTGCGGCCAGCCACTTCTTGACGTCGTCGTGCTCGATGATCGCGCACTCCGTCTGCTCCCAGGCCATTCTGCCCCAGTCGTCGGCGACGCCGGCGCCGACGTGGATAGGGTCGTCGGGGTCATTGAAGCCCTGCGCGAGCGCGGCGCACAACAGATTGCGCTCGTCGTCCTCAAGGTTCTGGCCGGTGACGGTCACGCTGAAGGTCGATCCTTCCGGCGCGTACTCGACATAGTATAAAAGGTCGTTTAGGGCGGTGCGCGTGTGCGGGTCGAGCGCAACTCCCGGCGTCAGGCATGTCTTGCGCTCGTCGTCCCACCAACGCGCTTTGTTGTCGCCGGGCGCTTGTCCGCGCAGCGGCGCGTCGTGGAACTCCACTTTTCCGCCCTGTCCCCCTGGTCCACCGCGCACCTCGTATCCGAACACCCGCTCGACCAGGGAGGCGGGCGCGCCACGCCGCCGCAGCCAGGACCGCACCACCCCTTTCAAGGTCGAGCCGGGGATCATGATGACAGGGCGCGCGGCGTCGCCTTCAACGCCCGAGACACAAGCGTTGTACTGTGGATCTGGATCGCCGTCGAGGGCCGCCGACAGGGCCGCCGCCGACGTTTTACGCTGGCGCAGGTACAACATCTCTCCCGACCCCACATGCAGCGGCGTGCGCGCCGTGAGGACTCCCGTGATGCGGCAGCGGGTTTTGAAGCTATCGGCAGACTTAGCGTGCATGCGTCCTCTCCGTCCTCGCGTCTTTCAGTAGCACGATGCCGGGCCGGCGTACGTTCACCGCGATCTCGCCAAATCCGTTCTCGGGCAGGTAGGGGCAGTGCTTCCACAGGTCGGCGTCGGGGATCCCCGTCAAGCCGTAGAAGTCCTGGACGGCAGGAGACAAAGGGAGACCGCGGCGCATCCACGTGGTCACCTGCGTAATCGCCCGCGCATGGTCTTTGATAGTTAGCAAGAAAACACTGCCCGCCTCGGTCAGCAGGTACGGCCGGTAGGACCGGCCGCTCTGGAAGCGACGGCGCAGGTAGCCGCCGCCGGCCAGCGTCTGCCGGTGGAAGTAGTTGCGCAACTCAAGGGCGTCGTCGCTGAGCTCCCGCCAGACCGCGGCGTATTCGTTCCACATGGCCGTGCGGTCGGTGGACCCGTGCTTGTCCGGCTGGCTCTTGGTCAGCAGATGACGAGATGGGTCGCAGAGCAGCGCGGCGCTCTGCAAGCTGATCGCGACCGTTGCATCCGCGAGAACGGGCCTGTTGGCCGCTCTGCTGTTGGCCAGCGTGACCTCGCCGTAGGCCTTGGTTTTCCCGAGCGCGAACAGTCCCGGCGTCAGCGCCTGCCTCAACTCCGCAGCGACATCTGCACGGACACTCTGGTCCACCCCCCAGAGTAGCACCTGGGCTCGCCAGAGCACGCCGTTCGGGACGATCATCTTGTAGGCGAAAAGCTTGTTCTCGTTCGCGCGGCGCGTTGCGCCGTCGATGGCGGTGCGCACCCGAAGCTCGTAGGGCAGACTGGCCCAGCCGAACATGTCAGCTATCGTGTCCGCGGCGTCGCCTTTCCAGTCCACGTCGAAGGACGGCGCCGCGCCGCTTTTCCAGTTGTCGGCGAGGGGAGTCGCAGCGTCGAACATTTCCTCCTGAGTCAGGTATATCGCGTCATAAAAGACCTGTTTGTTCGCGGCGTCCCTGGAGTCCGTCGTGATAAGAGAGAGAGGAGGATACGCCGGCCGCGTTGCGTCGTCTTTGGCCGGGGCCGGCAGCGCATGGGTGAAGCGCACGGCGTGCAGGTGTTTTCTCAGGGTAGGATAGAGCTTTTTATCTTTGTCGAGAGTGAGCAGGGTGGCCAGTGCGCCCTTGAGCGCGCCTCCGCTGATCCATGGCTCGGACTCGAAGAGGTTGTCGGAGGTGCGGCGTCCGGTAAAGCAGAGCGGACGCGAGAAGCGCAGGACCAGGTCGGCGGCCTCCGTAAAGCCCGCTCCCGCCGGAGCACTGCCCAGTTGCCCTCGCCCATGCCTGGGCTTCCCGCGGTGTTGCTGTGGCTGTGGCCCACTGTCCTGCCACTCCGTCTTTTTGTCTAGTGTGCAGACGCCGGTGATGACCCGGCCAAAGCCGACGCTGCGCTCGGCGCCCACGGATGCCGTCCAGCGCAGCGCCGTCTGCACCCGCACCCGCACCTGCTCCACCTCCGCATCATCGGCGCAGAGCGCCCGCAGTGTCCCCTCAAAGGTGACCTGCGCACCCAAATGGTACGGCGCCTCGATCAGTACATAGTGGCCAAACTCGACCGACCCGCGCGTATCGTCGATCTCGATCCTGAAGCGTGTAGAGGTTTCCGCCGGCGCAGGGGTGGGGTCCAAAAGGTCCTCAAAAAACAGCAGGGCGCGCTCCGGCGTGTCGTCGGCTTTCGTGCTTTCCGACCCAAGCCAGCGTACACGTGTTTTCTCGTAATCGACGTCTATACAGGAGAGTTCCTGCCATGCCTCATTGACGAGACCCTTGATGAGAGCGCCTGGGAGATAAAAGTGTCCGTTGCTGCGCGCCATGACAGCGTCCAGGCCAAAGCGCCCCCGCGCGGTCGATTGCGTGAGCACCGGTCCCCGCACGGTCAGGCGTACGTGGTACACCGCCGCGATCATACCTTCGCCCCTCTCATCTCGCTTGTGTCCGGCGCCGCGTAGTCCCACAGTTCGCCGATATGCCGCCACGCGACCGTGTTGCATAGCTTTTCGAGCGTCGCACGTTGTTCCGGTGTGTCCGTCGCATCGGCGCCGACCTGGGCTTCTCGCGCCGCAGCCATGCCTTTCTGGATCGCCTGTGTAAGCTCCTCACGCTCTTTCAGCGGGTTCACCGCACTGTCGTCGGCTGATTGAGCCTTCCAGGCCGCAGCCATGCCTTTCTGGATCGCCTTGAGGGCGTCGGCGTCCGTCTCATCCGCCAAGACGCGGTGCAACTGCCCGCGCGGGACAACGGTCCGCCACGACGTCATTGCCCGGGTCATCACGTCCATCGCCTCCAGGTTGAGCAGGAGCGGGTTGTAGCGTTCGTCGACGTGGTCGATGTAGTCGAAGGACTCGAGCACCTGGTAGAGAAAACGGTTAGGGCCAGGCGCGTCTCCGGCTGCTCCCGCGCGCTTGGCTTGCTTGACGAGATCACGCGCTAGATCGATGACGGTGCGGATGGGCGCCTTTTTGTGGCAGAAAACGAGACCCGCGCTATAGGTAAGTGCATCGTCACCCGGCTTCCAGGCTGGATGTGGGTGGGCGGCACACTCCCGCAAAAAAAGTGCAGCACGTCCCAGCCCTTCCAGGCGGGCACGACCCAGATAATCTCGTCGCCGCCCCAAAGCAGCGTTTCCAGGCGAATCTTCTTGTTGTTCTCCCAGTCGGAGTTGCCGTCAATCTTTTTTTCGATCAACGCACGCAGGATGCGCGCCTGTTCACAGCGCAGCCCCTCGGAGAACGCACGCAGGTCGGCGTCCCGGTCGTGCTGTGTGGTGAACGCGCTGAATTTGTTGCCGTCAAGGTAGATGACAGCCATCTTATCGCTGAGATTGCCCCATTGCTTGCTGTTTCCGCAGAGTTCGTCGAAGTCCTGCGTATAATCGCGCCGCTCGGTGGACGGGGCACCGACCCGCTGTATCTCGGCCTCATAGAAATTGTGCTTCTGGTCGCGACCATAGGTGCGCCGCTGGTATGTCGCGGCGCTCTGGAGCCGCTTGTCACCTAATGACGGGATGTCGTGAACGGCTGGCCGGACCTTGTCTATCATGCACGCTTCTTCCGGCTGCCGCAGTCTGGCCAGCGACGGGTAGACGACGCTGGGCGCCTGCATCTGCCGCCAGCGATTGGCGGTCAGGAGGCGCGCACGAGGAGCGGGGCCATCGTCGTCGTTCGTATCCACGTCTACATCCACGACGCACGTCGCGTGCGGCAGCCACCCTTCCAGAGCGGCGGCAACCGCGGCGCGCACGTCCTCCGCCACCCGTTCGCCCGCATCGGGCGCTTCCTCTTCTGTATACACGCGGAAAAGTCCGACCGAGGCGCCCTTGATGATTGGATCGGCCGTGCATCCCAAGTCGTCAAGCACCTTCTCGACCTTGACGGCGACGTCGAGGAGCAGGAGCCCAGCGCCGCGCACGGTGCTCAGATCCTGCGTATCGAAAATGAAAGACGACTGGTTCACGCCCTCGACTCGTAAAAGAAAACTCATGGTGCTGTTCCCTTGACGTTGCTTCGCATGTGCGCTGTATCTCCTCACATAATCAGGGGTGAGGCTGCGGTGAGGATGGGGCATGCAGACGAGGCGCGCTCGGCACCCCCTGGCAGCTCGGCCAGTTGACCTTGCAGCGTTGCCCTAACCGCCTGCATCAGAGGATCGTCCAGCGCCGGGTAGATGCTGGTGGCCCCTCTGCCTCCACCGCCACCAGAGCGCGGGCCATCAGGGAGGAGGGGATGTACGAGCTAGCCCAACTGCCCCGCGTGCGGCGCGCCTCGGCGATGAACCCTTGAACGATGAGCGTGTAGGCACAGTGGAGCCGCTTGAGCTTGTCCTCCACCTTGCTCGATATGCCACGGAGCAGGAACCCGGCGCCGCGCACGGTGCTGAGATTCTGGGTATCGTAGATGAAATCGTCGAAAGCGACGTCCTCGATGCGCAGCAAGAAGCCCATGGTTAGATCACCTCGCTCACTTACCTATCGCGGTCGAACACAACCCCCTCGTCTGGGTCGGTCAGGAAGGCGCGAATGCGGTCGTGCTTGGTCGCCACCGCGTGGCCATCCCAGGCAGCCCGATAGCGACCAAAGTCGGCCGTCAGTTCAGCCTGGGGGAGATGCCACGAGATCTGCCCGGTCGGCAGATCGATGTAGAGCACCGGCCAGTCTGGCTCGGCCGGATCGGACCCGATCCCGACCGTCATGCCCAGTCGTCGGGCCAATTCCCCGGCGAGTTGGGCCAGGAGATTGCGATCCCTGTACACATCATCGAGCGTGGGTGCCCCACTCTCTATCGACGCTGCCTCGTGTCCTTGATCCATCTCCTTATCCCTTTCCCGATACTCCAGAGCATGATCGGAACGGCTACGATGACACCGCTGGCGCCGAGCAAGATGGCGACCGAGACCGCGGCGCGTACGGCTGCGATGTCGAGCGGGTGGTGGATCGCGGCCATGGCCGTCACAATGAGGTTGGTGGGGTCAGTCCACTGGGTACGGTTGACCTCCAGCACTTGCAGGCCCGTCAGCGTCAGCGCGCCGAAGGCCACGACGGCCCCGACCCGCTGGATCGTCGCCAGTTGACGGTTGCGTTGTTCGTCGCGCCGCTGGGCAAAGGAGGCATCGGTCTCGTGGATCTCGGTCGACACCTCGTCGTAGAGTTCCTTGATGCTCAGACTCGCGCGCGCCACCGCGTACATCTCCAGCCCCTGCTGTTGCGTGGTGAACATCGGGAACTGGTACAGGTTTGTCATGAACATGAACCGTTGGCGCAGTCTACTGAACTGCCCGTCAATGTCACCCGTGCGACGTTCGATATAGTTGTGCGAAAAGTCGCTGATCGCGGCCGAGAACTGGAACAGCGTCACGCGCTCGTACAACAGCAGCAAGAGTTGGTCGAGATACATCTGACGAAAGTGGGCGTACGTCAGGTTCCAGCCCTTGTCGGCCCGCATCAGTTGGGCCGCGCTGAAGTCGGTGAAGCCATACAGGGTGCCGCTCTCTCGCCAGCGGGCGTAGGTATGCTGGCCCAGCCACGTCCGTTCATACTGTGTCAACGCCTTGTTTTGCCACGACCCCGGAGCGCCATCAATGTCGAGCAGGTTAAACCACGCGCGCTGCCACAGATGTCCCTCCGGATCATCTGCTGCCTCGGAGGTTAGCTCGATCGGTCGAACCGGACCCTCTAGGCAGGCAAAGGTGTAGACAAAGGCGCGGTCGTCGGGATAGCTCCGCGCGAATGCAGGGCCGTCCTCGCCAGAAACGGCGGCGCCCTTCTGCGACGCCATCGGAGCATCGAACGAAAGTTTGTAGCGGCGGCCGTCAATGTCAACGAGCGGCGCCATGAGCAACTGGTCCCAAAGCTTAGCGGACGACGTCCTGGCCGCAAACGGTGTCAACTCGATTTTGCAATCGACTGCGGAATACGGAGGTTCTTTCATGTAGCGAAGGCGTTCGTTGCAGTTGAGCAGGTGCTCCAGGCGGGATTGGGCGCCGCTATCGCCCTGTTGCGAATCAATGTGTGCCGCAAACAGCAGGAAACCAACGGCAGAGGGAGCCGCAGCTTTACTCGCTCGCCTCTGGCGGTGTCGCGTCGACGGCCATTCAAACAACACGAGCTCGACGTTGGCCGTGAGGCTACACTGACAGGGCGTATGGTCATCACCCAGCGCATACGATACAGTACCCTTCAGTTCATCGCCCCAACGAGAGTTTGACGCTTTAATACGCAGACGAAACCAGCGCGCTCGCTTGAACAACGTGAGACGGGTCTCAGGCAGCAAATAGTTGGAGCGCTGGTTACATACTACTTGCGCTTGCACACGCTGATCTTGGTCCGGATCGTCTATGGCCGACAGATTACTGCCTGCGAAGCCGCCCTCCGATGGGGAATCGACACAAAAGACGCGATCCGTCTCCTTTTCTCGGGCCGCTTCGACACTATAGGTGAACGGAACGATAAAGAAGGTGTAGTTGTCGTAGGGAATCTGATCTTTAGGCCGAGTGACCTTCAGTCGGTGCAGATCTAGCATACGAGAGCCGTTCCCTTCCGCCCTTTCCACCGCACGCAAACCCTGGACACCCCTCACGATCGACATGATCGCATCGCCCAAGCTTTTCATGCTGTCTGCACCGTAGCATCGCTCTCAGCCATCACCCCACATTCACCATCAGATCATAACACGGAGTGGCGCCCGGCCGCGCGTGTTATCGGCTAGCACAACACGCGCTCCCACAGCGATCACTGCGCACTCGCCATAGCGTAGATAGGCCGACATCTGCGCTGCTGTCATGCCCACTGCGGCACTCGTCGGCCACTGCCGTCGCTACCCGTGAGCGGGAAAGCTGGCCCGCTGCACGGAACTCCTGGAGGAGAGCAGTTTTCCCATCGTCGCCCGCTACCAACAGGAGTACCGGGGATGGTCCAGTACTACCGGCTCGCAGTCAACGTGTGCGCGCAGCGCGCTCCACTGGATCATGTGGAACGCGCTGCTGAAGACGCTGGCGCGCAAGCACCGCACACGGATGTCGGCGATGCGCCGGACGTACCAGGCCGCGGTTCCGATGCCAGAAGGCACGCGCCTGGAGGCGCATTGGTCGTGCAGGTCGAACGTGAGGGACGGGCACTGCTGATCGCCCAGTGTGTCGGTATCCCGCTCGCGCGACAACCGGGAGCGATCCTTAATGAAACGCTACCGGCTTTTTGTAACCGGCGGACAGACATCCTAGACCACCTCCTCGCGGATGGCTGCGAGTTGTGCGAAGCGGACGGGGACATCGAAGTCCGCCACATCCGCAAGCGCAAGGATTTGCGCGACCGAGGAGATCGTAACTGGCCACCATGGAGGGAGACACGTCCAGACGCTCCCTGTAGCCAGTGTCACAGAATGCCACCGACAAGCGGAGTGTCCGCCATCCGTCATAAGCGAACGGGAGCGAGTGTGAGAGTATCATAGCGCGGCCCGTGCCCGATGCGGTCACGTTGTACGGCCAGCCGTGCCAGAGCGCCATTCCAGCTCCGCGCGGGAGTTTGCACCGCCAACGCCCCATCGCGGCGACTCCAAGCGTGAAACTGCCGCGGCGGAGCTGTTCCATGGTATGCTGATAAGGGAGAACGGCATGCAAACACGGGATCGTGCGGGGGGCCGCCAAAAGGGTCGCGGAGAGCGTACTACGGCTGCGGAATCGAGGGTGAAACGGCTACCTCAGAAGGGTGCAAACTCGGGAGGGTCGCACTGCCTACCCCGTTTGGAAGGGGATTGAAACTCCCGCGTCGCGAAGTAGCCGACCAGTCTACCGACCTGTCGCACTGCCTACCCCGTTTGGAAGGGGATTGAAACCTGGCCTTGCACCGCGCCGTCTCCATCGCCGTCGCGAACTGTCGCACTGCCTACCCCGTTTGGAAGGGGATTGAAACAGCGGCCGCTTGTTGTTGCGTCGTACCGTAGGAGATGTCGTCGCACTGCCTACCCCGTTTGGAAGGGGATTGAAACTAACATAACCGTGATGGCGGTCGTGAGCGCGACGAGCTGTCGCACTGCCTACCCCGTTTGGAAGGGGATTGAAACGTTTGCCGCGTAGACTATGGTGGACCCCTTTGTCAAGACACGATTTTGGCGCAAGATCGTAAATAGATAGCTTTCCTTTCTGTGTGTAGGACGATCATAAATAAGCCCATATGATCGTCGGTGTCGCGTCTCTGGTCAGCG
>JAABVA010003133.1_pt1 | contig 15987 bp, 14 predicted proteins | sample 5560331 | NCBI WGS metagenome assembly JAABVA01 (sample SAMN12812661, study PRJNA571458) | rock metagenome | isolation source: Antarctica rocks | place: Antarctica: Victoria Land, Mt New Zealand sud | collected 2016-01-07 | reverse complement strand
TCATGGGGTATAAGAACCTCTGAATGATCTCTTTCTTTCCTTTCTTCTTCGTGCAACGTCTTGTATCTAAAATCTAGTTATTAGAATTCCATCCTGGTTCCATCCAGCCCTCAGTCCGTGACACAACATTTGAGCAAAATCATTAAAGAATGTTCAAGAAAGAAATTCTTCACTCTGTGTATCATGAACATCTACGACAGTGATGTCATCAATATAGATGAAGAAGTCTCGTTGTCTGCAAGAAAAGTTTAGTTTCTGAGCTAAGTCATGCTCAGAGATTTGTATACATATCATTTTGTTTACTAGTTTCAATCTTTTCACTCTTACTTCAATCATATAGAAAGTTTTCTGCTAAATCTGTCTTGAAACTCTTTGAATTTAATTCAACATTCAAAAATAATCACATGATAGTATTCTATATTTTACATCAAGCTCAATTTAAAGTTCTTGCTCTCACTTTGATTGATAGTGAAGTCTTGACTTATGTCTTTATGAATAAATTCTTCACGCAACAACATCATCTTTTCTTGCATCAATTAACTCACTTTTGCAGACTTTGAGAATTTGATGATCAAGTCGCTTTAATCAATGACATTACTCATGTCGTTGAAATCACAATGATTCTCGATGAACACATTGAAAGACTATTCTTCTATGTCATTGAATTAAGTCAATATTTCATCATCATGAGTTTATCATGACTTCATCATTACATCATTGATGTCAATTTTGAACACAATATTCTCATCTTGTCTTTCTTCTTCTGTTTTAATCATTGTTGTCAATTTCTCGTCAAGATCTATGATTTTAATCAATAAGAAGAAAATTTCTCGCTTGAAGTTAACAAAGTAACTTTCTTTCAGTCTTGCTTTCAATTTACTCACAAGAAGCAACTCAGTTCATGAATTGCTCACAAGAAGCAATTCAGTTTACAGATTGCTCACAAGAAGCAATTCAGTCTACAGATTGCTCACAAGAAGTAATTCAACATTTAGTTTGCTTGCAAGAAGTAATTTAGTTTCTCATTTGCTTGAAAGAAGCAACTCAGTTTTCAGTTCGCTTGCAAGAAGCAATCTAGTTTCTCATTCATTTAAAAGAAGCAACTCAGTTTCTCGTCTGCTCACAAGAAGCAACATAATCTTTCATTCACTTATGAGAAGTTAACTAATATTCAGCTCATTCATAAGAAACAAATTTCGTTCAGTCTTGTCTCTCATCTGAAACAAGAAACTTCTAGTCATATTCTTCAAGTCATTTAAAAAGAATACTCATCAAAAATTAAGTGTCAAAATTCTTTCTTCTTTAGAACTTCTGTTGTTCTTCAAGCAGATCAATTCGATCAATCTTTTATACAACTTGACATAGTTGAGTTGAGAGTTTGAAGCTTTGATCATGCTGCTCATGTCAAAGACATTGAAGTGTTTAACGTCATTCTTAAGAAAATTGATGTCTTCTTGAATCTTGAGTCAATCTCGTCTTCTAGTTTAGACGAGTCAAAATCGCGTCATACGACTTTGACTGTCTGTTCAAAGAACAGCTCAACTCTTGCTCAGTTCTCATCTCACTCTCAAGACAGTATGTATGATAAGAATCATCGTTTGAATCTTTATCAAATGAAAAAGAAATTTCATTTAACTGCATTCATGACACAAGAAGATCTTGAAGTCTATTAACAAAGTAAGAACGTCAATTCAGTCATAATTCTATCGTTCAAATATTTCAAGTTTCTAGATGTTTTCTTCAAGAAGAACGTCGATATCTTGTCTTTGCATTGAGTTCATGATCATGTCATACATCTTAAAGAAGATGCTCAATTCTCAGTCTTCGCTTTGTACAACATAAGTCGTGATAAAATTCTAGAACTTTGTCGTTATCTGAATGAGAATCTGAGCAAAGATTTCATTCAAGTCAATCACTTTCAGATGATTGCTTCTGTTCTCTTCATCAAGAAACTCAAAGAAGAACTTCACTTCTGCGTGAACTATCGAGATCTGAACGCTATCACAGTCAAGAATCGATATTCTCTGTCTCTGATCTCAGAAACGCTGAATTGTTTAAGTCAAGCTAAAATCTTTATCAAGCTGAATATCATCCCTGCATTCAATCGACTTTGAATCAAAGAAGAAGATGAAGCTTTCATTGTCTTTTGCACTCGATTTAAATTATTCAAGTATCTAGTCATGCTCTTTGATTTATGTAATGAATTTGTCTTGTTTCAGAAGTACATCAACAATACTCTTCATGAACATTTAGATAAGTTCTGTATAGCTTATCTGAATGACATCTTGATTTATTTTGACAATGAACTCAAGCATGAGATTCATGTCAAGCTCATTCTGTGAAAGCTGCAAGAAGCAAATCTTCAAATAAATATAATCAAATGCAAGTTTCACGTCACTTAAGTCTTGTATCTAAAATTGATAATCATCATCGAAGAGATTAAGATGAACTCTTCTAAGATAAACATCATTGTCAACTGACTCATCTTAATCAACATTAAAGACGTTCAAAGTTTTTTAGATTTTGCGAACTTCTATAGAAGATTCATCTATGACTATAGTAGAATAGCTATTTCGCTCACTTGTCTCATCAGAAAAGATGTACTCTTTGTCTGATCTCAGAAATGTCAGATTGCATTCAACATTCTTAAGAAAATCTTCACTTTCAAGATTATTCTTCGTCACTATAATTCAGATCACAAGATTGTGATAGAAATTAATGCTTTGAACTATGTGTTCAAAGATATTCTCTCTCAGTATGATGAGAATAAGATTCTTCATTCAGTCGCTTACTTTTCAAAGAAGCATAACTCAGTTGAGTGTAACTACGAGATCTACGATAAAGAACTCATGATCATTGTTTACACTTTCGAGAAATGATGATCAGAGCTTGAAGACTCTATTTATTCTGTTGAGATAATCACGAATCATCAAAATCTTAAGTATTTTATGTCAACTAAGCAGTTGAGTTATCATCAAGCTTGTTGAAGTGAGTTTCTGTTACGAGCGTATCAAGACTGATAAGACTGAACAAGACTGAAGCTCTAATCAATTCTCAGGTTTGACTCAAATATGACTCAGATATGACTCAACATTTTTTTTCTTTCTCAACACTCTTTTCTTTCATCAACATCTTGTTCATCTACATCACATTCTTTTCATGTCACAAACACATTTCTTTCGAGCTTAGCATAGTCTCTGAACATTATATAAATAAAAGCTTTTGTATCAATCTTTTTCTATATTCTTAATATTCAGTTATAGCTATTTCTAAAGATCAAGCACTATCAACTCTGATCTTCATTGATTGTATCATTTAGACATAATTCTGACATTATATTAAGAATTCGTTAATCACATGATACTGATCTCATTACTCATTCAACATACTCATCTAGACAGAACGAGTTTAAAGAAATTTATTTATCTGATGATCAATGATAATTGAAAGATAGAACAACATTAAAGAGTTGAATAGAATCAACGACAAGACTGTTTGAATTGCTAAACTACTTATTGCTCATTAAGTATGCAAAGTTCACTCAATTATGAGAATCACGATAAAGAATCTTCGTGAATTGCTCAAGAATCAAACAAATCTCATCTTTTTTGTTGAAGATTAAACATCACTCTATACGTCTTTCTTCTTCAATCGTTAAGCATCATCATTCGTTCAACTCTTCTTTCAACAAATCTCATCATGTTTAGTCGTTCATCTACTGAAGAGCGTTTCGAAGAATTTTGAAATCATTTCTCTCAAATCTCTGATGCTGATTCATTGAAATCACGAACGAAATCATCAAGTGCTGCATCATTCATTCATGAAGATGACGAATCATTTGCTGAAACGATAATATCTCTTGTGTTCTACGAAATCTGAAAGACTCAAAGTCTAGCTCTTAATGAAGAAACAGATCAACTTTATGAGTTAAATAAACAACAAGAAGACGAAATCAAAGAGTTGAAGACTAGACTTCAAGCTAAAGAAAACACTTCTTTTGATTTCATCTATTCTGAGCGTTCTAGATCTCAAAAAATACCTGATTCTTCGCTGTTTACTGATGAAAAGAACTCTACTTGAAAGAACTGATACGGAAAAATTCAGAATAAACTAGAGATTAACGTCGATCTCTTTTCTAATGAATAAGTCAAATTGAGCTATATACATTCTAGATTATTCAATGATGCAGCTGAGATCATTCAGACTAGACGCGAACGTGATTATGTCAATCTTTATAAGATCATCAACGATCTTTTGAAAGAGTTAACTCAGTTGTTCAATGACTCAAATAAGAAAGTCAACTTTCGTAGAAAATACTACAACTTGATTCAAGAATTCAAGAAATTCAATGAATTCTATACTCAGTTTTAACGTCTATTCTTTTATCTAGACTATCACAAGAAGTAACTGATTGCTGATTTAAAAGATAAAATACACTTTCGTCTTCAATTTATTTGAGTAAATTAACTAGTTCAATCTGATTTTCTAAAAGAAATTCATTTCTATCTGATTCATTTGAATAATGATCAGCGAGTCATTCGAGAGATCAAGAACAAGATCAAACGCGTCAATGATCTTTCTAAGACTATCTTTCATAGAGTGATTGTTGTTACTCAGTCAGTCGATCACTCGAAGTCTGATCAGCTAAAGTTGCGCGACGCAGTTTTAACTAACGTCAAAGAAGCAGACATTCTAGTTGAAAGCTGTTTCATATGTCATAAATCAGGTCATAGCTCTAAAGAGTGTCTCGATTGATCTACTAGAATCAATGCAGTGAACAATGAATATGATCACTTTGATTTCGAATCGAATTTCAATTCAAAAAACTAGTCATCTCTTCAAAAGTCATCAAAGAGATAAAGATTATATCTTTGTGCAAACTAGATGAAATTCTATTGAAAGAAAATTACTTTGAAAAGTCGTTTCTAATTGATGCTCATCTCATCTCTCAGAATCAATCTTTCAGTCTTCGTTCTTTAATAAACAGTGATTCAATCGTTTACACAATCATACATTCTAACCTAGTCAATAAAGTATGTGAGAAACTAAAAATTCAATCTATATCACTGGCAAAAGAGAAGCTAATAAGAAATTATGACGAAAAGATATTTAAGAAAATCATCACTCATAAAATTCTATTCAATCTCATCATCGAAAGTCATAAGAAATTGACTGTATCAATGCTGATAACTGATATCAATCATCATGAAGTCATATTGAGTAAGCTCTGAATGAATAAAAACGAAATTTTATTGAATATACAAAACGACGTCATTGTTTTTTCAAATCAATTGAATACTTCTATTTCGATTTTTTCAATTCTCTTTAATTCAAAGCACTCAAGTTAACTGTGATCAACTTCGTCTTCTTCAATCACTCAGACTAAGACATTTATGATGCTCAAATGACTCATTCGAGAAAAGTCATTCTCGATTTGAAGCATAAACGCAGCTTTATTCAAAACACTGTTGAATCATTCAAAGAAGAACAAGATCGAAGTTTTTGCTCTATTCATGATGAACATCAATAGAAAAATCGCGTACAATACTCAGTGCGATTTGAACGCTTTAAACGTCTCTTCAATCAATGAAACGACTCAGAATTTGAAAGATATTAAAGCAAAGCTGTCATCAAAATATCATGAGTTTCTAGATGTTTTTGATTGAGTTCAATTGAATAAACTACTCTTTCATCGCTTCTATGATCATAAAATTGAGCTCATCAGTGATTCAATGCTCTTTCGCTGTTGAGTTTATCAAATGTTTTCTGTCAAACTTTTGAAAGTAAAGAAGTACTTAAATGAGAATCTGTTGAAGAAATTCATCACTTCTAGTCAGACTTTCTATTTCTTCTTCGTTCTATTCGCTCTCAAAGCAAATGAAAATCTTTATTTCTGCGTGAACTATTGAAAGCTAAATGTCATTTTCAAAAGAAATAGATATTTTCTATCGCTGATAGACGAGATCATTGATAAAATAGTGAGTTGCAAGCATCTGACTAAATTGAACATCATATCAGCGTTCAACAAACTTTGAATGCATTTCAATAACGAGAATTAAATCACTTTTATCACTGCTTTAGAAGCATATAAATACAAGATGCTATCATTCAAACTGATTAATGAATTGATCTTCTTTCAGCAATATATGAATGATGTTCTATGAAACTTTCTGAACGACTTTTGTCAAGTCTATCTAAATGACATTCTCATCTATAGCAAAATGAGAAAGAAACATAGAAATTACGTCAAACTAGTATTAAGTTGACTACGCGAAGCTGAACTGCAGATGAATATTCAAAAGTGCGAATTCAATGTAGAAGAGACTGTCTTTCTAAAAGTTATCATATCAAAACTAAGTCTTCGTATGAATCTCAGCAAAGTAACAGTCATAGTCAGCTGAATCACTTCAATCAATCTAAAAGAAATTCAGAGCTTCGTGAGATTTGTTAACTTCTATCGTCGTTTCATTAAGAACTTCTCGAAGCTAGTCAAATCATTCACTCAGCTGACTAGAAAGAATACATCTTTTGTTTGAAACAAAATCTGTGTTCAAGTCTTTGACAATCTAAAGAAACAAGTCAGCTCAATCTCAGTACTTCGTCACTTTGATTTCAAACGACAAGCTATTCTGAAGACTGATGCTTCAAACTATGTAAAAGATGAAATACTATCTCAGTACAATGATGAAAAAGTTCTTCATTCGATGATCTTCTACAGTAAAAGCATGATTTTCGCTGAAATCAATTATCACATCTATGACAAGAAATTGCTAATCATTATTTGATGCTTCGAACACTGACGACTTGAGCTGAAATGCACTGAACTATTCATTCAGATGTTCATCAATCATCAGACTTTGAAGATCTTCATGAAAAACAAACAGTTGAGTCGATAACAAGTCAACTATCTGAACATTCTATTGAAGTTCAACTTTCAGATCATCTTTAAATCAGATTAAATGAATACTAAAGTCAATGCTTTAATCAGAATGCTTCTAGCAAACGTCTCTGAATCAGCTCAGCGTCTTGAAGATCATTTTCAGACTATTCTGATTCTCGATAGAGTTGATGTTCTATCTATTAAATCGAAAGCAAATCTTTATCAATGAGTATGAATGATCAATCAAACAGATGAGTTCTGCAGCGAATATAGACAAGCTATAAACGAAAACAAGCTCAAATTTCATATCACTAAACTGAAGAACTGCGAAATCATTGACGACGTTCTATTTAAAAAAGATCTACTGTAAGTTTCTGAGAACATGCACACGAAATTACTACAAGAAGTGCATGATCAATCTTCAATCTTTCACTTCGACAATAAACGAATCATTAATCTAGTTCAGCGTTTCTACTATTGATCAGATCATTAAGCTACTATTCGACGATACATTCGAAACTATTATGCTTATCAGCGAAGCAAAGTTTCTAGAAATAGCATCAATGAACTTCATCATTCTCTCTCGATTTCACAGAAACGCTGAAAAGATATAGCTATGAACTTCATCACTGAACTATCTCTGTCAGAAGACTATAATGTCATTTGCACAATCATATATCATCTCATCAAAGAACATCACTATGTTCTCTGTCATTGAAGAGACAATGACATCTCAGTCAAAGAAACGATTTGAATCATGCTATGAAACGTCTATTGACTGCATGATCTATTCAGTTCTATTGTTTCAAACAGAGACTTTCAATTCATATTGACTATGTGAAAAAGTCTTTGCAAGCGACTGAGAATCACAGCTAGTTTATTCACAGTCTATCATTTTGAAATCAACGATCAATCGAAACGAGTCAATCAAGACGTTGAATGCGAACTTAGAATCTACTGCAATTACATGCAGAACGACTGAGTCAAATGAATATCTATGATGAAATTCAACAACAATTTCAATATCTTCTCGATCACTTCAATGATTTTCTTCTACTTCAATAAAGAATTTCACTCTCGAATGAGTTTTGATTCAGATATGACTGACTACGAAACAACTTGTGAACGATTTAAAGCTAGAAAAGCAGATGATATTGTCATTTAAATGAAAAAGTTACTGAACTTCGATCATCAACAATTGAAAAAGACGAAGCTGATCATCGAAATTCAGATCAATAAACATAGATGAAACATCATCTATGAAGTAGATGACTGAATTTGACTATCTTTCAGAAACATCAAGACAACGAGACTCTGCAAAGATTTGAAAGATAAACAGCTAGATCTTTATCAAATTACTGTCAAAGTAAGTATCTTCTATCATTTTCATCTATCAATCAGCATGAAGCATCTGCATTCAATGTTCAGCTCGAAGCTACTGCAATCATATTCAGAAGACTCTCTATCAGAACAGCATTCAGAATCACTCAGATCAATCACTATTGAAGATGATGAACATTAAGAGATAAATGATATATTGAACTTCAGACGCTATCGAGATCGAATACAGTACAAAGTCAAATGAACAGATCTAGATAGAAATAATGAATGATACTATGTCGATAAAGAGAAATTCAATAACTCAGAGAAAGTTTTGAATAAATTTCATAAGCTATATTCAAACAAATCGCGCTAAATATCAAAATAACTATCAACAAAAGCGAGCAAATGAACTACATTCATATGAACATAAATTTTCAAAAAAGAAAGTAATGTTACGAGCATATCAAGACTGATAAGACTGAACAAGATTAAAGCTTTAATCAATTTTCAGATTTGACTCAGATATGATTCAGATATGACTCAACACTCTTTTTCTTTCTCAACACTCTTTTCTTTCATTAACATCTTGTTCATTTACATCACATTCTTTTCATGTTACAAACACATTTCAATGTTGAAATCATGTCTAGAAACTAATCAGAGTGCATACGTGACTAGAATGTTTGATTTATAGAGATAGTTATAACTAAGACTTTAAGAATACAGAAGAAAGAAGATACAAAAGATAAGAAGAACACGCTCTATATTGTCACGATCCTAGCCTTGCCAGGCTCAGCCTTCTAGCCTTGCCAGGCCTATCCTCGCTCCGTCACCTTGACTAGTCCCTATTGGGCCTAGCGTCGGCTGAGGAACACACATATGTAGCCAGCTTCTTTCCTGTAGCTACCTTTCTTCCTTAGCATTTATCTTCTAGTTAAATGACACCCCTATCTGACCCGCTCTAGGCAGGCCCCTAACATATATAGTAGTTACTCAGGTTCAACGCTAGTCTCAAAGAAAACGTGTTCAAACACAAGAAAGATGTTTATTCAAAAGATGTTTGTAACACAAAGAAATGTGTTTGTCATAAACATCTGTTAACTATTCGTAACACAAAGAAGTGTGTTTGCTTAAAAGACAATAGAAGCTGATTAGAAGATGTTAAAGAAGAAAAAAAGTGCTGAGTCATATCTGAGTCAAACCTGAATCAGATCTAGATCAGCTCTTGACTAGATTGTTGACTAGCTCTAATCAATACACAGTGAACTCGCTAGTGTTCATTGTGAATTGATTAGAATTTGATCTTTGACACATTCGTAACATTATTTTCTTCTTCGAAAATTCATGTTCGCATGAATAAAACAAATGAAACGCAAAAATTTTCACTGTTTTTCAATTTAGTATGACTTGTCTGAATAAAGCTTATGAAATTCGACTAGAACTTCTTTCGAGCTTTCAAATTCTTCTTTATCGACATAGTATCATTCGTCGTTTCAATCTAGTTTCGTTCATTTGATCTTGTATTGTATTCAATCTTGATAACGTTTAGAGTTCAAAATGTCATTTATCTTTCAATGATCATCATTCTCAATTGTCAATAACTTAGAAGATTTCAAATGCTGTTCTGACAACGAGTCTTCAAAATAAGATCATAATAGCTTCGAACTGAACATTGAATGCAGCTGCTTCATGCTTATCGATAGATGAAGATGATAGAAAATCTCAACTTTGACAGTGATTTGATAGAATTCTAGCTGTTTATCTTTCAAATTCTTACATGATCTAGTTGTCTTTATGTTTCTAAAGAATAATCAAACTCAGTCGTTTACTTCATAGATGACGTCTCATCTATGTTTATTGATCTGAGCTTTGATGATCTGCTTCGTCTTTTTCAATTACTGATGATCAAAGATAAGAAGCTCTTTCATTTAAATGATAATATCATCTGCTTTTCTAACTTCAAGTCATTCACAAGTTGTTTCATAGTCAGTTGTATCTGAATTGAAACTCATTTGTGAGTGAAAATTCTTATTGAAGTAGAATGAAGTCATTGAGATGATCGAGAAGATATTGAAATTCTCGCTGAATTTCATCATGAAAAGTCATTTCACTCAGTCGTTCTGCATGTAATTACAGTAGATTCTAAGTTCACATTCAAGATCTTGATTGACTTGCTCTGATTGATCATTGATTTCAGAATGATAGACTGTTGATAGACTAGTCGTGATTCTTAGTTGCTTGCAAAGACTTTGTCACATTGTTGATATGAACTGAAAATCTCTGTTCGAAACAATGAAACTGAGTAGATCATGAAGTCAATAGACGTTTCATAGCATGATTTAAACCGTTTCTTCGACTGAGATGCTCTCGTCTTTTCAATGACAGAAAACATAGTGATATTTCTTAATGAAACAACATATGATTGTGCAAATGACGTTATAATCTTTCGATAGAGATAACTCAGTGATGAAGTTCATAATTATATCTTTTCAGCGTTTCTGTGAAATTGATAGAGAATGAAGAAGTTTATTGATGTTATCTCTAGATGTCTTACTTCGTTGATAAACATGACAGTTTCAAATGTAACATCTAATCGTTGCTCAATGATTTGATCAATAGTAGAAACGTTGAACTAGATCAGTAGTTCTTCAATTGTCAGAGTGAAAGATGAAAGACTGATTATGAATTTTCTTTAGCAATTTCGTATGCATATTCTCAGAAACTCACAGTAGATCTTTTTTGAACAGAACGTTGTCAATGATCTTGCAGTGCTTCAATTCAGTGCTATGTAGCTTGAGCTTGTTTTCGCTTATAGCTTGCTTATACTCATTGCAAAGCTCATTCATTCTGTTGACATCTTTTACTCGCTGATAAAGATCAACTTCAGATTCGATAGCTAGAATATTTATTCTATCGAGTGTCAGAATGATCTGATAGCGATCTTCAGTACGCTGAGTTGATTCAGAGATGTCGATCAGAGACATTCTAATTAAAGCATTGACTTTAGTGTTCATTTTGTCTGATCAAAAAATGATCTGAAAGTTAAACTTGAATAGAATGTCTAGATAATTGACTTGACGTCGAGTTAACTGTTTGTTTTTCATGAAGATCTTCAAAGTCTGATGATTGATGAACATCTGAATGAGCAGCTCTGTGCATTTTAGCTCAAGTCTTCAGTGTTCAAAACATTGAATAGTGACTAGCAATTTCTTGTCATAAATGTGGTAATCGCATTCAGCGAAAATCATGCTTTTGCTATAGAATGCTACTGAGTGAAGAACATTCTCATCATTGTACTGAGATAGTATTTCATCTTTGACGTAGTCAAAGACATCAATTTTCAGAATAGTTTGTTGTTTTGAATCGAAGTGTCGTAGAACTGAGGTCGAGTTGATCTGTTTCTTTAGATTATCAAAAGCTTGAACACAGACTTCATTTCAAACAAAAGACGTGTTCTTTCTAGTCAGCTGAATGAATGATTTAACTAGCTTCAAGAAGTTCTTAATAAAACGACGATAAAAGTTAACAAATCTCACGAAGCTCTGAACTTCTTTTAGATTGATCGACGTAGTTCAGTTGACTATGACTTTCACTTTAATAGAATTCATACGAAGATCTTGTTCTGAAACTATGACTTCTAAGAAAACAGTTTCTTCTACGTTGAATTCGCACTTTCAAATATCTACTTGTAGATCAGCTTCTCATAAACGATTTAATATCATCTTGACATGTTGTTGATGTTTTCATTGAGTTTTGCTGTAGATCAGAATGTCGTCTAGATAGACTTGACAAAAGTCATTTAGAAAGTTTCAAAGAACATCATTCATATACTGCTGAAACGAGGCAGAATCATTGATAAGTTCAAAAGATAACATCTTTGATTTGTATGCTTCTAAAGTGATGATAAAGATAGTGTAGTTCTTACTATCAGAATGCATTCGCAGTTTGTTGAAAGTTGAAATGATATTTAATTGAGTCAGATGCTTGCAATCAACTATTTTGTCAATCATCTCATTTATGAGCGATAGAGAATAGCGATTTCTTTTGATAATAGCATTGAGCTTTTGATAGTCAACGCAGAATCATAAATCTTCATTTGCTTTTAAGATGAACAGAACGAGTGAGAAATACGAAGCTTTGCTAGAGATTATAAATTCTTTGAAAAGATTCTCGTTCAGATATTTCTTTACTTTCTGAAGCTTGTAGAAAGACATTTGATATGCTCGACAGCGAGATGACGTTGCGTCACTAATAAGCTTTATTTTATGATCATATGAATAATGAGACGATAGCTTGTCTGCTTAAGCTCGATCAAAGATGTTTAGAAAATTCTGATATTGCAATGATAGCTTGACTTTAATATCTTCTAGATTCTGAATCGTTTCATCGACTGAGAAAATGTCTATGACATCTAGTTTGCATTGAGTATTGTAGATGATTTCTCTGTCGATGTTCTCGATGAACATAGCAAAAACCTCTGTCTGATTCTTCTTTTTTCGTTTTACTAATGCTTGAAAAGAGACGATGTCTATATTTTGAATCGAGAATGACTTTTTCTGAATGAATGAAACTGAGCGCTTGAGCATCTTAAAGATCTTGCTGTGAGCTGCTGAAGAGATCAAAGTTGACTGCAATCAACTTAAGTGCTTTGTATTTGACGAAATTGAAAAAATCGAAATCGAAATATTTAATTGATCAGAAAATACGATAGTATCATGTCTCATGTTCAATAATATTTCATTTTTGTTCATTCAAAGTTTGCTCAATATAGCTTCATAATGCTCGATATCAACTATCAGCATTGACATAGTCAATTTCTTATGACTTTCAATCATGAGATTGAGTAGAATCTTATGAGTAATAGTCTTTCTAACTAACTTCTCATCATAGTCTCGTATTAACTTCTCTTTTGCTAATGATATAAATTGTATTTCAAGTTTCTGACATATCTTATTGACTAGCTTGTCATGTATCAGCGTGTAGACGACGAAATCACTATCTATCAAAGAGCGAAGACTGAAAGAATTGCTTTGAGAGATAAGAGAAGCATTGATCAGAAATGACTTTTCAAAATAGTTTTCTTTCAATAGAACTTTGATTTGACTGCACAAAGATATGATCTTTATTTCTTTGATAATTCTGAAAGAAATAACTAGTTTTTTGAATCAGAATCTGACTCAGAGTTCGATGTAAATCGATCAAACTCATCATCTTCTAATGTATTGATTCTCGAAGTTCAATCAGAGCACTCTTTAGAAGTATGATCTGATTTGTGACAGATGAAACAAATTTCAGCTTGTAGATCAATGTCTTTGACATTAATCAAAATCGCGTCATGCGATTTTGAATGATTGATGAGTGTAATGACTTCGATCTTTCTATAGAGATTCAATGAATCTCGTTTCTCAGCAAAGATGACTTGCTTTCTGACTTTGTTCAAAGATTTCTTTTCTTTGATGTCACTCATGACTCAATACTCATTGTTCAAACGAATCAGATAACTACGAATTTCGTTCAGAGATTCTGACTGAATCAATTGATTACTTCAAGCTGCATGAAAATGATAAGCTATCTTGTTTCATAAATCGACGATCAATTGCTTTTCGTGATACTTTAGATAGAAGAACAGACGTTGAAACATTGAATAGAAATTGCTGAATTTGCTCTTTTCTTGAGAAAGATTAGCATACTTTCTTTGAAAGTTTGTCTCTTTGTCAGAATCATTGTATAGCTGAGCAAGTTCATCTAGTAGATCGTTAATCATTGAATAAGAATTCAATGAATCTCGCTGACGTCTGACTAAAGTGACTTTGACTGCGTCTTCGCTGATTCGAAAATGAATGTAGACTAGTATAACTCTGTCATTGTCGAAATAATCGACGTTGATTTCTAGCTTGTCGCGAATCTTTTCTTGTCAATCATCTCAGATAGATTCTTTTTCATCAGTAAACAGAGATGAATTTGAAAGCTTCTGAGATCGCTTGCTGAATGTAAAAAGAATAGAGATCGATGAAGTGACATCTCTAGTCACTTGCAGATGATGTTGTGCTTCAATCAATTTGTTCTGAAGTGTCTGATTCAATTGATTCGATCATTTCTTTGCTCGATCAATTTTCTTAAAGCGAGTCTTTCATATTTGTTCGCTTGATATCTTGTCAAATAACTCACAAGCTTTCACATCAAGATCTCATTGAGTTTGAAGATTGTTTAAATCTTCTAGAAACACTTTTGAGTCTTGTTTGACTCAGTGTTGTAGCTGCTTTACATTTTTTATATTTTAGAGAGTAGAAGCTTTCAGAGATTTATTGAGAGTCTGAGAGTGAGACACAGAGTGACGACGTTTTCATATGAAGTCGATTCTAAGATATTTCAATATGCGAGATGATAGCTCAGAATAGATGACTGAATCTGCAGTGACAGAAGAATAGAGACTTTGATAATTCTCAGAGAAATTTTTCACAGATGATCGAGTCATAGCGAAGAGTTAATGATTGAGCGAAGAGCGATGCTCGACGATATGTAGTAAGATTATAGTTCAAGTTGTTTAGTCTTCAAAGAAGAGTGTTGCTGATTTGAAGAAGATTTTTTTGATGATTCTCAAGCAATCAAGATCTTAATTTCTTGATTCTATTAATCGATTTGAACGAGCGCGTACTGAATGAGCTGTAGATTCTCTAGCAATGCAAGATCTTAATCTCTTGATTCTATTGATTTCTTGATGTTGTTCTGTCTTTTGATGTCATTGATCATCAAATACATAAATTTCTTTATACTCATCTCGTTGTCAGTCAAGTGAATTTGAATGAGTAATGAAATCAGTATCATGTGATTAACGAATTTTCTTAAAGTAATGTTGAAATCATGTCTAGAAACTAATCAGAGTGCGTGCGTGACTAGAATGTTTGATCTATAAAGATAGCTATAACTAAGACTTTAAGAATACAGAAGAAAGAAGATACAAAAGACAAGAAAAACACGCTCTATATAGTAGTTACTCAGATTCGACGCTAGTTTCAAAGAGAACGTGTTGAAATACAAGAAAGATGTTTATTTAAAAGATGTTTGCAACACAAAGAAATGTGTTTGTCATAAACATCTGTTAACTACTCGTAACACAAAGAAGTGTGTTTATCTAAAAGACAATAAAAGCTGATTAGAAGATGTTAGAGAAGAGAAAAAGTGCTGAGTCATATCTGAGTCAAATCTGAGTCAGATTTAAGTCAGCTCTCAGCTAGATCATTGACTAACTTTAATCAATATGCAGTGAACTCGTTAATGTTCACTGTGAATTGATTAATGTTTGATCTTTGATACATTCGTAACATTCTTTCAAGTTTAGCGCAGTTTCTGAACATTACATAAATAGAAGCTTTTATATCAATCTTCTTCTGTATTTTTAATATTCAGTTATAGCTATTTCTAAAGATCAAGCACTATCAACTCTGATCTTCATTGATTGTATTATTTAGACATGATTCTGACAGTTTCTGTTTAGATTCAACTATCACATCACTTATCATCTTGATAAGATTGACGAGAAGTTGAATGCTTTAACATGTTGCTCAGAAGATCTTTTTAAAGAGAAAAATACATTCAATTCTTGATATCAATATCAACATCAGATAATTCTGAAAACTCATGTTTTAAATTTCAATATTGTTGTGTCACGGTTTTAGCATGTGTTACTCGGAAAGTGTTGGGAAAAGAGGTGTTAGGTCACTTAGGTGGTGTTGGACAATATTATAGGTGATGATAGGCGTGAGGTTATCAGTGGTGTTATGGGG
>JAABVA010003132.1_pt1 | contig 15987 bp, 15 predicted proteins | sample 5560331 | NCBI WGS metagenome assembly JAABVA01 (sample SAMN12812661, study PRJNA571458) | rock metagenome | isolation source: Antarctica rocks | place: Antarctica: Victoria Land, Mt New Zealand sud | collected 2016-01-07 | reverse complement strand
GTCGTGACCGAGACGACACACGTATCCTGCCTCCTGCCACAACGCGAGGCGAGGTGAGGTGAGTGGCAACCGCCATTTTCCGGGGGCCACCGTGGGCGGCACGCCCCGCTCAGCTGATATTCGCGGGTTGGATACCGCAGGACGGGCTGTTCGGCTGGAGCGTTTCGGCCTGTCTAAAGACGAGCGTGGCAACGAAAACCGTTGCTGCTCATAGTTGGCTCGCGAGTTTGCTCCACGCGCTGCCACGCCCCGGACCGCCGCCCGGCGGTTCTGTGGGGCCCTGAAAGGGCCGGGGTTACTCAAGGGTGGCCAGCGACCAAGCACCAGCCGGCCAACTCCCGAGCGATCGCGACATTGGCGACTACGGGCTTCTTCTTCCGGTCGGTGTAGGCCTCCCAGCGGGCCTTGAGCCGTTGGTTGCCCAGATGACCACGAGCTTGCGCGGCCGGGGTCGCCGCCGCCCAACGAGCCTGCATCGTCAATCCCGGCGCGCGGTAGGACTTGTTGTGATGCCAGGCAACCCGTCCAGCGCCCATGCTCGGAGCACTGGCCAACTACCCGCCCGGCTGGCCAACATCATCAATGGAAATCGACAGCACGTATCGCTCCAACGATCTTCTACATCGTCATCACTCCACTTTCAGGACACACTCGGGTCGAAGTAGTTGAAGACGACCGAAGCCACACCGATCGGGCATCGCTGGGCGGGCAGAACGGCAGCCGCTGGCCCCGCGTTCCGGCGCGGCTGCTCAGTTGGCGGGGAGAATCGCTCGTACCGGGCAAAAACCGGGCAGGAATTGCGGTCCGTTTGGGCTGGACACCCATTGCCCACCGGCGTATTAATTGACAGGACCAGATGTGGTTCAAGCCACAAATGGCAACGATTCGGTAACGGTGACCCCCCGTATTGCCAAGCAATTGGCGATTGAACACGTGAGGTGCCAACGACAGGGAAGTCGGGACGATGAGCCTTAAGCAGGGCGAGGAGCGTCGCCGACAGATTCTGGCCCATGCCAGGGGCACCGGCCATATTGAGGTGACGGGGATCGCCGATGAGTTGAAGGTGGCCACCGAGACGGTTCGTCGGGACTTGAAAGTGTTGGAGCATCACGGCTTGCTTCGGCGAACTCATGGCGGCGCCTACCCGGTGGAGGGTGTCGGGTTCGAATCCAACATCGCACATCGGTCGGGATCCTTCGTCGCGGAGAAACGGCGGATCGCTGCGGCAGCGGTCGCTGAGTTGGGGCCCGCCGAAACTGTTTACCTCGACGAGGGTTTTACTCCACAGCTGGTGGCGCAGGAACTACTTTCTGTTGATCGGCAGCTGACGGTGGTCACTTCGTCGCTGACCACCGCCAGTATCTTGGCGGCCTCGCCGTCAATCAGCGTCTTGCTGCTCGGCGGCCGGGTCCGTCGCCGCACCTTGGCCACGGTCGATCATTGGGCGACCGCGATGTTGGCCGATCTGGTGATCGATCTGGCGGTGATGGGTGCGAATGGGCTGACCCGGGAGCGGGGGCTGACGGTTCCGGAGAGCGCGGTCGCCTTCGTGAAGGCCAAAGCGATGGCGGCGTCGCGGCGGAAGATTTTCGTCGGCATCCACACGAAATTCGGTGTGACCAGTTTTTGTCGCTTCGCGGACGTATCCGAGTTCGAAACCTTGATCACCGACACCACTTTCCCGGCCCAGGAGGCGCACCGATTCAATGCGTTGGGGCCTCAGGTGATCAGGGCGTGAGGCCATTCCCTGCGGCACTTTCCCCGCCGTTACTCAACTTCATCTCTGTTGACCGGCGACTTCGGTTGCCGCCAGTCGGAGTGCACCTTGATCATCCTGATCAAGCGCCCGGCAGTACCCAAACGAAAGGAACATTCCAGATGCGCTGGACACAAAGGGCGGCGGTTTCCGCTGGCTGCGCCGCGATGCTCGTCACCGCGGCATGCAGTAGCAGCTCTACCGGGGCGGCGTCATCGGCGCCGTCATCGTCCGCTGCCGCTGCCGCTGGTGGAAGCTCGACCGCGTCGGCACCTGCGGGCTCCGCTTCCGCCTCGGCACCTGCGGGCTCCGCTTCCGCCTCGGCACCTGCGGGCTCCGCTCCCGCCTCGGCACCTGCGGGCTCCGCTTCCGCCTCGGTACCTGCGGGCTCCGCTTCCGCCTCGGTACCTGCGGGCTCCTCAAGCGCCGGTGCTGGCGCTGGGGGCGCTGTGAAGTCGGATCCGTTCCTGGACAAGTCGAACGCGGGCACGACCATCAACGTTTTGATGGTCAACAACCCGCAGATGGTCGATTTGCAGGGCTTGACCGCGGCGAACTTCACCGCCCAGACCGGTATCACGGTGAAATTCACGGTACTGCCGGAGAATGACATGCGGAACAAGGCCTCCCTGGAGTTCAAGAACCAGGCGGGTCAGTACGACGTCACCACGCTGTCGAACTTCGAGGTGCCGTTTTACGCCAAGAACGGCTGGCTGGCGCCGCTGAGCGACTACCTGGGCAAGGATGCGGGCTTCAACCAGGGGGACATCTTCCCGGCCCTGACTTCGTCCCTGTCTCAGGACGGAAAGGTTTATGGTGAGCCGTTCTACGGTGAATCGTCGTTCCTGATGTACCGCAAGGACGTCTTTGCAGCGAAGAAACTGACCATGCCGCCGAACCCGACCTGGGATCAGGTCGCTGAATTGGCGGCCAAGGCCGACGGCGCGCAGCCTGGGATGAAGGGTATCTGCCTGCGGGGTCAGCCCGGCTGGGGTCAGCTTGGGGCTCCGCTGACCACGATGGTCAACACTTTTGGTGGCACCTGGTTCAACAAGGACTGGAGCGCTCAGGTCAACGCGCAGCCGTTCAAGGACGCCGCCAACTTCTATGTGAACCTGGTGAAGGCGCACGGCGAGGTCGGCGCGTCCAATGCTGGGTTCACCGAGTGCCTGTCGGCCGTGGAGCAGTCCAAGGCCGCCATGTGGTATGACGCCACCTCGGCGGCGGGCAGTTTGGAGGGTTCCGGTTCGCCGGTCGCCGGCAAGATGGGCTACGTCCAGGCGCCGGTCAAGGTGACCAAGTCTTCGGGTTGGCTGTACGCCTGGTCCTGGATGATGGAGAAGGCTTCCAAGAACAAGGACGCCGGCTTCAAGTTCATCTCTTGGGCTTCCTCGCAGCAGTACGAGAACCTGGTCGGGCAGAAGCTGGGCTGGACCAAGGTGCCGGCCGGCAAGCGCACCTCGTTGTACGCGAACCCGAATTACAGCAAGGCGGCCGCTGCATTCGCGCCTGCGACGCTGGAAGCGCTGAAGAACGCCAACCCGACCAACCCTGGTGTTCAGCCCCGGCCGACGGTGGGTATCCAGTTCGTCGATATCCCTGAGTTCACCGATCTCGGTGACAAGGTGACCGCGCAGCTTTCTGCGGTGATCGCCGGTAACGGCTCGGTCGATGACGCACTGAATCAGGGCCAGACCCTGGCCACTCAGGTGGGGTCGAACTACAAGTAGCAGCGTCAGTGGGGCCGGGCGCTTCGGGCCGGGCCCCACTCGCGCTGGGGTGATCCATCCGTGAGTCGGCGCCGGTCCTCGGTGATCGCCTCAAGGTTTGTCGCCGCCGGAGCCGAGCCCGCCGATTCCAATGAGCCACACCGCGAAAGAATGGTTCACACAATGACCATGACCGACCAAAGACGGGCCGCGCCCAGCGCCCAGGATCCAGCGGTGCGAGATGCGAATCGACGGGCGAAACGCGAGGCGTGGGTGCGCCGCGGCCCGTTGGTCCCGGCGCTGGCTTTCACGATCATCATCACTCAGTTGCCGTTTGTGGCGACCCTGGTTTTCTCGTTCCGGAACTACAACACCAACCACCCCAACCGCTACGGGTGGGCCGGATTCTCCAACTACCAGAAGGTGTTCCAGGACTCCCAGCTGCTGGCTGACATCTGGCACACCATCAGTTTGACCCTCACCGTGGTGCTGGTCTCGCTGATCCTGGGACTTGGCATCGCGCTGCTGCTCAACCGCAAGTTCATCGGACGTGGTGCTGTCCGAACCATGATGATCGCACCGTTCCTGATCGTCCCGGTAGCCGCTGCGCTGTTCTTCAAGTTCGGCATCTTCGACCCCAGCACCGGGTTGTTGAATGGGATCGTGACCACCGTGCACCACTGGTTTGCGCCGAACGCGACGGCGTCGGCCATCGACATTGTCGGACCACACCCGTTGCTGGCCGTACAGATCGAGCTCATTTGGCAGTGGACGCCGTTCATGACGCTGATTTTGCTGGCCGGGCTGCAATCCCGGCCAGGTGAAGTACTGGAGGCTGCGGCGGTGGACGGAGCGAGCCCGTGGCAGATGTTCGTCCACATGACGCTTCCGCACATGCGGCAATATCTGGAGCTGGCTGGCCTTCTCGGCGCCATCTACATCATCCAGAACTTCGATTCCGTTTTCACCATCACGCCGTTGAATGTGAACACCGAGAACCTGCCGAACAAGATCTATCAGACCATTTTCTCCAGCAATGACAACGGTCTGGCCTCCGCGCAGGGTGTGATCATCGTGATCGGCACGATCATCATCGCTACCTTCGCCCTGCGCACCGTGTCCAGCCTGTTCAAAGAGGAGGAGAACCGATGACGACCACCGCCGCCCCGCAGCGAATCAAGGTACCCGGCAAGGCATCGAAAGCCGGAGGCGTCGGCAAGAACCGGGTCGGTGGTGTCCTAGCCTCCGTCGCCGCGTGGATCATCGGTCTGATCTTCATCGCGCCGGTGTTCTTCATGGTGCTGACCAGCTTCCACCCGGAGGCGCAGGCGTCGTTGAACGCGCCGCAGCTGTTCGCCCCGCTGACGCTGGACGGTTATCGAGAGTTCTTCGGATCCCAAACCAACCAAAGCCCGTGGCCCTTCATCGTCAACTCATTGCTGTGCTCGGTGCTCTCGACACTGCTGGTGCTGGTGTTGGCCATCCCTGCGGCCTACTCCCTTTCGGTGAAGCCGGTCAGGAAGTGGACGGACGTGATGTTCTTCTTCCTGTCCACGAAGTTTCTGCCGGCCGCCGCCGGGCTGGTGCCGATCTATGTCATCGCAGTCAAGATCGGTGCGCTGAACCACGTCTGGTTTCTGATCATCCTCTACACCGCGATGAATCTGCCGATCGCTGTGTGGATGATGCGCTCGTTCTTGGCGGATATCCCGCCGGCGCTGTTTGAGGCTGCATCTCTTGACGGCGCCGGCCTGGTCAAGACCCTGACCAGGGTGGTGGCTCCGATCGCGATGCCCGGAATCGCCTCCACGTCGTTGATCTGCTTCATCTTCGCCTGGAACGAGCTGTTGCTGGCCAATCTGTTGACCAGCAGCGATTCGGCGCAGACCAGCCCGGTGCTGTTGACGAGCTTCGTCACCTCGCAGGGTCTGTTCCTGGCCAAGGTGTCGGCCGCGGCGTTCGCGGTGTCGATCCCGGTGCTGGTCGCCGGCTTCGCGGCGCAGGACAAACTGGTGCAGGGCTTGTCTCTGGGCGCTGTCAAGTAGTCGGCCGGCCGAACGAACCAAACCCCGGCGGGAACGCCCGCGCCAGCGAACTGGCGTTGCCGAGCACAGAGACTTCCAAGGGACGCCCGCGGATCAATCTACGGTCCGCCCCGTTCAAGAAAAGGACATTGTCATGGCCCAACTCGATTCCGCCACTCTCGCGACCATCGGCCGGACGGTTCCCATTCCGACATACGACCGCAGCGCAGTGACCACCGGAGTGGTCCATTTCGGTGTCGGCGGTTTCCACCGTGCCCACCTGGCGATGTACCTCGACCGGCTGATGAACCAGGGCAAGGCACTGGACTGGGGCATCTGCGGCGTCGGGGTGATGCCGTTCGATGCCAAGATGCGAACGATCATGAACGCGCAGGACTGCCTCTACACGTTGGTGCTCAAGGACCCCGACGGTTCCTGGGAGCCGCGGGTCATCGGTTCGGTCGTCGAATACCTTTTCGCACCCGACGACCCGGAAACCGTCGTGGAGAAGATGGCGGACCCGGCCACCAGGATCGTCTCGATGACCGTCACCGAAGGTGGCTACAACTTCCACCACGTAACCGGCAAATTTGACGAGACCAACCCTGCGGTAGCCGCAGATCTGCTGCCCAATGCCGTGCCGGGCACCAGCTTCGGTCTCATCACCGAGGCGCTGGTCCGCCGCCGGGCCAGGGGCCTGGCGCCGTTCACCATCATGAGTTGCGACAACATCCAAGGCAATGGGCATGTGGCGAAGGAAGTCTTCACCGCCTTCGCTCGACTGCGGGAGCACAGCTGGAGCGCGACCGACGCCCGGAGCCGCGGCCTGGGTGACTGGGTGGAGTCGGAGGTTCGCTTCCCGAACTCCATGGTCGACCGGATCACCCCCGGCACCACCGACGAGGACCGGGCTGCGATCAGCGAGCGCTTCGACATCCAGGACGGCTGGCCGGTTGTCTGCGAGCCCTTCACCCAGTGGGTGCTTGAGGACAGCTTCACCCTCGGACGTCCGCCCTTGGACGACGTCGGTGTGCAGGTTGTTACCAACGTCGAACCGTATGAGCTGATGAAACTGCGGCTGCTCAACGCCAGCCACCAGGCGCTCTGCTACTTTGGCTTCCTGGCTGGCTACCGGCTCGTGCACGACGTCGCCCAGGACCCGCTGTTCGCCCGCTTCCTGCTCGCCTACATGGACTTCGAGGCCACTCCCACTCTGGAACCGGTCCCCGGCATCGACCTGGACGCATACAAGCATGAGCTGATCGCTCGCTTCTGCAACAGCGGTGTCCGGGACACCGTCGCCCGGCTGTGCGCAGAGAGTTCGGACCGAATTCCCAAATGGCTGCTGCCAGTGATCTCGCAGCAACTGGCCACCGGTGGACCGATCACCCTGTCCACCGCGGTGGTGGCCAGCTGGGCCCGCTACGCAGAGGCGATCGACGAGCAGGGAGAACCCATCGAGGTGGTCGACCGGCTGGCCGACCGGCTGAAGGCGTCCGCAGCACGACAGCACCACGAGCCGCTGTCATTTGTCGCCGACCGGGAAATTTTCGGCGACCTGATCGATCAGCCGGCGTTCGTTTCCAGCTATCTGGCCACGCTTGATTCGCTTCACCGCGTGGGCTCCCGAGCAACCATCTCGAACCTGGTCGACGTCGCCACCACCTGATGTGTCAACTTCCAGATTCCCTGGCCTAGTTCGGTCGAATTAAAGTGTCGCGCCCACGAAGTTTTGTCACTCAATCCGACCGTTTACCAACGTGCCCTTCCGGGCCACGCGCACGATCTATACCAAATTGATTCCGAGGACCGGGTCACCGAGCGGGCGGGGCGCTGACCGAGCGCGACGGAGCCGCTGGCCTTCAGTGCCGACCGGCAACTTTTCGGGGGACCTGATCGACGAGCTGGTGTTCGTGCAGGCCTGTCAGGAAGCCTTGGAATCACTGCACAGCCTTGGCGCCCAGGCAACCCTGCAGAATCTGGTCAAACGGATTTCCTGAGGTGCCGCACCGTTCCGGTGAGCGCGACTCGGGTCAAGCCGGATTCGCCGGAAAGCTCCGGCCGAGGGCAAGAAGGAGACCGAGCTGTGGAGCATCGTTTCGCGATCGGAATCGACGTGGGGACCAGCTCCGTCAAGGGCACGCTGATCGCCGACGACGGTAGTACGGACACCCGCCGCTCGCGGACCTATCCCACATCGTCCCCGAGGCCCAAGGCGACCGAACAGAACCCCGACGACTGGTGGCGGGCGGTCGGCGACGTGCTCGAACAGCTCGTCGCCGATCACCCGAAAATCGGTGCACGCACCACCACCGTGGGTTTGACCGGGCAGATGCACACCAGCGTCCTGCGCGATGCCGGCGGCGACCTGATCAGGCCGGCCATCTTGTGGTCAGATCAGCGGGGCACCAGGCAGTGCGAAGACATCACCCGCCGGGTACCGGACATTGCGGCGATCACCGGGAATCCACTGCTGCCGGCGTTCACTCTGGTCCATCTGTCATGGCTAGCCCAGCACGAGCCAGGTGCCTTCACGGCCATTGCCTCGGTTGCCGCGCCCAAGGACGACATTCGCCGCCGGCTCGGAGCTGGAACGGTCACCGAACCATCGGACGCGTCCGGGACGTCGCTGCTGGATTTCCGTACCGACGCCTGGTCACCTCGGATAGCCGCCGCCATCGGGCTGCCACTCGGGGTTCTCCCACCCGTCCGGCCCTCCCACGAGGTCACCGGCGTCATCACCACGCCGCCGACCACAACGCTCGATCGACTGCTGGGGATCGAGGTGGTGAGCGGCGCGGGGGACCAAGCGGCCCAAGCCGTTGCGCTGGAGGTCACCTCTGCCGGCCGGCTCGGGTTCTCGCTCGGCACATCCGGCGTGGCATTCCAATCGCTGGATCAGCCGCGACAGGGATCGTTCCGTCATGCCTATCCGCACCGCTGGCTGGCACTGGACTCCACCCATGCCGCGGGCCTGGCCCTGTCATGGTGGTCAGGTATGACCGGCCGGCCGGTGCAGGAACTGGCGCTCGGCTCGAACAACCCCGAAGCGGCCCCGGTATTTTTGCCGTTCCTGCAAGGACACCGGTCAGCCGCCGGGCCACCGGGAGCGCTGATCGGCCTGGACGTCCGGCACACGAGCGCCGACATCGGCTATGCAGTGATGGAAGGCGTCACCTTCGAGATGGTCCGACTGGCCGAGTCGGTCGGCGACGGCGACGTGGCCGACGGGCAGGTTCACCTCGGCGGCGGGGGTGGGGCCAGCCCACGGTGGCGGCAGCTGCTGGCCGACGCGCTACAACGTACCGTCGTCTACACCGATCGCGACTCATCCTTCGGCGCCGCGTTGCTGGCGGCGGAGTCAGCTGGCTGGGCCGAGCGGTTCCGCGCGGCGGACCAGTCGCCGACGGTCCTCACCGATCCCGGCGATGGTTCCCAGCGAACGCGGCGGCGGCTGGCCCGATACCGTGATCTGACGGCGCGGTTGTCATGACCGACGGAGCCTCACGATGGAAGCACCTGCACCTTTCGCCCTTTCCCGGCCAGGAACACATCGACGGCGTCGCGGTAGCGGGCCAACGGAAACCTGTGCGTGATGAAATCCTCCGGCGCCAATACGCCGGCGGCGAACAGGTCGGCGGCCCGCTCGAAGCTGTGCAGCACCGCCATCGACCCTGCAATGGTGATCTCCCGTTGGTAGACCCGATACGGCTTGAACCGGGCGGTCGCCTGCTGCGCGGACACTCCGAACTGCAAGTACGTGCCGCCCCGGTCGACGCGGTCCAGCGCGTCCTCGATGGCCGGAATCGCGCCGGTGCAGTCGATGACCACATCCCAGCCGCGGGGCCGGTCGGCGTCGTCAGCGGAGGCGACCGCGGCCGTGCAGCCCAGCGCCGCGGCTCCGGCTAACCGGTCAGGGTTGACATCGGTGACCGTGACAGACGCTGCGCCAGCCCGTTTGGCCAGCTGCAACATCATCAGGCCCATAGTGCCGGCGCCGTAGATCAGCACATGCTCGGCCATCGGCATCCGTAGGACGTCGTACCCGCGGACCGCGCAGGCCAGCGGTTCGATCAGGGTCGCATCCCGGGCGGCGATGTGCTCGGGCAACTTCACACAGTTCGCGGCCGGCACCGCAACCAGCTCTGCCGCCCCGCCCGCCTGGGTCACGCCGAGCGAACCCCAACGCTCGCACTGATTCCCGCGGGCGCGGCGGCAGTAGTAGCACTGTCCGCAGTACAGCGACGGGTCGACTGCGACTTGGTCACCGAGCTTCAGTCCGTGGGCATCCCGGCCAACAGCCACCACCTCACCGGCGAATTCGTGCCCAGGAATCGTCGGCCACCCTCTGGCCAAATCGCCTTCAAGTATGTGCAGGTCAGTGCCGCAGATGCCGACGGCGGCCGGTGCCACCACCACCCAGCCTGCAGGCGGAACCGGATCGGGCACATCCGCAACTTCCAGCTGGTCCGGCGCTGTAAACAAAACCGCCTTCATCAACTCTCCTTCTTTCGCATGGGCATTGGCCGTCAATTCTTTCCCGGTCAGTTGGGTGCCCAGGGTTTGGTTGACCGGCTTTTTCAGGCCGCACGTGCGGCCTTGTTGATTGTCTAAAACTGTATCGGAGTCAGCTTTCTCAGCCGACCTTGAGGTGCATCATGCAGCCGGTGCTGAGTGCGCCGGAGAAGGACACCGTGCAGGCGGTGAACAACGACATCGAGGCTCGTCGCCCGTACCAAGGATCTCGAGCTTGACTTGAACGACTGAACTCGCGTGTGAATCCCCGGCAGTACGTGCTGCAGGCGCTCCTGGGGTGTGAACTTGCACGGTAAGTGGTTCTGGCTCAAGTTTCGTGAAGCTGATGAGCTGCCTATCGCGGCAAGGAGCAACCTCCAGCTCCTGCGGTGCGGTCGCCCGGTGACGTCTTGATCGGTGTTGCAGGTGTGCCGTACGCCGCGTTCGCGGCCGGGATGGCTGCGCCGGGAACATCACTCCCAACGCCTGGACCCCGTCGTACGGATGAGACCGTTGCAGCCACCGGGCCGCAGGCTCTTCAGATGGCGTCGATGCCCTGGGTGTGTTGGTTCCGTTTCGGCGGTCGTCACCATCGGACGGTGGGGGGCTGTTCAGACTGCGGCGTCCGTCTTGCCGTTGGATAGCGCGTGGGGTCGGTGGATGTCGGTGTTCAATGTTTACGCCAGCAGGATGAGTTTCCGCAGCAGGTCCGGGTTCGCGCGTCCGAACAGCTGCATCTTGCGGGCCTTGATCTTGTCGACGGTGCCCTCCACCGCCCCGGAGTTGTAAGGCAGGGTCAGCCCGGCGGTGACGGCCTCGAGGTCGAGGCGGAGACCACGGGTGAACGAGCGCATCGCCGGCAGGTCATGATCGACCGCGGCCATCCACCCGGTCAGTGTTTCCTTGTCGCCGGAAAGGTCCTTGATCATCCGGGCGAACCCGGCCACATGCTTGACGGCGGCCTCGATCTCGGGGCATCGGGCGCGGATCGCCCTCAGGCGCGCGTCGTCGGCGGGGTCCAGATGACCGGGCAGGCCGGTGATCCATCCGGTGGCCTAGCCGCACCGCCAGCGGCCGGTTCCGCAGCACCTGCGTGAGCGTGGCAGCGTCGCAGCGGCTTCAAATATCGCTCCAAGGTGTTGTAGCTGCCGGTGTAGCCCTGCTCAACGATCTCGGCGTGCAGCGCGGTCGCATTTCGCGCACCGGCCAAGAGCCGGTGGTGCAGGTAAGGCTTGAACGGGTCGAGCTTGCTGGTCCGCACGCCACCGGCGACCAACTGCTCGACACTGTCGGCGCGCAGGTAGCGGCGCACGGTCTTGAAGTTGACGCCGAGCAGGCGGGCGATCATCGGCAGCGACAGGCCCTGAACCCCGAGGGCGTGAATCTCCAAGAACCGCCACCGGGTGCGCTCGGTCCTTGTCGTGCGCAGCTGATCCAGGGTTGCAGGCCCGGCCGGTTCGCCGGAGCAGTGCTCACTGTCATCTCGAGGTGCTGACACCGGGGCGGGCTCGACTAGGCAGGTGTGGTGGGCGGCGACCAGCTTGTTCACCTGCTGGCACAGGTTGTCCCACATGTGCCACCTGTCGGCCACCTGCACAGCCTGCGGTGCGCCGTGACGGGCACCGTCGGCGTAACCGCCGGCGCGGTCCCGGCAGATGACCTGGACACCGGGGTGGGCCCGGAGCCAGTCGGCGAAGTCCCCGGCGTCCCTGCCGTCCAGGACATCCACCGGCCGATTCCCCTCGCTCAGGTCGACCAGCACCGTCCCGTAGTTTCGTCCGCGACGCACGGCGAATTCATCGACACCCAGCACCGTCACCGGCCCGACGGGCGGATCCGGCAAGTGGCGGATCCGGCGCAGCAACGTGGAGCGGCTGACCGGCATACACCCAACGCGGTCGCCACCCTCGACCCAGCCCGCCCGGCCAGCGCGAGAGCGATGGCCACCAGCGCATCTCGCAGGCCGGCGCTGCGCTGCCCGTAACACTCGGTGAGACCATGAACCGGCTCAACGAACGTGCAGGAGCTGCAGACATCCTGGTCGCAGAAGAAGCGGCGCACCGTCAGCCACAGCACGGCTGGCTGACCAGCGACCGGCAGATCCGCCAAGCGGCGGCGATAGCTGCTGTGCACTCGCCTGGAGACATGCGCGCACCGGCTGCATCGCGCTGCCCGTGCCCGAGGATGCGCAGAGATCCTCACCCCACCGTCGACCCTGCAGATGTCATCGACCACCACCGGCGACAACTGCGGAAGCAGAACCCGGCAAGAACGGCAGTCAGCAGCCATGCTTCCAAGTCATCACAATCCTGGTCCGAGCGCCGCCCACCTGCAACGACAGGTCATCCCGCCACCAACGTGCGGGAACGCTCGTCGCCGGACCAAATGTCGATCTTTGCCGCGATCCACCATCCGCCAGCTTCACGAAACTTGAGCCAGAACCAGTTAATCTGGCGATTCACAACCCTGAGCCGCAGCACCGTCTGCTGACCGGCGACCGGCAGATCCGCCAGGTGACGGCGGTAGGTGCTGTGCACCCGCCTGGACACCCGCCCACACCGGACGCATCTCGCTGCCCGCGCCCTCGGATGCGCGCAGATCCTCACCACCCCGTCGACCCTGCAGATGTCATCGACCACCACCGGCGACAGCTGCGGAAGCAGAACGCGGCAACAACGGCAGTCAACAGCCATGCCTCCAGGACACCACGATCCCATGGTCCGAGCGCCGCCCACCTGCAACGACCCGTCATCCCGCCACCACGCAACCTATGGGAACGCTCTTCGCCGGACCGAGTGTCGATCTCTGCCGCGCTCACCCACCCATCAGCTTCACGAAACTTGAGCCAGAACCAGATAATTTGGCAATTAACAGACCCAGACGCCGCCGCGGTCGCTGCGGTACTACGAGGAGCAGGGGCTGATCGTGCCGCGGCGATTGTCGAACGGCTACCGCGAATACGACGACTATCTGGTGGACCGGGTCATCCAGATTCGTGGCCTGCTCGACACGGGGCTGCCGACTCGGATCATCAAACAGATCATGCCGTGCCTGGGTGCGCCCCGGACGCTCCATTTCACCGACGCGGACCCGGAGATGGTCACGATTTTGGAGAACGAGCGGGACCGGATGAGCCAGCGCATCGAATTCCTGATCCGCAACCGGGACGCGTTCAACGACTATCTCGAGGCCGTCCGGTGACACCACTGCCGTTGCATTGGAATCGTTCTCACTGTCCCGGACGGACGATAACTTTGATCGTGTGTGGGTCGCCGGCCTGTTGGAGCGCGGCTTCGGCCTGGTCCAGGGTGAAGTGGGCGGTGACCATGGCGTCCAGTTGGATGGCACCGGAGGCGGCCAGTTCGATGGCGGTTGGGTAGGTGTTGGCGTACCGGAAGGTTCCGGTGATGGTCAGTTCCCGACCTTGGATCAGCCCGACGGGCAGGGAGATGTCGTCGGCGCCCATCCCGACCAGTACCACTCGCCCAGCGGGGCGGACCGCCCGGATGCCCGCCCGCACGGCAACCTCGGCGCCGGAGCAATCGATGAACGCGTCCACTTCGATGCCCAGGGCGGCGGCGTCTTCGGTGCGGGCATCCAGGATGCGGGTGGCGCCGAATTTCACCGCGGTGTCCAGCCGGGCCAGGGCAATGTCGGTGACGATGATGTCGGTGGCGCCGGCCGCGGCGGCGACCTGCACATTCATCAGGCCGATCGGGCCGGCGCCGGAGATCAGCACCCGACTGCCGATGCCGACCTGGGCCTTGCCGCAGGCCCAAACAGCCACCGATAGCGGTTCGATGAGTCCGGCGCCGTCGTCGCTGATGGAGTCCGGGATGCGATGGGCGAAATCGGCGGCGATGGTGATGTATTCGGCGAAGGTGCCGTCGACCGGTGGAGTGGCGAAGAACTGGACATCGACACACAGGTTGTAGCGGCCGTGCTTGCATTCCCGGCAGTGCCGGCACGGCACACCGGGCTCCAGGGCAACCCGCTGCCCGATCCGGTCGGCCGAGACACGCGCGCCGACCGCGACGATGACACCGCCCGCCTCGTGGCCGAGGATCAGGGGTTGCCGGACGACGTAGTCGGCGATCCGGCCGTGCCGGTAGTAGTGCACGTCGGACCCGCAGATGCCGACCGAACCGATCCGGACCAGAACCTGGTCGGGGCCTGGTTGCGGCACTGGTCGTTGCTCGGTCCGCATCACGCTTGCGGCGGCCAGCACGTTGACCCGCATGGTGCCGGGAATCGGGTGGGACTTGGTCGAGGTGGGGTTGGTCATCGAAGGCTTCCTGTTCTGAGCGAGCGGGTGGTGGGGTTGAAAGTCTCAGACGCGGATGACGCGGGGCCCGAGTTCGGCGTAGCGGCGGGCCTCATGGTTGGACAGACCGCGGTCGGTGACCAGGGTGTGCAGGTCGGAGACCTCGGCGAACCGGGAGAAACTGTCCACCCCGAATTTGGTGTGCACACCGACGAAGACGTTGCGCCGGGAGTGAGCCAGGACCTTGGTTTTGACGTCGGACACCGCGGGGAGCGGGGTCGTCAGACCGCGTTCCCGGGAGATGCCGTTGGCGCCCAGGATGGCGACGTCGATCAGCAGGGTGGCCAGCATGTCGGTCACCCAGTGCCCGACGGTACCCAACGTTCGCCGGCGCACGTCGCCGCCCAGCATGATGACCGACATCTGATCGGACATGGCCAAGGTCGAGGCCACCAAGATCGACGGTGTCACCACGGTCAACGACCGATTCGAGGCCGTCAATTCCTGCGCAATCAAATGCGGAGTGAAACCATCGTCCAGATAGATCGTGGCGGCAGCACCGATCAGTTCAACGGCCGCCGCAGCGATCCGCCGTTTGTCCGGAACCAAGTGGCTGGACCGATAGTCCATCGACGTTTCGAACGCTGCGTTGTCCACCGGGTAGGCCACCCCGTGAGCACGCCGAACCAGCCCCTGCTCCTCCAAAGCGGTCAGATCACGCCGCACCGTTTCCTGGGCGACACCCAACTGCACCGCCAGATCGCTCACCTCGGCCCGGCCGTGCGCCCTGGTGTAGGCAACGATCAACCGGGTACGGGCATCGCGGTTGGCTGGCAACAGGTCCGACCCTTCTTGCCCCGCTGGGGGCGATGAATTGTTGCCACCTCGATGGGGCGAACACTCACTCCAGGATCGGCCCTGGAAAGTGGCCCGTCCAGTGGAAACGCCGCCCGAAACCACCCGTTTAATGCCCGTATCGTCGTCGCTCATGACGGCCTCGAGAAGTGTTCAGAGGCGTACTGACCTGCTGAACGGCGGAAGCAACACTAATCGCTCGGCTTTCAGAGCTTCTCCCTCGCGCCCGAACAGGCAACGATGCCGGTGGTTCATGGCTCTGGACTGTCAACCGTGGAGCTATATGGCTGGAACCCAAGCGACCAAACTACGCCAAATAATTGGCTCTTCTGACCTATCCGTGGGTGCTACGGGGGGCCGTGAGGGGCGACACGCCGTTCTTGCATACGTTCTGGGCTGTCTGAATGCCTGGATCACATGAACGGAGAACGGCGTGCGCAACGCCAGGGTGTGGCACGCCCTTTTGGGCGTGGACAAAACCGTAGTGGAGGCGGTCGAATTCGACGAGGGTGAGCAGATTCTGATCGGCCGGGTCCGGGCCGCCCGCGGTGCTGCCAGTAGGTGCGGGGTCTGTCAGCACCGTTGCGGCAGGTACGACACCGGTGAGGGACGACGCCGATGGCGGGCACTGGATGTGGGCACCGTGCAGGGCAGTGGTGGAGGCCGACGCGCCACGCGTCTCCTGCCCAGAGCGGGACATACGAGGGCCTTCGATGCGACGGCGGCCTGGCTGGCCACTCAGCCTGGATCCACCGACTTGGGTGGCTTGTAGAGCGGGTCCTAACAGCGAGAATGCCCCTGGCACTGAGAGAATCGGGTTTGTCTAGGACCTGATTCAACAGCACGAAGGGGCATCTCTGAGAT
>JAABVA010003130.1_pt1 | contig 15993 bp, 12 predicted proteins | sample 5560331 | NCBI WGS metagenome assembly JAABVA01 (sample SAMN12812661, study PRJNA571458) | rock metagenome | isolation source: Antarctica rocks | place: Antarctica: Victoria Land, Mt New Zealand sud | collected 2016-01-07 | reverse complement strand
GCGAGGACCCGGTCGAGGCGATCCGCGGCTACACCGGCGGGTTCGGCGCCGACGTCTGCATCGACGCCGTCGGCCAGCCGCGGACCTACGAGCAGGCCTTCCACGCCCGCGACCTCGCCGGCACCGTCGTGCTCGTCGGGGTGCCAACACCGGAGATGCGCCTCGACATGCCGCTGCTCGACTTCTTCAGCCACGGCGGCACCCTGAAGTCCTCGTGGTACGGCGACTGCCTGCCCTCGCGCGACTTCCCGATGCTCATCGACCTCTACCGCCAGGGCCGGTTCGACCTCGATGCGTTCGTCTCCGAGACCATCGGGCTCGACGATGTCGAGGAGGCGTTCGCGAAGATGGGCCGGGGCGACGTGCTGCGGTCTGTCGTCGTGCTGTGAGAGGTGACCTGCTGTGAGGGATCACAGGGCTGTGACCCGGGACGGGGCCGAGCCCGCGCGGGTCGGCCATCTGGTCACGTCCGGGACCTTCAGCCTCGACGGCGGCACGTGGGACGTCGACAACAACGTCTGGATCGTCGGCAACGACGCCGAGTGCATTGTCATCGACGCCGCGCACGACGCGCAGGCGATCCGGGATGCGGTCGGGGATCGGCGGCTGGTCGCCATTGTCTGCACCCACGCCCACGACGACCACGTCAACGCCGCCCCGGCGCTCGCCGACGCCACTGGCGCGCCGATCTGGCTCCACCCGGCCGACCGCGTGCTCTGGGACATGACCCACCCCCAGCGCGCGCCGGACGCGCCGCTCGCGGACGGGCAGGAGATCGCGGTCGGTGGCACGACCCTGCGCGTGCTGCACACTCCCGGCCACGCCCCTGGATGCATCAGCCTCTACGTGCCCGACCTGAGCGCCGTGTTCAGCGGGGACACCCTTTTCTCGGGCGGCCCCGGGGCCACGGGCCGGTCGTACTCGGACTTCGACACCATCGTGTCGTCCATCCGCTCGAAGCTGCTCATCCTGCCGCCGGCAACAGTCGTGCACACCGGGCACGGCCCCGACACGACGATCGCCGCCGAGGCCGCCGGCGCCGACGGCTGGAGCAAGCCGGAGTAATCGGCGTCACGCGCCTGACCGCGCGTGGGCGGAAGGTGCGGCACCCGCGCGGCGTTCCACTCGTTGAGCTCCGTCAGGGCTGCCTCTGCCGATGATGGTGGAGACGAGGAGGTGCGTGATGATCGATCCGGAGACGCTGGTCGAGGTGCTGCCCGACGAGCCTCAGCTCGACAAGCCCGTGCTCGTGCAGGCCCTCGACGGCTTCATCGACGCCGGCAACGCTCGCCACCTGGCCCGCCAGCACCTCCTCGACACCCTCGAGCACCGCGTGGTGGCGCGCTTCGACGTCGACCAGGTGCTCGACTACCGCGCCCGCCGACCGCTGATGGTCTTCGACCGCGACCACTGGGAGTCCTACACCGACCCCCAGCTGGTGGTGCGCGAGGTCAAGGACGGCGCGGGCACCCCGTTCCTCATGCTCGATGGACCCGAGCCTGACGTGCAGTGGGAGCGGTTCGTCGCAGCGGTGCAGGGGCTCGTCGAGCGCTGGGATGTCGGGCTCGTCGTCGGCCTCAACGCCATCCCCATGCAGGTCCCGCACACTCGCCCGGTCGGCATGATCAACCACGCGACACGGCCGGAGCTGATCGGCGGCTCGCAGGCGTGGTTCGACAAAGTGTCGGTGCCCTCGAGCGTTGGTCAGCTGCTGGAGTTCCGGCTCGGGCAGTCCGGCCGCGACGCCATCGGCGTGACCGCGCAGGTGCCGCACTACCTCACCCAGACCGAGTATCCGGCGGCGTCGGTGGCGCTGCTCGATGCCGCGTCGCGCTACAGCGGGCTGTCGCTGCCGACTGATGCACTGCGGGCCGCTGCGGCCGAGAACCGGGTGTCGATCGACGGCCAGGTTGCCGACTCGCCGCAGGCCGCTGGTGTGGTCGAGGCCCTGGAGAGCCAGTACGACTCGTTCGTCGCCGGCCAGGCACGCACGCTCCTCGCCGAGCCGGGCGAGCTGCCCACGGCGGACGAGCTGGGGGACGAGTTCGAGCGGTTCCTGCGGGACCAGACCGGCCACGACACCGGCGGCGACGCGCGCGGGTAGTGCGCGGGAGTCGCACGACGTCCCAAGATCGACACAACCCAATCGGTTGCGCCTTCCATAAGGGGACGAAAGGGGCGCCGGACGGGGCCGATGTGTTGATTGCGGCCTGCTGACTCGTCCCGTCGAGGCCTGTGGATAACTGGCTCGGCGTCCGGTCGAGGTCAGGCACGCTCCCTGCATGGTTCTGGGGGATGCGTGAGCGGCGGGCAGGTGCTCGTCCCGTCGCGGCAGTTCACCGCTCCGGCCGCTCCGCACGGAGACCCCGCCGCTCCCACCGCGATAGCAGGTGCGTTCCGCTCGCTCGCCAGTGAGGTCCGCGCCGGTCGGCAGCAGCTTGACCCTGTCTTCATCGACCTCGGCATCACGTGGCACGGCGACGGCCAGCGCTCCAGCCAGCATCCGGTCGAGGTCGTCGCCGCTGATGCCGAGAGAGTTGCCGCCGGGCTCGACCAGGCCGCCACCGAGCTCGACCGGTACGCCGCGGAGCTCGCCCGCGCTCAGCATTCACATCACTTCTCGTGGGGCAAGTTGCTGAAGGTCGGGGCGGTCGTCGTCGTGTCCGCCGGGCTGGTCGTGGTCACGGTCGGCGCGGCAGCACCAGAAGTAGCCGCGGCCGACGCGCTGATCGTGGGCGGCGAGCTCGGCACGATGACCGCCGCCGCCGGCTCAGCCACCGCAGCCGCGGGGAGCAGCGCAGGTGCGCTCATGTCCGCAGCGCGCGTCCTGATGTCACTGCGGGGGCTGGCCGCCGCGGTACGCCCCACGTTGCCCTGGGCCGTGGGCTTCTCCGGTCTGGACGCCGCAGAGCAGGAGTGGTCGCACGGTCACCTCGACCTGGGGCGCCTCGCGACCGAGTTCGGTATCAACCTGGTTCTGCCGTCCGCCATCGGCAAGGCGGGTGGAGCGATCCGCGGCGCAGCCTCCCTCGCCGATCACCCGGTGGCAGCGGCAGCCGCCGGGCACTTTGTCGCTGGAGGTGTCGCTGGCGGCGCCGAGGTGGTGCGTGAGCAGCTCGAGCACGGCCACGTGTCGGCAGCCGACGTCGCCATGAGCGCCGGGCTGGGCGCCGGCCTCTCGGCGGCGGGGGGCGTCGGGCGGCACCTGAAAGATGGCGCCGGTGCAGCGGAGCAGCGCGTCACGGTGCCTGCCGGGGCCGGTGAGGATGCCGAGACGCGTGGCACTGGCGGCACGGGCAGTCCGGCTGCACCCCCGGAGCGGCCGCCGGTCGCAGACACACCCGTGCCCGTGGGCCAGTCCGCAGTGCACGCGCTTGAGGACCCGATCGACCTCCGCGCGCACGAGGGCAAGGGCCTGGGTCATACGATCAAGAAGCACGTCGGCAAGACCCGCGAGTACCTGCAGATGCGTCTCGACAACGGCAGCGGCGATGCCAAGTCGACCTTCTTCACGTTGGAGGGCGCCAACGCCGCCGTCCAGCGCGTCCTCCGTGCCCACGCCGACGAAGTCCGCGCCTACGCGGGCCTTGCTGAGGATCAAGAGGCGCTCATTCTGCGGGCCCCGGCGCAGGCTGGCGAGGGCTGGATCTTGACTCGGGACGGCGCCACACCAGACCCGACCAGCGTCTTCGTCATGGTGAGCAAGACCCGGGGGCGCACCTTCATCGCGACTGCCTACTTGGAGTGACAGTGTTCGACTTCCATGGCGACAAGCTGCTCGAGCAGGTTCTTGCCTGCTGCTTCTACCCGGACTGGGACGAGGACAAAGCGACGCCCTACCAAGCTCTAGACGACTACTTCGGTGGGATGCAATCGGGGAAAGAGCCGGAGACAGCCCGTCTCCTGCGCGAGATCGCGAGCAGGGACGACGCGGAGCTGCTGCAGGCCCTCCGCGCGTTTCACTGCTACCACGAGGACTCTTTCAGGGCAGACATAGCGCGACCGTTCGTGCTGACGTTGGTCGACTACCTCGAGACCGGCAGCCGTGCCGCGCGCTATGAACGCGACGCGCCTCACCCGCCCCGCGATCCCGAGCCCGAGGTCGTCACCGACCTCGGCGGGGCCTGGAGCGTCGCCTCAACCTTCGACGACATCGACCAGGCGAACCACGAGGTCGGACTCGCGCTCCGGGCCAACCGCGAGCTGGTCCTCGCCTTCGGCTATAACGAGCGACCCGACATTCCCACCCTGCGCACCCCAGTTGCCCAGCCCGTCGGCACCGTCATCCTGAACGATGGGCGCTTCGTCCGCGGGCGCACTGCGGTCGCCGTCCTCCGGCACAGGCCGGACGGCAGCGACTACGTCCACACCAGCTACCTCGAGGCCGAGGTCGACGACGGCCCCGACCCGCGCAGCGACTACCCGCTCCTGCACCTGTACCTCGACGGCTACCTGCATCAAGACTGGCCGGACGACTACGGCACTTGGGAGCTGGCCTTCGACGCCTACTTGCGCAACCGCAGCGCGGACGAGCGCCGCGCCCTGCAGGCAGAGATCGCCCACCTGCGCGCCCAGCCCGACGCCGAGCAGACCGACGTCATCGTCCGCTGCCACAGCTACCTGGTCCCGTCCCACAAGGGCGAGGACGACAGCGAGTGGCTCGACGCCATCAGTCGGCGAGCGGCCGCATAGCACGGCCCGCGGGCACCATGTACGGACCATGACCCTCGCCGTCGTCCGCCCCTCGCTGCGCGACCGGCTGCCCGCCGAGCCCGACCCCGACGCGGTGTTCGACGCGTTCTCCACCTGGACGCAGGAACAAGGCTTCGCGCTCTACCCCGCCCAGACAGAGGCGCTGATCGAAGTCGTCTCCGGCGCCAACGTCATCCTCTCAACACCCACCGGGTCGGGAAAGAGCCTGGTCGCCACCGGTGCGCACTTCGCCGCGCTCGCCGATGGCCGCCGCAGCTTCTACACCGCGCCGATCAAGGCGTTGGTGTCGGAGAAGTTCTTCGCCCTCATCGAGGTCTTCGGTCCGGACGCCGTCGGGATGATGACCGGCGACGCCGCCGTCAACCCCGAGGCGCCGATCATCTGCGCGACCGCCGAGATCGTCGCCAACCTGGCGCTGCGCCACGGCGCGGATGCCGACATCGGCGTGCTGGTCATGGACGAGTTCCACTACTACGCCGACCCCGAGCGCGGCTGGGCGTGGCAGGTTCCGCTGCTCGAGCTCGCGCGCGCTCAGTTCGTCCTCATGTCGGCCACTCTTGGCGACGTCAGCCGCTTCAAGGACGACCTGGCCGCCCGAACCGGCCGCCCCACGGCCGTCGTCAGCTCCGCCCAACGGCCCGTCCCGCTGCTGTTCGAGTACGTCCTCACGCCGCTGCACGACACCCTCGAGGAGCTGCTCGCCACCCATCAGGCGCCGATCTACGTTGTCCACCCGACCCAAGCCGCTGCAGTCGAGCGGGCGCAGGCGCTGATGAGCATCAACGTCTGCAGTCGTGAGGAAAAGGATGCGATTGCAGCACTGATCGGCGGCTTCCGCTTCACCTCCGGCTTCGGCGCCACCCTCTCGCGGCTGGTCCGGCACGGCATAGGCGTGCACCACGCGGGAATGCTGCCGCGGTACCGCCGCCTGGTCGAGACGCTCGCGCAGGCCGGCCTGCTCAAGGTCATCTGCGGCACCGACACGCTCGGCGTCGGCATCAACGTCCCCATCCGCACCGTGCTGTTCACCTCGCTGGCCAAGTACGACGGCACCCGCAACCGCCACCTCAAGGCACGCGAGTTCCACCAGATCGCGGGGCGTGCGGGCCGCGCCGGCTACGACACCATCGGCATGGTCGTAGTCCAGGCCCCCGAGCATGAGATCGAGAACGAGAAGGCGCTGGCCAAGGCGGGCGACGACCCGAAGAAGCGCCGCAAGGTCGTCCGCAGGAAGCCGCCGGAGGGCACGGTGTCGTGGACCCGCGCGACCTTCGACCGGCTCGTGGCGGCCGAGCCCGAGACGCTGACCTCGCACTTCCGGGTCAGCCACGCGATGCTGCTCAACGTCATCAGCCGACCCGGCGACGCCTTCGCGGCCATGAAGCACCTGCTGACCGAGAACCACGACGCGCGCCCGGTGCAGCGCCAGCACATCCGCCGGGCCATCGCCATCTACCGCGAGATGCTGACTGCCGGGGTCGTCGAGCGGCTGCCGGAGCCTGACGCCGAGGGCCGGACCGTGCGCCTGACTGTCGAGCTGCAGCAGAATTTCGCGCTCGACCAGCCGCTGTCGCCATTTGCGCTCGCCGCGCTCGACCTGCTCGACACTGCTGCACCGACCTACGCGCTCGACGTGCTGTCCGTCCTGGAAGCCACGCTCGAGAACCCGCGCCAGATCCTCGCTGCACAGCTGAACAAGGCCCGTGGTGAGGCGGTGGCGGCCATGAAGGCCGAAGGGATCGAGTACGAGCAGCGCATTGAGCTGCTCGATGACGTGACCTACGCCCAGCCCCTCGACGAGCTGCTCGCCGTCGCCTTCGAGGCCTACCGCGCGGGCCAGCCGTGGGTGGCCGACCACGAGATCGCGCCCAAGTCGATCGCCCGGGAGCTGTACGAGCAGGCGATGACGTTCGTCGACTACGTCGGGCTGTACGGGCTCGCCCGCTCCGAGGGGCTGCTGCTGCGCTACCTCGCCGACGCCTACAAGGCGCTGCGCCGCACCGTCCCGGCGCGGGCACGCACCGAGGAGCTCGACGACATCACCGCCTGGCTCGGTGAGCTGGTCCGGCAGGTCGACTCAAGCCTGCTGGACGAGTGGGAGCGGCTGCGCGACCCGTCCGAGCCCATCCCCGCGCCGGCGCAGGTGGACGAGCGACCGCCGCCCGTCACCGCCAACCACCGCGCCTTCCGTGTGCTGGTCCGCAACGCCCTGTTCCGCCGGGTAGAGCTGGCTGCACGCGGACGCTGGGAGGCGCTCGGCGAGCTGGACGGTCCCGACTGCTGGGATGCGGTGGCGTGGCGCGCTGCGCTGGAGCCGTACTTCGCGATGCACGCCGAGATCCAGACGGGCGCGGACGCGCGCGGCCCCGCCCTGCTGATGATCGACGAGCAGCCGGGGCGCTGGACCGTCCGCCAGATCATCGACGACCCCGCCGGCGACCACGACTGGGGCATCAGCGCCGAGGTCGACCTGGCGGCCTCGGACGAGGCAGGCACCGCCGTCGTCCGCATCACCGCCGTCGACCAGCTGTAAGCAGGCGCAACCTGAACCGGCCCGGCTCAGCTAGAGGTGGGAGGCTGGACGCGTGCCCGCTGTACCCGCCGTCCTGCGCGACTCGCTCGCCGTCGACAGGGGCGCCTTCCGGCCATTGCGGGGCCTTCGCTCAGCCCTCGCGGTGACGCTGGCACTTGGCATCGGCATCGCGCTCCGCCAGCCCGCAGCAGGGGTGCTCGCTACGGTCGGAGCGCTGACCGCCGGCACGGTGTCCCTGACGCAGGGCGCACGAACACCGTTCGCCCGGATGGCGCTGGCGGGGGCGGCCACGGCTCTGAGCACCACGGTCGGCAGCCTTACGGCGCACAACCTGGCGGTCGAGCTGGTCGCGCTCACCGTGTGGGCGGCGGTAGCGGGCCTGCTCGCGGGATCGGGTCCGGCCGGGGCAGTCGTAGGCGTGCAGGCTGTCGTCGGACTGATCGTGCTCGGGCGCTTTCCCATGTCCGCGCTCGGCGCCGTCAGGTCGGGCGGCGAGGTGCTGCTGGGCACCGCCGTGCAGCTGCTGGTCTGTGCCGTGCTGCGGCCCCCTGCCCGTGACACCGTCGAGCGGCAGGCCCTCGCCGCTCTCGCCGACGACCTCGTGCGGTGGTGCCGGGAGCCGGACGGCACGTGGACGGGCCGCACGGCAACCGAGCTCGAGGAGGCTCGCGGCCTGCTCGACCGGCGGCCCGACGCGGCTGGCGCGGCGCCGCTGCGAGCCCTGCTGGTGAGCCTGTCGCGCAGCCGGCTGGAGGTCTCGGTGCTCGGCGTCGAGTACATCCGCGCGCCGAGCGAGCGCCGCAAGCACATCGGGTTGCTGCTCGCGGGGGCTGCCGACGACCTCGAGCGCCTGGCCGAAGCGCTGCGGAGTGGCCACAGCGATCCCGCCCGCGGTGACGAGGCCCTGTCCGCACTGCTGCGCGAGGATGCCGGGCCGCTGGCCCCGGGCGACCTCGCCGGCCGCCGGGCACGCGCGCTCGCTGGGCAGCTGCGCGGGGCTCGCGTCTCCCTGACCGACTGGGTGAGCACGCGTCCGCATCCGGGCGACCTGCTGCATGCGCCGCACCCGGTACGGCTCGAGCGGCTGCGGCAGACCGCATCCGCGGTCCGGCATCACCGAGGCAGCCGCGCGCCACGCGGTGCGGCTCGCCGTGCTGCTGCCGCTCGCCGAGGGACTGGCCCGGGTGCTGCCGCTGCAGCGCGGCTACTGGGTAGCGCTCACGGCTGTCGTGGTGCTGAAGCCGGACTACGTCAGCTCGGTCCGCCGCGGCTTCGGCCGCATGATCGGGACGCTGCTCGGCGTCGTCCCGGTCACGCTGGTCGTCGGCGTGCTGCACCCACGCGGGCTGCTGCTCATCGCCATCGTCGGCGTCCTGGCCTGGGCTGCCTATACGTCGTTCCAAGCAGGGTTCGCCCTGTTCTCGGCCTGGCTCGCGGCGCTCGTCGTCGTGCTGCTCGACGTCATCGCCCCCGGCGGAGGCTCGGTGGCGATCGAACGGGCTATCGACACCGTGCTCGGCGGCGCGATGGCACTCCTCGCTTTCCTGTTGCTGCCCGCGTGGGAGGGGCCGGCAGTGCGGCACGCGGTCGCCGCCCTGGTCGAGGCCGAGGACCGCTACGCCGCATGCCTGCTCGCGGCCGTGACGGCGGGGAGCCGCCGTCACGGGAGGAGCTGGCGCGGCTGGCCGGCGTCGCGCGGGAGGCGCGCAAGACGGCCGAGGCGTCGGTCGAGCGTGCCGCGGCCGAACCAGCGCGTTCCGGCAGCCCAGAGCACGTCGACGTCGCCCGCAACGCCCTCGCGAGCACGACTCGGATGGCAAGCAGCCTGCGCGTGTTGCACGCGCAAGCTGTCGAGGGCGTGCCGCAGCCGCTGCCGCCGGACCTGCTCGGCGCTTTCGCCACGCAGCTGCACGAGGCTCTCGGCATTGCCGTTCGTCGGCTGCGCGGCGAGCCCGACGAGGCTGGGCTGCCTGAGCTGCGGGAAGCGGTTGACCACCTCACGGGGGTCGCCGATGACGCCCCCCTGCCGCGGCGCGTCATCGCACGCGAGGCGAACGAGCTCGTGGACGCCGTCGACACTCTGTTGTTCGCCGTCGGCGCGCGGACGAGCCGGGACGCTGCCATCACCTGATCGGATGCACCCGCCAGCGCGGTTGATGCGGTCAGGCGTGCAGCAGCCCCTTCAGGTCGGCACACGTCGTCCGGATGGCCTCCGCGCACGCGGGCGACAGCCCGGCGAGTTCGAAGAAGCCGTGGATGAGGCCGTCGAAGCGATGCGAGACGACCTGCACGCCTGCCTTCTCGAGGGCCTCCGCGTAGGCCTCTCCCTCGTCGCGCAGCGGGTCGAACTCGGCGGTGACAACGACAGCGGGCGGCAGGCCTTCGAGCTTGCCGAAGGCTGGGGAGAGCCGCGGGTCGGTGTGGTCGGCATCGGCGGCGTAGTTCTCCCCGAACCAGCGCATGTCGTCGGAGGTGAGGAAAAAGCCCTCCGCGTTGTCGACGCGAGAGGGGTATTTGTGCTCGTTCTCCTCAAAGTCGGTGGCGGGGTAGATCAGCAGCTGCGCGGCGAGCCTCGGCCTCGTGTCGCGGGTCTGCTGAGCGACCACGGCCGCGAGGTTGCCGCCCGCGCTGTCACCGGCCACAGCGATGCGCTGCGAGTCTCCGCCGAGCCTGTCGATGTTCGCCGCGGCCCAGTGCGTGGCGGCGAGGCAGTCGTCGACAGCGGCCGGGAACGCATCCTCGGGCGCGAGCCGGTAATCCACGGACAGCACGACCGTCTCGGCATCCCGGCAGATCCACCGGCACTGGTTGTCGTGGGTCTCGATGTCCCCGATGACGAAGCCGCCGCCGTGGAAGAAGACAGTGGTGGGCATGGAGCCGGAGCTTGGGTTGGAGCCCTCGGGGCGGTAGATGCGAGCGGCCATCGGCCCTGTCGCCCCATCGACATGCAGGTCTTCGACGGACCCGACCTGCGCTACCGAGCCAGGCTGCCGGGCGTCGACTGTGAGGTTGCGGAAGGCAGCGCGCGCCGACTCGGCGGTGCCGTGGCTGATGGGAGGCAGGTTCAGGCTGTCGAGCAGGGCGAGCATCTCCTGCACTTGCGGGTCGAGCGGCACGTTGCACCCTCCGGGGTAGGTCGCGTTGCGTGCCCGGGCGCATGCCGGGAGCACTACAAGCTCTACCCCATTCGCAGGCCTGCTCAGCCACCGGGGTCGGGCCTGCGTGGGGCTGATGACCTCCGCTAGACTGGGCCCCGCACCGACCCGCGCTCGTAGCTCAACGGATAGAGCATCTGACTACGGATCAGAAGGTTGGGGGTTCGAGTCCCTCCGAGCGCACGACATAACTGCAGGTCACAGGCCTGTGAGCTCACTGAACGAGTCGCGAGCGTCTTGTAATGCTGCCAAGATGCTGCCAAGCGAACGCAGGCGAGCATCTCAGCCGGGTGCGGGGATGGCCTAGGCAGGCGGGCCTAGAGAGGGAGCCTGCCGAACTGCCGGGCGTTCTGGCGTCCGTCCGGTGAGCAGCGGCTCGCCCGGGGGTGGACAGCCTCCGGCGACGGGCTCGCGGCGCTACCACCAGCCCCCACTGGAGCCGGGGCTGTTCACCTTGACTCCTGGACGCGTCGCAGCGCGGTGTCCGCCTCTGCCGACGAGCGGATGACGATGCCGGACCTGCCTGACCCGGAGGTGGGACTCGAGTCGGGCTGCATCGGGGTGGCCGCTTCCTGACGTCTGCTGGCCGCTGGCAGGTCGCTCCGGACGCCGGGAGTCGTCCCGGAGGGATGGCTGACAGCCTCCGCACAACGTCCGCACCGAACACCGCGAACGTTCGTGCGACTTCAGCACGCGCGACGCACCATGGTCGACATGAGGGCCACCACCAAGACGCTGCACGGCAAGGCGCTGTCCTCCATGCGCACGGCGATGACCGCCTTCAACAGCCCTCACGACGACGGCCGACCCACCGTCGTGCTCCTCCACCTTCAGCACGCGTTCGAGATGCTCCTCAAGGCCGCGCTCTTCCAGCGGGGAGCCAAAGTCTTCGACAAGAAGTCCGGCCGCAGCATCGGGTTCGAGGCGGCGATCAACCAGTCTTGTCAACTTGCGGGCTTCAAGCTGACTTACGACGAGGCCGGGACGCTCCGGGCCATCGACGCCCTTCGGGACGACGAGCAGCACTGGTTCAACGATGTCTCCGAGGGCTTGCTCTACCTCCACGCCAGGGCTGCGGTGACACTGTTCGACGAGCTCCTGTTCCGCGCCTTCAAGCAGCGGATGGCCGACCACCTGCCCAACCGCGTGCTGCCGGTCTCGACGGAGGCTCCTCAGGACATCCTCGCGCTCGTGGACAGCGAGTACGCAAACATCGCCGAGCTGCTCAAGCCGGGTCGCCGAGCACGCGGGGACGCACGCGCCAAGATGCGCACGCTCCTCGCGCTGGAGGCGCACGTCGCCGAGGACACGAAGGTCAGCGACTCTGACGTGAACCGCGTCGAGAAGGGCATCAAAGCCGGCAAGGCGCGCCAGCAGGTGTTCCCCAAACTGAACCCCCTCTCGGCCGAGATCAGCGGCGAGGGACTGACGGTCAAGGTCAAGATCGTCAAGCAGGCAGACGCTCTGCCGGTGCGGCTAGTGCGCGACGGCGACGCCGGTGAGGTCGTGGACGCCGCGGCGGTCCGGGAGGTGGACCTCCAGAAGAAGTTCCACTGGTCGCCCTTCGACCTGGCCGACAAGTTGAACATCTCGCGGCCACGGGCGACTGCCCTCCGTGAGCACCTCGGCATCGACAAGGACCCTGATTGCCTGCACGTCTTCGAGTTCGGCTCGCAGAAGCACCCGCGCTACTCCGACAACGCCCTGACGCGCATGCGGGAAGCCATCGTGAACCAGGACATGGGTGCGATCTGGAAGTCGCACGGCCCCGGCCGTCGCTCAAAGCCCCGCCCCACGTGCTCCCAGGCCGACTGCGCCGATGCGAAGGGTTAGAGGGCGTCCTAGCGGTGACGGTCGCCCGAGCCACCCTCCGATCTGCGGATCGTCCGCTCATGCCGCGTGGTGTCACTCCATCGGCCGCTGGTCGAGCTGAGCACCGTGGAGCACCGTGTCGGCATGGCGGCTACTGCCTCCTCCGACCAGTCGCCTGAGCTCGGCCTCGCGGCCGGTGCTCACCTGTCGCGCTACCGCGGCACCTCGCGCGAGCACACCGAGTCCGACCTGCGGGTGTTCTTCAATTGGTGCCACGATCGCCAGCTCGCGCCGCTGACGGCCCAGCGCCACGACCTCGAGCTGTACCTGCGGTGGCTGCAGGACGTGCGGCGCTTCAAGCCCTCCACAGTGTCCCGCCGGCTATCAGTCGTGGCCGGCTTCTACCGGACCTGCGTCATCGACGGCGTCCTTGAGCACTCACCGGCCGACTACGTCCGGCGGCCGAGGGTCCCGCCGGAGTCGCCGACGTTGGGGCTAACGCACCTGCAGTTCGAGGCCATGCTTACCGCTGCGAGGGAGTCGACCAACCCCTTTGACTTTGCGCTCGTGTGCCTTCTGGGGCTACTCGGACTGCGGATCTTCGAGACGGTCGGCGCGAACATCGGCGACTTGGGCGAGGAGCACGGGCACCGGGTCCTACGGGTGCGCGGCAAGGGCGGCAAGGTCGTCCTGGTCCCGCTGCCGCCCGCGGTCAGCCGCACGGTGGATCGCGCAGCGGGCGAGCGCTCGACCGGGCCGCTCCTGCTGAACAGTCGCGGGGTGCGGATGGACCGGCATGCCGCCACCCGCCGGCTACGTCAACTCGCGGCCGTCGCTGGTGTCCGCCTGCCGCGGATGCACCCGCACATGCTCAGACACACCTTCGTGACCACGATGCTGGACGCCGGTGTCGACCTACGGGACGTGCAGATCGCAGCCCGGCATGCGGATCCTCGGACCACGATGCGGTACGACCGTGCCCGCAAGAACCTCGACCGCCACCCGAACTACATCCTGGCGGCCTACATGGCGTCAGGCACTTGATCGACTGCCGACGAGCGGATGTCGACATCGAGGCGGCTGCGGGGGAACAACTGCCAGCTGAGGGGCGCTGACCGGGCGCTGGTCTCTGGCGTCAAGGACTGGCTCAGGCCAGTCCCAGTTCGGCATCCGGCCGTCGAAACAGCGGTCAGGCGCCATCATCGGTCACGTCGCTCATATCGTGGGTCAACCCGCTGTCGGGCTCGTGCACGCTGCGGACGGAGACCTCCGCGTCGTCGCCCTCCAGCCAGACCAAGCCGGTCTTCTCGTGCAGCCAGCACCCGAGCCCCAGACCGTTGCCGTTGGCGTTGCCGCTGCCGCTCGCCCGGCGATTGGCTGCGCGGACGGGCGGGGCGCTCACGGCGACTTTTCCGGCCTGGATCGGGTTAGCCTCACCGACATGCCTGAGGAGGACCTGGCCGTGCTGCCTCCGTGGCCAATGGCCGACACGGCTCGGCCGACGGAGTTCATCCCCGACGTCCTTCGTGTCCTACCCACGGCGGATGAACCGGACGCTGCGGCGAACAACGCGGGAGCTGGGGCGGACGCACACAGCGGTGGTTCAAGTTTTCAGCTGGCCTCTTGGTGTTCGGCGGCAGCATTGCCGACAAGGTTGATGTCAGAGCGACGCAGCCCGTGTACCTGAGCAAGCTGCGGGTTCGCGGCTTCCGAGCCAGCGCACAACGCGAGCTCGAGGTCGAGCTACCTGGCCGCTTCGCTGTACTAGCTGGCAGCAACAGCGCCGGTAAGACGACGTTCTCAGACTCGGCTTACCTCGCGCACCCGGCGTCGTTCCCGTCCCTGTCGCGATTCAGCGCGGCGGCGCTTTCGAGCGGCGACCGCAGCATCGACGTCGAGTACCGGCTGGAGGAACCCGGGCGTGCTGAGGGGCCACTGGGCATACTGGCGCTCACTCAGTCGTCGGCTCTGGGCGCGGGTGAGCTGGCAGCGGCGTGGGACACCACCCTGTCCCGGAACCTGGGCTGGATACGTCCGCGACGAGGTCACCATGATCTGGCCGAGAAGATCCGCCTGCTGTACCTGCCCGCAAGCCGCAACCCCGTCGATGAACTCGCACGGCGCGAGGCCCGGATCCTGGTGGAACTGCTTCGTGCGCAGCAGCAGCGGCTCGACGGCACCCGCAACCTGACGGGCCTTCGTGTACGGGCGTCGCGACTGCTGGAGGCGCTGAGCGACGACCCGCTCATCAAGGCCGTGGAGGAGCGCGTCACCGGCCACCTGTCGAGCCTTACGGCAGGCGTGTCCAAGCAGTGGCCCTACGTGCGCGGCCAGCGGGTCGACGACGCCTACCTCGCCCGCGTGCTCGAACTGATGCTCGCCGTCCTCGAGGGGCGGCCGAACGCGCGACCGCTGGAAGTCACCGGCCTTGGGTACGTGAACCTGCTGCACATGGCGGTGACCTTGTCGGCCATACCGGATCCCGCGCTGGACGCGACGCTGAATGAGGCCGAGAGCGCCGTCGAGCCGGCCGACGCTGTCCCACCTGCGGCAGGTCAGCCGACCGCTGAGCCGGCGTCGGTTCCCAGCCCCGAGCAGGCCGTAGCCGACCTCACCCAGGCAAGGCAGGAGGCCGAGCTGGCTGAGGACTCCTTGTTCGGAGCGGAGCCGTTCCACGCGGTGGTGTTGATCGAGGAGCCAGAGGCGCACTTGCATCCGCAGCTGCAACATGCGCTCGTGCGTCACTTACGGCGCACGGTCCTTCAGCGCCCAGAGTTGCAGGTCATCTTGTCGACCCACGCGCCGGACGTGCTCACGTCCGCCCGCCCAGAGGACGTCGTTGTCCTTCGGACACTCAGCAACGGGCTCAAGGTGAGCCGGGCTGTTGGCAGGCTGCCGATCAAGGACAGGGATGAGGTGCTGCGCAAGGCACGGCTGCACCTTGATGCCACGCGGTCGTCGTCGCTGTTCGCCGAGCGACTGCTGCTCGTCGAGGGCGTGACGGACACGATCGTCGTGCGGGAGTTCGCATGGGCATGGGCAGGTGAGGATGCGGACAAGCAGTCGTTCGTCGACGCGCTCACGATCGTCGCGATGGGCACGCGTGTGGGACCTTGGCCGGTGCGCCTGCTGGCGACGCGCAATCATGAAATTGCGGCCCGGCTCGCAGTGCTGTCCGACAGCGACAAGGACTTCGCGGTGGGTCCGACCGCGCCTGCATGGCTAGTTGACCACGATGCGGCTGTCGTGCGGATCTTCCACAGCCATCCAACGCTTGAGCCGGCCGTGACAGACGGCAACGAGCAGCATGTGGCCGCCGCACTTCAGGCGGTTGGCCTGACGCCGCCGAACCAGGTTACGCCCCAGTGGGTCCATGCGGCGTTCGCTGGACGCAAGGCTGCCAAGGGCGACCAGCCAGCGGTGCCAGCTGGGCTCGCCAACGGCAAGAAGGCGGAGTTCGCACTCGCTCTCGGGGAGCAGCTCCTGATCGCGCGCGAGGCGGGGGTCCATGTCGCCGTCCCTGCACACATCAGAGAGTTGCTGGAGTTCCTGTACGTCCAGCCAACTGCATCGCCTGAAACCCTAAACGAGGCCGCCGAGGGCGCACCTGAGCTGACGCCAGAGAACGTGAGTGCGACGCCTCCGTCCATCCCCTAAGCCTCGATCCGCCGACGATCTTGAGCTGATGACGGCGGGTTGGGACGCGAAATACCCTCGCACGCTGGGACGATCGGGTTTGTCTAGGACCTGATCCGCACAACGCGAAGGGCATCTCGCGGA
>JAABVA010003128.1_pt1 | contig 15996 bp, 17 predicted proteins | sample 5560331 | NCBI WGS metagenome assembly JAABVA01 (sample SAMN12812661, study PRJNA571458) | rock metagenome | isolation source: Antarctica rocks | place: Antarctica: Victoria Land, Mt New Zealand sud | collected 2016-01-07 | reverse complement strand
AGGTCCGCACCGGGCACACACCCCAGATCATGGCCACCCTGCGGAACACCGCGATCAGCCTGCTCCGGATGACCGGCTGGACCAGCATCGCCGCTGGCCTACGACACCACTCCCGCGATCCAGGACGGACCCTCACATGCCTACTGACCTGCTAACACACGACCTTTCCGGGACCCTGCGGGCTGATGGCCATGCGTGCACACTTTCACGTCCGTTCCCGCGCGGTGCTGTCGACGATGCACGGACCCATCAACCTCCGTGGTACGCATCCACCGTTCATCGACACGATCGCGCTGTACGCGGCATATCCGGCTCTTCACAATCCACGGTGTAGTTGGGGTCTGAAGCCGCCGGCCTCGAGGAACGATCGGCGGATTCAGACCACGACTACGCCCTCAGTTGTGATGAGCCTGTAAGCCGGCGACTGTCTCCTCGCTGGCCACGCGGCTGGCCGCGTTCGGCAGTACCTCGCGGTCCTGGACCCCCCGCGACCCGGCCACCCTGGACCGAGCTCGCGACCCTCGTCTGGGTCGACTGGCACGACCCACACCACGATCTACTCCTGGTTGGCCTACCGCACCCAGCGGAGGTTGAGTACTAACCGTCACAACCACGCGCCGAGCAACCGCTCGCGGCAGAACTGACCGTCTAACGAACCCGTGGCGCTTCAGAGACGGACAGAACCCAATCCGCCGTCAGGAAGGCCCTCGGCACGCGTCGGTGATAGCCGATGTAGGGCCGGCGGCGGGCCCAGCGATCCGCGCTCGATGAGTGGGCACGGAACGCGAATTTGGTCGTCGAGACCCGCCGGCTCGTTGAATAGGAGCCGGCCTGCCTCTTGACCCATCTCGAAGTAGGGAAGGGCGATGGTCGTGAGGGGCGGCCGGACTTCGTTGGCCATGTCTGGTTGGTCGTCGAACCCGACGATGCTGACGTCGTTCGGCACCTCGAGCCCAAGCCGGTGGAGGGCCAGCAGCGCCCCGACGGCCATCCGGTCGTTGCCGCAGATCAATGCGGTGGGGCGGTCGTGCCGGAAGGCCGCGAGGGTTCCGTCGTACCCGGACGAGATTTCATAGTTGCCAAATGTTTGCAGGAGTCCGGCCGGATCCAACCCGGCCTGTGTTGCCGCATCGAGGAATCCGCGGTGACGCTGAACGCAGGCGTGCTCGCCTTGGGTGCCACCCAGGAACATAACCTGGGTATGACCGGCATCGAAGGCGGCCGCCGCTGCGGCGTAGCCCCCGCCATACTCATCGGCGAGGATGATCGTCTCGGCCAGGTCTCCATCGGTGGGCCAGCAGTTGACGAAAACGCTGCGAGCTCCGCTCGGCAGTGGGCTGGCGTGGATCGCGGCTGGCACGAAGCTCGCGTAGATGATCGACGTGATCCCCTGTGCGAGGAAGTTGGCAACGGCGGCCTCGCCATCGGCGGCCTCGCCTGTGGCGTCGACAACCACGCAGAGCTGGCCGTCGGCGTGGACCGATTTTTGGATGCCGGCGAGGATACGCCCAGCGTAGGGACCAGCCACGATCCCGTTGGTGATGATGCCAACGAGGAAGGACTGATTCAGCTTCAGGGACTGGGCGGTGCGGTTCGGCCGGAAGTTGAGCTCCCCCGCGGCCTGCAACACGCGCTGCCGGGTGGTCTCCGCGACGTTGACGTCCCGCCGGTTGTTGACGACGAACGAAACCGTCGACTGCGACACCCCTGCGGCGCGGGCCACGTCGACCATGGTCGTGCGCCGCTTCCCGCCTGCACTCCCCTTCGTGGTCATGTACCTTCTCCTGCCTCCAAGATGGGCTGCTCAGACACCCTCTCATACCTATTGACCCTCAAACTACACGCTGCTAGAGTCCCCCAATACGTATGAACCAATACGTATTGGGAACGTTCTCGCACCGACCTAGGAGACGTAGTCATGAGTCAATGGGGACCCTCGCTGAATCGCCGGACCCTGCTCCAAGCGGGTGGTGCTGCCTTGGCCGCCGGCGGCTTGGCGGCATGTAACAAGGGTGGCAGTTCGGGCAGTTCGTCGACGTCGTTCAAGATGCTGTACTTCGGCGACCAGAAGTCGGCCGACGCGCTCCAGAAGTCGCTGGCCCCCCAGGTGGCCAAGATCGACTCCAAACTCAACCTGACTGTCAGCGCGGTTAACGGCACGGACTGGAACGACTTCTTCGCCAAGGTGCTGACACAGATCGCCTCCGGCACCCCACCGGACATCGTCGGCGTGGCGACCGAGGGCGTGCAGCTGATGGCCTCCAAGGATCTCGCTATACCGCTCGACGACTACGTCAAGAAGGACATGTCCACGCTGAAAAGCTACTTCGACGACGTGCACCCCGCCCTAGTCGAGGCGATGATGTACCAGGGCCACCTATACGAACTCCCCAGCGACTTCAACGCTGGCAACATGTACTACAGCACAAAGTTGTTCCAGCAGGCGGGCCTCGCCGATCCCGCCGCTGACTGGTCTATCGACGACTTCCACACGGCGACGGAGAAAATCGCCAAGCTCGGCGGTGTGAACGGTTTCGACTGGGTCGTGCGGCTGTGGGGCAGCTGGACCTCGTTCATGTACGCCAACGGGGGCAACCTGCTCACCGAGGGAAAGTACTCGGGTGGCGATTGGCTATGGAACGCCGCGTATGCGGGTAACGCGGCGGCCGCTGGCCGGAAGGGCGGCTGGGAGTGGGGCGCGCCGACTGCCAACTCCCAACCGGTCGTCGAGGCCCTTCAGTACATGATCGACCTGAAGAAGGCCGGCCTCGCCCCGTCGCCCGATGTGGGCGGTGGACAGACGCTTCAGGGGCTGTTCGCCGCACAGCGCATCGGCACGGCCATCGGCGGCGGGTTCTGGGCGGGGGGTCTACACAACGCGGGCATGGCTCCCGACTCCTTCGACGTCCAGTTCTTCCCTAAGTGGAAGAGCCAACGCCACCTCTTCGGGACCGGCGGCTACGCGATTTTTAAGTCGTCGCAGAAGAAGGATGTCGCGTGGGAGGTCCTCAAGCTGCTGATCCAACCGGAGTCGTTCGAGATCATCGCTCCCGGAAACGTCACTACCCCAGTGCGCAAGTCGATGATGACCGCCGAGCGGTACAAGACCACCGGGCCGAAGAACTGGAAAGTCTTCTACGACACTTTAACCGAGCACCCCGACACTGCCCCGATCCCCGCACCGCCCTACTACAACGCGATGGCGACAGCTCTGAATGCCCGCACGACCCAGGCCATCTCGACCGGTAACGCTAAGAGCGCCCTTGATGGTCTGCAGGCCGATCTCGAGGCGGCAGCGAAGGCATGACCGCCGTCCAGGCTTCGCGGCGGGCCGTGGTGCCAACTGGTCCCATCGTGACGCAGTCACGAGAGAAGCGGCGTGAAGCCCTGTTCGGGATCGGGATGATTGCCCTATCCATGATCTTCGTCGCCGTCTTCACCGCCGGCCCCATCCTGTTCTCGTTCATCCTGTCTTTCTTCAAGTGGGATGTCATCAGCCAGCCGAGTTTCGTCGGCGTGGACAACTACTCGCGCATGCTCAGCGACAGCGCCGTGCTGCACTCGCTCGGCGTCACCTTGCTGTTGGGAGTCAGCATCGTCGTCCTGCAGATCGTCTTCGGTCTTGCGCTGGCTGTGCTGGTGAACCAGCGACGCCGCAACGGCTCCCGGGTCTTCTTCCGGACCGCGTTCTACCTACCTCTGCTTGCGTCGACGGCCGCCGTCTCGATCTTCATGGGTTACCTCTTTGACTACAAGTTCGGGGTCATCAACTACTACTTAAGCCTGCTCGGCATCCCGAACGTCCCTTGGTTGACCACACCGACCGGGGCCATCGTCACCATTGTGCTGGTGGCGGTGTGGCAGCAGACCGGCTTCACGTTCGTTCTCTTCGTAGCCGCGCTAATGTCCGTGCCGACCGACATCCTCGAAGCAGCTCAAATAGACGGAGCCGGGCCCCTGCGCACCCTGTTCAGGGTCAAGATCCCACTGATCAGCCCCACGATCCTCTTCGCTGCCGTCGTGGCGCTCATCAACGCCATGCAGCTCTTCGACCAGCCTTACATCATGACTGCGGGCGGGCCCGGAGACGCCACGACCACCATGACCATCGTCATGTATCGCAGTGCATTCCAGAACCTTCAGTTCGGGTTCGGCTCAGCGATCGCCATTCTCCTGCTGCTCGTGATCCTTGCCATCACTGGCATCCAGTTCCTCGCTTCCCGGAAGCTGGTGTTCTACCAATGAGCGTCACCGTCGTCAGCCGCGCGCCCAGAGCCCGCAAGATCGGGAGCATCGTAGGTTTCGTCCTTCTCATCCTCGCCGCCATGGTGGGCCTCGGCCCGCTGCTATGGACGCTGACCACGTCGTTGCGCACCCCCGCCGAGGCCTTCACTAACCCCCCGCAATGGTTACCTTTCAGTCCGGACTTCTCCAACTACAGCGCGGTCTTTGACCAAATCCCGATGGGCACTTTCTTCCTCAATAGCCTCATCGTCACTGGGCTCATCGTCGTCGGGCAGACCATCACCTGCACCCTCAGCGGATACGCGTTCGCGATGATCCGCTTTCCGGGCAGGAGCGTGATCTTCGGCCTATTCCTGGCTACCATGATGGTGCCGCTCCAGACCATCATCATCCCGGTCTTCATCATCATCCGGACGCTCGGATTGTCCGACACCTTGCTGTCGTTGGTGATCCCCGCTCTGGGCAGCGCGTTCGGCACCTTCCTCATGCGCCAATACTTCATGCAGATGCCCAAGGAACTCGGCGAAGCGGCCCGCGTCGACGGCGCCAACCAGTTCCAGGTATTCAGCATGGTCTACGTGAGGATGGCTGCGCCGGCCGTCGCGACCCTAGCCATCCTGAACTTCTCCGGCTTCTGGGCAGAGTTCTACCGACCACTGATCTTCTTGCAGTCCCAACAGAACTTCACTCTTCCGCTGGGCCTCGTGGGGCTGAAGGGCAACCTCGGAACCGGAAGCATCTCCATCGTCCTGGCCGGAGTAGTGCTCACGATGATTCCGAGCGTCTTGCTCTTCATCTTTGCCCAGCGGTACTTCATCGAGGGCATCACCGCCGGGTCCTCGCGTTGACCCGGCATGCGCACCTGTTCCCCCGGTACCATGTCCGGCCGCCGTCGGGGTACATGAACGACCCCAACGGCCCGATCGTCCGAGACGGTCTGGTGCACCTGTACTTCCAGTACCGAGACACCCTCGACCACGCCTCGCCCGTGCTGTGGGGGCATGTCACCAGCACCGACCTCGTCCACTGGGACTACCACCGTCCCGCCTTGACCCCACACCCGTTGGCCCTGGACCGGGACGGTTGCTGGTCGGGGAACACCATCATGGACGACTCGGGGAGGATCCGGGCCTTCTACTCAGGGCACGTGATGGGCCAGCCGCTCCAAAACACCCTGAGCGCCGTCTCCGACGACGGCGGGTTCTCTTTCGGTCCTCCCCGTGAAGTCGTAGGCGAGCCACCCGAGGCCGAGGACATCCAAGTCCTGCGCGACCCGTTTGTCTGGCGCGAAGGAGCCAGCTGGAAGATGGTCATTGGCGCCGGCGCGGACCCCCAGACCGCCATGATCCGCGAGTACACCTCGAAGGACCTCGACACCTGGGTCTACCAGGGTCCGATGGCGCGGCTGCCGAGGACCACGACACGAGCCTGGGACTCGGGATCCATGTGGGAATGCCCGCAAGTCGTCCTCGCCGACACCGGCCCCATAGCACTCGTCGGGTCCTGGTCCCCGCAGATGGGGATCATGACGGTCCTGTCCCTCGCGGCGCCCCCAGACGGTTCCGGGCCGGACATCGACCCCTCGGCGCTCCACCTCGTCGACCACGGCCCGAACTTCTACGCGCCGTCCGTCCTCAACCAGAGGCCCCACGGCCCGATCCTCTGGGGCTGGGCCACCGAAGGTCGATCCGCGGCCTGGTGTGCCGAAGAGGGATGGTCGGGGATGCTTACCTTGCCTCGCGTCGTGACGCCAAGGTCAGGCGGGGAACTGGCCAGCGCCCCCGTGCCGGAGATCACGGCGCTGCGCACTCATGAACGCGGGCGAGAGGTAAACGGAGAACTGACCGGCGTGGGAGCACAGTTCGAGTTCGAAATCACCTGCCCGCGCCAGCAGGGCGAGTACAGCCTGATGATCGACTTTGGCCCGGAAGAGCATCTCGCCATCAGGGTGGACGCGTCCGCCGACAAGATGACCATCGACCGCAACCATGCGAGCAGAGACGATCGGGCCGACCGAGGGCAAGTCGTCATTGAGGGCATCGGCACTCTCACAACGACCGACGGAGCAATCCGCGGGTTCGTCGACGGGTCCATCCTCGAAGTGTTCCTGCCCAACGGCAAGGTGGCCACCACCCGGTTTTATCCGACGTCCCCACCGCCCTGGCGCATAGTGAACGCAGATACCCCCCCGATCGCGCACGTGCTCGTCTGGGGCCTCGCGGACCAAGAGCTCCCAGACCCTTGGTCCTCCTACAGGGCAACTGACTAGATTGGTCCACCCGACCAACTCCGCTCCTGCCCTGATCGTTCAGTTGCGCCGCTCGCCGAGGGGATCTGCTGGCGCCCCGTTGCAGGAAGAGTCAGCAGAGGCCTTCTTTAGCGGCTCCTACACCCTCATCTCTGATGAGCCACATATCCATGGTGAGCGTCGTCCGCTCATCGGCATGTCCGGGCGTTTGCTGACGCTCTCGCACCGGACCGTTCAGTCTGGTTTCAAGGTCACCCCAGTTTGCGGCGCATGACACGCTCGGGTGTGGCTGTCGGAGCGAAGTGGCGGTGTTCTGTCAGCGATAAATGGCGGTGCTCCAGTCGCCAGAGACTCGCGCTCATGCCGATGAGCGGTCGAGCGATGCCTGCACTGTCACACACGCCTCAAGCAAGTTTGCCTTCGATGGTGACGAGTTAGTTCGTCGTGGCCTTGCACCGGCTGGCTTGTCGGACGAGAGTGACAGGACTGTCCTGCGCGCCCATGACGAAAGGCAACGACATGACTGCTCGATCGGTCTCGTGGGACAACGGGCCTGGGATCCCCGGAACCGTCTTCCGGCACATGATCACGGGCGACGACACGGACGGGCGTTTTTCCGCGCAATCGGCCGTGCTCGCCCCGCGAGAACTCGTGATGCCGCACAGCCATCAGAACGAAGACGAGTACACATTCGTGTATCGGGGGCGAATCGGGGGCTTGGTCGGCGAGGACGAGATGGAGGTTGAGGAGGGCGGCTTCTTCTTCAAGCCTCGCGGCATCGTGCATGCTGTGTGGAATCCCACGGACCACCCGGTGGTGGTTATCGAGTTCATCAGCCCAGCTGGTTTCGAGCACTTCTTCGAGGAAATGGGCGCTCTCACGCGCGCCGAGCCGCAGGCCATGCAGGAAATTGCGCGGCGATACGGCCAGCAGCCCTACCCGGACTTGCTCAGCGGACTTGAGGCACGCCACAGCGTCCACCTGTAACCCGGCGGCCTCCACTTCCAACAGTGGCCGCGCGCACGACGTCCGCCAATAGCAGCGATCCCCGCGCTCATGCCGATGAGCGCTCGTGCCGATGAGCGGGCGTTGACCGTCACTTTGTCCAGCCGGCCTGAGCCTTCCAGTCATCGGCACCACTTTTCGCCACTCCAACAGCCTGCGGCTCCGGTCCGTGCGGTGGAACATCTGTAACCACTTGCAGCCTGTCGCGACATGATGGGCCGGAGAATCGATCTCGAGGAGAGAGCGCTTGGCCAAGCGCAAGGGCACCTGCTGGATGTGCGGGGCCGTAGGCCCACTGACCGAGGAGCACGCGTTCCCGGACTGGGTGCGTCGAATCTTTGCCTCCGACGGGAACGACATCGACCTCTCTGACCGTCGCGAAGGAGTCACCCAGCGCGAGCGAATGTGGACCAACCAGAGCGGCGAGGTGACTGTGAGGACGGTGTGCCGGTGCTGCAACAACGGCTGGATGAGTGCGCTTGAGTCGCGTTGTCAGCCGTTTCTAGAAGGTCTCATCCTCGGCCGCAGGACCAAGCTGGCGCCTGGCCAGCTTGCCGAGCTCGCCACCTGGGCAGTGAAGACGGCATGGGTCTTTCAGAGCCAGACCCCCTTGAGTTCGACAGCTGCGGCCGGGGACCGAAAGATGCTGGCCACGCCACCTCACTCGATCCCCGTCAACGTCGCCGTGGCGCTCGGGGCGTTTCGCGAGCCAGCCGATCGCGTGATGTGCGCCGCGTGGTATACCGCGGGGTCGAGTACCGGAGAGTCCGGCCCCATCGACTGCTCTCGGTCGACCCTGGTTGTAGGCCGCGTCGTCCTTGTCGTCGAGCAGGTGCCCGACGTGAGTCATGGTGGTGCTGTGGCACCCGAATGGGTTCCTTTTATCCCTACGCCGACCACCCCGAAGGCGTGGCCTCCAGACAAGATCTTGCAGATCCACGACCTTGAGGCCGTGGCGCACAGAGGGTTTGGGGCTGCCCCTTGGTCGCCGTTCCCCGAGATTCTGAACCCTGGAGTCGATTGAGCGCTCTCGAAGCCTTGCCCTCGTGGAGGTCGGCGTTCTTGCGGCGCTTGCCTCAGCCGTGATGTGCGCCGACACCCGAAGCGACAACCTCCAACCGGTCGAGACGGTTGGTGCCTACCGTGAAGGCATGGCGATCACAGCTGCGCGGCAACGCAACGCCGTCTCCGAGGGCGCGGCCCTCGGGCTGGTCATGTGCGGTCACTTCGACATTCCGTCCGAGACTTGGCGCGTCTCACTGGCTTTCGAGGGCGCCTGGCGTGCCTGGGAAGACCGGTACAATCGACCCTTCTCGCAGGTGTCGACCGACCTGCGGCAAGGACTGAACGGCTACATCGCCATGACGCGCGCCGACGAGCGCAAACATGTCTTCTCGCTGTTCTGGGACCGGTCTGGGCCGACGTTCAAGATCTACGCTCGGGAGTGGTGCTCGGGCGACGACTTCGACGCCGACGAAGTCGCTGCCTCGATCGACGGCGGCCTGCCAGCCACGGCATGGCAGGCACTCGCACAGGACTTCTTGGACCGAATGGCCGACTAGTTCGCTGCGACCGCGGCGCCCGCAGCGGGGACGTGAGCTACAGCAGACGCCAGTTGTCGATGAAGGTTGGCGGCTTCCACTCCGAAGTCCGGACCTTTGGATGGGTCTGGACGAACACCCTGATCCCGTGCAAGGAGTCGGCGACGTCTCGCAGCAGGTCCCGCTGGCGGTTGACGACATTCGCATCACTTGTTGTGACTTCGAGTTTGTGCGCCGGTGACTGCCGTTCCTTGCGCACTTTGCGCAGCGGCTGCAGCTTGAAGCGGACGTTGTCGACGGTCGTGGAGGAGCTGACCTTGAGGAACAATTCCTGTAGCCGGCTTAACGAGCCCAACCGGTTGCCCGCGTCGTCCGTGTCCGGCGCTCCGGCCGCATCGAGGCCCTTGTGGCTGAGGTTGTCCGACAGCAGCTTGTCGGTCAGGAGGACGAACTCGTTCCAGGCGCCGGTCGTCGGCCGGAGTACCCAGCCCCAGGCTCGCGGCCGCTCGACGGTCGAGAACAGTGGCGCGCCGAAGGCGATCGTCCAGACGTCGTTGATGGCCTTGAGCTCCCAGAGGATCTTGGTGAACGGTCCGATGGTGTCTGTCCATCGCCCGCCGATCTCGCGGTCCCACCACTCGGGGTGTGCGACCAGGTCGGTGCCGTCCCGCTCGAATGTCGAGAGCCTGGTCTGGTGGCGCACCGGAAGGTTGACCAGGTCATGGAGGAAGGCACACCAGTAGCGCCGGATCGGCTCATCGCCGCGGTAGTCGGCGCGGTGGTCGTAGGCGTAGCCGCACTCGATCGCCAACAGGTCACCTTCGCCGTACCCGGGCTCGGTCTGGGACGAGTTGTCGCGTGGCGAGTCGCCCGTCTCCTCGTCTGCGACTTCGGCCTCGGCTTGTTCGTCGTCGTCCGGCTCAGCGGTGGGGGCTGTGGCGAACCGAAATCCGTCGTCGCCGAAGGTGAAGTTGAAGACCGGGTCGTTGACGTAGTTCTCCAGGGCAGCCAGGTCGAAGAAGACCAGTTCGAGGGTGCCGTGGCCCATGGTCATCCGGTCGCGGTACGGGGCGGCGTAGGTCGACCCTGGAGCGTGAGCCTGCATGGCTGCCGGTGTCGGGTACATGCAGCCCTGCAGCTCGCCGCGGGCGACATCGGCGAGCTCGTCGATCTGGCGCTCCCAGTCGTACTTCAACCAGGGGCGTATGTGGGTGTTGAGGTAGTCGGTCGAGGTGACCAGCTGCACCAGCCCGTCTCGGATGAGCTCTTCGGCGTTGGTAGTAGGGCCAGTCGACCCCCCGACGGGCAGGCCGTTGAACTCGCGTGAGGTCAAGTAATGGTCGATGACCTTGGCGAGCAGGTCGTCGGCGGTCGGATAGGTCTGGTCGTCGACGCCGGGCATGGGCTCGCGGGGTGGGCGCGATTGAAGCCAGGCTTGGAGGTCGAACCCCGGAGCAGCCCCGGGCGTTGCATCCCCGTCCGCACCCTCTGCCTCAGACTCGTCCTCCGAGCTCATGCCGCTGCTCCACCATGGACTCGGGAAACCTGCACCTCGGCCGCCTGGCCGGGAGTCGTACGCCTACGAGTCCTGCGGGTCATCACGGCGGTCCGCTTCGAGGTCTTCGGGGAACACGGCATTCATCGGCATTCCCGCGGCTGCCATCTGCTCGTTGAGGTGGTTCAGCAACGCGCGTTCGGGATCGCCGGGGTTCTCGGCCAGGTGATGGCGCAGGTTCTCCGAGATGGCCGGGTCGGCCCGGCCATCAGGGGTGCCATGCAGGATCTTGTCGACGAGGTACTCCGCCTGGCTGCGCCGGCCGGCGGCCTCGGGCGGGAACTGCGAATAGTCGAAACCACTCGGCCCGAGGATCGGCCGCCGCGCTGACGGAGGGATCCGCTTGGACGGGTCGCCCGATCGGCGTCTGTTCGGCTTCTTCTTGCCCACAGCCCGACACTAATCCTGCCGCCGACAGGCTTGGTCCACGTCCCGCAGACCCCGATCTGGTCTTGATTGCCGACGACGTGAAGCAGGCGCTCGTCGAGGCCGGCATGTGGGAGGCCTTCGACTCTCGGCGCTCCCCGGAGCGCCGGAGGCTGCTGCAGCCGATCGAGGACGCCGCGCGACCCGCCACCCGCGAAAGGCGGATTCAGGCGCTACTGAGCTCGCTGAGCTGACAAGGCGTCCAGCACCTCCTCTGATTCGCTTGTCATCCTGCGCGGATCGCGCGCTCGTGCCGCCTGGAGGGCGGAAGTCGGGACGGTCTGGACCTATGGTGTCCGACCCCGAACCGCGACGTGCGACCTTGTCTGCGCGCGTTAGGCGAGGTGCTCGAAGGACTCCTCCCCCAGTCGCCAGCACATCCACTCGCCGGGACGTTCCAGTTCAAGGCTCGGCCGAAGCTGAAGGAGTGCGATCTCGACGTGCACTTCCTCCCGCGAGGGGTTGATGTGGATCTCTCCCGCCGCAAACGTGATCCGTAGACCATCGCCTGTCATCTCCGATGTGGCGGCCACAGTGCCTCCACAGAGCTGGCGAAGGGCGTCGCTGTATCCGGGGTCCGCCTCATCCCACGTCCGGCCATTGAAGCTGACGTGTGGCCATACATCGACATTCATGTTCGCCTCGTCGAACTGGAGTTGCAGGTAGTCGTTGAGGACAAAGGTCACGGCAACCAGCCGGTCACCGATCAACGTGAGAGCAGGTCGTTCGGCATGTAGGCCACGAAACACCTCCCTGAGACTGGTCAAAGTCAAGCAGCAAGGCGCCCGGATTTGCCGCGAATTTTCTGGTGGCTGGATGAGCGTGCATCCCGTAGTCGGGGGTGATGATGGGCGTGTGGATCGTGGTGGGGCTGAGTACTCCAGGCTGTACTACGAGCACCTCGTGGGGCCCATCGTCGAGGCGCGTTGGCCCGGCCTCGCCCGGGCCGCGGGTCGCCTGGGGGGTGGCTCCGACGTCCTCGGCTTGGACGACACCGTCTCCCGCGACCATGACTGGGGCCTGCGGCTAAACCTGATGGTGCCGACGGACATGGTCGCCGAGGTTGACGAACATCTGGAGGCGACGCTGCCGGAGACGTTCGAAGGCCTGCCGACGCGTTTCACCACGACTTGGGATCCACGCCGGCATCATCGGGTGCAGGTGCAGGACGCGGCTTCTTTCGTGCAGTCGCGGACCGGCGTCGCCGTGCGAGATCCCCTGCCGCCTGGTGACTGGCTGACGCTCACCGGTCAGGCCGTCCTGGAGGTGACGGCCGGTCCGGTCTTCGTCGACACTGATGGCGCCTTGACCGCCGCCCGCGCCGCTCTGCAGTGGTACCCCGATGACGTATGGACGTACGTCATAGCGGCTGACTGGGCACGTCTCGCTCAAGAGCTGCCGCTCGTGGGACGGACTGCCGAGCGCGGCGACGATCTCGGCTCACGGGTGATTGCCGCACGCCTGGTCGAGGTGGCGATGCACCTGGCTCACCTGATCGACCGGCGCTGGCCGCCCTACGCGAAGTGGCTCGGCACCAACCTGACCCGGCTTCCGCGATCTCACGCGGTCACCGCACCGTTGACCCGGGCATTGATCAGCACGGGCTGGCGCTCCCGAGAGGACGCCCTGGTCGACGCCGTGCGGACCCTCAGCCATCTCCAAGCCGGCGCCGGGCTGCCCACCGTCGCCGACCCCGTCGAAGCCTTCTGGGACCGCGCCTACCGAGGCATCCGCGCGGAGGTGATCACGGCGCTGGAGGAGTCAATCACCGACCCAGCCGTGCACGCCCTCCCCCGGGGGGTTGGCTCCGTCGAACAATGGAGCCACAACGTCGACGTCCTGACCAACCCAACCCGCCGGCACCTACCGCCAGGGTGAGACGCACGACGCCCGCAGCTCCTCGTAGGCCTGCGGCCACCGCTTGCGGCCACGGCTTGCGCCCCTACGGCGCCGGCCCGCGCATCGAACGACGCACCACAGCGGTGAGAAGGGCACCAAGAAACGTCCTCTCCTGCCGCGATCCGCGCTCAGGACGCTTGGGCCTGGTCCAGGCGCGCGGTTTGGAAGAGGTTCCACCAGGACGGGACGTTGGGGTGCCGGAGCAATATGGCCCGGCGCTCACGCTCGGTCATCCCACCCCAGACGCCATACTCGATACGGTTGTCCAGGGCGTCGGCGAGACACTCGGCGATGACCGGGCACTTCCGGCAGATCACCTTGGCGCCCTGTTGGGCCGCCCCCCGCACAAACAGCGCGTCGGGGTCGGTGCTCAAGCACCGGCCCTGGCTGGCCCAGTGCGGCCGAAGAGCGCCCGTAGCGGCGTACCCGGTGGGCCGCCCAATCGGCCCTTCGCGCCATGGATGGGGCTACTCACGTCCGCTTCCCGCCTCCGCTGCGTTTGACCCCGAGAACAAAGCGCCGGAATCGCGCCGATACGGCGCCCTCCCGCTTTGCCCGTTATACGAAGGTCTTCGGAGCGGTTTCGTGCGCAGATGGGCCACCCCTAAGAGGGCAGCGAACAGGCGGCGCACGATCCGTAGGCACGGGCGGACCCCACCCCGGCGGTCCGGTCCAGGTCACCACCGTCGTGACCGCGACCTTGGCTCACGACGACGCTCAGCGTAGCGACCCACGTGGCCGACTTGAACGGCTGCCGGGCGGTCTCGAGCGCGGCCGGCCACGCACATTCGAGCAGGTTCCGGACCGTCAGCACGCCCGCCACGTGTTCCTCGAGCAGCTCCTCCCGACGGGCTCCGAGGTGACGGAGCCGAGCCCAGATCCCGTTTGCCCTGATCGACCGATTCCGGCAGGTAGCAGCGCAGCTCGTGGGTCTAGGTGGCTTTCGAGCGAAGGCGGACTGAGTCGGCGTTTCGAGTCGGTGACCCACGCGGGCGCAACGCCCCGAGGTTAGTTTGTTCGAAGCCGATCGCCACCGAGTCGGCCTGGGCCACGCCCGCGCGAGTGGGTTTAGACGTACCTGCGCAGGAGCAACTCAGAACCGCGGAAGCGATGTGGGTCCCGCCCCGACCGTTATCCCGGGGTGCGTCACCACCTTGAACGAAAGTTCCTCCATCTGCGTGTTGTCCACATAGAGGACGAAGCGGTACTGCCCGAGGGCGGGGAAGGGCAGCCCGGGCATGCCGATGGCTAAGGCAACCGTCTGCTCCTCCCCTACTTCAAGCGTTGGTGGCCGGCCGACGTTGAACTGCATCTCCGCTTGGAAGGGCCCGGAGGTGTCGGGCCCCGTGGGCACGTTGAGCGTCTGGCCGTCCGCGTCGATCAGATCGACTCTCAGCGCGTGGTTCTGATTCGTCTGGGTCCACGGGATAGCAACGATGACGGCCATGGACAGCTGCACCCCGAAAGGTCCAGGTGCGTCAGGTGGGACGAACGCTTGGGTGATGCCGGCTCCGCTGGTGTAGAGCAGGTTGTTGATGGCTTCGGCGTGGTTGGCTAGCAGCGCGGTGACCTTCACGGCGCACCCCCCTTCTTGGGACGGTATGACCGTATAGTATGACGGTATGACCGTCAAGACGCTAGGGGGGGGTCAGGCTCGATGGGTCACCCGGAGGATGCAGAACTGGTCGAGTTTGACGACGACAACGAAGCCCACTTGGCGACTCATCACGTGTCCCCAGCGGAGGTCGTCCAGGTGTTCAACGCCGACCCTCTGTGGGCGCCCAACGTCCGGGGTCGGACAGCCGAGTGGTTGATGATTGGGCGAACTCGCGGAGGGCGACCGCTGGTGGCAGCAGTGATTTACGACGAGGTGCGGGCAGTGCTGAGACCAATAACGGCACGAACCTGTGACGGAGACGAGGTATCCAAGTGGACGGTGTAGAGGGCACGATGGTGGCCATGTCGAGTGCCGAGCATGTGGATCGCGCAACCAACGACCCCGCTGAGTGGGGCACGCCGCAGCGAGGCCGGAAGTCTGAGAAGCGCCAGCGAGGCGCCGTCATCAGTGTTCGGATGACCGAGGCAGAACTACAGGCCGTCCAACAGAAGGCCGCCCGATCAGGCCAAACGGTGGGCACGTTCATGCGCCAGTCGGCCCTGAGGAGCGACGCCGCCATAGACGGTGTGAGGGTGCAGGTCGCGCAATCTGTGACTCCTGCTCGCAACGAGTCACCGTTCATAGATGTGGTCGCTGACTACATCTTGAGGCTCCCCTTGGCCGCGGGGCAGAACCGCACACTGACTGCGTAGCACGGGCGCAACGGTCAAGCATGGCTCGCCTGGCAAGGCGCCGATAAGCCAGGCAGCCACCTGCGTGCCTGCCGGCGTCGATCCGGCGGGAGGTACGAGTCGTCAAACTCAAACCGCGTGAACGCCGGCGGTGTGTACCAAGGATGCTCGTCTGCGCTGACCATGATCCCCAGGCTAGGGAACGCCCTCGACGAACACATCGGGGTCAACCCTGACCCACCCCCCAATCGGAACTTCAGCGTGAACCGTCGAACTCGAAGACGGTGTGCACTCATCGTCACGATCGAACGTCCGACTGCCCCCGGGGGAGCGGATGTTCGAAACCCTGTCGCCCCGACAGCGGTGTCGGCGGCACGTAAAAACTGACCCCATGGCGGCTTGTCCGTGCACTGCCGATGGTGCATTCTTCAGTCGTGAGCGGGTTCGTGGAGCGGCGCAGGCAGAGTAGCCATGAGGCAAGTCGGCTAAGAGAGTTGGGTGACTGTGGAGAGTGCGGTCATCCCTGGGCCGAACACCCGGGCACAAGGAACGACTCCGACGGCGTCTGTGGGGAGTGCGCCTACGAGATCGAGCACGCCCAACGGGCTTCTAAAGCGCCTGCATGCCAGCATCATTGCCCGATCCTCGACTGAGCACTCTTCGCGGCAGATGAGGACGTTTCTCGGGCGGGAGATGAGGTTTCGATCGTCTGGTGGTGCGATGGTCGTGGCTGCTGGCCGCAGGGGGTGGTGGAGTCGGCTGTTCGGTAGGGCGCCGATGTATTGTGG
>JAABVA010003127.1_pt1 | contig 16005 bp, 2 predicted proteins | sample 5560331 | NCBI WGS metagenome assembly JAABVA01 (sample SAMN12812661, study PRJNA571458) | rock metagenome | isolation source: Antarctica rocks | place: Antarctica: Victoria Land, Mt New Zealand sud | collected 2016-01-07 | reverse complement strand
TCATTAATAATTCTTTTTTTTTTAAATTAGTTTCTGCACAAAAAGAGTTAAGTGAGTTACATAATTGCATCATTAAATTAAATTAAAATGCTTAATTTTAATACTCTCTGATCAGTTCATGCAATGCAGCAATAGCAGTATTGATAAAAGCTATATTTTTTTATTTTAAATTTAAAATTTTTCTCACTGCTGATCAAAGAGATTTTTAATTAGTATAATGACAGCTTAAAGTGAAATTAATCAGTCATTACAGATTTGTAGAAGATAAGTAAAACATATTTTTATACATTTTTTGAAAATATAAGTTCTTATATATTAAGAATCTCTTTCATAACTTATTTATGATATAGTTGCTGAGCTACATAAGAAAGAAAATCTAATAATATTAAAGAAATTGTAAAAGATGAAAGTAATCTTTTGTCAAAAGGTGACACCACACTAGTAGCACAGCTATTATAAGTTATATATCTAACACTCTTTCTAACCTGTGATTGGCCCATGACCAAACCACAGATGTAAAGAGTGTATGCAGACAGCAGTTTAAACTTGCAATCTTTGAGTATCTATTATGTTTACTCTCTCACTATGAACTTAAACCACCAGCAAGGTGACCTAGACATTGTTTTACACAAGTTATCACTGCACTAACTCAGGCTCATAACCTGTCAAAAGATGGCATCACACTAGTAGCACAGCTATTGTGAGTTATATATCTAACATCTTTTATATATTGCAGATTTATTAAAAAAATTAAGTATATTAATTAATGTATTTTTGCTCTGTAGAGAATGAGTGATCTGATAATTAAGTTAATAATGCTTACATATAATGTTTGTAAAGTAGATATGTAGTTAAATAAGAAAAATTGTGTGCAATATTAATTAAAAATGTTGCAATAATAACTGCTGTCAATATAAAGCTGCTTAATAACAGAAGCTAATTAACTTTAATTTAATCTAAACTGTTAAGAATAGTCTAATCTAACTCTGTCTGAAACTCAATTCTGCACAGAATCAGATTAAGTTGCAAAGTAAAGCTCAGTAAGTTAAGTTAAGTTCTAAAATCTGAGTCTGATCTGACTTGATAATCACTTTAAAAAGAACATTTAATGTTTACTATTACAGTTTAAAATTAACAATATCTTTCTTTTTGCTTTCAATAAACTTCTCAGTGTAATTCTTAATGATGCACTTAAGATCTAATGCTTAAAGCAGATACTGCTTTATGATTTTCTCAATATAGTTTATAAAGACTCTTACTCATTCTTAATTTATGAATTTGTTATATCTGTCATTAGATAATAATCTTAAATCAATGTAACTGTTATATTTATATTCTTATATATAAATGTAATCAATGAATGACTTTACATCAATGAAAGCTTTCTTAAAAGTTATTTATTTATTATTAATTAAGAAATCAGTTGCTGTTTAGTTATAAAGATAAACATCTATTTATGCTATCTGTACTTAGAACTCTATTAATAGCTATATCTTTTTAATTATAATGCACACTGAGTTCTCAGTAATTCAGATTGCTCTTTTAGCTACATTATTCTGAATTAACATGTAGAACACTGTGTACTGCAGTGTAATGTTAAAAAATTTGCATTAATTATTTAAAGTAAATCTTAACTTTATTTTATTATTACTTTACACAGCAAAAATCTTTGCATCAATCTGAAGTTTAATCTTCAGTCATTACTTCTGTAATGTCTATAAGACATCATCACATTGCTTTAGCAGTATTGTTTATATTTTTCAGAAATAATTATTTATTATTTTCAGAAAGTACTGATATTCAGTAAATGACAGAAATAATGAATTACATATATTAATAAAAATAAAAACAAAAATGTTAATCTTTCTTTTGCTTACAGTGTAATCTTACTTATTGATAAACTTAATAAGAACATAAATCTCATATATGTTCTTGCTGTTCTCAGCAATGAGAATTGACATTTTAAGAATTGTTATTTTGTAAAGATCATGCAGCTTTGCAGAGTCAAGATAAGTAAATTATTAATGTTAAAATCTGTAAGTCTTGATCTTTTCATTCAGTGATGCAGTGTCAATATCTAAGAAATTAATTATAAAATTATGTTTATAAGTCTAAATCTGCTGACTTGCATCTAATGCAGCAGTGAGAAAGACAATCTTTAAATGTAATGTATACACAGCAAATACTTCACTAAGACTCTTTACAATATGCTTAACTATATAGATCTTATTTCATTTTAATGCTTCTATTATAATTTTGCTGCACTTATTATACATTTAAAGACTGTGCTGATTAAAGCTTTTATGCAATTTCATTTTATACATTTACTTTCTTGAGAAAAGATTGACTTCAAGTTCAGATACATAAAGTATTGAACTCAGTCTTATAGAATTCTCTGACTTAATTTATATAATAATTATTTTACAATAATAAGAGTATAAATGTTCTCTTTTAACTTTAATTTATTGATGTCTTATACATATCAGAGAGTCACTGAAGAGTTAAAGTTAATTAGTTATGTATAAAAAGAATTTTAAATCTATAATTTATTTAAATTTAAACATCTTACTGACAGTCTTCTTAAATAGAACAGTAATCTTATTACTGACTTTATTTTTATTTTTTAAGTCTAAAAAAAAGAAAACAGTGTCATTACTGATCTCTGCATTAAAAGCTTTATGTCTTTTCTTCTTATACTTAAGTCTTAACTTGCAGTGTAACTTGACTGCAGTTAACTTATTTATCTTCTTTTAAATATTTCTTTAAGCATCAAGAAAATATTTGCAGTTCTGAATGTTATGAGCATCTTAATAGAGAAAATACTTAAAGACTTTATGACAAAAAAGCTAATCATTATTAAAGTTAAATAATCTTTAATGATGTTTCTTAATGTTGATTATACAGTAATTTAATAAGTCACAATTATAATTTATTGAACATTTATCTTCTTATTATTTACTTATTTATAAAACACTAACAATCTTTTCAACATTTAATTATATCTCTTTCTTCTAAAGCTTCTGCAGATCTTTTTCAATGTTAAGAGAGTTTTAAGTGTCAATTGCATTATAAATTACAATATATTTGTTTAATAACACTTAAAGCAGTATTTAAAATCATCACTTTAACTTAAATAAATCAATCATATTAAATTAAGTTGCAGCAATCTTTCTGTCAAGTTTACTCAGATAAGTTTATGTTTCTTTAATGAATATATTTTTTAACATTTTATATTTAATAAACTTTGTTAAATATTATCTTCTCATTATCTGCAACTTCTTCTTATACTTAAATCTTAAAGCATCTCAAACATTCTTTATGCTGATCTTATTCATCAGATATTCTTAATTATCTACATTAATGCAGATAATAAGTCAATATAAAGCCTTTATGTTGATTTTTTGACTTTTAAAGTCAAGATTGCTGAAAAAAAATAAGAATTTATTGATGAAAATATTGACTGCTAAGATTTCAATTACATTTTATAGATCTTCTTCTATCAATCATCTCTGCATAAGAATAAATCATTGATTGTAGTTCTTATAAGTGAGAATTAAAATGAATTGTTGCTTTGTAAAGAAGTTGTTGAAGTTTATGATGATGATAGTTGACATGTAATATAAGAAGTGAATAAAGTAAAATAACAATGTATACATAAAAAATAATGTAAATAAAACAAAGAAAGTCTTATGTCTCTCATTCTGTAAGACAGTAAATGCTTATTTGTTTTAATGACTTATATTAAGTTGCTGAAGAACAGTACTTCTGATGAATGATTATAAATACTTATTTATTTATTCAATAAAATGCATATTAAGCTGCTAAAAGTGCTGATTCTGTTTAAACTAATTCTTTATAAATCTTTTAAGTTAAGCATACTCAGCTGCTGCAAATGCTGATTCTGCTTAAATCAATTTTTTATAAATCTTTTAAGTCAAGCATATTTAACTACTGTCATACTAGAAGTATGCACTTTCTTTAAGAAGCTTCTTGTTAATTTGAGCTTATAATTTATTGAAAGAAAGAAGATATTTATGTTATATTATGTTGTTTAATGAAATTCTATGACTATATATTTATAGATTGTGAAGATCATGACTAAAAAAGTTAAAAAAATTAATTGCAGTTAATCTTCTCAGAAATTTCACTTAGCTTCTGATGCTAGTTCTAACTGACTCAATAGAAGCAGCTAGAACACTGCTTCTCAACATATATATTAATTTTGAAACTCTCACAACACATTATCATCAATACATTATTTAAAATACAATAAAGTATTATTTATTTGCTGAACTTACTACAATAATTTAACATCATATCTTTATACAGCTCATCATTCAGTCAGATCTTAAACAATTTAAAAGAATTATTTTTAAGTGTTTTTAATAATAAATTAAATCATCTTAATTAAGTTAATCTTATTCTTTAACTTTTACAGACACTTTAAATTCAAAGTATGTTCTTTAAAGATCTGCAACAAAATAAGAATTTTAAGATTAATGAGAAATAACTGTATAAAGTTAAAATACAGACATAAAAATTAAGAATTATATTTCAATAATATAAAACAATTTAATTTACTCAACAAAGATCTGACAGTTCTTTGCTGAAGTAGTTAGTAAACATGATGAAAGATTAAATGTAATGTATGTTAACTGTTATAATATTATGAATTATTTAGCATTAAAAAATAATGAAATAATCATCATAAAATGTCATTTGAAAAGTAGCAGTTGCTGAAAGATAAAATCAGTATTAAGAAGACAGATTTCAATCTTTAAAATAATGAACTTAAAAATATGTTATAATTTTCAATTATAATACTTTAATATAATGCTTACTTTTTGATAGACAGCTTAAAAGATCATTATTAAATTATTTAATTTCATTTTTAAAGTTTTTAATCAGCAGATTCTTTAATTCATTATAGTACTTAATTTACTCTTTTATGCTGTTAAATATATAAAGTTTCAAAAGCTTATCTGAATATATTATGTTAATATTAAGATTTCAGATTAAATTAAGATTGCATAACTTTTTAAGTATTTTGCTTTAAATGTTTAAAAAAATATGTTTACAGAGCTTAAAATATAAATTAAAGTTTTTATTATATTTAATAAATGAATCAGTTTAAATCATCTTGCATTTTTAAATATTACTGTATACTTTATTGATGCTGAGTAAAAATACATAGAGATATTTTTAATCTTTAAAAAATTAAAAAATTAATATAATAATAAAAATCTTATTAAGTATGTTCTTAAGATGTTAAAGAAGTGAAATCTGACAGATTAATTGCTGATAGTTACAGTAGACAATGTATTCAATAATTATATATTATAATATTATTTAAGTCAGCTTCTAAGTCAGAAGAATATTATTTAAAGTAATAAAATTAAAATTATAAATTGTATAATACATATAATTTAGCTTGCAGTCAGTCAGCTACTTATATATTTGAAAGTAAATATAAAGAATGATTAACTTATTATTACATTTAATGATGATGAGCTACAAAATTTCACAATTAATAAAGATTATTTCTTTAACATTATACTGAAAAAAATTAATATATCTTTTATAATACTTTATTATAATGTTCATATCTGTTAAATTAATATTTTAACAAAAGTCTCATATAAATTTAATTATTAACTATTGTCATTATAACATCATCACAGTGTTTAGAGTTGTTCAAAGATTTATAAAAGACAAATTTATAAAATATAATTGAAAATATAAAAACTTGATGAAACTCTTTATATGATATGCTGAGTTAAGCATATAAACTATAAATTGAACTTTTTTAATGAATAAAATGTTTAATTTTAACAATAAGTAGAATGAAACTTCTTAAATATAATATAAAAGAATAATAACATATTAAATACATACTGTATCTTCTGAAGCACTTCAAGAACTGAATAAAGATAATGAATGTTATTAATAAATTAATAATTTATAAATTGTAATATGCATATAATGATTTATTTAATCATCTTAAAAAACAGAATAAAGCAATCAGAAAGTTTAAATTGTTCTTTAATGCTGAGTTATAAAATGTTATTAATGCATTAAAAAAGAAATTAATTCAATATTATAAAAAGATAAAAATCAATTAAGAGTTGTTTTGTAATCTTAATGTCATATTAAATTTATGTAATAAGCTTAATATATATAATATAAAATATTCTCAGTTTTCAATAAATATTACATAGCAAGATTAACATATTGTTTTAATAGAAAGAAAACTGAGAAGATTTATGTTTAAAGTATAAATTTAAGTTTTAACAACATTACAATTTTAATTTATTAAATGTTAATTTTCTTTTTAATTTATCTATTCACAAAATAATGACAGTTTTATCAACTTTAAGCTGTATCTTTTTTTTTAAAGCTTTTATAAATTTTTCTTAATGTTTAAATTGTTTTAAGTGTTGATAATATCACAGATCATAATATACTTAACTAATAATATTTAAAGTAATGTTTTAAACTGTTATTTTAATTTAATTAACTTAATTATGTCAGACTGAGTTGCAGTAAATTTTTTGTTAAATTTAATTAAATAAGTTTATACTTCTTTAATAAATACATTTTTTAACATCTTATATTTAATAAACTTCATTAAATATTATTCTCAGTCATCTGCAGCTTCTTTTTGTACTTAAACTTTAGTATATTTTAAACATTCTTTATAATAATTTTATTCATCAGATATTCTTGATCATCTGTGTTGATGTAGATAATAAATTAATATAAAGTTTTTATGTTAATTTTTTAATTTTTAAAGTAAAAAATGTCAAGAAAAAATGCAGCTGAGAATCTGCTGACAGAAGTGTTAAATACTAAAAATTTAATAATACTTTATAGATTTTCTTTTATTAATTATTTTTCTATAAGAGTAAATTATTAATCATAGTTCTTATGAGTAAAAATAAAAATAAATTATTGCTTTATAAATAAGTTGTTGAAGTTCATTGTGATGATAGTTAACACATAGTATAAAAAGTGAATGAATAATGTATGCATTAAAAATAATATAAATAAAATAAATAAAAAGCTTTTATATCTTTTGTTTTATAAAACAGTAGTGCTTATTTATCTTAATAACTTATATTAAGCTGTCAAATAACAATACTTTTTGAGCAATTATAAATGCTTATTTATCTATTTAATAAAATATATATTATTATTTGTTCTATTAACTTCCTATTCAGTCCCTATCTAGATCTATGTGAACAAATTATCTTTGCAAAGAAAAAATCAAAATAAAAAATCTTAGTTCTGTCTTGCAGACACTTCACAAATAAGATACTAACTTATTATTACTATTTTCTGTATATATTAGTGCATCTGTAATTAGTCTATCTTTTAAACATTTACTTTCATTAATTAATGAGTAATTTCTCTACATTTATTGAATCTACTCTGATTCAATGAACTTTCATTTAAACATTCAGATATGCAAGATCACTATAGTCTGAGACATTTTTCTGAGTAATTTACTGCACAAAACTAAAATAATTAAGAAAGTCACTGACAGCAAGTCACTTAACTGTCTGATGAGTGCTGACTGCTATAAATAGAGTGTTATAAAAGTCTGTGAGCTTTGTTCTTTGAAAGTATAGAGTATGAAAGTTGATGTAATTTGAATAGAAAAGAAAAATATAATATACAGTTTATATTAATTATTTATAAATACAGTACTTATCAATCTCTGATATTTCTACAGAGACTAGTCAGACATTTAAACTTAGTATCTTTGTATGAAGTAGAAACAATGCTGTTGCTTTATGTTTAAGTAGATTATTGTAAAGCAGATAAACTGACTGTATTTAGTTTGTTTTTTATGTTGCTGCTTTTTGTCACTTTATCTTATGAGTTTATCTTTATCTTTATTTAAGATTTATTCATCTATTTAAAGTCTTCTGTACACTTATCAATTGCATTTTTAATTATTACTATATTTACTTCTCTGCTTATAACAGTGCTCTTTCTTGTAAACTTTTGACTGCTATTACTGATCTAAGTATGAAGACTGTATTATGTTAATATTTTATCAACACTTTTTTAATTAAGTATCAGAGCAATGTTCATACTGTATTCACTGCTTAATTAATCTTTACAGCAATCAGATAACTAGCTGTCTTAAAAGATTTCTGTATTGTTTTGTATTTTATGTATAGATTTATTAACATAACATTTAACTTTTATTTCAGTACAGCAGTAAGAGTTCTTTTGTAAACTCTTATTACTCTGTAAAGACAGCAATTCTGTAGACACTTCAGTGATTTAATAAGTAATATTGATAAAACACTATTATCTTACAGACTTTATATCTGCAAACTGTAAAGCATAACTGATTGAATCACTGCTGTGTAAAGAAGATGAGATTGCTTTATAAATGATTTTTATATAAAAATTATAATGTATAAAAGAATCTTAAATGCTATACTTTCTTTCTGAACTGTCTGCTGCACATACTTATTTTATTTTAGTCTTGTATCTATCTGAACACTCAGTATATAAATTCTTATCTTTATTAAAATCTTTCAGTCATCAAAACATACAGTACTCATTAAGTTTTCATTGAGATTTCTGTAACATCTTATAAAGTAAATTAACTGATATTTATCTGATATAAATCTTGCTTCATATCTCTTCACTTATACAATGCACTAACTATAAGCTGACTTCAGTCTGCAGCAGTTCATCTAAGTAAAAATGTCTTATATGATCAGATTTATATTATTTACAAAGTTAAACATTATAATATTGCTCTTTGAGCACTCAAAGGTTGTCAGTAGTTCTGATATGAAGAAGAGAAAAAGAATTGAAAAAAGAGAAGATTTTTGTGAAATGTCTAATTTTGTAAATATTTAATTGCTTTTAAATTCTGAAAAGACTATTCTTGTATGTTGCTCAGTCAGAAAGCATTTTATAGCATAAGTAATTTATAATAACAAGTCTGCAGTCTGCATAATATGCAGCAGTCTTTTATATAAAATATTATTAAATATTTCACTTAAATTCAGACTAAACATCAACATTATGCATTCTGACTTTGCTTTTTATGCAGTATTAATACATAATATGAGCAGCTCTAAAGCAGTGAGAGTAGATCTTTGCTTTTTAGCTTTCATTTAATTTTATAAAAAAAAACTATACATCTCTGTTGTATTGACAATTCATTCTGCAACTAGCTTTTCTATGAGCTTTGCAATTGTATTTTTCAGCACAATAAAACAATAACTGCTTAAAAGTAAGTAATTCTTCTTTTTTTTCTTTCTTAGAACTACTGTAATAAATTTGTGAAAGATTTTTAATGTTATTTTATTAATAAAGTACTTGCTAATTGTTTAAGCAAGATCATTCTTAATGATATAAGTTACTTTCTTAAAAATCTCATTTAAAATGCTGTCTGACTCTAAAGCTTTACTATTTAACAGTTTATGAATTGCTTGTTTAATCTGCTTTAAGATAATTGTGAGTGAAATATTAAGCATATAATTTACAGATATTTTATCATCAATGTTGCTGAGATCTACTTGACTTTCTTCAGAAAAGAACTTTTCTGTCAGTATTTATATTTTAAAAATATTATTATTACTAGTATTGTTGCAATCTGTTCTACATAAGAGTAAAATATAAAATGATATTTATGACTTATTTATATAAAGCTTACTTTATTATAAGAGTCTTCACAATTCTTTCTCATAAAAGTTGTCTAAAACTAAAATTAACTATTCAATAAATTATCTTCAGTTAGTCTATTCTATGCATTGCAGTTTCTTCTTAAGTAACTTTTAAAATAATTAGTAAAATATTCTGTTATAATTTATTTTTATATTATTATACTATTATTTTACACATCTTGCATCTGCAAGAAGTTCTGAGGCTCTCAGTGATCATTAAGAATTTATATATGTATATAAATGAGTTTTAAAGCAATGTTTCTTTAAATCTTTATAAATAATCTATTATAAAGCTATAAGTAAGCATAGTACATATATTCACTTACTCTGCTGAAGATATTATTTAAGTTTTTTCTTGTTCAGCTTTTTCAATGTATAGTACTTGCTTGATGTCAGCTTCTTCATTAACATTGTAATTTAAATATTTATTGAGATATAACCTTATATAGTTGCTCAGTAATTTACTGACTTACAAAATAGAATTAGTTTGCTGATTGTCTCTGAGATAAATATAAGATCAATGATACTTTATTGATTATTTTTCTTTCAGATTAATAGCTCACATAAAGTGAGTAATGAGAGACTATTTATTACTGTTATAGTACAGAAATATTCTAACTATACTTTATTGACAGTCTGTGAATCACCTTAAAATGAATAATGCACATTAAAGTCTTTTAAAAATAAAAATTTTTCTTTAATCTTCTGAATGACTCACTGTATAGCTTATTATAACTGAATTTGAAGTTCATTGCTTTTTAAGTTGTATACATTGATGGTGATTATATCTTTGATATAGTGCAGCTGTAGTGTTGTTACATGTTAATTATATATTTAAAAGAATTAAATGTAAGCTGAGATTTTCTTACTAATTATAAAGTATATCTTAAATGCTGAATTGCTGTCACTTGTCAGACTGTAACTCTGTGAGCAGTAAATAAAGTTTATATATTTGTTGAATGTCTATTTTTATATAATCAGCATATAGTGAGTATTTAAGTCAGCTGTATCTAGAATAAGTTTTGTTACTTTGTAGTTTGTGAGTCTGCAGTTAAATTGAAGAATTCAGATATTTAATATAAAGAAAATTCAGATTGAGCTGTGTTTTTCTTTATAAGATTTATTGATACTTCTTTCTGTATTAAGTAATTTTTCTATGCACTTTCACTAAATTCTGATGCAAAAAGCTTAACTTAACTGAGATTTTATGCTGCTGTCAAAATGTCTTAAAAGTAACTGAAATCTCACTTAATAAGTTCTGACACAATGTCAGAGAACTGTTTTCACTTTTTTGATTGAACTATACAAAACTTATTAAATTGTTGTAGTAATTATATTGTTATTGTAAAATAACTGTAAATCATTATTATTTTAGCTATCAGAGTTATGCACTTCTTCTGATAGATGACAAAAAAGCTTTTAAAGATTTTATATATAGTTTTCTGTCATATCTTGTGTGTCTAATCACAGTTTACACACAATACTTTCTTTTTAAAGCAGTTCATAATTTAATATATATCTATGCATATACTGCACTTCACTATCTTTTCACAAACAGACTAAATGTAATCTTACTGCTTACAATTAAAGCACTGTTGAATCTATATGTTATAATTATGAAAATAAGCATCATATAGCTAAAAGTTAATGATAAGTTCTTTCTGAATAATTTCATGTTGCAGTGTCTATGTAAAAAGACTGATCACAATGATTTCTCTGATTTTGTCTGTTAGTAAATGAGACTTATACTGTTTTAATGCATGTAGTCAGCAAATCTTATTGATGTTAAGTGTAGATACTATGACTCTGAATGTAATGTATATATTTTGTGTAAAAAAGATATTGTTTATGTTCTTTTCACTATCAATTGATATAAAGAGAGAGACATTTCAGAGTTTTATAAAGTAATTTTATTGAAGAATTTAAAGATTATTCATTTATAACTGATTGAGCACTCAATTCTTAGTACACTGATCTAAAATTAACATCTTAATATCACTGTTTTATAGCTGTTTCACTGCATAAATGCCTACAATTAGAAGCTTAACTGTAACAAGAAACTTTGTAAGTGATTTATTTTAAGTGTTTAAAAGTTACACTCTGACTACAGTGCACTGTAAAAAAAGTTTAACTAGTTGATAAACACTCTGTACTGCAATACTCACATATATAATCACTGAACTTCACTCTTCTTATATGTTTAGCTGAGTTTAATTCATTGAATCATCACTTTCTATTAAGTTATTTAGCTTTTTCTCAATTCTTAAAAGCTATCTCTGTGCAAAGTTCTTATTTCAGTTTATCTGCATTCAGAAAGCTCTTACTTATCAAATTATATTTAACACTGTATTCTGTTGTTGATCTGCTTCTTTTAACTTTAAAAGATTATTAGCTAGTTTATTAAGTCTGTTAATTATAGTGTATTATTTAGCATCTACAGTTTTTATAATATTTTGTTGTTTTCTGTTCTTTTGTTGTTGAGATTTAAGCATAATTAAGAGCATAACAGAGTTTTTACATTTCTTTTATAATTTATCAGCACTCATCATGTAACTTATTGCTGACATTGCAATGACAGATAAGATAAAGTGACTTAATATTTTACTTTAATTAGCTTTGCTATATGCTCTGTTTACTGAGTATATTGCTGCTGTTGTAACTAGCAGCAACTTTATTGTATTACTATAATTAATTATTACATTACAATACAGAGTTCACATCTTTCTATAGAGTTTCTGTCATACTCTTACTATGTAACTTTCTGAATTCTTGCTTTCACTTATCATATGATTTTACACTTAAGACTTAAGCTACAGCAAAAACTCTTATTTATACTTCAGCTGTAGTTTACTTCTTAAGTTTATATCTTTTACAAAGTGAACATCACTGTTGTACACTCTTTCAGTATATAAATTAATATGTATATTTGTTTTTTTAAGTCATATAAACAGTTTCATTGCAGCTTATATCTGCTTCTATCACTGTCATTATGTATTATGTCTCATAGCTGTTAACTACTTCACATTACTTTTATCAGTCTCTCAGTAAAGATCAATCATATCTTACAGACATTGTTTAAACTGCATATTTAATCAATACATGTAGTTAAGCATTTTTCATTCATTAATCAAAGTACTGCTTAATCTTTTCACTTCATTATTATCTGTATTTTTTCTTTAACTGATCTGTATACTCTCTTTGTTGCTATCTATTGACAGAAGTCTCAGTTAATAGTAATTGCTGATATTTTACAAAATAAGTATAATGTTACAGTCATAATCTGTAGACAACAGTTATGTAGTAATCAGAGATATATGAATGCAGTGTATATATAAATATACAGAAACATCAAAGACATCTTAAATACTGATGTTTTCAGTGATTTCAGTGATTGAGTGAGAACACTCTGAACACAAAGAACACTAATGTTTTAAATGTTTGCAGTGTTTATTTAATATATAGACAGATCATCTTCTTTAAGAAGATAAGTGTATTCAATGCAATCATTACTTAGCATACTACTAGCTATTGATTAACTTAACATGTTTAAAACTCTCTTATATTACAAGCTTTAATCTTTAGCTCCTATATCAGAGAAATCTCTGATCAGAATGTAACACATTGAATACTTTTACAATATAAGATATGTTAGTCAGCACACAGAAAGCAGTTTTCATCAGTGTAATCAATCTTTAGAGTTTTGAAAATCTATAGAAGATAAATAATATACTGAAGATACTGATGTTAGATGTATTCAGTGATAAATATAGAAAGTTGTAAAGCTTCTTGACAAAGCTTGATCTATACATAGATTTCAATCAGAAGAAGTTTGACTTCAAAATAAATAAAAATCTATACATAATAACTTATCTTAAGAATGCAGCATTTAACTGAGTCAATTTTAAACTGCATAAGTTTCTAAACAAGTCATCAAAGAAATAAAACATCAACAAAGAGTCAATCTTTGATGACTTCAAGAAGTTTAAGAAAGAACTTTGAAAGACTTTCAGAGTAATTAATAAGAAAAGAGCAGCAGAACAATGACTTTATACATTAAAAATGAATAAGTTAGCAGTCAAGTACTCAGTGAAGTTTCAGTGCATTGCAGTCTTAACTGACTGAAACAATGACATCTTAGTATTGCAATACTATTAAGAATTGAGTAAAGATATCAAAGATAAAATAGCTTAAAGAGACTGCTTCAAAGAACTTCAAAAGGTAATAGATATCTTCATTAACATTGATAGTTGACAGTGAGAATGACAGATGAAGAAGATAGAATCTTATATAGCTTTAAGAATATAAAGACAATGATTTATTATTAGAACACAAGAAGACTCAATGAATCTTAATAATATTAAGAAGTACAATCAAAAGTTATAAGTTAGATCAGTGAAGCATAAGCATTATAATAGATAACTTACTAAGTTTTATATTTAACAAGCAGAGACTTATGAATATTATAACTGTAATAAATTTAGACATCTTGTTAAAGATTGCAAGAAGTCTCAATGACAGAGAAAAGATGTTGCAGTAATGAATACAACAGTAGTGTATGACTGTCTGAGCTGAACAGTCTGCTATAATAATAATTGTTTTGTTTATATAAGCAGAAAAGATGAAGTCAGATGATGATTACAGTGACTAAAGAAAGGTTAAAATGACTATAATATAATAGGTCAGTCAAAAGAATTAATTATTCTTAAGAAAGTTATCAGAAATGATACAGACAAGATTGAAGAGACTGATACTTGCAGAACTTAGAAAAACAACACTGCAAAAGTTAAAAATCAAAAAAATCTAACTTGAATGCATCTAAATTCAGATGTAAACTCAGATGAAGTTAACAATTAAAAAGTCAATATAAAGCTCAAAAATTAACATAAGCACTTTGAAGCACATATGATGATGCTCAGTCAAAGATGAAAAATGCCTTAATAAGAAGAGTCAGCATTAAATGAAGAGCAGCTGCTCAGAAAGCAACAGTAAATACTTTAATTAGAAATAACTGCTATCTGCAAAAAAAAGCAGAAAAGATATCTGTATAGTTAGAAGAGCTGATGACAACAGTATAACTTATGATATAAGATCAGAAAATGTCAGAATAACTACAAAAAGATTATGAAATTGAGATATATCTACTTATAAACTATGCAACACTCACAGAAAAACATTGAATGCATATAGAAGAGTATATGTTATCTAAGTTTCTTAACAAAGTAAAAGCACTAAAGAATTTCATTCAACACAAATATAATCAGTACAAGATGTACTGACACTCAGAACAAATTGTTAGAAAAAGATCTGAGAACTATGTGAAATTGATTATAACTAGAGTGGCCATCAGGTCAAGTTAACTCAGCCTGACCTAAACAGAACTTCTGAGTCAGATTAAGTTAGGCTTTAATTGTCAGTCTGAGAATCTGAGTCAAACTTAAACATTGAAGCTTAACTTAATTCAGAAGCTCTGTTCAAGTTTTAAGAATTCTGAGACTGATTAATAAGTGAGCTCTTGAGACTTGACTCAAAGATAAAGATTATGAGCTTAGAGATTACTGATACATGAGTGTTATAAGTAAGCATTATATATACATAGTTAAACAGCTTTCAATTTAGTCTATTTATTTACTATATTGAGAGTTAGATATTCTCAAAATAGTCTAGTAATGATTGCTTTAATCTGCATCTTTAGATGCAATATTTCAGTTATGCATATATCTCTTGATGAGAGACATATTCTTGTGCTGAATGATAATTTGCTTTGTGTAAATTGCAATTAGATTAACATCTGCATTCTGTTAGCTGATAAATGATAATTACTGTACAGTTCATTAAACATACTTTTAAAGAAGACAACAGTATATGCTTTTACTGTCTTTTGCAGACTGTTAATGACTGAGCTTTGAAAGCAGAACATTTTATGCTGAGAAAAAACTCTTTTTAAATAATCTTAAGTTATCTTGCAGCAAAGTCTTTAAAAGAATAGTTTTGCTATTAGAAAATCTGTTGATTTCTGATAGCAATGTATTTTACAAAGAATGATAGCTGTAGAACAGAGCATTATTATTAAATATTATATTGTGTGTTAAAATTAAGCTTACTGCCTGACTTTCAGCAGTAAACTGACTTAAATGCTTCAGTGTTTTTTTCTGTATCTGCAGCATTATTTTCTTTTTTCTTCTCATCAACATCAGTTTTTTCTTTTTTAAATGTCTTTCTAAATGTTCTTTCTGCTGCTGCTGTCTTTTCTTCATCTAATACAGTCTTCATAACATTACATCTTGAAGTTTTCTTGATATGTGTCATA
>JAABVA010003122.1_pt1 | contig 16012 bp, 14 predicted proteins | sample 5560331 | NCBI WGS metagenome assembly JAABVA01 (sample SAMN12812661, study PRJNA571458) | rock metagenome | isolation source: Antarctica rocks | place: Antarctica: Victoria Land, Mt New Zealand sud | collected 2016-01-07 | reverse complement strand
GACCGAGGTGGAGAAAGCGGTGAACAACACCAACAAAGGCTGGGAACAAGCCGAAGCCCGCCACCGCGTCGGCCGCCAGCAGGTGGGATCGTGACACCGCAGGAGGACCGGCCGCCGGTGAACCCCGCCGAGTGGGTGGTGTGCTCGGCGGTGTCCCCGCTGCTGGAGGCGGCGGGTGTCCCCGACCCGGACGTCCACCCCCGCAGGTGCTGGGGTACCTGCGCCGTTTCGGGTTCGCCGTCTCCTTCCGGGGGGACCCCGGTCGATGCCGCGACGGCGGACCGATACCTGGCCATGGCCCTGGACATCACCATCGTCGAGGGCCACGGCGGCCCCCGAACCTGCGCGGCGGGCACGCGGGATGCGGCCGCGCTGCGCCGCCGGCTGGACCCTGTCGGCCTGCACCTGGCCCGCATCGGACCGGAGTGGCCCTCGTGGCGCCCTGCCCCACCCGAGTTGCCCGCCCGCCCTTGACGACAAGGAGCCCAACAATGAGTGAGAACACCGAGCAGCATAGGGAAACCGCTCCCGCGGTTGCGTGGCATCAGGCGACCGGGTGTGCGGGTGGTGTGCGGTGATGGCGCGGCGGCCGAACCGGCGGGCCGATCCGGGCAGTGGTGCCGGGGAGTGGGTGTTCCTGCTCGGGGTTTTGGGGTTGGTGGCGGTGTGGGGGGCCGCCCGCATCGCCGGGGGTGCGGCGGTGGGGAACAACCCGCCGGGGGTGGTGGTGCGCCTGGTGACGGGGAAGCTGGGCTGGCCGCCGTCGGCGACGTGGGTGCTGGTCGTGTTCGGTGTGGTTCTCGCCCTGGTCGCGGCCGCCGCGGGCTGGTGGTGGGTGGTGTCGTCGCGGTCGCGGCACTGGATCGACGCCAAGGCAACGTCGATGGCCACCGCCACCGAGTTGCGGGGGTTGACGGCGCGGGCGGCGGCGGAGGCGGCGGTCACGATGCGGGCCGAGAAAGCGGGGCCGGGGGTGCCGTTGGCGGAGTCCGTGCGGACGGGGCAGATGCTGGCGGCCCCGTGGAACTTCGTGCAGCTGTGGATCATGGGCCCGCAGTCGGGGAAGACCTCGTGTGTGGTGGTGCCGCAGGTCTGCGAGACGAAAGGACCCGTGTTCGGGACTTCCAACAAGCGGGACCTGGTCGACCTCACCCGCGGGGTACGAGCACAGTCGGGGCGGTTGTGGATTTTCGACCCGCAGAAAGTCGTGGCCCAGGACGAGCCGACGTGGTGGTGGAACCCGCTGACCTACGTCACCGACATCGCGAAGGCCTCGGCGATGGCGTCGCTGTTTTCGGCGGCGGTCGGGGCCGGTGACAAGGGCGATGCCTACTTCGAACCGGAAGGCGAGGCCCTGCTCGCCCAGTACCTGCTGGCGGCGGCGGTGGCCGGGGAAACGTTGCACACCGTCTACGCGTGGCTGAACGACCCGGACAACTCCGCCCCGGTCACCGCGTTGACCGCCGCCGGGGAAACCGAGGTGGCCCTCGCGGTGCGGGGCACCGCCCGGCTGCCGCAGGATCAGCGCGGCGGGGTGTATGGCACGGCCCGCAAGATGTGCCGGTTCCTCACCGACCGGCACATCCTGAGCTGGGTGTGCCCCACCGGGCCCGAGGACACCCGTCCGCAGCTGAACCCGGACGAGTTCGTCGCCTCCACCGAGACGGTGTACGCGATCAGCAAAGAAGGCTCGGGCACGACCCGGGCGTTGACCGCCGCGTTGACGGTGGCGGTGGCCGAGGCGGCGGAACGCCGGGCGGAGGCCTCCCCGCTGGGCCGGTTGTCCCCGCCGCTGCTGATGTGCCTGGATGAGGTCGCGAACATCGTGCGCTGGCCGCAGCTGCCCGACCTGTTGAGCCACTACGGGTCCAAGGGCATCGTCGTCTCGGCGTTCCTGCAGTCCTACTCCCAAGGCGCCCGGGTCTGGGGTCGGGAGGGGATGGACGCCCTCTGGTCGGCCTGCAACGTCCGGGGCATCGGGAAAGGCATCGCCGAGACCGACTTCCTGAAAACGGTGTCCCTGCTGGTCGGGGACCACGACGTGGCCTCCTCCAGCGTGTCCGTCGGTGGGCACTGCGGGTTCCGGTCCCGGCAGCTGTCCAACCGCCGCGAACCCATCCTCGAGGTCGCCGACCTCGCCGCGATCCCCCAAGCCAGGGCCGTGGTCCTCGTCTCCGGGGTGACCGCGTCCCTGGTCCGGTGCGGCACTGGTCGGCCCGCCCCTACGCCAGCCTCGTCCGCGCCGGCCAAGACGGCACCCTGCCCGCGCGCAACCCGCTGCTGCCCACCCCAACCGCCACTCCCAAACCCGACCCCCAGGAAGAGGCAGCGTGATGGCCATCCCCACCGTTTTCGACATCACCTTCGGCTGCGGCCACGCCGGGCAGGTGGATGCCGCCGACCGGGCCGCCGACCAACGCAGCCCGTGGATCGCCTACCTGTCGTCGAAGGGCATGTGGGAGGTGGTGCGGTGCTGGCCGGGCCTGGCCGACGGGGCCATCCCGGTGGTGACCGGGGAATGAGCCGCGACGAGCAGATGGGCACCCCACTCACCCTCGATGGCGACGGCACCGCGGATGCCGACGAGCCCGATGCCATGGATGCGCAGTACGACGCGTTCGAGGCTGACGTCGCCGACGATGACACCACAGCGCCCGAGCCGGAAACCGGTGCTGGTCCTGTCGATGACCCCGAGCCCGAACCCGAGGCGGAGCAGGCCCAAGAGCTGGGTGCGGACCCGCAGTTCGGGACGGTCGAGCAGTTCGTCACCGGGTGGGTGCTGCCGTTCTACGTGCGGGACACCGCGAACGCCGTGTGGTGCCGACAGTGGTGGGCACACCCGGAGGCCGCGTTACGCCTGGAGGCGCTGTGGGAAGCCTACGAAGGGGCCCGCGCGTCGAAGGATGGCGGCGCGTTCGCCGCGTGGTGGCGGACGGAAGCCGACCACCACCTGCCGCTGCTGTACTCCCCCGGCGAAGGACCGTTCCGGGAGTGCGACGCCCGCGCCGGCACCCACACCCCGCAAACCCCGCAGCCCGTGGACCCCGCCCCGCGAGGCACCTACGTCGCCGACGGCCCCGCCCACGGCGGGCCCGGCACCATCACCACGACCGACACCACCAGCGCACACACCGATGACGATAAGGAGACAGGACATCCTGGAGCAACGCGAGATCGAGGAGATGCACGAGGGACTGGACCAAGCACTGCGGGTGGCGTTGCAGGGGTTGGGTAGCCTGCGGGAACGCAAAGCGCGCTCCGATCAGGTCAAAGCCGACCAGATGCGGGTGGCCGCAGCCGCTGACCGCCGCCAGTTCGAGTCCTACCAGCAGGCCCAGGACGCGATGCTGCGCGGTCAGCTCGGTAACGTCACCGACGACAAGTGGTGGGACACCACCAGCCCCGCCGACATCGCGGCCACGGTGGACCTCGCCGAGCGGTACGCCGACGTCAGCCCCTACGCCCACGCGACCCTGACCAACCTGCGCAGCGAAGCCGAACGCCGCGGAGTCGACCTCGACGCGGGGCGTGGCCCAGGTGAGCAGGAGCTCGGTGAGGGTGGCGCGACGGTGGGGCGCGGCGGGGCGGATCGACCGGCAATCGACCGGCAGGACCTGCTGGACCGCATGAACGGGTCCGCGGACCGCGCAAGCGTCGACGAGCCCAGCGCCCAGACCAGCACGGTCGAAGCACCGACCGCTGGACACCAAGTGGTGGACGAGCGTCGAGCGGCACCCGCCGACCATGAGACCACCCCGCCGCCGGCGGCGCAGGAGACACCGGCCTACGAACGGTCTCGGGCCTCGGACATGGACGGTGCCGACCCGGAGCACGTGGCGACCCGGCTGGCCGTGGCGCAGTCGTTCATCCACCCGATCCGCACCTACACCACCGGCGGCAGCAAAACCGGCAGCGACGGCGGCGCCGCCCCGTCGCGGCGCCAGCAACTCAAGCGCGGCAAGTGATGACCGCTATGACCGCGTCCTACGGAGAGCGGCGGACCGCCACCGGTCCGTGTCGGTACCCGCTGATAAGCAGACCAGGACAGCAGAGCGAGGAGAAAGCGATGGGTGATATCGGACCCGAGCGTCGGCGCATCGAGGTGCTGCCCACCACCGAGCCTGTGTTACCCGCCCCCGCTAGACCGGCTCCCCGGCGCACACCGGTGCCGGCTCCGGTGACCGAGCCGGTGAAAGAACCAGCGCGGTGAGCGCCCTGTGGTGGTTGCTGGCCACTTCATTGGTGCTCGTAGCCATGGCGGGGGTGTCAGCAGCCGCAGGCGCGGGTCACGGTGACCCGCTGCGAGCGGACTGGAGCGGGCGGACCATCCTGCACCTCGGGGCGCTGATCAGCGGGTCCGTCGGCGCCATCACCGCTGCGGCGTTCCTGCTCTACCCGCCGGCGTGGGCCGTGCTCCTCGTCGGTGGTGGCGGTGGCCCCGGAGCCGTGGGTCAGCAGGTATAGCGGTGCGCCGGCTCCGAGCAGGACAGCGGCGACGACGAACACCGCGGGCAGTCCCGCGCTGTCGGCGAGCAGGCCCAGCAGCGGACCCGCGACCACAGCGCCGAGCCGGGCGGCCAGCGAGTTGACGCTGAGCATGGTTGCGCGGTGGGCGGGGCCGACGTTGCGGTTGAGCAGCCCCGCGTGCGCCACGTTGGCCGCGCCGTGGACCAGGTAGAAGCCGAGGTACCCGGCGAGCAACCCGGCCGGTCCGGCCACATCGACATCGACATCGACATCGACATCGACCCGGACGAGGACGGGCTCTGCGACGAGGACCGCTACACCGAGATCCACCCCTACAGCGCCCCGAGCGTCGCGGGCTGACCTGGCTGACGGCCGCCGGCCGCATCAGAAGGGCGCGTCAACACCGGTCAGTGGCGGAATCGGCCCGTGCAGGAACAGCGGAACGAAATCGACCCCACCGATGGTGCAGGCAGCGGCCACCTGGTTAGTCGGTGGCTTTACCGCGGTCCACCGGAAGGTGCCAGTATGGGTTCATGCGCCTCGGTGGAAGTCGAAGCGCCGGACGGGGGCTGGCCGGCCCGGCGCAGCCGCCGGGCCGCTGCGTTGAGTGCGGCTTTCGCTGCCCTTCCGCCGCGTTCGCTGCGTGCCTCGGCGAGCGCTGCCGTCGGCGGCCGGTCAAGTTGCATCCGTTTCGCGCTTGCTCGGCGCGGTGATTCTGAAGGCGAGACCGCCGTGGGCGGGCGGGACGGGAGAGGTGCGAGCCGAAACGGACGCGTACGAGCCGCCCGCAACCGGGAGCAGCAGGAGCGGTAGTGGCCGCCGGCTCAGCTCTCGGGATATCGCGCGCGCGGCCGGCGTCTCGCAGGCCACGGTCTCGAACGTCCTCAACCGCCCGGAGCGGGTAGCGCCGGCAACCCTGCAACGGGTCCACGACGCGATGCGCAAGGCGAACTTCGTCGTTAACCACTCGGCCCGCAGCTTGCGCGAGGGCCGATCGCGCACCCTCGGCGTCGTCGCGCTCGATATGGCCAACCCCTACTGGGGCGAGGTGACGCGCGGCATCAGCGCTGCCGCCTCGACCCGGGGCTACTCGGTACTGCTCGGCTCCTCGGAGGAGAGCCGCGAGGAGGAGTCGGACCTGCTACGGGTCTTTAAGGAGCACCGGGTGGACGGGGTGCTTGTTTCCTCAATCGATCTCGCCTCGCGGTCCCTGCGCGACCTCGACGCCCACGACATCCGGACCGTCCTGCTGGACCGCACCGATCCGTCGGAGGTGCACAGCTCGGTCTCGTTTGACCAGGTGGCGGGCGCCCGGATGGTCGCGGAGTACCTCGTCGCCCTCGGGCACCGGCGGATCGGTTTCGTGACGGTTCCGCACGACGTCTGGTGGTCGGGCGAGCGTTCTGCGGGGCTGCGGGCCGGAGTGGAGTCGGGCGGGCTGGACCCGGACGAGGTCGTCACTGAGGAGATCATCGCGACGATGACCGCACGCGACGCGGAGCCCGCAGTTGACCGGCTGCTGCGTGTGGCGCCCGGGATCACCGCCGTCTTCTGCGCCAACGACATGATCGCTCTCGGGGTGCTCAAGCAGCTGTCGGTGCGCGGTGTCGCGGTTCCCGGCGACCTGTCGCTGGTCGGCTTCGACGACGACTACTTCTCCGAGCTGCTGGCGCCCGGCCTGACCACGGTGCGCCAGCAGCCGTACCGGCTCGGGTACCGGGCTGCTGAGCTCGCCATCCAGGGCGGCGCCCCCGAGCAGGTCATCTTCGAGCCGGAGCTAATGGTGCGTGACTCCGTTCGCCGGCGCTGACTCGTCGGCCTAGCTAGCCGGTGGCAGGCCAGTGACCGCAGTGTCCACGTGCCGACGGCGCGACGGGTCGTCGGCCGTGCCGAGCGCCGGTCGGCACGCTCCACGAGACTGTCGCGTCAGGCCGCCCAGCGCGGCGCTGCTTGGGACGTATTAGTAGCTGGTTCTCCTCCTTGACCGTTTGACCGAGACCCTTTACGGTCGAGTTGATACGTAACAAGGGAGCCACATGGACGAGGCCACAAGGGTCGGGGCCGACCAGCTACAGGGTCGGATCAGGGCGCGCCGGCGCGGCCGGCCGACTCCGCTGGACGCCCCGTCGGCGTCCCGGCCGGCATGGGGGCGGAACCCACCCCGCGTCGCGCGAGCAGCGGCCGCAGCGGCCACGCTGCTGGCGCTGGCCGGCTGCGGAGCCGGATCGCGGGTCGCCGCAGCTACGGTTGGCGCCGGGCACGCGCAGTACCGGCCGCACTCGCCGCTGACGATCGGCTACTCGGTCTATGACCTGCAGTCGCCGTACTGGCAGTCCTACCTGCAGGGAGTCCAGGCCGGCGCGAAGGCCAACCACGTGGAGGTCGTCGTCGCCGACCAGAAAAGCAAGGAGCTGGGTCAGGTCGCCGGCAGCGCCGACCTCATCAACCAGGGCGTCAGCGCACTCATCGTGTCCCCGGTGCAGCCGGCCGCCCTGCCGGCCACGATCAACGCGGCCCACGCCGCCGGGATCCCAGTCGTCATCGGAGACGTCGGCGCGATCGGCCAGTACGACGCCTACGTCCAGAGCGACAACCAGGCCGGCGGCGCACTCGCCGCCACGTATCTCGTCGGCGCGCTGAAGGGCCGCCCCGGCGTGAAGGAAGTTGGCGTGATCGGCCTGCACTCCGGGTCCACCGTCGGCGATGAACGGGTCGCCGGGTTCCAACGCGAGCTGAGCAAGCACCCGGACTTCCGCATCGTGTCCAACCTCGCCGGTCAGGACACCGTCGTGACGGGCTTCTCCGCGACGCAGGACATGCTGGCTGCCAACCCGCGGATCGTGGGCCTCTTCGCCGCTGACGACCCGGAGGCGCAGGGCGCCTCCCGCGCCATGCGCACCGCCGGCAAGCAGGCCGGCAAGGACATCGTGCTGGTCGGCTTCAACGGGGACGCCCCGTCGCTGGACCTCATCGCCAGCGGCGAGCAGACCGCGTCGGTCGCTCAGGACGCGTTCGGCCAGGGCGAGCTCGCCGTCCGCAGCGCTCTGCAGCTGTTGCACGGCCAGCAGCCGAGATTCACCGATGTCACGCGCCGAACCCTGGAGGTGCCGGTCACCGTGGTCGACGAGTCAAACCTGATGAAGTTCCGCGCCGCGCGGCCCGGGCAGTGAGCGCACCGCCGCAGGCCGCCGCGCATTCCGCCGGCGACGGTCGCTCCTCGGACCGCCCGGCGCTGCTGGAGGCCAGCGGCGTCACCGTGCGGTACCCGGGTGTGCTTGCCCTCTCCGACGTCGGGCTGGCGGTGCGGGCCGGCGAGGTCCGCGCCCTGCTGGGCGAGAACGGCGCCGGCAAGAGCACTCTCATCAAGGTCATCGGCGGCCTGGAAAGGCCCAGCGCCGGCAGCGTCCGAGTCGACGGGCGGGAGGTCCGGCTGCACACGAGCAACCAGGCGCAGGCCGCAGGCATCTCCGTGGTGAGCCAGGAGTTTCGCCTGGTGCCCCAGCTCACCGTCGCCGAGAACATCTTCCTGGGCCACGAGCTGCGCCGCGGTGGCCTCGTCGACGGTCGCTCCCAGCGCGCTCGCAGCGCCGATCTGCTGGAGCAGTTGGACATTGACATCTCGCCGACTCGGCGCATCGACTCGCTGACGGTCGGCGACCAGCAATTGGTTGAGATCACGCGCGCTCTGTCCCGCGACTTCGCGATCCTCGTGCTCGACGAGCCGACGGCCGCGCTGAACGAGCTCGAGGTGGACAAGCTGCTCACGCTCGTCGAGCGGCTGCGCGACGACGGCAAGGCGGTGCTCTACGTCTCGCACCGGATGCCGGAGATCATGCGCCTCGCTGGCACTGCGACGGTGCTGCGCGACGGCGAGGTCGTTGGGAACGTCCGCCTGGACGAGGTCGATGAGGGCCGCCTGGTGGAACTGATGCTCGGCCGGCGCCTGGAGACCGCCGAGGTGCCCCCGGCCACGGCGCCGGCGAGCACCGGTGAGGCCGTGCTCTCGGTCCGCGGCATCCGCACCCCCGGCCTCGCGGCGCCGGTCTCGTTCGACGTCGCCGCTGGGGAGGTCGTCGGCGTCGCGGGGCTCGTCGGGTCGGGGCGTACCGAACTGCTGCAAGCGGTGTTCGGCGCGCAGCGGGTGACCGGCGGCGAGGTCTGGGTCCATGCCCGCGGGGTCGACACGTCCTCACCGGCCGGCGCCATCGCCGCCGGCGTCTTCATGCTCAGCGAGGACCGCAAGGCCAAGGGGATCCTGCCGCACCTCACGGTGCTGGAGAACCTCGTGCTGTCCGAGCCGCCGAAGCCGGTGACCGACCCGCGCCGCTGGCTGCTGGATCGCCGCGGCGAGCGCGGCACCTTCGGCCGGATGAAGGAGGACCTACACATCAAGGTGGACCGCCCGGACCGGCCGATCGGCACGTTGTCCGGCGGCAATCAGCAGAAGGTGCTCTTCGGGCGCGCCGTCCTCACCGACTGCTCGGTGCTGCTGCTGAACGAACCGACCCGCGGCGTCGACGTCGGCGCCAAGACCGAGATCTACGACCTGATCCGGTCGATGGCGGCGCGCGGCGTCGCCGTCGTCGTCAGCTCGTCCGAGGCGGGTGAGTTGGCCACGTTGTGCAGCCGGTGCATGGTGCTGTACGCCGGACGGGTCGCAGCGACACTGACGGGCGACGAGGTCACTGAGGACGCCGTCGTCACGGCCGCGCTCGGCCAGCGTGGGCAGGACGCGGCATGACCGCCGTCGCGCCGGACGCCGGCCGCGGCCCCGATCTGCTGGCCCAGCAGCGGGCGTCCCGCGCCGCCGCCGCCGAGAAGGCCGCTCGTGTCGGGACGCTGCTGGAGCGCTACGGCGTCCTGGTGCCGTTTGTCCTGGTCGCCGTCGTCGCCGCCGTCTTCGCGCCCAACTTCGTCTCCGGCGCCAACCTGCGCAACGTCGCCGTCGACGGCTCGCTGCTGGCCATCGTCGCCTACGGCATGACGCTGGTCATCGCCCTGCGCGGCCTGGACCTGTCCGTTGGCTCAACGCAGGCGCTCACCGCCGTTGTGACCGGCACGTTCGTCAACTCCTACGGGCTGTTGCCGGGCATCGTCGCCGGGCTGGCCGTCGGCGCCCTCGTCGGCCTGGTGAACGGGGTCCTTGTCGCCTACCTGCGGGTGCCGGCCTTCGTCGCGACGCTTGGCACCCTCGGGATCGCCCGTGGCGCCGCGCTCGTCGTCACCAACGGCGGCTCGGTGCTGCTGAAGGACGACAGCATCGGTGGCCTCGCCAACGGCCGGCTGCTGGGCGTCCCCGTCCCGCTCCTGCTCGCCCTCGCCCTGCTCGTCGTCATGTACCTGCTGCTCGAGTCGACGCCGTTCGGCCGGCACGTCTGCGCCGTCGGGGGCAGCCCCGAGGCCGCGGTGGAGAGCGGGATCGGCGTCCGGCGGGTGACCGTCCTGGCCTTTGTGGTGGTGGGGACGGCGGCCGGGCTGGCCGGCGTACTGCTCACCAGCCAGCTCGGCTTCGTCGACGGCACCTTGGGCGTCGGGCTGGAGCTGCAGGCGATCGCCGTCGCAGTGCTCGGCGGTACCAGCCTGGTCGGCGGCGCCGGGAACATGGCCGGCACCTTCGTCGGCGCGCTCCTGCTAGCCATGATCGCCGCCGCGCTCAACCTGCTCAACATCGCGTCCTACTACCAGTACATGGCGACCGGAGTGCTGTTGCTCTTCGCCCTCTCGCTCGACACGCTGCGCCGGACCGTCCAGCGCTCCCGCCTGGAGATGGGATGACGACGTGACCGCTGCGACAGCCGAGGCCGCCGACGGCCGGACCAGCCCCCTGGGCAGCGCTGGCCGGTACGCCGGGCGCTACACCCTGCAGCTCGTCGTCGTCGTCGGCGCCCTGCTGTTGGTGGCGGTCAAGCCGGGCTTCGCCTCGGTGAGCAACGTCCAGGCGATCCTCACCGGCGCGTCCTTCGCCGGGCTCATCGCGTGTGGGGAGACGCTGCTCATCGCCTGCGGGATGATCGACCTGTCGGTGGCCGGCCTGCTCGCCGTCTGCGCGGTCGTCGCCGCGACCGTCGTCCCGCACACCCTCGTCGGCGTCGCCGCCCTCGTCGCGATGATCCTCGGCGCCCTCCTCGGCGCCGTCAACGGGCTGATCGTCACCCGGCTGCGGATCCCGCCGTTCATCGCGACCCTCGCCACCATGAACGTTTTCCTCGCTCTGTCCTTCATCTGGAGCAGGGGCAAGGTGGAGGCCGTTCAGTCGGTCTACTGGCAGCAGATCGGCACCGCGAAGCTGCTGGGTGTGCCGGTGACCTTCCTGGCCTTCCTTGTGGTCTGCGTGGTCAGCTGGGTCCTGCTGGCCCGCACCCATTTCGGCCGGAGCCTGCGCGCTCTTGGCAGTAACGAGGTAGCGGCGCGGATGGCAGGCATTCGGGTGGAGCGGACGCTGCTCACCGCCTTCATCGTCGCCGGGCTCTTCACGGGTGTTGCCGCGGTGATGCTGAGCGCGGTCCTGTCCTCGGCGGGCGGCACCATGGCGACCGGCATCGAGCTCAACGCGATCGCGATCGCGGTCGTTGGCGGCACGTCGCTGCGTGGTGGGTCCGGGACGCTGCTCGGCACCTTCACCGCCGCGCTGCTCTTCGCCGGGCTGGACAGCGGCCTGAACCTGTTGGGCGTGCCGTCGTACTGGCAGTACGTCGCCGTCGGCGGCGTCCTCGTCGCCGCGCTCGCGCTGGGCGCGCGCCGCCAGGGGACGGGGACGGCGACGTGAGGGTCGCCGGGTCGCTGTTCTACCGAGCGGAGGGCGAGGTGGCGCCGGCCACCCTCCGCGGCGGCGGGCCGGCCGGGGCGCTGGTCGCGCCGGTCAGCGCGGGCCGCCCCGAGGAGGTCGACGCCGCCCGGGTCCGCCCCGTCGACGGCCGGGGGCGAGCGACCGTGCTGGACCGCTCCGGCGCGGCGAAGCTGACCGTCGACTGGGACGCCGAGGCGATGCAGCTGCTGGTCGCGTGGAAGCACCAGCAGCACCGGGTCAACGTGCTCGGGCTGGAACCGTCCACCCATGACGGCGGGGGGCGGGCCGCGACGCACCGCGCTGGCACCCTCGTCGAGCTGGCGCCGGGCGCCCAGCGGCGCTTCGCCACGAAGATCACGGCCCGGCCGGCTGAGCCACCGAGCGAGGGGACAGGCACGTGAGCGACACCAGCAACCGAGTCCTCGCCGCCGTCAAGGGCGGCTCCGGCGTCCTGCGGCTGGACCCCGCGCTGGTGGCCCGCGACTGGTTGCCACCCGGACGGCGGCTCGGCCTCGCCGATGCGGACTACGACCTCGGCGAGCGCGGCTTTGTCTGCGAGCGCTGGCTGGGCTCAACCACACTCGCCGACAACGAGGTGGGCCCAGCCGACGAGGGCGTCAGCTTCATCGTGGCCGGCGACGGCGAACGAATCAGCCTGCGCGACGCCGTCGCGGACGCCGCGGACGTCGTCCTCGGCGCCGAGTACGCCGCCACCCACGACGGCCTCGGCCGGCTGGCGAAGATCTTCGACTTCGGGGCCCGCATCCCGTATCACGTCCACCCGCCGCAGCGGGAGGCCGACCGGGTGGGCCGCCGCTCCAAGGACGAGGCCTACTACTTCCCGCCAGGCGTGGACATGGGCGCGCACCCGGAGACGTTCTTCGGCGTCCACCCCTACATCGCCGCCGGTCCCCGCGGTGAGGCGCTGCTGCCCTACCTGCGCTCCTGGGACGACGACGGCATCCTGTCCAACGCCTTCGCGTTCCGCCAGGTCGAGGAGGAGGGCTTCTTCGTCGACTCCGGCATCCTGCACGCCCCCGGCACCGCGGTGACCATCGAGCTGCAGGAGGACTCCGACACGCTGGCGATGTTCCAGGCGCTGAACGCCGGCTGCGTCATCAGCAAGGAGCTGCTCTTCAAGGACGTCAGCGCGGCGGACCGCGCCGAACTGGGCGAGCGGGCGCTGCTGCGCTGGATCGACTGGGAGGCCAACGGCGACCCCTGCTTCTACCAGCGGCGCCGCATCCGGCCGGTGCCCTTCCTGGTCCGCGACGGAGCCGAGGAGGCCTGGATCTTCTGCGGCACCACCAAGTTCAGCGGCAAGCGGCTCCGGCTGGCGCCGGGCGCCCGGGTCACCACCGCCGAACGCGGCGTCTACAACCTGCTCGCCTGGTCCGGACGCGGCACCGTCGACGGCGTCGAGGTGGTGGGCGGTTCGCCGGGTCGCGACGAGCTGCTGCTGGTGCATGAGGCGGCCACCCGGCCGACGGAGTTCGTCAACACAGGCGGCGAGGACCTGCTGGTGGTCAAGTTCTTCGGGCCGGACGTCAACCCCGACGCGCCGGCCGCCGGCGTCCGGGAGCAGTGATGGGGCAGCGCTGCGTCGTCGGTGTCGACTTCGGCACTCTCTCCGGCCGGGCGGTCGTCGTCCGCGTCGCCGACGGCGCGGAGCTGGGCAGCGCCGTCTACGAGTACCCGCACGGCGTCCTGGACACCGAGCTCCCGACCACTGGCGAGCGGCTGCCGCCGGACTGGGCGCTGCAGGTGCCAGCCGACTACGTCTCAGTGCTGCGTGAGGCGGTGCCGGGCGCGGTCCGCGCCGCCGGAGTCGACCCGGCCGACGTTGTCGGCATCGGGACGGACTTCACCGCCTGCACCGTCCTGCCGGTCCTGGCGGACGGCACCCCGCTGTGCGAACTGGTGGAGTACGCCGGTCGACGGCATGCCTACGTCAAGCTCTGGAAGCACCACGCCGCCCAACCGCACGCGGACCGGATCAACGCGATCGCCGAGCAGCGTGGCGAGACCTGGTTGGGCCGTTACGGCGGCCACATCTCCAGCGAGTGGGAGTTCGCGAAGGGGCTGCAGCTGCTGGAGGAGGACCGCGGGGTCTACGACCGGATGGACTTTTGGGTCGAGGCGGCCGACTGGATCGTCTGGCAGCTGTGCGGCCGCTACGTCCGCAACGCCTGCACCACCGGCTACAAGGCCGTCTACCAGGACGGCAAGTACCCCTCGCCGGACTACCTTGCCGCGCTGAACCCGGACTTCGGGTCGTTCGTCGAGGACAAGGTCGAGCACGAGATCGGGCGGCTCGGTGACGCAGCCGGCCGGCTCACCGCGCGGGCAGCCGGCTGGACCGGGTTGCCCCAAGGCATCGCGGTCGCCGTCGGCAACGTCGACGCGCACGTCAGCGTGCCAGCGGCGGACTCCGTCGCGCCCGGCACCATGGTCGCGATCCTTGGCACCAGCACCTGCCACGTGATGAACGGCGACCACCTCGCCGAGGTGCCCGGGATGTGCGGCGTTGTCGACGGCGGCATCGTCGACGGCTTGCCGGGTTACGAGGCGGGCCAGTCCGGCGTCGGCGACATTTTCGCTTGGTACGTCGAGAACCAGGTGCCGGCTCGATACGAGCGGGCGGCGCGGGACGCCGGCGTCAGCGTGCACCAGTACCTGACCGACCTCGCTGGCCGGGAACCGGTCGGCGGCCACGGGCTGGTAGCGCTCGACTGGCACTCCGGGAACCGCTCGGTCCTCGTCGACCACGAGCTCAGCGGCCTCGTCGTCGGCCTCACGCTCGCTACCCGGACTGAAGAGGTGTACCGGGCGCTGCTGGAGGCGACTGCCTTCGGCACCCGCACCATCGTCGAGGCGTTCCGCGAGCGGGGGGTTGCGGTCACCGAGTTCGTCGCGGCCGGCGGCCTGGTGCAGAACCGCGTCCTTATGCAGATCTACGCCGACGTGCTGCGGATGCCGCTGTCGGTCCTCGACAGCGACCAGGGCCCGGCGCTGGGGTCCGCGATCCACGCCGCCGTCGCCGCCGATGAGCACCCCGACGTGCGGGCCGCCGCCGCCGCAATGGGCCGGGTGCGCCGGGGCGTCTACCGGCCGGACGAGCGCGCCGCCGACGCCTACGACGAGCTGTTCGCCGAGTACCGGCGGCTGCACGACCACTTCGGCCGCGGCGGAGACGACGTCATGCACCGGCTGCGGCGGATCCGGGGCGCGGCCGCGGCCCGTACAACAAAGGAGCTACGATGAGCACCCCCACCCTCAAGCTAGAGGCGGCGGTCAGCGCGGTCCGCGCGCAGGTCGCCGCACTCCACGCCGAGCTAATGCGCTACGGCCTGGTGGCCTGGACCGCTGGCAACATCTCCGGCCGGGTGCCCGACACCGACCTGTTCCTCATCAAGCCGAGCGGGGTCAGTTACGACGAACTCACCCCCGAGGCGATGATCCTCTGCGACCTCGCCGGCAACGTCGTTCAGGGCACCGCCGGGGGACACCGGTCGGCATCCAGCGACACCGCCGCGCACGCCTACGTCTACCGTGAAATGCCCGACGTCGGCGGCGTCGTACACACCCACTCGCCGTACGCAACGGCGTGGGCGGCCCGCGGCGAGGAGATCCCGTGCGTCATCACCGCGATGGCCGACGAGTTCGGCGGAGCGGTCCCGGTCGGGCCGTTCGCCGTCATCGGTGACGACTCGATCGGCCGCGGCATCGTCGAGACGCTCACCGGCTCGCGCAGCCAAGCGCTGCTGATGCGCGGGCACGGACCCTTCACAGTCGGCCGCGACGCCCGCGACGCGGTCAAGGCCGCGGTCATGCTGGAGGACGTCGCCCGCACTGTCCACCTCGCCCGGCAAGGCGGCCCTCTCGAGCCGCTCCCGACCGACATCGTGCGCCGCCTCTTCGACCGGTACCAGAACATCTATGGACAGCGCTGACCAAAGGCCCAGTGGCTGGCGGGGACGGCTCGCATCTGCCAGCGAACGGCCCAGGACGAGCGCGCTTCGGGCTTGACGGACTGCCACGTCCGGACTCACCGGCTCCCCAGCCTGGCCAGCTCCAGCCACTGAGCCCACGATGCCCTGGCATCGCTGACCCGCAGCTTTGAGATCTTCGGCTACCACAATGAGCGCCTCGCCGGCGAGCGTGTCAACCGAACCAGAGCGCACGGGAGGATGACATGGACGCGCATGCGCTGTCCCGCCAGGGCTGGACGATCTCGGCGATCGCCCGGCACCTGGGCCGTGACACTGGGCCATTATCGCAAGACCATCCGCAGCTACCTGACCGGCAGCCGCGGTCGAGGCGGTCAGCGCCGCCCTCGAGCACGCCGCCCGGCCGCGGATCGGATGCACGGGGGATCGCCGACGTAGAACGGCCTGCCGCCCAGGACGCGCCCGATTCCGCCAGTTCACACGAGGTCCACGGCGCCATCCGCGCCACCTGGGCCGCACTCGGCTGGGAACGCAGCCGGCTCGGCTACCTCACCAGCAACGGGTACGCCGTCGATGCCACCACCACGTCCCCGACCGGCTCTGGCCTGGTCCACAGGCCCGGCTGGGCGACCGTCCGGTGAAGCCGGCGCCTTCCATTGCCACGTCCAGGTGGGAATTGTCCGTCAACCGGCTCCGGTCACTACGAGAGTGCCGTTCAAGGAGTGAGCGGCGACGCTGAAGTCAGCGGCCGGATGCGGTCGGCGGTGGGGGAAGCCGAGCCGCCCGGAACCTCCCCGGCAGCTCGCCG
>JAABVA010003121.1_pt1 | contig 16015 bp, 12 predicted proteins | sample 5560331 | NCBI WGS metagenome assembly JAABVA01 (sample SAMN12812661, study PRJNA571458) | rock metagenome | isolation source: Antarctica rocks | place: Antarctica: Victoria Land, Mt New Zealand sud | collected 2016-01-07 | reverse complement strand
TATTCAGAGTTAGCTTATGTTCTTCTGAGTCATATAGATAGTCGACTCTTCTCTTCTAGATACTTTTCTTTCTTAGCATTTATATACTCGTTACATTACACTCATATGACTCGCTCTATGCTGACCTCTAACAACAATAGTTTCGTTGAAAGAAGAGAAAGACTCTGAATATGAGAACGATGATGTTGAATTGAAGAAAGAGAATGAAAAAATATATCAACTAATGTCGACTATCTTTAAACATTTAAGAACTTTATTGAAGAGAAAGACAGCAATGAAGCAGAAATGTTATGATCAAAAGAAGCTGAATATTCAAATGATGCTGAATCTAGATCTTAACAAGGTTTATATTGATATGAATCTGAATGATGTTGCAATCTTGAAGCAAGCGCTGATTCTACTATGTCAGACTTGATTTGAAGCGAATGTGACTTACATTAGAATAACATTGCATATTGTTTACGATGTCATTTCTCTCAAAATAACATTAGTCATTCAGCGACAAATGACGATAGATGAGAAAGAATATGCAAGTCTTTTCTTCAACACAACTTGATAAGCAAATTGATATCATATGTTATTCTCATACTAATATGAGATTAGTATCATCAAATCTAAGCAGAAATGTATGAAGATTCAAACAAAGATTGAAATACATAACATCTTCAGAAAGAAAGTGAGAAAGTTAATTAAGAAAGCTAAGCAAAATCAAGAAATCAAGAAGCGCAAAGATGCTGCAAAGATTACTTGAGAAGATTTGAATAAGAAGTTTAGAACTATGAAATCTCAGAATGAAAGTGATATTGTGTTTACAGACAGTCAGAATATGACAAAGAAGATCAGTCAGAATATGATAATGAAAATTAATCAGAATAAGACAATGTGTTTGTTTGAGCTTTCTAGAATCAAGAAGAATCAATCAGATAAAAAGAACAAGAAAAATCTATCAGATGAAGAGAACAGAGAGAATCTATCAGATGAAGAGAACGTTTAAACATTGCAGAAATCGAAGAATGTTTGTACAATAATCAACGTAAAATCTAATGTCAATTACTAAAGTCGTGTAAAGAGCATGTGACATATCATGTGACTTCATCTTCATACATATATGAAGATGACTATCTTACCTAGCTGATCAGTATCGTTGTATGTATTATAGAATATTGTTTTTTGAAAATTGTCGAGAACTTCATCAAATTTAGTGACGAATCTTTTAAAAGTGCAAAATAAGAATCAGAGTTATAAAATCAATCTCACTGCTTCTTCAATGCTTCATATGTAGTATATTCAGTGTCTCATATGTGATAAATTCAATGCTTCATATGTGTAATTTATTCAGTGTCTCATATGTGATTTACTCAGTGCTTCATATGTATTATATGTGATCTATTTAGTAAGTCACATACGAGACATTGAATATACTACATGTTAGAAGTCAGCATAAAGCGAGTCATATGAGTGTCATTTAACTAATAGATAAATGCTAAGAAAGAAAAGTATTTACAGAAAAGAACTCAATTCTTATATGTATGTTTCTCAGCTCTGTGCTAGACTTGATTGAATTGATGTCTTACACATATGATGCAGAGTCTCAATGACATCACTTCTAGCTTAAATGCTTACTAGACTCAATTAGAATGAAATCAAGATGAAGACTAGAAAGAATAAATGAAGACTAGAATTGTAACATTACTTTCTCTTCTTGACTATTCATGTTCGCATGAATGTTATTTCTTAGTGCGCTTTTCTTGAATATTTGATATAAAAGTCGTCAATCATCTCTTGAGCGTTCATAAATTCATCGTCGTCAGCATTATATCAGTTGAGATCATTGTTATAGCTCTTTCATTTAATTTGATATTGAAGTAATCTTCAATATCATTGAAAGTTCAATATATCGTTGATCTTTCATTCATTCTCATCGTTTATCATTATTGATCTCAAAGATTCATTCTTCTGATCAGGTAGAAAATCATTAACGACAGAACGAAGAAGTTCTGAATAAAATACATCATGTATATGCATAGTGTCTGATAGTTTCAATTTATAAAAGAAGTCAATAAAGTTTGTGATCTTAAATGAATCGAGCATCTTATCATCTAGCTTTTTGAAGAGTCTCGCTGTGACAATGTTTCTTTCGTTCAGAAACATCTTTGATTCAATCTTGTAATTGATTTTCTTTCTATGCTTGTTAGCTTGTTTCATCATTCATTCTCATGTTTTGATCAAAGCTTCATAAGCGAAATTTAACATCTTGTTCATGTGATCAAGTATATCTTCGACTCTGATGATTTGCAAGCGTTCGCGAGTGCTTTCATACTCAATGATGTCAGAATTGAAGCTCATACGAGAATAAAAGCTCTTATTCATGAAGAAGAGAATCAAGAAGATGATTGAAAACAAGACGTTATTGTTGACAAACTTGATCATAAGCAATCACTTGAATCAGTCATTCTGCATGTATGAACAGAAGAAACAAAGATATCTTTTGACATTCTGATTAACTTGTTCACTTTGATCATCGATCTGAGAATGATAAATGATGAACAATCGAAGAGAAATGCTCAGTCGTTTGCAAAGAGACTTTCAGAGAATGAAGATGAACTGAGAATCTCGATTGAACACAATGAAGTTTGATAAATCGTGAAATCAATATACTCATTGAAGCAACATTTCAGCTGTTTTTTCGACTGTGATATCTTCATCATCAATGATGCAAGAGATATAATGCCTTTCTTTTAACAATTTGCAAATGACAGTCAGAATAGCATTATGATCATATGAATCAAATAGATTGATAATAAAGTTCATGACTATGTTTTGTCATCGTTGTTCAAGTATCAATAGAGATTGAAGCAAGTCATTTGATTTATTTCTAAATATTTTTGAACGTTGACAGACATAGCAGTTTTGAATATATTGATCTACTGTCTTTTGCATGAATGATCAATAGTAATTTCGTTTTATGATCTTTATAGTTCTAAGAATATCAGAATGATTCATCGATGACTGATTATGTACTTCACGAATTAGATTCATTTGTAGAAGTTCATTGAACGAAATTCATAGCTGATTATCATGATACAAGATTTCATTCTGAACACGACAATTCTTCAATTTGATATCTTCACATTGTGTCTCGTCTCTTGCTATTGCTTCGCGAAGTAACGTACAATTCTCGTCAATTCTATTAGTCTCAAGAATCTGTTTATAGATTGATTTGCTGATGTTCTTCTTTAAATCAGCAATCTTCATTCAATTTAACGTCAGAATAGTGATTCATTGATAATGAATGCACTCATCATCAAAATTTCTGAGCACGACGTTGACTTGATGAATTAATGCATCGATCTTGATGTTTTGTTTATCTGATCAATACATTATCTTGAAGTTAAAGTCAATGAGCTTTTGTACTCAGCGCATCTGTCATCTGCTTAGCTCTTTGTCTTTCATCAATAAAATGAGCGCTTGATGATTGATGAACATCTTGATAGAAATGTCAGTTAACTTCAGTTCAAGTCATCAATGTTTAAATGCTTGAATGATGATCAGCAGTTCTTTATCATATATCTCGTAGTTGCATTCAGCAGAAGACATGTTCTTGCTATAGAAAGCAATCGAATGTAGAATTTCTTCGTCGTCATATTGAGACAGAACTTCATCGTTGATGTAGTTAAATGAGTTGATTTTAAGAATAGTTTCACAAGTCTGATCAAAGTGACGAAGTATTGAAGTCTTGATCATACATCTCTTCATATGATCAAATGTCGTTTGACAGATTTCATTTCATTCAAATATGATCTTCTTTTAAGTAAGTTGAATCATGAGACGAACAATCTTTGAAAAATTCTTGATAAAGCATTAATAAAAGTTGCAGAAGTCAATGAAGAACTGTATCTGAGTGAGATTATTGAGTGTAGATCATTCAACGACTGTTTGTATCTTTCAAGAATTCATCTTCAGTTCTTTGATTAACATCAAAAGTTCTAGAAAGAAGATTTTCTGCACATGAAACTTGCATTTGTTTATGTTTATCTGTAGATTGATCTTTCGTAGTCTGTTCAAGATCAATTGTACATGTTGCTTGTGTTTCTTCAAGATCTTGCTGTAAATAATAATGTCATTTAGATAAATCTGACAAAACTGATGTAGATATTTGAACAACATGTCGTTCATATAATGTTGATAGAACGTTGATTCATTTGTTAATTTGAAGAGCATTACATGATATTTGTATGAGTCGAAGAAGATAATAAAGATAGTCAAATCTTCGCTATCTGAATGCATACGTAGTTTATTGAACATGACAATGATGTTCAATCGAGTCAGATACTTGCTTTCTTGTATATGAGTGAGAATCTCGTCTATCAATGACAAAGAATAATGATTTCATTTGATCAAAGCATTAAGCTTTCTGTAATCGACGCAGAAATGCAGACTTTCGTCTTTCTTTTCAATGAACAAGATGAGCGAAATGTATGATGCGAAGCTGAAGAAAATGAATTCTTTGTTTAGATAATTAATCAGATACTTTTTTATCTTCTGAAGTTTGTGATTGAACATCTGGTAAAGTCTGCTTCAAGAAAGCATTTCTTCGTTGATCAACTCAATTTTGTGATTATAGAAACAATGAAATGATAGCTGATTGATCATAGCTCGATCGAACACGTCTAGATAATCATGATACTCGAAGAAAAGCTTGACTTTGATCTCTTCAAGAATCTTGACGTGTGAAAGCTCATGCAGATTCACTTCTTCAAGCTTATTTTCAACTGTAATTATGAGTCGATCAATTTTCAAAATGATAACAGCAAAAGTCTTTACATCTGATCATTTGACTAACATTCTATAAGTTGCAGTTTCTATCATTGCAATGCTCATTGAATCTGACGTCGATTTAGAAATTTTGACGTTAGTTAAAGTCGCGTCACACGATTTTAACTGTTCAATTGAGCTCTTCTTTTGACTGAAAGAAAGTGATTTCTGACTGAATTAAGATGTAACGAAAGTGAAAGATCTTTTCAGTATATGAGTAGAAGTCAAGCTCTTCTGTTTCATGATTGATTTATTGCTTAAGAATAGAGCAATCAACTTCTGACTAGTAGAGTTGAAATTCGAAAATCGAAGAAAATCGATTTGCATATCAATTATTAGATTGATTTTGTTCATTCATGTTTTTTCAAGAATCATTTGATGTTGATTTAATTGAGTGATTAACATAAAAGCGATGTTAATCGTATGATCTTAAATTGTCTGATTCAAATAGATGACATGAGTAATGAGTTTTTTTGCATAATGATTGTTGAATTCTCGTATTGACTTTACTTTGATCAAAGTCAGAGACTTGATTTACAACTAATCACAAACAATCTGTGTAATCACTTCATCAATGAATGAATAGTCAGCAGCTTTGATGTCAATCAATGACTTCAATGAGTAATCAATTTTATTGCTAGAAAGTATACATTCAATAGTCAAAGATTCAGAAGCAAAAGAGTCATCTGACATGCTCATCATTGAAGAAATTAACACATCTTTCATCGCGTCTTTGATGAAAGTCACTAGTTTTTTGCCTCACTATTCTCAAAAGAAGACATTTTCTCATTCTTTTTATTCTTTGAAATGATGATTTCATGTAAACAAGAAATGAAAGCTTGAAAAGTTAAAATATCAATCTTGTTCTGAGAACAATTCTTGAACAAGTGACTTGAAATTTTGCAGATGTAGCAGATGATAGATAATTTCGCTCAATTAGACTCAGAAATAGAAAAGATGATAAACTTAACATAATTGATTATTGAAGTCATCATTGACAATGAAGTAACGTGTTTGTCAAATATGACAGTGACTTTGACAATGACAGTGTGACGTTCGCTGCGTAGCTGATAGTTGACTCGCTGTTTATTATTCACATCTTGAAGAAATTTCTTTAGACGAGAAAGCGAAGTAAAGTTCTCTGAACAGACTGATAAAGCGTTTTACAAGCGATTGTTGATTTTATTCTGAAGATCATTCATCAGAATGCAATCATCATAATTGAGATAGCTGAATAGCTTCATAAAGTTGAAGTAGAAGACATTGAAAGACTTGTCTGCTTGTCTCAGAGTGTTGTATTCACGTCGAGACTTTCAATTTTTATTCAGTTTATCGTATATTTCTTTCAAATGATTGAATAGCTCGTAAATCAAAGTGAATGAATTCAAAGAATCAAAATAATGTCGAGCAAAGATGTGCTTTGCAGCGTCATCTTCTAATCTAGACATCATGTAAACAATATAGATGATCTCATTATTGAATTGATTGACATTGACAATCAGCTTATCAATCATCTTGTTTCTTCAATCTTCTCAACTTAATTCGTCTTCATCAGTGAATATAAATAAATTCAAAAATTTGTAGAATCAATGATGATCATTTGCAAATAATTTGAACGATGATTTGAACATCTCTCGTCAAGTATGATTCTTGATAGAAGCTTGCAACTTGATATCTTGTTGAGATAGATGATTTGTAGTAGATCGAGACTCAGTAGACTGTCGAGATCGAGACTGTTTCTCTTTGAGTTTCAACATTTTCTCTTGTAGTTGAGTGTTAATCTCTTTTAGAATGTTTATTGTCATGCAATTGATCTTTAGCTGTTTCAATCTTTGAGTATGTTCAACTTGTAGAATGATTCAGTGCTCATTGCATTTCAAAGTCATGTTTTGTTGATCTCTTAGCTCATCTAACATCTTGATGGTCTCGTTCGACTGATCAAGAGCTTACTGACGTAGTTATTTTTCAATCTTTATGTTTCATGAGATTGCAACATTCTGAGATTCAGCTGAGACATTGAAAGAAAGAAGAAAAACTCGTCTATTTGCAATGCTTTTAAGCAGACGAGTCGTTTGAAATTCGACTGATTCAAAGTCATGTGTCATGATGAGAAATTAAAATAAAGATAGAAATAAATATGTAAGTGTGTAATGATTGATTGTGATAAAGTTGAGTGAGTGATTTGATAAATTTGAATAAAAGTAATTCAAAGAATTTCTTGCGAATTTTCTGAATAAACGAAGTAGATTATTTCGTATCATCTACACATTGATAGCAGAATAGTTGATTAACATTTATCTACTGTTAGAGATCAGCATAGAGCGAGTCATATGAGTGTTATTTAACTAATAGATAAATGCTAAGAAAGAAAAGTATCTACAGAAAAGAACTCAATTCTTATATGTGTGTTTCTCAGCTCTGTGCTAAACTCGATTGAGTTAACGTCTTACACATATGATGCAGAGTCTCAATGACATCATCTCTAGCTTGAATGCTCACTAGACTCAATTAGAATGAAATCAAGATGAAGATTAGAAAGAATAAATGAAGACTAGAATCATAACACTACATATGAAGCATTAAAGAAGCAGTGAAATTAATTTTACAACTCTGATTCTTATTTTGCACTTTTAAAAGATTCATCACTAAATTTGATGAAGCTTTCAACAAATTTCAAAAAACAATATTATATCTATGATACATACAATGATATTCAATCTCATCATGTCTCAATCAGTTATTTCTTTCAAAGATCATAAGAAAAGAATTCTTGAACTATCTCATAATGATGTCAAGATATCAGATATTCATTGAATTCTACAAGATGAATATCATGTCAACATAACTCAATGAACTTTGCACAATCGACTTTGCACATGACAGATAATTAGAAATACTTAAGCAAACACAAGTGATGAGTTTCATGATTGAATCAGAGAACTCTATTTACTTCATCTATTTGACAAGAATATATTTTGAATTCTTGAGAATGAAGATTCTAAAATCACATGATTCTTTCTTATATGCATATGAAAGAAGCTGAGATTTAAGAATCGCGTTAATTTGATCAATAAAAAGATAGCAGATGCAGAAATGCTGTCTATTGTAGAAGTTGAACTTCAAAAGAAAATCATTGAGAATTATGAATGAAATATGCTTCATGCTCATTTTTGAAAGCAAGATCATTTAATATCATAATCACTTACATTTTCAATATGTTGTCTTGCTTTACTAACACATTATAGCATTTAACTCTACAATTTGATTAAGATCTTGAACTCTGATGATGTTACTCAACAAAAATATGACTTGCAACAAACTCAAGATGAATACATTGTTTCAGATTTCAACTTCATATGATTAATCAATGATTATTGCAAACTGAACATGTTTGAATTCAAGATATACAAGATCATTGATGCATACTCTCAATATATTGTTTGAATCTATGTTGAGATATCATCTCATATTAGTATAAGCTGTCTTCAACAGTTTCTAAATTTGACAAAAAAGATAAACAAAATTTTAAGAGTTATAAAATTTGATCAAGAAGTAAAAACAGACTTACTTGCTGTTGCACATCATCGTCTTCATCAAGATCACGAATCAAATATTCTTTTCAAGAACTGCTTTTTCTATGAAATGAGTACTAAGAATTAACGTATTAAGTCTTGATGAAATCAGTTAAATAAAATGTTGATCTATTGCTGACATGTATGTTATTTACTCAACAGCAACTCATCTTCATACTAATATGAGCATAAATATACTTTTACAATCTTCGTGAAGAAAACAGCTTTGATTCTAAGTCATCAGCAGATCGCATTTATCTTCATGCTATCTACATATTCATACTACATCAAGAAGTGTATTCATATGTTAGAAGCTGAAATTATCATTAAATCTGTCGTCGAGTTAGAATTGAGTTGAGTTGAGAGAGATCAACTCAACTCAATTCTGAATTTGAGTTGAGATTGAGTTGATTTCTCTCAACTCAAGCTTAACTCGAAATTGAATTGAGTTGCTTGAACTCGATTTTTGTTACTAAATATAGTATACTATGTACTAAAAATAGTATACTTTTTCTCTTTTTTTCAAATTTTTTTTTGCAATCAATTTGATAGAGAATTTGATAGAAAGGTTGGTGAAAAATATGATAGAAAATATAGTGAGAAATATGATAGAAAGTGTAGTAGAGAATATGATAGAGAATATAATGAGAAATATAGTGAGAAATATGATAGAAAGTGTAGTAAAGAATATGATAGAGAATATAATGAGAAATATAATGAGAAATATAATGAGAAATATGATAGAAAACATGATAGAAAGTTTGATAAAGAGTTTGATAGAGAGTTTGATCACTTTGATAGAGAATTTGATAGGGAATTTGGTAGAAAGTAGGTCTGCAATTGAGTTCGAGTCAACTCGTCAAGTTGACTGAGTTGAGTCAAGAGTCTGACTTAACTTGATTGAGTTGAATTGATCTCTCTCAACTCAACTCAACACTGAAACTCAATCTGAGTTGAGTTGAGCAACTCGAACTCGACGACAGATCTAATTATCATAAGATTCGTCGACAAAAGAATTGATTCAACTGTGTTTCAGATCAATCATGAATTTTCTATCATCATTCAGAACAGATTTCAGATCTAGCTCTTTGACTCAATTCAACTCTGCTTGATGAATTATCAACAAATGTAAAAAGATATAATATGCTCTTGTCTTGATATGCTTGATTTGTCATGTTAATGAATAATAGTGATTGATGAGTATTTATCTGTTGATGTTCTTGATTGATGTTTGAAAGTCATGACTGATCTTCATATTGATACAAAGCAGCTGAACATTAACTTTGAGAAGAGATTTGCACATTGTAATCAATTGCACTATCAAAGATATCTTCGCTTGAAAGAGTTAATTTATCATCACATTGCATCAGATAGTTTATTTGACATGCATGAGACAGCACATTCAAATGATGATGTATACTGAATGCTTGAGATCAACGAAGATAATGAGTAATCGAATATGTCATAGACTCGATAGACAAGAAAGTCACTGCTCAGCGTGTGTCACATTAGCTATGACTCTGTTGTATATGTAATCTCATTAATTTTCAATGATTCATATAAAGTGAAAAAACATCATACATTACATTTGTATCAATATGATCAGACAGTATTGTCTTGAAACAGATGATTCTCATGTTGACTTGTCATTCAGCATCAAATTCTGTCATGAATGCAATGATTCAAACTTACGAAATGTCTCTTCTGAATCATCTTTGACTTTCAGATCACATCACGTTGAATTTATTAATTTTATTGACTCTTCTTCTGTTACTTCAACATCTCGATCATCAAATTCTTAAGCTTTCATTGAATCACAGTTCATCGCTCAATTCTTACAATTAAATCATCATCAAGCAAAGATTGTACAACAGAAGTCAATTTTAACAAGCAAACTCTTCATCAGATGAAATCTATCAGTAGCAAGCAAAACTATAAAGACTCATATTGTGTAATTTTCTGCAGCAAACTATCAGTTTGAAACATATTATATCATGAAATGACATCTCATTGATGATACTCAACAATCAGTAGCTTGTAAAGAGTGAAAATAAAATGTATTTCATACATCAATCTTTATATTTGTATGAAACAACAGATTGACTAACTTTCTAAATAAATTGTACTTAATTTTCAATTATCAATGTTCAGATTGAAGATCTGAATGACTTTATTCAATGATATCTTTTGTTTCAGACAAAATGATATATCAATGTGTTTACAAATATACTTTGCAAATCATATCTTGTCAATGATTGAAATGATAGAAGTGAAATTACATACATGACAGTGAAGACTCAGAATGTTGTGTGCATCAATGAACTGCTTTCATATTTCAAGAGATCATTCAAATCAACATATCAAATATATGTCATTATTGAAAAACAAGATGAAGCTGTCTTGCATATAAACTGATCGCGTTGAGTCGAGTCATCGAGATCAAGTCGAGTTTTCAACTCGTCAAGACTCGATTCAAGTCAGAATTCTTGACTCAAGTATTTGAGTCAAATCAAGATGTTTAACTTGAGTATTTAAGTTGAGTCAGAGAATTGAAATCGAGTATCGACTCGAAATTTTCGACTCGATTCATCAAGACATTAAGATAGATAGATAGATATTTTATTATGACTCTCTATTATGACTTTCTATCATGACTTTCTATCAAATAGTCTTCATGTTTCTCTATCATAGCTTCTCTTCATAACTCTTCTTCATGACTTTTCTTCATAACTTTTCTTCATGACTTCTCTTCATGACTTTCTATCAAACAGTCTTTATAGTTTCTCATCATGACTCTCTATCATAACTTTCTATCATAGCTCTCTATCATAGTCTTCTATCAAAGCTCTCTATCAAACGATCTTCATGTTTTTCTTCATGTTTCCCTTCATGTTTCTCTTCATGTTTCTCTTCATGTTTTTCTTCTTGTTTCTCGTTATGACTTTCTATCAAAAAGATAATGCAAAAAGATAATGCAAAGGCGAAAAACCGAAAAAATTTCTATATTTAACTCTCTTGACATCATTTTTGATTTCTTGATGAGTCGAGTCGAGAACTCGAATCGAGTATTGACTCAAGATTGATATCAGGTCGAGTCAGAATGTTGAAATTGAGTATTCAAGTTGAGTCAGAAGATTGATATTGAGTACTCGAGTCGAGTCAGAAGATTGATATTGAAACTCAACTTGATGATCAGTTTACTTGCATAATGATTTGAAATATTCAATTCAAGACATCATCAAGAAACTCAACATCAAGAAGAAATTTGACATCAAGAAGAAACTTGACATCAAGAAGAAACTCAACATCAAGAAAAAACTCAACATCAAGAAGAAACTTGACATTAAGAAGAAACTCGACATCAAGAAGAAACTCGACATCAAGAAGAAATCTTCTATCAAGAGAAAATCTCATATCAGTATGAAGCTTCATGTACTATGACACAATCTGATTTGCTAACTGATATAGAATTCAGAACACTCAGTTGCAGTTTAAACTTCATGTCGTCTGCTCTGAATAAATTTGAAAACATTGATAAATTTCAATTCAATGATGAAAAAGAGAATCTGTCATCATCATCTCAATATTTTGACAAGATAAATGAACATTACTTTAATGAAATATCAGAGATGTTCACACTTTACAGCATTACAATCTCATCACGTCTCAAACTGACTTTCAAGATTATATATTTTACATTCATATTAATATGAAAATTGCTGATGAAGTTTTCAGAGTTGTGATGATAATGCTGATGTCAATTTAAGCAAGATGCAAGATCAGAATGTGACTCGCTTAAAATTAAAATATAAATGCACATGATTTCAAGTATCAATCAATGAATTCTCAGATCATTGATTTACTAAATCAAGAAAATAAAGAAAGAAGATAATTTACATGCATCACAACATAATGATATTATATTCTTTAGTTACAAACTATGCATCTGTTGCAATCAATCTTCATACAAACATGTGTATATTGCTTTGTATTGCTTGTAATCATTGTGTTGTTCATAATCACAAGATCGCGTCATTTTAATTATAATATCACTCATACATGTATTTTGCTCTTTGTATTTTGCTGCTTGTCAATCATACTTATGCTGCAATCATATCAATGTATTCTGTTTTATGTTATCTGTAATTATTATATTGTTTGTAATCATTGAATTGTTTATAATCATTGAATTATCTGTAATCATCAAGTTGTTTGTAATCATTATGTTGTCTGTAATCATAAGATTGCATCATCTTAATCATGATGTCACTCATATGTATATTTTACTTCTTATATTTTGTTTCTTGTATTTTGCTTCTTGTATTCTGCTTCTTGTATTCTGCTTCTTATATTCTGCTTCTTGTATTCTGCTTCTTGTGTTTTGCTTTTTATGTTCTGCTTCTCATATTTTGCTTCTTGTATTCTGCTTCTTGCATTTTGCTTCTTATGTTCTACTTCTTGTATTCTGCTTCTTGTATTCTACTTCTTGTGTTCTACTTCTTGTATTCTGCTTCTTGTATTCTGCTTCATACTCACGCTGTAGTCATACTGATATGTGTATTCTGCTCTGAGTCACTCGTGTCACGATTCTAGCCTTGCCAGGCTCAGCCTTCTAGCCTTGCCAGGCCTATCCTCGCTCCGTCACCTTGACTAGTCCCTATTGGGCCTAGCGTCGGCTGAGAAACACACATATGTAGCCAGCTTCTTTTCTGTAGCTATCTTTCCTTCTTAGCATTTATCTTCTAGTTAAATGACACCTCTATCTGACTCGCTCTAGACAGGTCTCTAACATTAGATAAATGCTCATCATCTACTACTCTGCTATTGACGAATAGACGATACGAAACAACCTATTCAGTAAGGAAAATTTGCAAGAGATTCTTCAAATTTGCACCATCATTTTAGACCGCAAGGGATTCTTCGATTCTACACTCATTTTCATCATTCTATCCGCAAGAAATTCTTCGAATAAAGCACTCAATTATTACCTGAAATTCACAAGGAATTCTTTGAATTTTCACTCACCAAAAAACATCAATTCAAAACATCAACCCCTCATCTACTCTTACCTCAACAACTTCTATCTTCTCTCATCATGACACGCGACGTCGAGTCAGTTGAATCACGAACAACTCGTCTGCTTAGAAGCACTGTCAATAGAAGAGTTTCACTTCTACTCATCGATGCTTCAGCCGAAGCTGAGAAAGCTGTCATCTTCTGAAACATAAACATCGAAGAACAACTGTTTCATTGAATCAGCAATCAACTCGACGAAGTCATCAATATGCTGAACGAGCTTCGAAGTCAGCGAGACTTGACTCTACAACTCAATGAACACTGACTTCTCGTACAAGACTGTCACGATCCTAGCCTTGCCAGGCTCAGCCTTCTAGCCTTGCCAGGCCTATCCTCGCTCCGTCACCTTGACTAGTCCCTATTGGGCCTAGCGTCGGCTGAGGAACACACATATGTAGCCAGCTTCTTTCCTGTAGCTACCTTTCTTCCTTAGCATTTATCTTCTAGTTAAATGACACCCCTATCTGACCCGCTCTAGGCAGGCCCCTAACAACTCGTAGTCACTGTGTTGCCTGTACTCACAGTGTCGTGTCGCTCGTAGTCACGATGTCTCATCACTCATCTCATGCTTTCGCTCATATTCAATGCATCTACACAGTGTAGATTGATCTAAAGATTGTATTACAATTTACATTACTAACTACAATGAACATCAAGTTAACATCTATGAGGTGAGTTTTGAATTTTGAGGTGAATTCACGACTTCGCTCGCCTGACGTTCGACATCCGACATCTGAGATTTGAGTTATTTCAGTTTGCACGATATGGTCTGCCGTATTTAGGGTAGGACCTCAGCCACACCTCTTACCTTGTATTAGCGTGTGCAGAAAGCTATGAATTCCTTGGCATCGCAATTGTCGCGCCCCCCCCCAAATTTACTATTGAATCTAGACATTCTTGGTATTCTCGCTACCTTCAACGCTTTCGCATTAGAAAAATCAATCAAACAGGTAAATATAAAGCTATTCAAACGGTTCACAGTGCTAACATTCTTTTAGCCCCCCCTCAACCCTCGAAGCCATCATGCCGTCGTCACGCCGAAGTCAGAAACTACCTCTAGAGGATTCACTCATCCCCTCAAGCACCTCATCAACGAAGAAACCTTCTGACAAAGCCAAAGCAGACACTGCTCGCAAAGTCAAGGCTGACGCCGCTGCTGGGATCATTGTAGAGGCTGCTGCCAAAGCAAACACTGCAGGCGCTGCTGTCAAAGCCAATTGCCCCCGCAATTCCAAGGGACATATCATTGATAGTTTCAAAGCAGCGAAGAAAGCACGCGAGGCTCACATCGTTGAGCTTCAGCGGCAGGCGGATGCTGCAGACCGTGTCAGAGCTCAGAGATCACAAGAGGAAAGAGCTCGGTCTGCAGAGGTTGCTCAATTTGGTGAAGAAGAGACTCTACGTCGTCGCAGAGAAGAAAGAGAGGCAATTCAGTTTAATCGCAGCTCATCGTTCTGTCTGATGCCGACACGCTGTCTTCTCTTTTCACTTCAGTGTCTCTTTTTCAGGATTCTGAATATCGTGAACCTATGAACATGTATACCCCACTTCTTTCATAGAAACCACATCATCTCTTTCTGCATGGCTCATGACTGTTGCTTCAGATATGTAATTAGGAAGTCTTCAGCGGCTGGAAAGACCTTTCGAGGGGCGCTCTTCGAAACTGAGGTCTAAAGGGAGAGTCATACATAAAGAGATTCTCTTGCATAGTATAAACAATGTTACGGTGACAGTGAACCTCTTCGACGATGGCGGAGGGGCTTCAATGTAAAAGCAGAAGGCGTAGTATCTTCGAGCGAAGGGCCGAAGCCAGTGAACCTGTCATAGCTAGCTACACAGAAGATCAGTAGTTGTCTAGTTGAGACGTTTGACCAGCTTCATATTTACCTGTTTGATTGATTTTTCTAATGCGAAAGCGTTGAAGGTTTGGGAATGTCAAGAATGTCTGAATTCAATAGTAAATTTGGGGGGGGGCGCGACAATTGCGATGCCAAGGAATCCATAGCTTTCTGCACACGCTAATAGTTATCCGTGCCCCCCACTTTCGCTCAGTTCTTCGCTTAGTGCTCACCAGCCATGCACCACTTTCAGCCATGCATCACTAAATCTTCATATTTTTGATTCATCACCTTCAAAAATCCACCAAATTTCAACCACATGGCTGCTACTTACGCTATCATCGAGGGTCGCATTCAGAAGGCTATTGACGTCATAAACACGCATGAAAATCCTAATCGAGCCGAAATTGCGCGCGAGTTTCGTGTTTCATATGACAGACTTCGATCTAGACTACGAGATTATCAGTTCAAAATAGCAGTACGAGAACTGCATGACAAAGCTTTAAAATCTGATCAGGAGTCAGCTTTACGACAATACTTAACTACAGTGAATCAGTTAGATCTGTCAGCTAGACTACACATGATGCAATCAACGGCAAACGTTCTTCGTGCTCAAGACTTTGCTCGTTGAAATTCTTCAGCTCTACTGAACGCTCAATGAGTCAAACGATGATTAGATCGTCAGTCAGATCTCTTCAAAGCTAAACGAAAGTC
>JAABVA010003120.1_pt1 | contig 16015 bp, 21 predicted proteins | sample 5560331 | NCBI WGS metagenome assembly JAABVA01 (sample SAMN12812661, study PRJNA571458) | rock metagenome | isolation source: Antarctica rocks | place: Antarctica: Victoria Land, Mt New Zealand sud | collected 2016-01-07 | reverse complement strand
ACCAGGGCGGTGCTTGGTACGCGCACCACCTGGTCATCTCTACCTGGCCGTCGCGTGGCCGCTGCGCGGTTGACGCGAAACTCAAAATCACTCGCTCCGGTGCGACCATCGCCCCGCGCTCCGGTGCGACCGCGGCGCCCGGGCACCGCGCGCACCCGGCCGGGCAGCACAGCTGTTGAACAGGTGCTTTGCATGGCCGGAAATGAAGCGGAGGTGGGGCTACAGCCATGCGCTGCTGCGTGCAACGCCTGAAAGCACCGGACTGCAATAGGCGCCGCGCCCGCGCGCGCTGCGCCTGGCGAGCGGCGCGCCCAGGTGGGGCGCAGGCCGGTGTACACGGATGCGTAGCGTAGCCGGCATCGCAGCCAAGCCCCTTGCCAAGCCACTGGCAGCGCCAGAAACCGGAGCTGGGGTTAGCCACGGCGGGCGGCCGGCCGGCCCGCCAGTCTGGAGCTACTGGAGCGGTCTGTACTCCGGCGCGTATGCGGCGCCCAGGGGTTGGGCAGGCTCGCAGCCGGGGCATCAGAGCGGAGGAAGGGGTGCTGTGCACGGCCCAGGAACGCATCTGTGTGGTATGCCTTGATTTAAATATATATGAGAGGCCCTGTGCCCGCGCGCAGCGGCCCAGGCGCGCGTCGAGCTTGGGCCCCTGGGCAGCAGATGGAGCGGGCGCGGTGCTGCCGGCAGCGCTGCTGGGCCTCTTGAAAAGCCAGTGGCAGTGCCAGGGACGATAGCTGGAGCCTGCCATGGCGGCCGGCCGGCCATGCCCGTCTGGAGCTTGGGAACGCAGCGGTCTGCGCTCCAGGCGCATCAGCGGCGCTCAGTCATCGAGTAGGCCTGCAGCTGGGGCATCAGAGCGGAGGAAGGGGTGCTGTGCACGGCCCAGGATGAGAGCTGGGGACTGAACTGTGCGGCTGTGTTTGATATGCCTCAAATCTCATGAATGGACGAGGCACCGTTGCCGATATGCGGTGCCCTGGCCGCGCTTTGTCTCTGGTTTTAGCGCTCACGCCTCTAGAACAGCAATTGATGCATTGCCCCAACTGCGCATAACAAGCGATGTGGCTCAGCCTAACAGTTAGATGCTGCCTGGCTAGCAGGTAGCGAGGCGACGCAGGTCTGTCTGCTGCGGCAGCTTCAGCGCCTTGCTCGCCCCGCGTCTCTCCTTCTCTGGTATACAGGGTGGTTGCTTGTCACCGGCCTTAGCCTGTGCTGGAGTTTCATGTACGGCACATATGTTTTCCTACACCGTATGTTTTTCTACCGGTGCTTTCTGCAACTTCATTTCACAAGCGTGCTGGCGTTTAGACACCCTGCAGAATCCCCACAGCTCTGGCCTCCTTGCCTGGACTTGTCACTTGCATCGGAGGAGCAGCCCGCTGATGCACTTGATGTGTTACGTCAAGCAGCGTTAAGCGGCTTTTTTTCACAGCACAGAGTGTGCACCAGCGCGTGCTGTCACGCCTGGTTGGACGCAGATTGCTCAAAGGAGGCCTGCTGCACGCAATGCAGGCCGAGCAGCAGCTCGACGCGCTGCTGGTGAGTACGCTGGCTGCTGCAGGCCTGAAAAAGGACAGGCAAAGAGACAGCGCCGTTCCTTTCTTATATGCCCGCAAAATCACGAAGTCTCAGCGCGGTGCCGCCTTGATTTTGGATCTACAAAGTTGCTACCAACGTGCCAGAGCTGTGTGCTGTATTTGGCAGAGCTGTTCGTCGTTCATAGAGCTGCAAACTGTTTTATGCGCCAGTCTGCTTCGACGTTGCAGTGCACGCACTGTGTAACGGGCCACTGTGACACCGTGCTGAGTGCAGAGGTGCATATGTGAGCATGCGCCCCAGACCTGCTTTGCTCTGCAGGCAGGTCTCGGCATGGCGTGTCCTGGAGCTGATGGCCAAGGCTCTGAGGAGGTGCGGCTCTTGTGGCAAACTTGCGCAGCGAGCCTGCTCTTGCCCCAGGCGTAAGCTGCTGCAGCGCACTGCAGCCAGGCATCGTCTCATGCATCTTCTGGCTGGGACTTTCTGCACTGCCTCGTGGCACATACCGCCGCCTGAGCGCCTTTGCCTTGATCAGACGCACTGTCAGTCGCGCAGGTGTCGCTCATCACGCTGCCCGACCATCTGCTGTGCAGCATCCTGCGGCGCGCCTTGGCAGACAGGCCGCCGCGCCCTGCAGCGGAGGAGGTGCGCGCTGCAGCCGGCCTGGCGTGCATGTGCCGCCGCGTGCGCGAGCTGCTGCGCGCACAGCCGCTGCCTCTGGACCTCGACTTCAGCGCGGCGCGCCTGAGCGACGTGCAGCGCAGCTGGCTGCTAGATCCCACGCAGGCCGGCCGCGTGGAGGCCGCCAAGTTCCTTGCCGACTGCCATGAGGGAAGCGAGGAGGCCCTGTGGGAGCAGCCAGACCTCGACAACTTTTTGGCTCGGCACGGCGGCACGCTGGTGCATCTGTCTGGCGTTCCGCTGCGGCTTGTGGCCTCTGTGAGCCAGGGCGAGCCGCCTGCTCTGGACCTGAGCGGCCTGTGCCTGACCAGGCTGGGCATCAACTGCTTGGATGTTGGTGGCCTGGCAGACGGCACGTGGGCAGAGCGTTGGTGGCTGTGGCCCGTGTGCCTGCCAGGCGGCCTGGAGGTGCTGGAGCTGCTCGCTCTTCGTGAGGGGTGGCTGGAAATGCTGGCGTGGGCGCCGCGTGCGGGCGCAGGCTTGGCGGAGCGGTTGCCGCGGCTGCGCACCCTTCGCATGGTATATGAAGGAGGGGAAGAGCCGCTGAAGACTGACTCTGTCCCCCTCCTGGAGGGCTTTTCTGTCCTGCCGGCCTTTGAGGTGGAGAGCTTGGACTCGGACGTGGCGGTCCACGCCGACCTGCTTGGCCGGGTCAGGTCTGTGCGCGTCGTGACCGGCGGCCAAGTGGTCCTGTGGAATGACCAAGTCATTCCACAAGAGCATGATGTGGAGAGTGTGGCCGCCTTCGTGAATAGCCTCTGCCCCGCTGGCCTGTGGGCTGCAGAGCTGTACGCAGAGCGCGGCATCGACCTGGGCCCCAACCCCGAAGCCCATACTGTGTTTGTTCGCGAGATCGTGCACGAGATCGTGCGCGACATGGTTAGCAGGTTCGGGGACCGCTTTGCTGTCGAGGTGAGCGTTCCTGAACAGCCTCCTGGTCATGAGTCGTGGGACTTGACCGCGCAAATCGGCCTGGCCTGGCGCCGCTGGCCTGCCCCCGGCGCGCCCGGCCTGCAGGCGGCCAGGGCGGCGCACGAGCGCGCCCGCGCCTGGGCGGCTGAGGTTGAAGAGTGGTTTCGGAACGTTCGCCAGTAGAGGGGGAACATGTGCATTTTAACAACATGCACAAGCAGTAGTTCTGGCAGAGCATAATGCGTTGCAGTTGCTATAAGCGGCTGCGCGCAATGCAAAGGCAGGGAGAAATGCGACATTACGGCCTTGGGAATGCTGCAGTCAAGGCGCTTGCATGTAATGCGGGGTAAACAAGTGTGTGCGTGTTCATGATTGTCACGAATTCTCTCTGATCAGGGGTTGGTTGCTGCCCTGCTGGACAGCTTGCACGCCTTTCATGTCATTTAAATGTCAACGTCTCACCAGACAATTACCAGAAAGTCACACAAGATAACATGCTAGCTGGCATCCGCTTGCCTTGCACCAACACATGGACGTGTGTCACATGACTCCAGGCTTAAGGTCACCCCACGTCCGTCAGGCCTGCACGCCGCAGTATCGCGCAGGCTGGGCCCGCTCTGCGCCCTTCTGAGGTCATGCCCCTTGGTATTCAAGTTAATTACTACTTTTAAAAAGAAAGCACCCTAATCTGTGACCGCTCTGGTGCGTTCCCTGCGTCTGTGTGTCCGCCCTAACAGGGCCCTGCCACGTCGTCGATCGGTCGATCGATCGGTCGGTTAATCGATCGATTGGCCCGTCAGAATGACGGGTTGCACGCCTTGTTGAAAAGAACACAATAAATTACCATGGCATGCAGGTCACCCAGAACGACCGGAGCGGGCCCTGCATGCCTGCGTCCCATGTCGATGGTAAAGCACCGCTGCTGCGTTCTTTGCGCTCTCGACTGGGTCGGCAGAGCAACGCTAGCAGCAGCGCAGACAGGTATGTGACGCCCAGGAAGCCACATTCACATCTGTGCGTTGCCCTCAAGGCAAATGATTCAGTATCAATTCGTCACTTCATGCAAAACACATACATGCAAGCGCTTTGCACCACTGCAGGTGGACACAGTTGCGGACTCTGAGGGCATGGCCCAGGTGCACTCCCCATAAAAGGCCTATGAGTCAGACGGCGCTGGACGCAGCATGTGCGCCAGCGTCCGAGCTGCCAAGCGGTCGCCTGGGGCCAGCCCTATGGGCTTGGCTCGCGCCGGCGGCCTCTTTCCCCAAGGCATTCACATGCACGCGGCAGCAGGCCCCAGTCTGGTTGTGTGAGTGACGCGGCTGCTGCCACTGATCTTGTCCCTGTTGCGCTGAGGCACGGAAAGGCACTCCCTTCTGCTAGGCCTGTGCTGAAGAGCATGCATGCCTGTGCACACAGCTACTGTGGACTCTCTGACAGTAGCCAGGCGAGGCGACTGCATCCCTAGCTGCGGAGCGCCCGTCAAGCCGTCAGCAGCGCGCCGCTGGCTGGCTCAATACCGGCCGCAGGAGCGCGCCGCCTACCATTCGCAACAGGCCGCCGGGCGCGCCTGCCCGCGCAGCAGCAGGCTGTTGCCAACCACGGCCAGGCTGCTGAACGCCATGAGCGCGGCGGCGGCCGACGGGCTGAGCGCGAGCCCGGCGCCCGGCAGCGCGGCGCCGGCCGCGAGCGGGATGGCCACCAGGTTGTAGCCCAGCGCCCAGGCCAGGTTGGCGCGGATCTTGGCCAGCGCCGCGCGGCCCAGCGCCAGCACCTCCGCCGCCTGCGCCGCGCCGCGCGTGAGGCCGGCGTCCGCGCCTGCTGTATCTCTTCGACAGCAAACTTATTTCTAGCTGAAGCGCGGCGCCGCACAACCATGGGCTCCTGATGGCGCGCGAGGGCCAGTGCGGGCAGTGGTGAGCGGAGCATGCTGCGGATGGCAATGGGTGCATTAGTTGACCTTGATAACCAGCACGCCGCCGGCCGCCCCGGCCCTGCGCGGCAGCGTGAAGGGAGCCTTGGGGCGCGGTGGCCCTGGACGCACATGCACAGCCGCCAGAGGTGCGTCTGTCTCACGCGCGGCCTGTGGTGCCACGCGCGCCCTACACATGCTGCGCCTGACCAGGCCAGGACGCTGCTCACTGGACACCCGGCGCGGCTGGCATGTGCAATGGGTGGGGCGCAAAGGCGAGACGACGCCGAGAATATGCGTGCATGCTTATTACTTTGCACGTCCGTGCACCCACTCTCCAGACAAGCGTTTGTGGCTCACTAGCGACCATATGCTGCCCGGCTAGCAGGTAGCTGGGCAACGCAGGCCTGTCTGCTGCGGTAGCTTCAGCGCCTAGCTCGCCGTGCGTCTCGCCTTCTCTGGCATACAGGGCGGTTGCTCAAGCACAAGCTTTTCAAGGCCTTAACCTGTGCTGGACTTTTTATGTACATCACAGACGGTAGGCACACCACCGGTGCTTACCTGTGGTGTGTACCTTCGTTTCACAAGCATGCTGGTGTTACACCCTAGGGTGTAACAGCAGGGCCTGCAGAGTCCTCACAGCTCTGGAGGCCTTGCCTAGACTGTCACTTGCCTCGGAGAAACAGCCCGCTGGCACGGGAAGTGCGCTTGACCTTGCGCCAGCAAGCTGCGCTGTCTCCACGCTCTCCGCGCGCCTGTTCCTAAGACGCGCGCAGCTCGGCGGCACCCTGGCAGCCACAGGTGCGCTGCGCCTGCTTGCGTTTGGGTGCTTCGTGCTGTTTTTACACACCGAGGCTGGTGATGCTACGCGCACTTCTCTTTGCCTTAAAGATACGCAGTCGCACTGCAGCGCATAACCGCCTTGTTCTCGTATCTACGAAGTTGCTGCCGATGTGCCAGAGTTGTAGGCTGTGTGATTGGCAGAGCTGTTCGTCGTTCTCAGAGCTGCGAACAGTTTGGTGCATCAATCTGCATAGACGTTGCGTTGCGCGCACCTGGGAACAGGCCAAAGTGAACCCGTGCTGACTGCAGAGGTGCATATATGAGCGTGCTCTCCAGACCTCGTTTGCTCTGCAGGCAGAGCTCGGCATGGCGTGTCCTGGAGCTGGTGGCCGAGGCTCCAAGGAGGTGCGGCAGTTGTGGCGAACACGCGCAGCAAACCTGCTCTTGCCACAGGCGTAAGGTGCTGCAGCGCACTGCAGCCAGGCATCGTCTGACGTATCTTCTGGCAGGGACTGTCTGCACTGCCTCGTGGCACATACCGCCGCCTGAGCGCCTTTGCCTCGATCAGGCGCTGTCAACCACGCAGGTATCGCTCATCACGCTGCCCGATGAGCTGCTGGGCCGCATCCTGCGGCGCGCCTGGGCGGACAAGCCGCCGCGCCCTGCAGCGGAGGAGGTGCGCGCCGCGGCCAGCCTGGCGTGCGTGTGCCGCCGCGTGCGCGCTGTGCTGCGCGCATGGCCGCTGCCGCTGGCGCTGGACTTCAGCGCAGCGCGCCTGAGCGCGGCCCAGCGCACCTGGCTGCTCGACCCCGCGCAGGCCCTCTGCGTGGAGGCCGCCAGGTTCCTTGTCGAGGAGGGAAGTGAGTTTTTTTCCGATATCGAGGAGGGAAGTGAGGAGGACCCGTGGGAGCAGCCCGTCCTCGAAAACTTTCTGGCCCTGCACAGCGGCACACTGCTGCACCTGTCCGGCATTCCGCTGCGGCTTGTGGCCTCTGTGCGCCAGGGCGAGCGGCCTGCTCTGGACCTGAGCGGCCTGCGCCTCCTCACCGGGTTGGGCATCTACTGCGGGGAATTGGGTTTTCAGGCATATGGTGGTGGCACACCAGCAAAGCATTGGTGGTTGTGGCCTGAGTGCCTGCCATGCGCCCTGGAGGAGCTGCACCTGCAGGCCGTCCATGACGAGTGGCTGGATGCCCTGGCATGGGCGCCGCGTCCGGGCGCAGGCTTGGCAGAGCGGCTGCCGAGGCTGCACACCCTCCGCGTGATGTGCGTGCAAGTGTACGGTCCATTCAGCATTGGTGAAGTTATCCCCCTCCTCGAGGGGTTCCCTAGCCTGCCAGCCCTAGAGGTGGAGGGCTCGGGGGCGGACATGGAGGTCCACAACACCCTGTTTGCCCGGGTCAGGTCTGTTCGCATCACGGCTGGGTACGAGGTAACCCTGCAGGGTGGCTGGTGGGATGTGGCCACATTCGTGGACCGCCTCTGCCCTGCTGGCCTGCAGGCTGCAGCGCTGTTCGTGGGTGAATCCATCAAGCTCCCGGACCCTTTCCTGATTCCCGAGGGTGCTCCGGGCGCCCATGTGATCGTGCATGCCCATGAGATCGTGCGTGCGCTGATTTCGAGGTGCGGGGACCGATTTGCCGTCGAGGTCGGCGTTCCACAAAACCCCCAGGGGTGGGATAAGACCAAACTATGCCGCCTGGTCTGGCAGCGCTGGCCCGCCCCCGGCGCGCCCGGCATGCAGGCGGCCAGGGCGGCGCACGAGCGCGCTCGCGCATGGGTAGCTGATGCGGAGCAGTGGGTATTGGAGCAGGTGCTCCAATATGAGCAGGAAGATGAGGGTGTACAATATGCATGAGCTGCAGTGCATAAGGCAATGCAGTCTGAAGTGCCCGGGCGCATTGCAAACGCAGGCGGGGAGCGCTAGCGCTGCATTGTGGTGCGTAATAGGCGAAGTAGCGGATGTAATGGGCTGTGTGTGCGTGTTCAGGTGTTGGTTGCTGCCTTGCTACTTGCACGCCTTTCAGCTGATAGTCAACGTGGCACCAGACAAACACCAGACAGTCACCAAGAATAACATGCTAGCTGGCATCCGCGTGCCTTGCCTATGCGTAGACGTGCGTCACATGAACTCTCCAGGATTGCAGGTCACCCATAGTCCGTCAGGCCTGCTCGCCGCAGCATCGCGCAGGCTGGGCCCGCTCTGCGCCCTTCTGAGGTCATGCCCCTTGCAACCTAACATATACTTACCATGGACATGCAGGTTACACAGAACGTCCGGAGCGGGCCCTGCGTGCCTGCCTCCGATGCGTCGATGGCACTGCTGCTGCGTTCTTTGCGCTCTCAAGTGGGTTGGCACAGCAACGGTAGCAGCAGCGCAGAAAGGTATATGACGCCCGGCAAGCCACATTCACATTGTGCATAGCCCTCAAAGCAAACCGCTTCAATATCAATCTGACACTACATGCAAAACACATACATGCGGGCGTTATGCACCACTGCAAGGTGGCCACAATTGCGGATTTTTGTGCGTGGCCCAGGTGCACTCCACATGAAAGGCTTCCGAGTCAGACAGCGCTGGATGCAGCATGTGCGCCAGCGTCCGGGCTGCCATGCGGTCTCCTGACAGTAGCCAGGCGAGGCGACTGCAGCCCTAGCTGCGGAGCGCCCGCCCAGCCGCCAGCAGCGCCCCGCTGGCCGGCTCACCACCGACCGCAGGCGCACGCCGTCTGTCAATGGGAGCAGGCCGCTGGGCGCGCCTGGCCGCGCAGCAGCAGGCTGTTGCCGACCACGGCCAGGCTGCTGAAGGACATGAGCGCGCCGGCGACCGACGGGCTGAGCGCGAGCCCGGCCACCGGCAGCGCGGCGCCGGCCGCGAGCGGGATGGCCACCAGGTTGTAGCCCCAGCGCCCAGGCCAGGTTGGCGCGGATCCTGGCCAGCGTCGCGCGGCCCAGCGCCAGCACCTCCGCCGCCTGCGCCGCCGCGCGCGTCAGGCCGGCGCCTGCGCCTGCTGTATCTCAATGACAGCAGTAACACAGTGTCACGAACACTGCTGCCTGCAGCGCGGCGCCGCACAACCACGGGCTCCTGGTGGCGCGCGATGGCCAGTGCGGGCCGTGGCAAGCGGACCACACTGCTGCAGATGAGGAGTGGCTGCTTTGAAAATGATGACCTTGACAACCAGCATGCCGCCGCCCGCCCCAGCCCTACGTGGCAGCCTGAAGGGAGCCTTGGGGCGCAGTGGCCCTGGACGCGCATGTGCAGCCTCCAGAGGTGCGTCTGTCTCCACGCTCAGGCGCAGCCTGTGGTGCCACGCGCGCCCTATACTTGCTGCGCCTGACCGGGCCAGGACGCTGCTCGCCGGACGCCCGGCGCGGCTGGCAGGTGCAGGGGGCGCAAAGGCGAGGCGACGCCGGGACTATGCATGCATGCTTTGCAATATGCACGTCCACGCACCCACTCTCCAGACAAGCGTTGCGGCTCAGCGCAACGACCACACGCTGCCCGGCTAGCAGGTAGCTGGGTAAGCAAGCCTGTCTGCTTACTGCGGCAATTTAGCGCATCGCTCGCCGTGCGTCTCACCTTCTCTGGCATACAGGGTGGTTGCTTGTCAAGGCCTTGGCATGTGCATGAATTTCTTCCGTGGTGCTGCATGTAACTTCGTTTCACAAGCGTGCTGGTGTTACACCCTGCAGAGTCCTCAAATTGAGGAGGCCTTGCCTAGACTGTCACTTGCCTCGGACGAACAGCCCGCTGTTGCATGAAGCGCTTTGCGCTTGCGCCGGCAAGCCACGCTGCGCCTACGCTCTCCGCGCGCCTGTGCCTCTGACGCGCGCAGCTCGGTGGCCCCTCGGCAGCCACAGGCGCGCTGCTCCCGCTTGCGTTTGGGTGCTTCCTTCTGATCAGGACACACCGAGGCTGGTAATGCTACTATGGGTGCAAAAGATTGCAGGTGGTCAGGCACGCACGGTGACTCTCTAGGCCCCTGTCGCAGAGGAAGTGTTACGCCAAGTGATGCACGCGCAGCTCCCAGACGCAGTGTGGTCAAACATCACAGAGTGTGCGTGAGTGCGTGCTGTCAGTGCCTGGTCGGACGCAGAGTGCTCAAGCGAGGCCTGCTGCACGCTGCGCAGGGCGAGCAGCAGCTCGACGCGCTGCTGGTGGTCACGCCTGACGGCAAGCTGCTGTGGCCTTGGAGAGGCGCGCACTGCTCTTTGCCTACAAAGCTGCGACATCGCAGCGCGGTGTCGCCTCGGTTTCGTCTCTACAAAGTTGGTACCAACATGCCAGTGCTGTGACTGGCAGAGCGACATTCTTAGACTGGCAGAGCATCGTTCTTAGAGCTGCAAACAGCTTTATGCATCAGTTTGCATCGACGTTGCCTTGCGCGCATCAGGGAACGGGCCACTGTGACATCGTGCTGAGTGCAGAGGTGCATATGTGAGCGTGCGCCCCAGACCTGCTTTGCTCCGCAGGCAGGTCTCGGCATGGCGCGTCCTGGAGCTGGTGGCCAACGCTCCGAGGAGGTACGGCAGTTGTGGCAAACTCGCGCAGTGAACCTGCTCTTGCCACAGGCGTAAGCTGCTGCAGCGCACTGCAGCCAGGCACTGTCTGATGTATATTCTGGCTGGGACTTCCTGCACCGCCTCATGGCACATACCGCCGCCTGAGTGCCTTTGCCTCGCTTAGGCGCGCTGCTGCTGCGCAGGTGTTGCTCATCACGCTGCCCGATAAGTTGCTGGGCCGCATCCTGCGGCGCGCCTGGGCAGACAAGCGGCCGCGCCCTGCAGCGGATGAGGTGCGCGCCGCGGCCAGCCTGGCGTGCGTGTGCCGCCGCATGCGCGCTGTGCTGCGCGCGTGGCCGCTGCCGCTGGCGCTGGACTTCAGCGCAGCGCGCCTGAGCGCGGCCCAGCGCCGCTGGCTGCTCGACCCCGCGCAGGCCGGCCGCGTGGAGGTAGTTCTTTGTCAGTATTGAGGAGGGAAGTGAAAAGGCTTTGTGGGACCTGTATGAGCTCGAGAACTTCTGGACCGGCATGGCGGCACGCTGCTGCACCTGTCTGGCATTCCGCTGTGGCTGGTCGCACATGCCGGGAGGAGCGGATGGTCGCCGCCTTTGCAAGGGGCCAAGCCTGCGCTGTGTGCTGGCCTGCGCAGGCGGAGCCTGGCCGCGCCCCCGCGCCCGCGCTGGCGAGGCCCGCGCTGGCCGGCCCCGCCACGCACGCCAGCGCGGTGCGCGCCCCCGAGGCGCAGCGAGGTCAGTGCGGATGTACAAGCCCTTTTCGTGTGATAACTGCATGCAAGCCGGGCTACAATGCGCAGTTCTCTGCCTGCAGTGACAAAGGCTCTGCGGCGGAGCAGGCGGCCGGCGCGCCTTCAAGCGCGGGCATAACCATCACGACGATGGTCATCGGCGGCTGGACCGACGAGTGCGCACCCCATGCCGAGCGCCGCCCAGTCCACTGCAGTGCATCCTGCGGCTGTGGCGGCTGAGCCTGCGGCAGCACAAGCCTGGTACTGGCGCCTGGTCTGGCAGCCGGACTTGTGCGGGCGCACCGTTCCCGTACACTAGCCAGGAAACCGACAGCACGCATGCATCCTCCCGGTGTGGGCAGCCGCCTGTGCTGAAGCATTCTATTGGCAAGATTTCATGAGCATTTGCGTGTCTGTCCAGCTGCATATATCACAGCACAGCACAGCACAGCACAGCACAGCGCAGCACGTCTGGAGAGGTTTCCCGCGCATGCCGGCACCCGGCGCCACCCATGCGGACGACCCTGCACTGCTTCGGTGGCAACGCCTGATGTGCGCGCTGTTGGGGCAGTGCCGAACCGCGCGCGCGCGCAGGGCTGGCGACTTCGTGGCGCTGCTGCTGGCAGTGGCCTCGGCGCGGCGCAACGAGCTGCAGACCGTGGCCGTGGTCGCATGCAGCCCGGGGCCCGTGTGGCAGCGGCTGTCGGATTTGCTCAGGGCGTTTGTCACCAACCGCCCCAAGATCTACTATCGGTGCGCAGCGCTCCCCGCACTGCCCGGCCTCTTTTCTCGGCATGCACGGGGGCTGTCGGCCGGCGCGGTCGGCTCGTCCGCATGTATCATGCATCGCACGTCCGGCGCGCACGCTTGCATCGCTCAGAGTGCTGCCGGCGCTGACACGCGTGCGCGCTCCCTGCGGCAGGCGCCGCAAGGCGCTGGCACCGGACGTCTGGCTGCAGCCGCGCGTGGCGGTGCAGGTCGCCGCGTCCCACCTGGCCGTCTCGACGGTCCACCGCGCGGCCGCCGCACTGGTCGGCGACCGCCTCAATGGCCTGGGCCTGTGCTACGCGCGCCTGCAGCGCTCGTGCGGCCTCGCCAGCATCGGCGAGGTGACGACCGACGTCGAGGTGCGCTCGGCCGCTCCCCGGCGCCATTTCCCAGCCCCAGCGCCATTGGCTGGCTGGCAGCGGCTGGTCGCGCGGCCGCCTCGGGCCGCACTGGCAGGTCGTCTGCCCGATGCGCGCTCGCATACGCAGGGCCCGGCGCAGTGCATGCTTCCGCCCCACTCCACGCGTCGCTGTGCGGCCTGTCCGCCATCCCGAAGGCTGACACACGAGCTCGGCGTCTGCGGCGCAGGTCGCGCGCCTCTACCACGCGCAGGCCCCGCCGCCGGCGCTCGCCGACGAGGCGGAGCCCGGGAAGCAGGATGAGCCCGCTGGCGCCGCGGCGTGCCAGGTGCGCGTAGCTTCCTCGCCTCGCCTGCTCGTGCGCAGGTCGCCTGGCAGTGGCCGGAGGTGCGCACAGTGACGAGCCTGACAGTCGTTCCGCGGCCTCTCCACCTCCACCGTGTTGTTCCGCTCCTGCGCTCGGCGACGGGCACAGGCGTTCCCGTGCGCGCCGCCCCAGGGTGCGCTGCATGCACGGCGGGCCCGCATGACACCCTCTCGTGCGCAGGCGGCCGGCGTGGCGGCGGGGCCCCAGGGCGCAGGCGCGGCAGCCCCGCCTGTGGCAGCGCCCGCTGCTGCTGCCGCTGCGCCGGGACCCTTGGCCTCGGGGCGGCCGCGGCGACCGCGGATGGGCCGGGCCCGGGCGCGGCGCCCGTGCTGTCTGCCGGGCCGCCCGCGGCACAGGCTGTGCCGATGGGAGCGGCGGCGGCGGCGGCGGCGGCGGATACGGCGGCGGCCAAGGCCAAGGCGGCGGCGACCGAGGCCGAGGCGGCGCGTCCCAGCATGCGTGTGCAGCCGCTTTGCGGGGAGTTGTGAAACGTTTCAGCAGCAGTATGGTGGCTGCTGCGCCGCGCCGACCCGTTTCCCGCAGCGGCTGTGCAGGAGCTGCGGGGTGTAGTGTGGCACGCAACCATGACGCGGCTGATGCGCAGTCCACAGCGCCACGCCAACCGTGCGAAGCGCGGCACTCAAGGCGTGTGAACGTCCGTGTGGTGCAGCATGTAGTAGCCAGTGAGTGTAGCCCATGTGCAGCCTGTGTTTGAAGTGTGACTCTGTGTGACCTGTGTGACCTGTGTGGCCTGTATGATCTAGCTCTGCCAGTGTAGCCTCTGTGCGATCTGCGCTGCAAGCGATGAACCCAGACAACGGTCGAGTCTGCGCTTACAGTCACAGGAGGTGCCCGCAAACCATGTGCACACAGCCTGCGGTGCATGAGAGCATGTTGCCACATTCCAGGACTTGGCTGCTTTGCAAAATAAACCAAAACCCATTTCAAAAATATGGCTGCTTTGCGACAAAAATAAACACCCAACTATGGACGCGCTCTGCAGAGTGCACAACATCTCAGCGCCGCCGGGCTTGCAGATCAGCTACGCGCAGCGCCGTAGAGCAGGGCTGCCGCCTGCATGGCGGCGCGGCCGGCCGCGCCTGTCGGGCGCCCATAAGCGGGACGCTCTGCGCTCCGGCGCGCATGCGGCGCCCGGCCACCGCGCATGCGCCCGGCCGAGCGGCGCAGCCGGTGAACAGCTACTCTGCATGGCCATGGCTGAGTGTCAGCAGGCAGCAGCCATGCGCAGGTGTGCGTAGTGTTCAGAGCACGGCGCCGCGGGTGGTGCCTCGCAAGCGCAGCAGCCCAGGCGCGCGGCGCGCTCGGAGCCGCAGGCCGGCGCGCGCGGCCGGCGCGGCGCACTCGGCAGCACTGTTGGGCTGCCGGGCTCATGTCAGTGTGACCAAACAGTCACCAAGAGTAACATGCTAGCTGGCATCCGCTTGCCTTGCACCAACATGTGGACGTGCATCACATGATTCCAGCCTTGCAGGTCACCCCACATCCCCACAGTGCCTTCCAGGCACTAAACCCCCAGTACCATGCCGGCACATGCGGAACAGCGGTGCTGGGAAGGTGCCGTGCTGGCGCGCTCCAGGAGAGTACCGTGCAGACCTAGTACCTTTTGAGGCACCTGCCGAAGCAAGGTGGCGGGAACATGTCCATTGCAATCTTCACCAAGGGCATTACAGTGGGCATGCAGATCACACAGAATGACCGGAGCGCGCCCTGTGTCCGTTCATCGGACTCCGACGCCTTGATGGTCAAGCACCGCTGCCGCATTCTTTGCGCTCTCGACTAAGTCGGCACAGCGACGCTAGCAGCAGCGCAGAAGGATTGCGACGCCCGGCAAGCCACGGAGCAGGCACAATCACACCTATGCATGGCCCTCTGAGCACAACGATTTGATATTATCGATTTTATACTTCATGCATCATGCAAAACACGTACATGCGAGTGTTTTGCACCCCTGCAAGCTCTGAGGGCGTGGCCCAGGTGCACTCAACATGGAAGGTCAGACAGCGCTGGATGCAGCATGTGCGCCAGCGTCCAGGCTGCCATGCGGTCTCCTGACGCCGGCTCCATGGGCTGGCCGCACGCCGGCGGTGCCACCCCCCAAGGCATCCACCTGCACGCCACAGAACCCTGTCTGGGTGAATGTGACTCAGCAGGCTGCCACTGATCCTGACCCTGTGGCGCTGAGGCCTCGGAAGGCACTCCCCTCTGATTGGAGCCGTGCTGTAGAGCGTGTGTGTCTGTGCGCATAGCAATTATAACGTTTCCGACTGTAGCAAGGCGACTGCAGCCCTAGCTGCGGGCGGCCCAAGCGCTCGCCCAGCCGCCAGCAGCACGCCGCCCGCCGCTGGCCGGCTCGCCGCCGGCCGCAGGCGCACTCTGTCTGCCAATTGGAGCAGGCCGCCGGGCGCGCCTGCCCGCGCAGCAGCAGGCTGTTGCCGACCACGGCCAGGCTGCTGAACGCCATGAGCGCGCCGGCGGCCGACGGGCTGAGCGCGAGCCCGGCCGCCGGCAGCGCGGCGCCGGCCGCGAGCGGGATGGCCACGAGGTTGTAGCCCAGCGCCCAGGCCAGGTTGGCGCGGATCTTGGCCAGCGTTGCGCGGCCCAGCGCCAGCACCTCCGCCGCCTGCGCCGCGCTGCGCGTCAGGCCGGCGCCCGCGCCTGCGGCGCGCCGCGCCGACATGGCGCGCCGGCGCCGCCGGCCGCGCGCTGGAGGGTCGCTGGGGCGGCAGCCGGGCGCCGACTTGCAGGCAGGGCCTGCCAGGACTCAGTGCTCTCAGCAGGCGGCTGCGCCGATACACATCCCAGCATTTTCTGCCGCAGTCGCCCGCCGAGCTTGCGCCTGGCGTCCTGGCTCAGCAGCATGCGCGCCTGCGGGCTTGGGGGCACCCCTTATGCACCTTTGAATTTTTGAGCTAGCTGAGCAGGCTAAGAGCGCGTTCTTCCCCATGCAGTGCAACCATGTCCTTCACACTGCAGGACCCAGGCAGCCAACGCGCGCCTGGCCCAGGCGGCCGCCCACGAGCACCACGCCGGCCGCCTCGCCGGCCGCGTCCGCGCCGCCGCCCAGCGCGATGCCGACGTCGGCCGCTGCCAGCGCCGGCGCGTCATTCACGCCGTCGCCGACCACGGCCACGCAGCGCCCGGCCGCGCGCAGCGCCGCGACTGCCGCCGCCTTCGCCTCCGGCCGCATGCCGCCCCACGCACTGTCCGCCTGCGCGCCACGGGTGCGGGGTCAGCACAGGCGGATCAGCCGTACCGCAGCCCAACGACTCAGACATCACCCCTGTGTTGCAGCCATGTCCCCGCAAGTCGGCTGCAGTCGCGCCGCGCATCCCTCACAAGACGCGACGCACCTCGATGCCGGCCTCCGCGGCCGCGGCGGCGACGGCGGCGGCGCCGTCGCCGGACAGCAGGCCGACCCGCAGGCC
>JAABVA010003119.1_pt1 | contig 16016 bp, 13 predicted proteins | sample 5560331 | NCBI WGS metagenome assembly JAABVA01 (sample SAMN12812661, study PRJNA571458) | rock metagenome | isolation source: Antarctica rocks | place: Antarctica: Victoria Land, Mt New Zealand sud | collected 2016-01-07 | reverse complement strand
GCATTCGCGCAAAACGATCCCGCACCGACCATCTGCCCACGGGCTTCTGGGGGCAACGCAAGCGGCGCACGGCCCCCGAAGCCCCCATCCCGCTGGACCAGGCTGCCTGACTCAGCGAAAACTAGAGCAAAAGGGTGCATAATCTACCTGCGGAAGCTAGTTGCACAGTTGAGTGAATGATCAGAGGTAACTTTGCCACATATCCAGCGTGAAATTCTAGGTTTTGTGTTATCACGCGCAGCAAATAGCTACTTGTATGAGTTGATAGGACTGACATCAAGCTGTCCAAAGGATACGCTGAATCAGCAGAGAAGATCGACATTCCCTTGACGTCAAAGATGCTTGAAGCGAGTCGTCGAACGCCCATACTACCCCGAGCCATCTGAGTGTACGTCAAGCCCGCGTGGAAATAAAATGGCTCATTGGCTACTCGACGCGAAAAGTGTGTTGTGCCTGGTAACGTGACTACGAACTCTTTGATGCTTGCACCGCTGTATCTCCAGTCGACGACAAGCCATTCCAATCCGGCCCACTTCTGGTATCGTCCACCCTTGGCGTACCAGAACCAGCGGCCAGATACAGGTGTCATATCTTGTACATGACCAAATGCGGAGATTTCCCAAAAGCATCGCAGGAAACGACTATTGTCCGTGGTCGCTAAACCCTGCCGCACATCCGCGATGTAGCGTAAACGTTGGGAGCTCCGCAAGAGTTCAAAGAACCGTGGACGAAGCCAGTATATTAAGGGTGCATCAGGGATCGGCAGAAAATCGGCCTGTACAGGAGTGGAGATTAATCCTGCTGCTTGTCTACACAGGGCTGTTGCTTTCTCCCGCGTCGTTTTTAGCCCCACCAAGCGCAACGCCTTCAGCGAGTGCTCTGGCGTAGGCGCGCGTCGAGCACTGACGAACAGTGCGCATTGGACCACTTCACCGCTGATCTCTTCAAAGGCATTCGGTCCCAGGTGTGCCAGTGTTTCCAGCTTGGTCTCGCGAAGAAGGCCGGTGAAGGCACCGCGCTCGCGTGTCTTTGTCAACTCATCCTCAGGCACGGCGCGAAGGTCAGCATAACTGCTAAGAAACATCCAACTCTGCTGTGTAACCATGGCCACCCGTCCAGTGGGCCGGGCAAGCTCCAGGCAGCGCAAGATGAAGGCAGCGTAGAGGTCGCGCTTGCCCGACGTATAGTAGCGTTCCACATATTTCAGTGTGATGGTATCCATGTTCTTGCTGCCCATGTAGGGCGGGTTGGTCAGCACCAGTGCATATTGCCGGTCCAGCAGTTGGAGCAGGCGTACGCCGCGTTCGCCTGCACGGCCAAACAACGCCGCTGCCACATCGCCGTTATCCCGCGCTTCGGCGGCGAAGCCCGCAGCTACGCGGTCCAGCAACATCTCCTCCAGATGGGCCGGCTCAGCGCTGGCCACCGTCTCGATGGCAGCCTGCAAGTCTTGCTCCTCCACCGTGCCCAGCCGTAGATTATGCGGCTTGCGCAACTCAGCGATGGCGGCCTGCAGGTGCTCACGGGGGCGTAGCAGGCTGCCCAGCACATCGGCCCGCTCCAGAGCGGCGAAGACGCCCTTCAACAGCGGCTCCAGCATGTGGTCCTCGGGATGGCGCTGTAGGTGACGGGCCAGCGCACCCGGTGCGATTCGCTCGGGGCTGGCCGCAAGATTCATGGCCCTTGGCGTGTAGCCGCCACTGCCGGGACACCGCTGCGCCCGCCGCTCGTCGCGCACCAGCTCCCAGGCACGGGCGTAGAGGGTGAAGGCGGCGAGTTGCGCGGCCCGCGGGTCAATGTCGATACCATACAGGTGATGTTCCAGGATGCGGTTGGCGATCTCTGTCGCGGAGAGGTGCGGTTGCTGCTCGCGGTACATGGCCACGAACATGTCGAAGGCCTCGCGCACGAAGTGCCCGCTGCCCACGCACGGATCGAGCAGGGTCAGGCTCTCCAGCGCGGAGAAGGCCGGGACGTCGAGCTGCTCGGGCCGCATGTAGTAGGCCCAGGTAGCAGGTACAGCGCTCTGCGGATAGGCCTCGTGATAGCTGCGTCCCAGGCTGTTCTGCAGGAGCCATTGCACCATGTACGGCTCGGTGAAGAGTTGCGTGGCAGCGGAAATGTCGTCCCGTGTCGTCACCTTCTTGCCAGCCTTCAACCGCGCGTAGACCTGGTCCTTGGCCTCATCTTGATAGAACTGATAGGCCCAGCCAATGGCATCGGGGTCTGCGAAGGCGGCATCCACCTCGGCCAGCGCGGCTTCCTCCTGCCCTTTTGGCGTGCCTGCCGGCGGCGCACCCAACAGCTCGACGCACCGCACCAGGGCGGTCGCACCGGGGCGCAAAGCAATGGCCGGGTCATGAAGCGCGCTGCTCAATCCCGTAGTGCGCGGGGCGTCGAGGGCGAAAAGGCCGGGCAATGCCGCCGCCTGGGTCGCGCAGGCATCCTCGATCACGGCCCACCAGCCGCCGTCGGGTCCAGAGGCGCGGGCTGGGTCGCTCTGGCGTAGGACATAGAGGGCCTCGGAGAGCCCGTCGTAGGCAGGGTTGCCGCGCAGCGTCTCGTCGATCAACCCCCGCGCCTCCAGCACGCGCAGAGCCAGCAGGCGGTTGACCCAGCCGTAGGCGGAGCGTTCCACGAAGGCGGCGCGGGCGGCGGGGCGCTCTTTGGCATCGACCGCAGCCAGCTCGGCCTCGGCCACCTGGCGGGCATGCCGTTCGGCCGGCGTGGGGGTGGGTAGGGCATCGAAAGGCGTAATAACGCCGTCGGTGGCGATCCCCAGGCGCTCCAGGGTGCGATCGAGGTCGCCACGACGGCAGCCGTCGGCGGTCCCGGCCAGCGTGCGGCGCAGCTCAACCACCAGGGTCCGCAGGATGTCCTTATGACGCTTCTCCATACCCGCTCCTCTATGCTTAGAAGGGTCGGCGGTCGAAGCCGCCTGGTCTGCGCGCGAGCGCTGTCCGGCTCTCGCTCACTCGATCACCACCGTCTTCTCGGCGGCCAGCTCCCGCTCGATTCCCGTGCGCAGCGTGTACAGGACAGCGTCGAGGTCGTCGGTGCCGGCAATGCGGGCACAACCCAGGAGATCCTGCCAGGTCAGATGGGTCTCGTTAACCGGCGGCGCCACATAATAGCGCGTCTGCACCTCGCGTACGACGGTCGGGATCTCCAGTTTGAGCGCCTGCAGCGCGATGACAGCGGCCTGCATGGCCACGGGGTCCGCGGGCGCCGCCTCCAGACGTTGCCGCACGGCGCCTAGCCGTGGCTCCAGGGCCGTACGCTCCTCCGCCAGCTTCTCGGGCGGGACGCCGACGCGCTGCAACTGCTCGGTGAGCCTCGTGTCCACCTCCGCCAACCCGTCGGCGGTCTGCTGGCGCCACGCTGCCGCCTGTTCCGCGAGAGCGCGCTGGGCGGCGTGGTAAGACGCTTCCACCTCGCGCCACCGTGGCGCTTCGGTGATTGTGCCTTCCCGGCTCAGCACGCGCCAGCCCTCGAGGAAGGCACGCAGGGCGGGGATCTCTAGGTTGACGTTGAGCATGCGGTTGTAGAAGTCGCGCAGCTCGGCGAAACGGGCGCCCTGCGTCTTGCGAAAGGTCTCCAGGGTGTCGAGGAGGGTGCAGTACGTCTGCATGGTCTCGGCGCGCTCATGGAAAAGACGCAGCCGTTGTACGGGCGCGCTGGTGCTGGCCAGTTCATCGGCCAGTTGGCGGCCCGCAGCAAAGCCGGTCGGCAGCGGACACTGCGCGGTGCCGCCCCACTCGTCGAGGGTGGTCGCGCGCTCCCCCAGCGCGGTCAGCGCGCGCCCCAACTCACTATGGATAGTAGCGGCGACAAGCGCGGGCTTGACACCGAAAAGAGCCTCCATCCAGTCGCGGATCTCGCGCAGCGTGGCGGGATCGACGCTGCCGCCCACACCCTGTACCCGCAACGCCTTGAACGACAGTTCCTTGGTTAACAGGCGTACCGCGTCGGCGCTGGTCGGGTCGGTCACGTACTTGCCGTTCTCGGCCAGTCGGCACGCGGAGGCGCGCAGCAAGAGAGCCAATCCCACCTTCACCGCATTGCCATCCCAGCCGTAGGGCGGGCGTTCCAGTTCATCGCGCAGCTCGCCAGCCAGCATCAAGCCGCCGTCCTTCTCGGCCAGCGGCAGGCGGCCGCGCAGGGTGGAGAGCAGGGCGTTGCTGTCGTTCAGCGTGCCATCGGATCTGTAGACACCCAGCGCCTGCACGTCGGGGTTGCCCGTGTTCCCAGCCAGCGCCGCCTTGACCGCCTTGTCCTCATCGGCGACGCGATGGGTTAGCTCCCGGAAGCGGCTGTAGATGGTCGGCAGCAGGGGCGGTTGCGCCAGCGTCTCGCGCACGGAAGCCGCGGTGCTGCCGGCAGGGCTGAGGGCGTAGCGCGTGCCGCGGAAGAAGATGACTCCGCCGCGAAGGGCCAGCGCCAGCAGGCGCTTCACCTCGTCTTTGTAGCTGGGCAGGTCCTGCGCCTTTGCCTGTCGGGCCACATCCTGATCGGCCGACGTGTTTTGCTGGCTGGCCAGCACGGCGTTTGCCTCATGCTCTGTGGCCAGCGCCAGCGCCAGCGCGTCGCGCAAGCCCTTCTGGTCCTCCATGCGCAGGTAGATGGTGTTGGGATCGGCGTTGGCCCGCTGGCTCATCGCCGCATCCTCGGCCACACCCGGATCGAGCGCCCGCTGTAAGGGACTGTAGACGTGGAGCGTCACCGGCGCGCCGGGGTTGCGCACCACGCGCCCGTCCACGGTCAGCTTCACGGCGATCTCTCGTCCGGCGACGGCCACCCGGTCGACGCGCAGCGCCTCTTCGCTGTCATACTCCTTGAGGGCTTGGCTCAGGTCGTAGGTGTTGTCGCGCAGGGCAGCCTGCCGCTCGCGCACTTTGTCCTGGAAACCGCGCTGCTGCGTATTGAGGAAGATATAGGTCTCGCCCACCAATTTGGCATAGCCGGCGGCGACCAAGCGGTCCAGCTCTGTCTTGACCTGAGGACGCAGGCCAGCCAGCGGCATGTCGTCGGCATCGACCACCGCCCGCGTCACGTTCTCCAGGCTGGTCGGGATGAAGTCGGCCTCGCCGAGCAGGAAGAGGGCGCGGGCCACCCGTTCGGTGAACGCCGTGGCCCCAGCCACCTGCGCGGCGACGCGACTGAGGTCGGTCTTCGTCTCGATGGGCACGTCGCTGGATAGCTGGCCATAGAGGTCGGCCAGCGCCAGCAAGCGCCCCACCGGCGCATCGAGCAGGCCCGGTGTGTCGATGATCGCGCCCTGTACCACGCCAATCAGCGTGCGCGTCGAGCCGGTGAGCTCGTCGCCACGGTGGGCGGCTTGGGCGATGCCACGCACCACGTCAGGAATGACCGCCACCGTCCAGGGCAGGTAGGGGTACGAGAGGGCGAAGGAGTCGGCGGTGGGCAGGGGGTAGACCCGCTGGGCGTTGGCCACGGCGCCCAGGTCGGCTACCTCGCCCGCATGCTCCGCGAAGCGCGTGGCCAGGAGACGGCCCTCGGCCGGCTTCTTGCGCAGCAGTCGCTCGTCGACGACCTGGCCGATGTCGTCGTTGGAGAGTTTGCAGCGCAGGGCGAAGCGCTGGTTGATCTTGGCGTACTGCTCTTGCTGTACATTCTGGCTGAGTGCCTGCACGTCACCGTGGGCCGTCACCGCCAGCCAGATACGGCCGCCACCCTTCGAGGCCGCGATCTCCACCAGCGCCTGGACCTGCATGATCCGTTCGTTGCTGTTCGTCCCGCTGCGAATCCACTGACCCAACTCGTCGAGCTGCACGAGCAGCTTCTGACGACGGCCACCACCGTCGCGCGAGACGCACCAGGTGCGCAGCCGATCGACCAGCGCGGTGGGAGTGATGCCTCCCTCCTGCAGCGCGGTGTTGATCGCGCGCTCCACCCCCGCGACATCTTTGAAGTCGTCGGGCATGGTGTCGGCGGCGGCCTGGTAGAGCGCGGTGGTATAGAAGGCGGTGTCGGCGACGATCTCCTCCCATGACTGACCGGCTAGTTCCTCCGCACGCCGGTGGAAGTCGTGGCCACGGCCGCGTCGGTCGATCTGGTACTCGACGGCCCAGGCGAGCGGCCAACTTGAGGAGTAGCCCATCGCCTGGGCGAACAACTTGAAGGCAATCAGGGCCAGCGGATCGCCGGCGCTGGCCTGTTCGGCGTGCAGGTTGCCGCCTACGACCGCCGTGCTCAGCTTGCGCTCACAGATGGCTAGGAAGCGTTGCAGATCGGCGCGATCTTGACTGGTGGACGGCAGACGGTTCAGGAACAGATCGTTGACACGCTGGTTGCCGATCTCGCCGCCCACGAGCAAGGCGCCCAACACCTTCATCAAGAGCGACTTACCGGACCCGAAGAAACCGCTGATCCAGATGCCGATGCCCTCCTCGTCGTCGCGATCCGCCGCGTTGGTGTAGGCGTCGAGCACCTGATGGAGGAAGCGCTCCCACTGGGCGGTCATCACAAGGCTGTTCAACTCGCCGGCCACAACGGCGGGCCGGCGATCGAGCACCTTGACGACAGGCTCGATACGCTCGACGACCTGGGTGGCGAAAAGGTCGCGGATCTGCATCTTAGAGTTCCTCCCCACGATAGAAGTCCAGCGTGCGGCGCTCCAGCCCCAGGAAGCGATACTGGCGGCTGGTCTGAGCGGGGCGCGTTCCTGGCACGAGCAGCACGATAGGCACAATGCGGTTGGTCAGGGGATCGCGCGGCTCCTGCTCGGCGATGCCTTCCATCAGCGCGGTAGGATTGCCTAGGGGGTGAAGCGCGGCCAGGCCGGAGAGCACGATCACCGGCCTGCCCCCCGTGGTGGGGGCGAGCAGCGCCGTGTCGATGGCGCGGGTCAGGGCGCGTGTCCAGCGCCGCACGATGTCGTGGGCCGCGCCGGGCGCGTGGGGGTCGAGCAGCAGCTCGCGGCGGCGGTCCTCCTGGCCGCTGAGCGCGGCAATGGTCAGCGGGAGGAGATCGAAACGGTGGAAGCACAGAGAATCGTCGCTGCACAGGGTGTCGTCCGCCAGCCGTCGCACGGCGCGCTCCTGCTCGGGGGGGTACACGAAATAGAGATACGGACGCCCACTGCTATGGCCAATCCCGTCGTAGGCAGAGCGCAGACGGCCTAGCAAACTCTCCAGACGATAGGGCAACAGGTCAATCATCCGATGGCTCTTCCTCAGTAGCCCGGGTCACCAGGGTCCGCACACGGTCCGCATCCAACAGCCAGAGCCGCCAGTCGGGGTGCCGCGTCACCTCTGAGTCGGGGATGCCCTCCTCGCGCAGTAGCCTGACCAAGTGGCTCGTCGCCCACGGGGACACGACGGGCTCCACGATCCTCTTTGTCGCCTGCCTTTGCTGACCCTGCAGCAGTCCATAGTCACGCAGAATTGTCAGCAAGTTACCCGCCAACTTCTCGCGTGTGGCCACGCTCCAGCGGTCGATCTCGGGGTGATCGGGCAGTGCGCCATCGAGGAAACGCTGCGCATCGGCCCGACTGATCGTGGCGATGCCGTCACGCCAACGCGGCCAGATTACCTGCTGCGCCAGGTCATAGAGCAGAGCGTCCTGCCGCGCGGCGTACAGGAGGAGCAGTAAGGAGAGGTCTCGTGGGTCCACACATCGGGCGCTCGCCACCAGGTCAGTGCATACCCATGCAGGGGGGCGCCAGGCCGCCAATCGATCGCCGATCACACGCACGATTGTCTCGCGCGTGGCGCGTGAGCGCTGCGGCAAACCGCCGTCGAGCAACGCGCGGCGCGCCGCGGTGCGCTCCCCTAGCCGATCGCAAGCGAGCAGCGCCAGCCGTGTTTCCTCCAGGAGTCCGTTTTTAGAGGCATTATTGGCTGTGTAGAGGCCGACAGCACGCCAACGCGGACCCGCATCAGAGCCGGCAAGCGCATCATTCTGGTCATCTGGACCCTGTGCTACCACAGGCTACGACTCCTGTGCCTGTGTATGCTCCAGGTGGCTCATATCACCACTTTGAATATCGCTCGGGCTGACGCTCAGCGCGCGCGCCAGACGTCGCACAATCGACGGCCGCGGGCGCACCTTGCCAGCCTCGATGTGGTAAATCGTCGAACTCGACACATCAGCCGCGACGGCAAGTTGCACCTGTGTCAAATCCTGTTGCTTTCTTAACTGACGGAGCGTGGCCACAGACGACCCTTTCAGGCGCAGATTAGCCTATCTATCGCATGGCATCACGAACAAGACTCCACTAGTGTGCTGGGAAGTTCCCAATTTGTCAAGAGAGTAGGCCGCTCCGCTGTCCGATAATTCGCCACAGACAGCAACAAACCGGAATGACGGCACGAGAGGCTACGGCGTAGCAAAAGCCCTTACGGCAGGTCCCCCAGGGAATTGATGAAGAGACCATGGCCGGTCTCCCCGTTGCGCATACCAATGACGTAGCGCCCCTCCGCGGTCAGCACGATCTTGTCGAGCTTGCCTGCAGGGTAATAGCCCTCCAGGTGCGGGATCAGGCGCAGCACGTCGGCCCATGTGAGCTGCGCCTCGGGGAAGCTCGGATTGACGACGGCCAGCGCCGGCCGATCCAGGTCGGGGAAGGTGCGTCGAAACCGGGCGTAGTCGTCGATCTGATGGTCCGTGCTCCGCTGCATGTCGCGCACGGCGACCCACCAATCCTCGTCCGGCGGCTCGGCGAGCGCGCCGTAGACGAGGAAGCGACCGTCGGCGTGCTCTAAGGCAGTGAGCACCTCTTTCATCTGTCGGTAGCGCATGCGCCCCACCCTCTCGCTCCTCTCAACACCGCCACCGCACGCCTTTCTGCCGCGCGCCGGCGCGGCCTGTGCGCCACACAGGCCCGCCCCTGCGGGGCCGGGGAAAAAGCGGAAACGTGCATCCTCGCGCACACAGTGTCGGTCCCAGCGTCTGGTGTTGCCGGTGCATCAGCCACCCTCCTGGTAGACGCGGGCCTCGCGCATCCAATGCAGGTGCTCGTAGTACAGCTGCAGCAGGGTCTCGTGGCACACGGGGCAGACGCGCAACTCAGCCGAGGCGTCGGGCCGGCCATTCCGCCAGAGATCGCCGTCGGTGTCGTCGCTATCAAACCATTCGACCGCAGCCAGCCGCAACGCATTCGCGCGTACCTCGTGGCCGCAGCGGGGACAGATAGCCACTCGGATCACCCATGCCATCCGCCCCCTCCTCAATAACTGTGCTCGACGGGCAAGCTGGCCGGGCCGCCAATCAGCGCCTCGACGTCGGCCCGCGCGATGTGCCGCCAGCGGGGCGAGTGCAGCGCGTCGCCGTCGAGGTCGAACGTCACCTCGGCGAAGCGTTCGGACAGTTCACAGGCAAGGCGCTGGGTGTCCTTGTAGGCTTCGATTATGTGGGATCATTTTTGTTGTATGATTATGCAACTCGCCCTTGATGCTTGGTACGGGCTCTGCTCGCATTGAAACCGGCCGGTTTCAAACTTCCCGCGTTTCGCCCTCAGACCACGAATCGTGCCGCAGGCGCAACACAGGACCGGCGGCACGATTCGTGGTCTGAGGTGGCTGATCGGCTCAGACGCTTGCCTGCTCAATTGTCGTGGGCCGTGTAAAGCTGATTCACGTCCTGGAACAGTTTCTCAAAGCGGTTCAGCGTGTCAGCGTCCACGTCCCCAAGCGGGATAGGGTGCGCAGCAAGGTAGTTGGCTATCAGATAGTGGTTGTAGCCGCCGGCCGCCTTCAATTGGATAGAACGCGCTTTCAGGAATTGACCGATCCGCTCGACGATGCGATCACGCGGCGGAACGTCGGCTTCCGTAACCGTCGCGCCGCCCAATTCCTTCTTGTAAGCGCCATTGAATAACCGTAGATATAAAGATGGCGTCATCAAATCCTCGACATCGCTGCTCGGCGGGGATGTCGGTGTAGTCCCATCCGGCGTAACCCGGAAAGCGGCATAGTTCAGTACCTGACGCTCACGAATCAACTTCTCCCGCACCAGCGTTGCCAGACGCTCATCCGGCTTGCTGTTGTAGTCATGCAGTACAACCAGATCCAGGTTGTTGGCCCCCAGCAAGGCCACGAATGTCGCTAGCTTGTCGAGGCCACCGACAGGGACGATCGTGACGTCGACCCGCAAACCTACTCGCCCAGCTTCCTCAAGCAATGAGGAGAAGAACTGCAGATAGATCAGGTCGGCTGGCCCTTCAACGAGCAGATTGCGCTTCGAGATGAACAGGTTCTGGGCGATGGTGTAACCGAGCGCCGCCTGCAGCGGAAAGATGGTCTTTGGGTCGGAGTTTGAAACGTCGGCGCTAATCTTTGTGCCGCCCTTGGATTGATCCTCGACAGTACGCACCTGGTGCAAGCGATCGCTATGCACCATGAAGGGCGAGTGCGTGGTGTAGATGAGTTGGTGATCGCGTGCCAGCGTGTCGATGTAGCGCAGGAAATCCTCCTGGGCCAGCGCGTGCAGGTTCAGGCCCGGTTCGTCGAGCAACAGGACGAGATTGCCCTGACGACTGGGATCTTCCGCGATGCTCCCAAACCAGACCAGAAAGCTGAAGAACCAGATGAAGCCTTTGCTCCGTTGGCTGAAGGGGACCGACACACGGTGCTTCTTGTTGCGGATGCGGATGTAAAGATTGGGTCCCTGGTTGTACGGCGCTTGGTCCTGCGGGTCCGCGCGGATGTCGATCTCGACCTCCAGTTCTTGATTTTGCGTCCAATACTCGAAGATCTGATCGGTAATAGAATTGGAAAAGCCCTCGAGCTTCGCCTTAATCTCCTCATAGCTGGTCGAGGACGTGAAATCGCCAAGGCCGACATTGGCCATACGCAGCAGGGCCAGGATAGTTCGATCTTCGGCCTGCAAAATCGCCGGATTCTGCGCACTCGCGGTCACGCGCTGCTGGAGTTGAGCGATATTAATCTTGCCGGGCAGCAGATAATAGTCATCAAAATACAAGAAGCACGGGAGGTTGGGTCTGATGTCCGTTTCCCAAATATGCAACGCGAGCCAGTTCTCCCATGCCGTCTGCGATGACGGCTTAAATGTGCCCCTGAGTCGATCAAGAAAGGCCTCCCCTTCAGCATTCAAGTCGGCCTGTTCCAGCGTCTCGATGAGTCCGTGTATGCCCTTCGTCGCGGAGATACGTCCAACGATGTCTGTCGAGAGTGACGATTGCTCAACGATGTGTTGGACATAGAACTCTTCGGGAATAGCAATGATGATCGTTTGTCTGTTGTTGTACAGATAGTTGACCGTCACGCTCAGGTCGGTGAGAAGGTCGAACCCGAGCCGCTCGTTGATCCGTGCAATGTCATCACCGGCCGCTTGAAAAGTAAGACGCGTAACGACATCGGGATTAGTATCGTGCCGCTTCTGATACTGTGTCAGGACTCGCCGGGGATAATCAGCGACGACATCGAAGGTCACACCGCTGTCGATCGGCCGTGCTTTGTGCAGCGCCTCGAGGAAAGCCGTCTTCCCCGACTCGTTCTGGCCCACAAGGACCGTAATGTTCTCATCGATCAGCACATCCCCGCTGTCTTCGATAGACTTGTACATTGTTACGTGAGCATCAGTCAGACGCAAAAGTTCCTCCTCTCGTGCTCAACAGTCCTCAATATGCAATTGTAGCGCACCTGTTCTATCATATTTAGACGCGAGTGATCGACACGAGACGTGGATATCTAATACGGCGAGACAGGTATCGGCGGAGCCGTAACGTCCGTCGAGGCATGAGAAGCAAGTGGCCTGTGCTTCGACGCTAACTCGTAGGGCGATGGGCAAGCTGCCCCGGCGCTCGTAGACCATTGAGATAGCACCGGCCCTCCACTCCGCCCGCGCTCGTATAGGTAAAAGGCCAGTCGAACGAACGGAACGAGGGAATCTGATTACTCCGCATCCTGCCGCTCCTCTCCCGCCATCGCCCCCGCTTCAGGCTTCGGTCGTCGCCCCGCGCCGGGGCGGTAACCGCCGCGCTGGCCCAGCCGCTCGCGCCGGTACGTCTCGATGGCTTCCAGCGTGACCATAGTCAGGCGCGGGCTGATCCGCTGGTGCACCATGACGCCCCGCCGGATGGCGTCTTGAATCGTATTGAGCGAGACGCCCAGCATCTCCGCCGCTTGAGCCGTCGTATACAACGGCCGTCCCTCGCTGTCAAACACGTCGGCCCCCCTTCCTGCCCTCTATCGTAACGCATGGGGTGGGCCAGGGAAGGGTCCGGCCCACACGGGCGCGGCGACGCGGGGGCCGGTCGAACGCCAGCCCCCGCGTCGGCCCCACTAGGCGTCGTCGTCGGTCCTCGACGACGGGGTATCCTCTATGGCGTCGTCCTCGTCTATGGGACGTGAAAATAGATATGCATCCCATCCACTCAACTGGGAGAGCCCGAGTTAAGCGCAATAGGTGGGATAGACAAGTATTTTGACGTCCCTATGTACTCCTCCTCGGTCGCGGCGTCTTGGTCCATAGACGCGGCGGCGGGGTCCTCCTTAGTATTATTGTCGTCGCCCGTCGCCGGATCGACCGCGAGCCCGCCGACGACACCAACAGGGGCGAACGTCGGGGGCAGGGAGGCGGGCGGCACGGTGGCACTGGTCTGGTCGCCGGTGTAGAGCTTGAACACAGGATCGGGGCCGGCGCTGTGGTCGTTGTCGGGCTCGTAGTCGCGCGCGGCTTGGGCCTGCCGGATCAGCAGCGCCTCTATCGTCGCCTTGACGAGGCCCAGCGGGTCGAGCGCGCGCAGCCCCTTGATGTGCTCCGCGCTCGGACGCGTGCTCCCACCCGCGCGCATGAGCGCGCCCGCGTCCACGCCGTGCCGGCGCGCGATCTCACCCCAGTCCTCCTTGTCCAAGCTGATTTTAGTAAGAGAATACGCTGCGAGAGTGCCAAGATCATGGGCCTCGACGTTGGCGATCAGATCGACGGAACGGCGCACAGCCAGCACGTTGGGCATGTAATCGGCCTTCTGCACGAGGCGCCGCGCCCTGGTCTCTTTCCCCTTCTGCGCGGCCGTCTTGTGGGCCGCGAGGGTCTGCGAGAGCTGCGCCGTGACAGCGGCGGGGGTGGCGTTGATCTCGCGTTGGCGCATCTGTTCGGCCGCATCGTAGCGCGCCTGCCCCTTCGCTTTGAGGGCGGCGTAGTGGTCCGGCATGAGGCAGAAGCCTTCATACTCGTCGTCACCCGCGCCGACCCTGCGATAGGCCGCGAAGGGGCAAGCGCGGCACACGGTATGCGTGTCGAAGAAGTTGCCACCCCCGCGCCCGTTGGTGTCCTGCCGGTCGTGGCTGAACCGCTGCACGAGGCTCGGGTGATGGAACGCAGCGTTAGCCAGGGTCGGCTCGTGCGCCTTCCCGCTCGCCACGTCCTCGGCGAGCGCCGCGATCAGCGCGGGGAAGCCTCTGTTCTCCTTGCCGCCGCGCGTGTACTCGTGCAGGGCGAGCATCTTGGTGAGCGTGAGCCGCCCGCCCGTGTCTCTCAGGTAGAGGTCCTGTGCCGTCGCCGGCAGGTCGCACAGCTTCAAGCGGTCTTTGATATACCCCTTGGAGCGCCCCAGGCGCGCGGCGAGCTTGTCCACGCTGTAGCCGTGTCCAGCGCGCAACCGGATCAGCCCGCGCGCCTCCTCGATGGGGTGCAGGTCGCGCCGCTGGAGGTTTTCCAGGACGGTCGCCTCACCCGCCGTGTCGTCGGTCAGGTCGTGGCGGATGATGGCCGCGATGGCACCCCGTTTGAGCACGTCCCTGGTGGCACGCAAGCGGCGCTCGCCGGCCACGAGCAGGTAAAGGGGCGTGTCCTCTCCCGCGTCGAGGTTCGCCCGCACGGTGATCGGCTGCACGAGCCCGTGCGCCGTGATCGACGCGGCCAGCTCGCGGAGGCCGGCCTCGCCGTCCAGGTCGAACAGGGTGCGCGGGTTGCTCCCATCGGTGGCGATATCGGCCACGGCGATCTCGCGCAGTTCGGCCAACGCGGCGGCGTTGGGGGCCGGCGCGGTCGTGGGAGCGGTGTCCTCGGTGGTCGCGGCCTCGGTGGCGGTGTCCATGGTGGTGGGTGTTGTCTTCACGGTCGCTGTGCGTGCCATTGTCTCTCGCTCCTCTCCTACTAGAGGGAAGGCCGGCGTCCTGGGGGGGCGCCGACCTTCCCCACTACTGCCTCTATGCCGCCTCGGTCGCCGCGACGAGGGGCGCGATGTCGCCCATGATGACCGCCACGCCGGCCCGTATGGCGTCTAAGTTCGCCGCGAGCACGGGCCGCGACACCTTGTACAACGCCAGATAGGTGGGCGTGTTGGGCGTCGGTATGTCGAGCGCGGTGCAGAGACAGTACGCCGTCGCCTCCGCTTGACACTCGACCTGCTGCGTCGTGAACGTGCGGCGCTCCTCGGCCCGGTGCATCTTTTCGTGACATATCTCGTGGATTAATGTCTTGCAGAGGTTGCCGGCCGGGTTGCCCTGCTTCAACTCAATGCGGCCGTCGCCGTAGCTCACGCCGTTAGCGTCCTGTACGAGGCGATCCTTGAAGGTGACGGAGAGGCCGCCGCGCTCCGCGCTCTCGATGAGCTGCCGGAGGAGCATGTCGTAGCGGTCGCCTTCGACGGCGTGAACGGTCAGCGCGGGCAGGTCGTCCCCCTCGGTGTCGGCCAGATCAAACACGTACCCGGTGCGGAATCTCAGGGCGATCACGGCGTCGTCGCCCGTGTCGGTCTTGCCCTTGATCGGGGCGGGGCACAAGATCGCGATACCCTTCGCCCCCTTCACGACCTGCCGGCCAAGCGCCTGCCACGCGCGGTAGCCGGCGACGCGCGCGGCGTCGGGGCGCTGCATGGCGATCAGGGCGCAGTTGTGCGCGCTGTAGGTGTAGAAGCGGCTCACGGTCTGGAGGTAGCGGGTCAGTTCGGCACTCTGCGCGGCCTGGTCGGTCTCGTCCGCGAGGCGCTGCATCCACTGGTCGATCTTGGCGAGGTTCGCCGTGGTGAGGTTGGCTGTGGTCTCGGTGGTCATGGTGGTGTCCCTCTCTCATGCTAGCGTGGGTGGGCCGGCGAGCACCGCCGGCCAACGGCGAACGGCCCTACCGGCCCCAGCCGTACCAGGGGGCGAGCAGCCGCACCGGCCGCGCGTCCTCCTCGGTCGCGTGGCGGTAGCCGTCGCGGTAGCAGGTCAGGCGGGCAATCGCCGCGTCCAGCAGGTCCAGCACGCGGGCATCCTCGGCCGGCTCCGGGTCGATGACCACCTCGGTCAGGCCGATGGGGTCGCCAGGCCGAAAGATGAGGCACATGGTCACGTCGTCGCCGGCGTCGAGAGCGGGTACACTGGGTGTGGCAACGGTTGCGATGTTCATTGGTCTGACTGTCCTTCCGTCGTGCTGCTCATGCGGGCGGGGGCGTCTATCCCCCGCCCGCATGTCTCATTTAGGCCCCGAACGCTTCCTGTAACGCGGCCATCCCAGCCGGGCGCGTGATCGTCGCGGGCTGCTGCCGCCGCGCCGTGTTGTGCGCCTTGTACTGCGCCTCGGCCCGTTGGTACCACTGCTCGGCCTGGAGCGCGAGCACCAGATGCCAGCAGCGCAGCCCTTTCTCGCCCGCCTCGCACGAGCATTTGAGGTGCAACACGTCTTGCGTGTGCGTGACGCCTGCCCGCGTGCGGCTCTTGGTCTCGAAGGTGTACCGGCCGGTCCTGCAAATGGTGGGCTTGGCGTCTGCCGGGGTGGTCGCCTGTGTCATGTCCAAAGCTCCTCTCGTACCCTCGTCGTCCGTGGGGGCCATCCGCCCCTCACCCTCTAATCATACCACGCGAACAAACTGTTTGTCAAGGTGAAAATGCGATTTGTGCGGTACCGAGGTTAATAAGTGCGTGTTATCGCAGTCGCTTGTGCGCGAACCGTACCCGTCGCCGTCTTTTCTCCGCGCGCCGCAGCGCGTGCCCTGTGTGACCTCTATGGCGGCCTGTCGCTAAGATCCTGACGAAACACTCCATCGTCCCAGATAACTAGGATATATTGCAGTCCTACTGATGCCTCGCCCACCCCTGGCAGCGCGC
>JAABVA010003118.1_pt1 | contig 16017 bp, 13 predicted proteins | sample 5560331 | NCBI WGS metagenome assembly JAABVA01 (sample SAMN12812661, study PRJNA571458) | rock metagenome | isolation source: Antarctica rocks | place: Antarctica: Victoria Land, Mt New Zealand sud | collected 2016-01-07 | reverse complement strand
CAAGGCCGGCGCCACCGCACTGTTCGACAAGCGGGAGATCCGCCTGGCGGTGCAGGACGTCAAAGCCAACCCGACGCTGTGCCGGGTGCTCGCAGCCCCCCTCGGCCAGCTCAGCGACAGCCTCACGGGCCTCGAGAACAAGGTCAAACGCGGGGACCTGTCTGCGGTGAGTGCCGTGGAGAGCCAGATTGCCGGCATCGGGTCGGCCAGCGCCAAGAACGGCACTACCATCACGGAGAGCACCAACCAGAACGCTGGCTGAACCGGCGCTGGCAGCAGCCGCCCCAAACCGGCACCTCCGCCGACTCGCTGTGCCGGGGGTGGACCCGCGGCCCCTTACGCCTAGCTAGAGACAGCCGGGGGCGGGCACACCCGCTGCATGCGAGTCATCGTGGGAGGCCGCCGCTGAGTCGCAATCAGGGGCGGCGGTATCGGCGGCATGGTCCTGACCTTCGCCCTGCGGCGCCTGCTCCAGCAGCGAGCAGTCCGCCGCGCAGGCGACTGACCCTGGTTCGGCCGCTCGGGTGCTCCACAGCCGCAGCCATGCACCCCGCCTGACGGGACGCACATATACGAGGGACTGACGTTCCAGTTCCATGGAAGTGGAACGCTCGCACTGACGTCGGCGCGACTGACAAGCTCTGGCGATCGCGTTCCACAGTTCAGGACTACAAGCGCATGCGGTAGGACCTGTGCGGCAGAACCAGGGGACCGGCTGGGACGGTGGGTTCCCGGGTCTGCCGCATAGTCGACACTGCCCGTGAGGGCGGGCGTTACCGCCGGTGTCAAAGCCGCCAGGCAGGTTCGTTGGGCTGCTCGTGTCCGCGGGCTGTGGATGGCGGCCGTGGCTAGGAGGCTGGCGAGTGCTGCTGCCCGTTCCCGGCGCTCATTGTCCGTGCTGAGGTCGGGGACGCTGGCGGGTGGTAAGTGACCGGCCAGAAGGTTGCGGCGAGCAGCGCCAGTACCGGGCCGGTGTTGGGATCGGTGGCATGTCCTGTCGCCAGGGCGCCGAAGTCCTGGCCGGCGACCCAGATGGTGAGGCTGAGCAGTACGGCGAGGACCAGCACCGGTTTGAGCGGCAACCGGGTGAACACGCCGGCGGCGACGACGGCGAACAATACGGCCAAGACGATCGACACTTCGGTGCCCCGATAGTTCAGTAGCCTCGCAGCCCAGCCGTCGATGCCCTTGATCCACTCCGGTTCGCCGTCGGTGTTGCCGGCGACCAGGTCGTGCAGGGCCGTTGGGGAGCGGTCGTTGGGCTGCAGGGTTTCGAGAGCGAGGACGGCCCACAGCGTGAGCCAGACCAGGCGGGCGCCCGTTGGACCGAGGGGACTGGCCGTCGCGACGGAGGGCCGGTGGGGGTCTAGGGCGCGTGAGGGCCAGACGAGTACTGCCACGAGCAGGTAGACCAGCACTGCTCCGGGGGCTCCTTGAAGCGGGGAGACAGCGCCGGCGAGCATCCCGCCGAGTCCTTCGCCGAGCCACCACACGCTCAGTGACCACGCGATGGAGGCGGCGAGGGCGAGCCGCACCGCCGGGCGGTAGAACAGACCGGCAGCGATGCCCAGCTGCCCGAGGGCGAACACAGCGTTGAGCAGGACTATGTGACCGGCTAAGAGGTGGGCGGCCCAGCTGACCGGGTGCTCGACCCAACCGGGGCTGCCCTGCCCGGTAGGGGTGATGACCTGGTTGGGGAAGTCCTTGGTGAACATGTAGGGCTGGAACTGCAGGGCGGCGTCGAGCAGCCAGAGCAGGCCGAGCCCGATCTGCAGCCGGCGCCGGACCCGCGAGCCCGTCGCGACCCCGGCGCCGTGCTGGCGGTCGGCTGCCCTGATGGTGGCTTTGCCGATGCGCCTCGGGCGGTTGGGCCACAAGTTGCCGACGTGGGCGTGGGTCATCGGGCTCCTTGGATGCTGCCATGGGTCAGTACGTGCTGGAGTTGTTTGCTGCCAGCGAGCCGGCAGGGGACGAGCCGCCAAGGCATGCGGGCCAGCAGTTGCGTGCTGCTGCGCGGAAGTCGGTGGTCAGGCAAGCTCGTTGCTCCGACAGAGTGACTGCACGGTGAGCCCCGCCGAGCACACGTGCGTAGCCGCCGTCCAGTTGGGAGGAAGGGCCGCCATCGAGCTGCACCCCGCCACCGTGCTGCAGTGCACCGTCGCGGCTGAGCCGTGAACCACCTCCGTCCCGGGCGGCAAGTTCCCGCTGGGCTACAGCACCGCGGTATTGGTCGGGATGGCGGTGCTCCTGATCGCCGTCGCCGTGACAGCCCTACTGGCCCACACACCCCGCGGGAGGTGATCACACCCCTGCCACTAGACGGTGGTCCGCGGTCGGTGCTGCTCCATGTTCGGGATGGGGCTGCGGTCCCGCCGCTGCTGCGGTGGTGAGCACGAAGGGGCAGGAGCTGCAGATGCGATGCTGAAGGGGCGCTTCCCTGGACACTCGTCGGCTCGAAGTTACCGACGTACTTCCCGCGAGGAGCAGGGACGAGACCCTGCCAGTGGTATTGGGAACAGCCGGCCCCTGGTAGCGCCGGAGTAAGCCGGGAGGGACTGGTCGAGCGACTGACCTCCGCGCTCTGCCAGTCGCCTCCAAGCCTGCTGCCGGCGTGGTCACAGGGACCAGGCACGGGCGAGCTCAACTTTCGGCTTCGGCTTGCTGGTAGAAGTGTTTGATGTCGTCGCCGAAGTAGGGGCTGTAGGAGACGTCCGGGCTGTCGCCTCCCTGCTGGTAGCCGCCGATAACCCCGACGACGGTGCCGGTGCGGGTCCTCGGGTCGAATTTGGTGAGCCACGGGCTGCCGCTGGTCCCGGAGGCGTAGCCGGTGCAGGCAAAGCGCATCTGGGTGGCGCTTTGGGCACTAGTCCGGGCGGCGCAGGTGATGGGGGTGGAGGCGTCGTCGGGGTAGCCGGTGACCCGCACCCGGTTGCGCACTCCGGTGTTGACGGCTAGCTGGTTGGCGCCGAGGACGTCGCCGATGCTGCTGCCGTTGTGGGGCTGCAGGACGACGAAAGCGACATCGAGGTCGGGGTCTGCTCCCACGGTCCAGCGAGGGTCGACCACGATTGTCTTGGGCTGCCAGACGCCGTAGGGAGTCGCCCCGGAGCGGTGTACCCGGGAGCGAACACGATGTCAGAGTGCACGCCCCGGCTGCCACTGCCCGAGACGCAGTGCGCCGCCGTGAGTAGCAGGTCCCGGTGCGGGCTGGCAACGACACTGGCGGTGCAGAAGTGGGCGCCGGAGATGTCCCGGTAGAACAACGCGCCGACCCTCGGCGCCGCAGCGGCGGGTCGTGAACGGTGGACCTGCAGCGGCTGGTAGGTCAACGGTCTGGCCGCCGCGAGCCGGCCCGCGGTCCAGCCCAGGACCGCCGGGCCCGGGGCGCTTGCTGCGCAGTTGGCGTGCCAGCTCGGCTGGCAGCCGGGCGGGGTGCGACGGCAGGCCGTGTGCTGGTCCCGCAGCCGACCGCGCCCACTGCGGCCACAAGCACCACGGCGGTGGCGCAGACGGTCACCGCCCAGTCTCTACCCGGCAACGTTTGGCACCGTCCTTGCGGTCGCACTGACAGTCCGGAGCTGTCTGAAGTTCCACGGTGGCGAGGGAGCCCAGAGCCCCGATCTGCGACGCGACGTTCCGGCGGTGCTCGAACGCCGGTCCTGAGCCCGGCAGCGTTGCGTGCACTTCGGGCAACACTGCGACGAGCGCAACGCTCACGTGTGCGGGGCTGCTGCGCTACGCCTTCGCATTCGCCGGGCCTGTGACCTGTGCAGCGGCGTGCACGACCTGCTCGTCGGGGGCGTCCACCGCGGTCGGGCCGCCGGGGATCGGGACGAACCACACGTGCAGCATCGGTGGTGTCACCGTGTTGAACGAGCCTGCCGGGCAGGCCGGCGGAGTTTCGGCCACGACGCCGCCCCGGCCCAGGCACAGGTTGGTGTGCACGTGCCACTGGGTCAGGCAGCCTCCCGGTTGCGGCGGGGCCGCGCGGGTGAACGGGGACGTGATGTACATGGCGGCGACCAGGACGGCGCCTTTGGTGGTGTTGGCGTAGACCAGCGACTGCGGGTCGGCCGGGTTGATCGCCGGGCCGCCCCTGATGGTCGCCCGGTAGTAGCGCGGGTTGAGGTAGTGCACGACCGCCAGCCCAGTGGGGGTGATGTTGCGGTAGCCGGCGGCCTTGGCTGCTGCCAGGCTCTGGTACCTGCTGGAGGCCTGCCAGCTGGTGTCGACGAGGTTGACCGCGGCTGCGCGCTGCGCCGGGGTGGGGCTGGTGTCGCACATCGGGGACGCCATCTGCATGCCGGCGGCCATCTGCATGCCCGGGGCCGGCATCGTGATGTTCCCGGCCGGTGAGGTGGTCGCCAGGTCAACCGCGGCGGCGGGGGAGGTTGCGGCGCGTGCGACGAGCGACGCCGGACCGCTTCTTTTCGCGTCGGCGGGACCGCCGCGCACCAGGGTGACCCCCAGCACGACAGCGGCGACGAGGCCGACGATCCCGACGCTGAGCAGGACGGTCCGTCGAGCCGGCACCGGGCGCCGGGCAGGCGGGGTAGCTGCCGGCGGCTCGGCGGGCTGGCTGTCGGACTCGTTCATAGTGCTCCTCAACCGTGCGTGTTGTTCCAGCGTCGTTCCAAGCTCGAAGTTCGCCGGGGAGGCCGAAGGGGTCAGTCTGTCGTGTTGAACCGGCGGATCGCCACCAGCAGCATGACCGCGCCAATCCCGGCGACGACGGCCACTTCGAGCAGCGTCGGTACTCGCCAGCCGTTCCAGGTGACACCTGGGTCCAGGCGCTGCTGCACCGCGGGCGACAGATGCAGGTGAGCGAAGACCACCCGGCGCATGGGATCCACTGCGTAGGTCAACGGGTCGATGCGGTTGAGCACGGTCAGCCAGGTCGGCAGGTGGGCGGCCGGGAACATCGCTCCGGACAGGAAGTACAGCGGCAGCACCAGCATCTGGGTCAGCGCCATGAACGACTGCATCTGCTTGATGCGGGCCGCCATCATCACGCCGAACGTGGTGATGGTGAAGGCCAGCAGCAGCTGGATGGCGAAGACCGGCACGAGCAGCGTCGGCGCGTACGGCACCCCCACTAGGCCGGCGATGCAGATGACGACCACGCCCTGGAAGCCGGCGACCGTCGCGCCACCCAGGCACTTGCCGATCACGATCGAGCTGCGCCGCACCGGGGCGACGAGCATCTCGCGCAGGAAGCCGAACTCGCGGTCCCAGACGATGGACGCGGCCGAGAACATGGCGGTGAACATCACCGCCATCGCGAGGACCCCCGGGTAGAGGAAGGTGCGCAGGCTCAGCCCACCGGTGGCGCCTGAGGTCAGCCGGGACAGGCCGCTGCCGAGCACGAACAAGAACAGGAACGGCTGCACCAGTGAGGTCGCCATTCTGAGCCGGTCGTTGACGAACCGGATCAGGTCGCGCTGCCAGACGATCCTGACGGCGCGCAGCTCGCTGCTGCCGCTGCGGGTCGGCACCCGGATCCCGGCGACCGGGGCCAGCGTTGCGGTCATCGCCGTCCTGCTCGGTACATCTGCATCTGGTCGCGGCCCCGCTGGCCGGAGCCGGCCTCGGCGTCGCGGATGGTGCTGCCGGTGTAGGACATGAACACATCATCCAGGGTGGGGCGCGAGACACTAACGGAACGGATCGGCAGGCCGAACTCGGCGAACAGCCGCGGGATGAACTGCTCCCCGGCTTCGACGGAGAACGTGACCAGCCCCTCTGCCACCGTGGCGGAAAGCCCGAAGCGGGCATCGAGCTCGCCAATCGCCTGGGCATGGTCGTCGGTGTTGATCTGTACCCGGTCCTTGCCGATGCTGGCCTTGAGCGCCTCGGGGGTGTCCAGGGCGATGATCCGGCCCTGGTCCATGATGGCGATCCGGTCGCAGTACTCGGCCTCGTCCATGTAGTGCGTGGTCAAGAAGATGGTGATCTGTTCGGCCCGCTTCAGCTCGCGGATGTAGGACCAGATCGAGCTGCGGGTCTGCGGGTCCAGGCCGACCGTCGGCTCGTCCAGGAACAGCACGCGTGGCGAGTGCAGCAGCCCGCGGGCTATCTCCAGCCGGCGCTTCATCCCACCCGAGAACGTCGACACCTTATGATCGCGCCGGTCCCACAACCCGACCATGTCCAGCACCTGGCGCAGGCGGGCGTCTAGCCCGGCGCGGGGGACACCGTAGAGCTCGGCATGCAGCTTCAGGTTCCGCATCGCAGTGAGGTAGCCGTCGAGCGTGGTGTCCTGGAAGACCAGACCGATGTTGCGCCGCACGTCGTCGCGCTGGGTCACCACGTCGAACCCCGCGACTGTGGCATTGCCCCCTGATGGGGTCACCAGCGTGCAGAGCATGGAGATCGTGGTGGACTTCCCGGCGCCGTTCGGGCCCAGGAAGCCGAAGGTCTCACCCGCTTCGATGCTCAGGTCGATACCGCGCACCGCCTCGATATCTCCGTAGCGCTTCACCAGACCGGTCACGGACACTGCAGCGATTGTCATCGTCGCCACCTCCTTTGCACTCCGACTCCCTCGGTCGCGACAGCACGCCACGCCCAGGCCGCGCGCGGCAGGCTTGCCGCTCCGTCCCCGAGCAGAACGGCGGCCGCTCCGCACGGGTCAGCCGGTGGCGCGGCCACCCGTGGTACCCCCACCGGTAGCGCCACCCCCGCGTGCGCCACCGCCTACTCCACCGCCGCCTACTCCGCCGCCTACTCCGCCGCCGCCGCCGCCGAGCCCGAGACCGCGGGTGCTCGTGGTGGTGCTGGTCGGGAGGGCTTGCTTGAGGTTGGCCAGCACGACCTGCTCGCCGGCGCTCAGACCCGACATCACCTGGCTGACCGCCGGGCCGACGGCACCGAGGGTGACGATCGCGGTGCTGGTCTTCCCAGCCCGCAGCACGGTGACGATGTGGTTCCCGCCGAACGTGCGGATCGCCGAGCTGGGCACCGTGAGCGCCCCCGACGCGGAGGCCAGGACGATGGAGACGTCGGCTCCCGAGCCGGTGAACAACCCCGGCGGGGTGCTGTCGAAACCGACGGTGACCGGGTAGGTCACCGAGCTAGAGGACGAGCTCGTGCTGGAGGCAGCCGCTGTCGGCAGTAGGCCGACCGCGACGACCCGGCCGGGCTGCGGTGTCTGAACCCCGTCCGGGGTGACCGTGACCGGGCTGCCGACCTTGACCTGGCCGATCTTGGCGTCGGGCACGTTGGTCGTGACCTCGAAGGCCCCTGGGGAGACGACAAGCACCTGGGCGCTGGTGGAGTTGGGTGACACGCTCTGACCGGTAGCCATGCCCACGGTGGCGACCGTGCCGGTGATCGGGCTGACGAGCTGTGCCTGCTGCAGCGTCTGCTGCTCCTGCGCCAGCTCGGCACTGGCGGAGTCGATGTTCGCCTGGTCGGCTACGAGCTGCTCAGGAGTGGCCGGAGACGACCCCGCCCGGCTGCCCGCGGAGCCCGAAGAACCGCCACCGGCTGCGCTGCCGGAACGCTGCGCGGACGAGCCAGCGGTCGTGCCCAGACTGCCGCCTGCGGCCCTGCTGCCGGTCGCACCAGTCCCCTTACCACCCGCGCCCGACGTTCCGGAGCCACCGCTTGTGCCCTTACTGCCGGTCGCGCCAGTCCTGTTGCCGCCCGCGCCGGACGTCGCGGACGTGCCGGTCCGCCCGCTCGTGGAGCTCTTGGCGGGCCCGGCTGTGCCCGATCCACCTGTCGTGCTGCTGCCGGCGGCACCGGTCCTGCCACCGCCGCCGGCCGAACTGCTACCGGCCGAGCTGCTGCCCGACCTGCCGGCCCTGCTGGAACCGGCTGGGCTGCTGCCGGTCCCCGCGGTGTTTCCCCCGCCGCTTGTGGCTGGTGCCGTCGTTCCCAGCTGGGTGAGCAGGGCACTGAGCGCGTGCTCATCATCGCCCACCGCGGCCTGAGCGGAAGCCACCAGGTTCTGCTCGCCCATGACCTTGGCCAGCACCGCAGCGCACGCACCTGCCGCTGCCGCGGAAGAGGCACTGCTGCTGCCTGTACTCCCGCCGCTGCTGGTGCCCGTACCGCCGCCGCTACCGGCGCCAGAACCGCCGCCGCCGGCGCCAGTACCGGTGCCGCTGCTGCCAGTACCACCACCCGGGCTGGTGCCCGTACCGCCGCCGCTGCCGGCGCCAGTACCGGTGCCGCTGCCGCCGCTGCTGGTACCAGTTCCACCACCCGGGCTGGTGCCCGTACCGCCGCCGGCGCCAGTACCGGTGCCGCTGCCGCCGGTGCCCGTACCACCACCCGGGCTGGTGCCCGTACCGCCGCCGCCGCCGATGCCGTGGCTGGTGCCCGTGCCCGTGCCCGTGCCCGTGCCGGTGCTGCTGCCCGTGTTGCCCGTACCGCTGTAGGCGCCCGTGCCCCCCCAGTGGCCGGTGCTGGTCGTCGGGGAGGTTGTCCCAGTGGCGGGCGTCGAGGTGGCAGGTGACGCAGTGAACAGCGCTGCCGTTTCGAGTGGGAGCGCGTCAGTGCTCGGCTGGTCATAGGCCGACGGTGACACCGCAGCGGCCCCATTGAAGATGGCCAACAGCGGGGCGCATGTGGTGGTCGCCGACCGCAGCTCGGCCTGGGCCTGCAGCAGCGGCTCGTCGGCGTCGTGCTGGTCGCTGGCGAGCTTCGCCTGCAGCGCGGTGATCTGGCTGCGCAGCGCGCCAGTCCCGGCTGATGCTGTGGAAGGCGGCCCAGAGCTCGGGCGGTTGCTGTACGCGGCGGGACTGACCCTTACCGTCCCGGTCGCGGTCGTCAGGGTGGCGGGTACCACGGTGGGTGCGGAATCGGCCGAGGTGGGCTGAGCCGTCGCGGCGCCGGTCGTGCTGCCAGCCGTCGTGCTACCAGTTGTCGTGCTGCCAGTTGTCGCGGTGCCGCCGGCGGTGGTCGAGGTTGTCGCCGTGCCGGTTTCGCTGGCCTGGTCGGCGGCGAGCTTGGCCTGGTCGGCGGCGACGCTCGAGCGGTCCTGGGCGAGCTGGGCGAGCAGGGTGGTGGTGTCGAGTTGGGCGAGCAGCTGCCCCGCCGCAACGTGTTGGCCTGGGGTGACGAGAACGTTCGCGACCCGCCCGGCGAGCGCGAAGCTCAGTGAGGACGATGTCACCGAGGCGATGGTGCCCGTCGAGCTGATCGTCTGATCGACGTTGCCGCGGCCGACGGCAGCCGTCCGGTAGCTGGGACCGGTCGAGCTGGCGGCGGCGGCGGCTTGCCAGCCACCGACGGCGACGACCAGAACGCCGGCGGTGGCTGCAGCCCAGCGCCCCGGCTTGCTGCGGCGTGACTGTCTGGGGCGTAGCGGCTCCAGCGGCCGTGGGTCAGCCATTGCTGCCGCCCCCGGTGGCCGCCCCGGTTGCCGTCCCGCCGCCGAAGCGGCGTCCGACGGTGCATCCGCCAGGTCCGGCCGGACGGATGCTGACCGAACGCGCGGTGACGGCGCCGGTGCTGTCCGAGGGCCCGATGGCGGTCAGGCACGAGCCGACGGTGACCGCCGACTTGTCCGCCGCGCCGGTCGAGGTGTAGCTCGTGGTCGGGTTGACCGTGACCGCGACGTCAGCGGCTGAACCGGTCGACCTGCCCCCGACCCGGCCCTGGACGATGAACCCGGCCGCCGACGCTGACGTGACCTTCCCGAACACCCTGGTGCCGGCCCGGGGAGCTCTCGGGCTAGCGGTCGAACCGCTTGCGCCGGGTGATGCGCTGGCGTTGCCGCCGCGGAATCCGCCGAACCCCCCCTGTGCCGTGCAGCTGCCTGCCGTCGCCGGTGTGACCGTGACCGACCGGGCGGTCAGGGCCGTGACCGGCACGGAGGAGGGGCTGGCGGTGCTGGTGCTCGTGACCGTCACGCAGGAGCCGACCGTGACATTCGCCCGGGTGGCCGGGACGGTGCGGGTGAACCTGGTCGTGGACCTGAAGGTGACGGTGACCTGGCCGTCGGTCGGGTTCTGCACCTGGGCGTTGCTGGCGCTGACCGCGGCGACCGTGCCGGAGGTGCCGGCAGGGGGCTGCCCGGCGGCCGACCCGGCGGCCGAGGCTGCTGGGCTGCTGGACGGGCTGGCGCTCGCCGAGGTGCTTGCGGAGCCTTGGCCGCCGCAGGCGGTGAGCGCGGCCAGCATGCCGACAGCGACGACGGGGACGAGCCGGGCACCCGGGGTGCGGCTCCGGGATGCGGAGGTGGTCGATGCGACGGGCTGCAAAGGGGTGGTCACGTTCGGGCTCCTGTCGGATGGGCGGTGGGCACGCGCAGACCCGGTGTCATTCGCTGCGCAGTGCGTCGATGGGCGCGAGGCGGGCGGCGCGGCTGGCCGGGTAGACGCCGAACACGATGCCGATGCCGACCGCGACGACGATGGCCCCGGCGGTGGCCGACGGGCTGACGGCGATCTGCTGGGAGATCAGGTGCGGCAGCAGCGCCGCGCCGAGCAGGCCGACGGCGGCGCCGAGCAGCCCGCCGGCGAGCCCGAGCACGGAGGCTTCGACGAGGAACTGGCGGCGGATGACCCGGGGGGTGGCGCCCAGGGCCTTGCGCAGCCCGATCTCGCGGATCCGCTCGGTGACCGAGACCAGCATGATGTTCATGACGCCGATGCCGCCGACGAGCAGGCTGATGGCCGCGATGCCGGCGAGCAGCACCGTCAGCGTCTTGTCCACCGACGTCGCCGTCGACAGGATCGACTGCTGGCTGGCGATGGTGAAGTCGGCCGCGGTGGGAGTGGTGGCCCCGTGCAGGCTCAGCAGCTCGCTGTTGGCCTCCTGGTAGGCGGCCGAGAGCGTGCTCGAGGAGCGTGCCTCCAGGTAGATGTCCTGCACCGAGCTGCGGGTCGCGCCACCGAACAGCCGGTCCGCAGCCGTGGTGATCGGCACGACGGCCTGGTCGTCCTCGTTTGCGACGGCCGACGAGCCGGCGGTGTTGAGCAGGCCCACCACGTTGAGCGGGACCGAGTTGATGCTCACGGTCTGCCCGACGGGGTCCGCAGCGCCGAACAGCTCTGTCGCTGTGGTCGAGGCGAGCACCGTGACCGCCGCGTGCGACGTGACATCGGCCTGGTTGATGAACCGGCCCTGGGTGACGGTGCGGGCTCGAACCTGCAGCCAGGAGGGCTGGGTGCCGACGACCGTGGTGGTCCAGTTGGACGTGCCGGCGGTCAGCGCCTGCGACCGTTGGGTCACCGGGGCGACCGCGGCGATGTCGGGAGCGGCGACCGGCGAGCTGAGCGCATCCGCGTCGTGCATCGTCAGGGTGGATGCCGAGCCGAACCCTCCCCGCACGCCGCTGGTGCTGGTCGTGCTGCCGGGGGCGACGATCAGCAGGTTGCTGCCCAGCGAGTTGATCTTGGATTTGACCTGGGCCTGGGCGCCCTCGCCGAGCCCGACGGTGAGGATGACCGCAGCGATCCCGATCAGCACCCCGACCATGGTCAGGATGGAGCGCAGCCGGTGGGCGCGAACCGCCGACAGCCCGGTGCGCAGCGTCTCCAGCCAGCTCACCGGTGCCCTCCGGACTTGCCCGCGATGGGCCGCGGGCCGGCTTCCGCCGAAGCGGAGCCGGAGTCGTCGGCGATCTGCCCGTCGCGGACCCGCACGACCCGGCCCGCTGCTTGGGCGACGTCGGGCTCGTGGGTGATCAGCACGATCGTGCTGCCCGCGTCGTGCAGCGCCGCGAACAGGCCCAGGACATCCTCGGTCGACGCGGAGTCGAGATTGCCGGTCGGCTCGTCGGCCAGGATCAGCGCCGGATCGCTGACCAGCGCTCGCGCCACCGCAACCCGCTGCTGCTGACCGCCTGACAGCTCGCCGGGCCGGTGCTCCACCCGGTCGGCGAGCCCGACCCGAGCCAGGGCAGCCACCGCCCGCTCCCGCCGTTCGGCGCGTGCGACCCCCGCGTAGCAGAGCGGCAGCTCGACGTTGCGCCACGCCGAGAGCGAGCTCAGCAGGTTGAACGACTGGAAGACGAAGCCGATCCGCCGGTTGCGGACCTCGGCGAGCTGCTCCTCGCTCATCTGGCTCACGTCGTCACCGGCGAGCCGGTAGCTGCCGCTGCTCGGCACGTCCAGGGCGCCGAGGATGTGCATCAGTGTCGATTTGCCCGAGCCCGACGGGCCCATGATCGCGACATACTCGCCGAGCGCGATCGACAGCGAGACCCCGCGCAGCGCGGCGACCTCCAGCGACCCGGTCCGGTAGACCTTGCGGACGCCATGCAGTTCGATGACCGGGGCCGAGCCACCCGACCAGGCCCGAGACGGTGCCGACGGTGCCGCCGAGGCGGCCGACGCGGCCGACGCGGCTGTGGTGGCCGGTGAGGCCGTGCTCGTCACCCGCCACCTCCCCGGGTGCCGCCGGTGCCGGTACCGCCGAAGCCGCCGGTGCCGCCGCCGAAGCCGCCGGTGCCGCCGCCGAAGCCGCCGGTGCCGCCACCGAAGCCCGTGCGTCCGCCGGTACCGGTGCCGGTCCTGGTCCGCACTCCGGCGGGAGCGACGATTTGAGCGCCGTCAGCCAGCCCGCCGGTGATCTGCGTGTAGCCGTTTGACGCCAGCCCGGTCGTGACCGTTCGCCTTGCCTGCTTTCCACCGGCCGTCAGGTCGACGTAGCTGCCCGCGGCCGAGCTGTGCAGCGCGGCGGTGGGCACGGCCAGCACCCCGGTCAGCTGGCGTACCACGATCGACAGTGACGCCCCGGCGCCGGGGTAGAGGCCCCCGGGGTTGCCGGTGACGTTCACCGTCACCGGGTAGGCGGCGACACCCGAGGTCGAACTGGGTACCAGCCCGACGGTCGCGACGGTGCCGTAGACCGGTGTGGTCGACCCATCCGGGGTGATGACAGCCTGCTCGCCGGTCTTGACCTGCCCGACCTCGGTGTCATCGACGGTGCCCGCGACCTGGTGGCTGCCGTTGCTGATCACGACCACCTGCGCCGAGGACGACGCACCCGACGACGACGCCGCGGAGGAGGTCGACGATGACGCCGCCGACGAGCCCGACGCGGAGCCTCCGGACCCCGAGCTCGAGGCCGAGCCCCCGGAGCCCGTCGCCGATCCGGCCCCCGTCGAACCGCCCGTCGAACCGCCGCCCGCACCACCCGAGCCGCCCGAGCCGCTGCCCGACGAGCCAGACCCAGCGCCCGACGAGCCCGTCCCGGTCGTCCCGCCGCCGCTGACCTGCTGGCCGACGGTCAGGTTGACCGCGGCCACCTTGCCGGCGACGGGTGCGGTCAGCGTCGCTGACGACAACTGGGACTGCGCGACCGTGTAGGCGGCCTGCGCCGAGCTCAGCGCCGCCTGGTCGGCTGCCAGCTGCGGTGCCGTCGCAGCGGCGTTGGTGTCCGAGGTCAGCTTGGCGGCGTCGTTGGCCACGGTCGCGTTGGCCTGGGCCACCGAGGTCGACAGCGACGTCGCGTTGATCGTCGCGAGCGGCTGGCCGGCCGTGACCGCTTCACCGACGGTGGCCGGCACCGACGTGACCTGTCCGGACACCGCGAAGGACAGGTTCGCTGTCTGTGCCGGCTGAATGGTTCCGGTCGCCGCGACCGTGGAGCGCAGCGTGCGGGTGGTCGCGGTCACCAGCCGGGTGGTCGGCGCTGCCGCAGCCGACGACCGCGTCGCCGCCCATGTCACGACAGCCGCGGCTGCTACTACCAGCACGGCGAGCCCGGCAAGCAGCCGACGTCGCCGCGACCACGCGCGCCGAGCGGAACGGCGACGTCGCCTTGGTGAAGCGGGCTGCTCGCCAGTAACGACGGCTGGCGCGGCAGTCTCGGTCGACGCCGGATCCGTCAGCAGATCTTCGAGCGGCATGGCTTCACGGTCCGGTCCCCTGCTGGGTGAAGGCTGCCGGTTACCTGGCAATTCACTGGCAGTGTCTCTGTCGGCAGAGCGACGGGCATAGCCTGGCCGGGTGGCAGCCGACCAAGCCTTGGAGATCGCTGACGACCTGCTCGACGTCAGCGTCAGCCTGCTGCGAGCAGCCCGGACCGGGGCAGGGGACGGGCTGGGCAGCGAGCTCACCCTGGCCCAGATGCGCCTGCTGCGCCTCGTCGGCCGCCAGCCGCGCCTGACCGTCACCGAGGTCGCCGAGCAACTGCGGCTGGCGCCCAACACCGTCAGCACCATCGTCGGGCGCCTGACCGGCCTGGGCTTGCTGAACCGCATCCCCGATCCCCACGACGGGCGTGTCAGCCGTCTGGAGCTCGCCCCGGAAGCCGAAGCGCGGATGGCCGCCTGGCGCGCCGGCCGGCTACAGCTAACCGCCGCCGCCGCAGCAGAACTGGACCCAGAGCAAATAGCAGCCGTCGCCGCGGCGATCCCGGCCCTGCGCACCCTGACCGAGCTGATGACCCGTGTCAAGGTCACCTCCGCCGCCTGAACACCGCTCTCGCGGCGCGGGATGCCCCCACCACGACAGGAGCGGCACGCGGCAGGCGAGAACGGCCGGAACTGGCCCACCACCGCTCGGGAGGTGCATCGGGTGCCGAGCACCGTCCGCGGCGCTGGCCGAACTGCGGGTCGGCTGGTCAACTCCCAACACCAGGTGCGGTTCGGGGGCCACCCAGTGCCAGGCGGTTGCCCATTGCCAAGGGGGTTGTCCCTTGCCGGGTTGTGGAGGTAGCTGGGGTGGTTGAGCGATGAGCTACCCGGACCCGAAGCGAGCGCGTGTATTCGGTGCGGTCGCCGAAGAGTATGAGCGTTGGCGACCCGGCTACCCCAGCCAAGCTGTCGACTGGCTCCTGCCGCTGCAGGTGAGCAGAGTTGCCGATGTGGGTGCCGGCACCGGCAAACTCACCGGGCTACTGCTGGCCCGCGGCTTGCAGGTCGCCGCCATCGAGCCCGACCCGTGGATGCTGGCGGTGCTGTCCCGGGTGCACCCGGGCGCCCAGGTGCACCTCGCCGGCGCCGACGAGCTGCCGTTGCCCGGTGCGAGCGTCGACGCGGTCCTGGTCGCGCAGGCCTGGCACTGGTTCCCGCATGAACAGGCCCTTGCCGAGGTGCGCCGGGTGCTGCGTCCCGGGGGATGGCTCGGACTGATCGCCAACATGCCGGACCCGCGTGAGCCGTGGGAGCTCGAGCTGGCTCGGCTGGACCCTGACACTTCCGGTCCCATGTTCGACGACGAGGGCGACGAGGACAACGAGTGGGAGATCCCCGGGATCTGTCTGGACAGGGTGCAGAAGGCGACGTTTCGATGGCAGGAGCAGATCACCGCCGAAGGGTTGCGGGCTCGCCTGGCGACCCACTCCGCCTACCTGGTGATGGCCGCCGAGGAACGCGAACTACGCCTGGACCGGGTTGCCAGCGTCGCCGCCGCAGAGGCGGCCCGCCTGGCAACGCCGACGGTGCTGCTTGGTCACACCGCACATTGCGCACGGGTGCGCCTGTGACGGCATCCGCTGCTGACGGCATCCGCCGCAGGCGTATTGCCCCAAGCTGCCCCGGCTGGATCCGGTTGCCGCGCGAGAGGCGGACCGTGTGGTCGTCGACAGACATGGCCTGCGTCTCGGGTGGTCAGCCGGGGGCGGGTCGAGGCACTGTGCAACGCCAGCGCACCCTGGTGGATCTCGGCGGTATCGGGGTTCAGGTGGCGTTGACCAGGCTGGCTCCCGGCTCGGTAGGGAGCGCTGGTGCGGCCACACCGGCTGCGGGAGACCGGGGCGGGTGATCGTCCGGTCCGTGCGGGTGGCAGCGGGTATCGGTCTGCTGCGCGGTGCGACCGGCGGACTCAAACGTGGTGCCGGCTCATAACCGGGGTGGCGAGGATGGTGTGAGCGTGCAGCGGTGAGCAGCAACAACGGGGCCGGGCCGGGCCCGCCGGAGCGGCGGAGGCGGGTCGAGTCCGCTCGGGCGCAGGAGGTCGAGGCGCAGCAGGCCAAGGACGCGGCGGTGGCTGCCGAGCAGAGGGCCCAGCAGGCGGAGCAGGGAGCCCACCAGGCAGCTGTCGAGGCTGAGGAGTACGCCGAGGCCGCGGAAACGTGGGCGGGTGAGGCCGGGCGGCAGGCTGATACCGCCGG
>JAABVA010003117.1_pt1 | contig 16019 bp, 18 predicted proteins | sample 5560331 | NCBI WGS metagenome assembly JAABVA01 (sample SAMN12812661, study PRJNA571458) | rock metagenome | isolation source: Antarctica rocks | place: Antarctica: Victoria Land, Mt New Zealand sud | collected 2016-01-07 | reverse complement strand
AGCCCGTCGCCCTCAGGACGCCTGCAGGCTGCTTCCAAGGCGCCCAAGCACACGCGCGCCCCCGCACGGCCTCCCCGGTCTTCAAGCAATAACATCAGCGCCTTTGCGCCACGCGCACGCTATGTGCAGTGCGGGTGCGCTCACCTCCGGCTGCACAGGGCAGCCTCTAGCAAGTTATGCTTGCGCTGTCACTACGTGCTTGGTGCCAGGGGCCGGGGGGGTGAGCTTGTTGTGCGTGCCCGCCATACAACATCATAGACTAGGCGCCCCCACGCAGCACGGCACGCTGTATCAGTGTTTATCAATCCACGTCGTTTTGGCCTGTGAGCCAATCGCCTGGTGGGCCTTGCCTGTGGGTCAGGAGCAGGCTAGCCTGATGGGCTTCTCAGGCCCGCAAGGTGAGCCGGGCCCAGTTGGCCCTCTCGCTCCTCCTGCAAGTCGGCTGAAGTCCTCCGTATCACAACAGGCCAGGCCCGTGCCCGCCTCGGCGTATGCGCTGATTGTTCACGAAGTGACTCAGCGAAAGCGGCGCCGGGCACGACAAATTACTGATATTCACTCGTTCTCCTTGACACAGCTAGTATGTGCTTGCGACCACGGTTCAGACATAGGCCGTGCGTGCTACTTGGAATTCCAACATCAAACTCGTATTCAGGGTTACGACAGGGCTAGGGCACCAGCTGAAAGGCATGATGGATAAATGGCCTCTGAGTGCGCCTCTATGGAGATACGGCAGAGTGCACGCGCCCTCTGGCGCAACCAGTCCTGCATAATAGTTGCTTGCCAATAAGCTCTCAGGTAGGAGCCAGTCGCCTGGGCGGCCCCAGCTGTCTGAAACATATTATTCATTCATAACATGGAGGAAGGCCAGGATATGGCGACAGCTGCCGCAATGAGAGCACCTGGCTGGTAAACAATGCCTGCTAGCTTGCTCACAGGTGCACCAGCTGGATACCTGTCACGCAGGTCTCCACACAAGCAGAACCTGCCAAAATCTCATGACAGTAACCTACGCACATGCAGCAGATGCACCGCGGGGCGCGGCGCGCGGCGCGCGCGCCACGGCGCCGGCCTCACGTGATCACGGTCGGCGCGTCGCGGCCGGTGAGGTGCTTCATGTTGGACAGCGTCAGCGCGACGTCCACCAGCGGCTTCAGCGCGACGGCCGCGTCCGCGTGCAGGCGCTCCGGCCCGGCGTCGGGCGCGACGTACTGCTCCACGTACATGCGGATGGTCGCGCCGGACGAGCCGGTGCCTGCGCGCGCGCGCCCGGGCGGCGCTCCGGCGCTCGGCTGCTCTGTGCTGGTGCGCACGGCCTCGTCCAGGCGGGCCTGATCTTCAGCGGCAGCCCGCTGATTGTGCTGGAGAGCCCAGCCCCTTCAGTGCCTGATCATATGCAGTAGCAAGCAAAGAGGGTTTGCACTGCACTTGTGATGAAAACACCTGGCTTGGATTGTGCCCAGGCAGGACATGCGGTGACCGCCCCAGATGCATGGGGGGGGCGCGCGGCGGCGGCGCGGCGGCCGCGGCGCGCCTGACAGCCGGAAGATCACGCGCGAGCCGTCGGTGAAGAGGAAGCGGATGCCCTGGTGTGCGCTGACGCTGCCGTCTACCGGGTCCGTGTAGCTGAACTCGTCCGCCGTGTCGATGGTGAAGCGCCGCACCTGCCGCGCGCGCGCGCCGCCGCACGCTCATGGGCGGCCGCCGGCCACCGCCACTACCGGCCACTGCCACCTGCCACTCCCGGCCATTGCCACAACTGGTCACTGCCACAGACGAGATCAGGGGCGCGCTGACGCGGCACCCAATACATCGTGCGGCGCCCAGGGGAGGCTGCCACTCTTGGCATTTGTGACATTTCTGGCAGAGCATGCGCGCCGTCCCACCGCGCGACCTCTGCATGCCTGCCAGCCACCGTTCTTGCGAAGCCTCTGCACCACAGGGTTGGGTTAGGTTTAGGGCAAGGCCGGCAGCCGGCCGGCGCCGCGCGCGCGCCTGCGTGACGTCCTTGGTCTTCTTCACCAGCAGCTGCATGACGCCGGCGGCCTTGTCGGTGTCGACGCCCTCGTAGTCGTACCGCGTGTAGAAGTTGCGCCCGTACTGCGCCCAGTGCTCCTTCACGATGTCCTCCACGGACACCTTGGCGCCCGCCTCCCTGGGCTTGCCGCCCAGGTGCAGGCCTGCGCGCCATGCCGCCGTCCGCTCAGCGCGAGGCGGCTGGCCGGTTGCTCCTTCACGATGTCCTCCACGGACACCTTGGCGCCCGCCTCCCTGGGCTTGCCGCCCAGGTGCAGGCCTGCGCGCCATGGCACCGTCCGCTCGGCCCAGGGCGGCTGGCCGGCCGCCAGCACACGCACGTCCAGACCGCCGCCAAGCAGGCCCTAATAGCAACCCTTGGACCCAAGCCCGGCACTGCATGTCACAGCAGAACTGCATGAGTGCACAGCACACACGCAGGGTTTGCTTTGCTCGCCAAGACAGCTACAAGCCCGCTTTCGCTGCTTTCGCAGGCATTTTCTTTCCTGGCACGCGGGCGCCCGCGCCGGGGGCAGGCGGCGCGGGGCGGCGCGCACCGGGCGCGAGCTTGGCCAGCTTCGAGCCCAGGTCCTCGTGCGGCACGTTGCGGTAAGCCAGGATGGACAGCCACGCGAGCACCGCCCACAGGCCGTCCTTCTCCCTGCCGCGGCGCCCCGCCCGCTGAGCGCCGCTGGCGCCTGCTGCCAAGAGATCCAAGAAACCCAAGCAGCCAAGCAAGATCAGAATCTGAGCAACGCCTGTGCCAAGCAAGCGTTCAGCAGGGGCTGCGTGGCAGGGCCTGCCCCCGCGCACCGCACGTGGTCGGAGCCAGTGCCAAACGACTCCTCGCCGCACAGCGAGCAGCGGCCTGCGTCCATGAGGTTGCCGAAGAACTTCCAGCCGGTCGGCACCTCGAAGCACTCCAGCTTCTTCGCGTCGGCCACGCTGCGGCGCCAGGCCAGCGCTAGTCTCAGCACACGCGCTCCTGGCGGCACCCCTGGGGGTAATGCTGCCTAGGGAACCCTGATCTACGCACACCCGCTCCTGGGGGCACCTTTGGGACACATGTTGCCCGGGGGCGGGTCCTGAGCATGCTCTCAGTGAGCCACAGCTGCTGGGCGTGTCAGTGAGAGCACATGCTGCGCATGACACGCGAACAGCAGCAACGCTTCAGCAAGCAAAAGAGGCTTTGCAGTTGGGTGTCAGCGCTACCCAACAGCCCCCACTGAAAGTCACGCTTGCAGCAGATGGGCTGGGACAACGCCGCAAGAGCCTGACAAAATCCCATTCATGCATGGTGGAGTGGCACGACCGCAGGCCTAGCGCACCGGTCCACCGCTGCCGAGGTCGGCATGCTCCGCGCGACGCCCTTCAAGCCTGAGCGGAAGTACGGGATGGCCTCCTGCAGTTTGCACATCGTCCGGTGGTTCAGAGTCAATCACGTCAAAGATGGCATGCAATGCATGTTGCTCGTGCAGGCACCGCAGTCCCATTTGCAAACACAAGCCATGAGGGGGCGCGTCACAGCCACCAACTCCCCCTGTGTCCGCAACGAGTCCGGACATGCGGCCTGGGGTGGAGCCCAACAGCCGTCGGTGACAGCTTTGCACAGCGCTGCGTGTTCAGGCAAGCGCGGCAGGGCCTGCCTGCGCGTAGGCAGCGATCAGCGCGAGGCTGTCGCTGGGCGTCACGAAGAACGCGCGGCCGAGGATCATGTTGCGGTCGGCGTCACCGTCGCACGCGGCGCCAAAGTCCGGCAGCTGCGCGCGGCCGGCCGCACCCCTCAGGCACACACTGACCTGCTGAGACCCATGCAGCACCCTACAACGCTCATCCCGGTCCACGCACACGTCAATACCCACATAATGAGCCGGCTTTGCTGCATCACAGCAGCGGGCCAGGCAGGCGCGCGCCTCCGCGGCGGGCGCGGGGTGCTCCCCGAGGCCGCACGCCGCGACGAGCTCCTTCGCGTATGTCAGGTTGGGGTCCGGGTGGCCCCCGCCAAAGTCCTCCTTGGGGTCGCAGTTGAGCAGGCTGGACGGGTCCGCGCCCAGCTCCTGCATTCGCGCCGCCCTGCTGTTGCAGGTCCGACCACCTTGATGTCTTCTGTCAAGCATTTCTGAGCACGCATAAACACCTTGGGCCGCAGTGTTGGCCTTGATAGGAACGTGCACCAGCCATGGTGTGAGAGCGCTGGTGAGCGATTACCCCACAACGGAGTCAACAAATGGTTAGGGGGTGGTGTGAGATACATTACGCCAGCATACATCCGACCGCGGCCCCGCGTCGGCGGGCGCGCCTTCACGAAGATGCGCTGCGCGTACGGCCCAGCGACGCCGTGCATGCCATCGAACGTGAAGCGGAAGTCCTTGCGCGCCAGCAGCCTGCGCAGCGCGCCAAAGTCGTAGATGCGGTGCAGCAGCTTCAGGTAGTCCTCCACCGGGTCGATCACCTGCGCCGCGGCGGCGCGCCTCCTGGCTCTCGGAAAGCTATGCATCCGTCAGGCTTGTGTGGACTGCGCCTCGGTAGAGTGCGTAGCCGCAGCGCTCTGACTGAGCATCTTGCTCTGTTAGCGAGTCTTCATCAAAGGACAAATGAGCTGACCTCTGTCTGCCCCACATGGCGGTCAGGTGTCTGCCTCGCGGCCATGCGGCCAGTGCAGATCAAGCCAATGCGGAACAAGCAGAATCCCAAGAAAGGTTCACTTAACACGGCAGCTGTATGCCACGCCACCAGCACAGCACAAAGTCATGCCCGCGCGCCTGCACGACGAAGTTGCCAAACTTGGCGGTGTCATGGTGCTGGACCAGGAAGGTGGCGGTGCCCGGCTTGGACAGGTCCACCGGCAGCTCCTCGGCCGCGGTGAAGTACTTGCTGAGCTTGCCGGTGTTGGCGTAGATCGCGTCGGTCAGCTTCTCGGGCGCGGGGCCGCCGTTCTCGCAGTTGTACCTGCCGCCGCGGCGACTCCGCTGAGCGACATGACGCCGGCAACCTCCTCGATGATTCGCATAAACACTATTCCTGACATGCCGTGCTCGTCGTGCGGGCATGTGCAGCATTGACTCGTTCTTCCCCAGGCGAGCTCGCTGGCGCACTTGTTCGCAAGGTGGGCAAGCATGTGCCCTGCCATGCTCCAGCATGCGAGCGGCTCGTTCGAATGGCATCTCAAAGAACGGCATGAGCAGTGTTCAGGGAGCATGCGGCTTGCATGATGACGTACGCCGGCATCTTCTCTGCGGGCATTCGCCCCTCATGCATATAGCATGCATGTGAGAGCGACCGCCTTCCTTTGTACTAGCAATCGCCGCTGCATGACCGCCAGCCGCAGCCGCCCCGCGCGCCATGCCAGGCAGGCCGCTGCCGCCTGTGCCCGGCGCCGCGCCAGGGGCGCACTTGATGCCAAAGTCCTCGTGCGGGCCGCCCGGGTTGTGCGAGGCGGTCAGGATGAAGCCTCCGTAGGCCTCCCCGCCGTGGCGGGTGCGGATGACCGCCGACACCGCGGGCGTCGACAGCAGGCCGTCCACACCGACCCACACCTGTGACCGCGAGCGCACGTTCAACGCATACATTGGCAGGGAAGCGGGTCACCAGTCTGCTCCCCATGCGCTCTCCCTGTGCAGGAGAGCGGGTACATATGAAGACAAGCACATGGCGTTTTCCGTGGGCTTGGGAAGCCTGGCACAGCATGGGTGCTGGCTCCTCTGTCCGGGCACCAAGTCCAGCGAGGGCGGCCTGCAGGGCTGATTCCTGGCGCTGTGGCGTTGGGAGCTTGCACCGCTAGGAGGGGTGGGGGCCGTACGCACAGCAGGCACGTGCGCAGTTGGCGGCAAGTAGTGTGGCCGAGGGCGGGACTGTGTGCGCGGCACCTTGCCGACGCCGTTGGCCGCGGCCATGCGGATGATGGTGGCGATAGCCGTCTTGGAGTAGTACCTGCCATCTCCAGACACCACCAACGTGCAGCCTGCGGGGGTGATGTATTGGTACTTGGCGCCGCGAGCTCAACGCACATGCTCCTGCCTCAAGCACGGCCGAACAGGTGCGCGCTGCGCTCGCCTGTTAGGCTCTCTGCCGGCAGCGCGTCAAAGGTCGCCTGCACAAAGTTCTCCAAGTAGTTGGCCTGCTGGAACACCGTGACCTGCGCGTGCGGCAGTCAATTTACATTACTATCACCGGCAGCCCTGGCAGTGCCTACAGGCTTGTGTTCTGCCGCTCCACCAAAACCAGCACGTCAAACACTGTCTCTTTCGGTGACAACGCTAAGGTGCTCATGACCGTGCGGCCAATGCAGGGTCACCTTCTTGCGCAGGCCGCTAGTCCCAGGCTTCTGGCCGCTGATGGGCTGCGTAGCCACAACTTTGGCGGCGATGCCCGTCATGCTTGCGTGCGCCCGGTGCGGCGACTGACCTGTACCGTAAGAACCACTCCTGCTGCCAACTGATGTTGTACTTACGGATGAACAGTGGGGGATGCCTCAGCCTTCTCCCCTCTGATCCCCGCGCTGGAGCGCGCTGTCTGAACAGGCTCAGGCCAGGGCAGGCCAGGGTCAGGTGGCGACTCGACTGCAGGCAGAATTGAGAGCGGCACCCGTTCTCGTGGAGCAGTCGCACAGGTGTGTCCAAGGAGCGAGCCGGGTTCCTGCTTACTGTCCTGCGCCTTGATATTGTTCCCACTTTCATAGCCGGCGCCGCCTGGCACGCCAGGTCGTGGCGCCCGCTATCCTTGGGAACGACAGTGAAACCTGCTGAAAATATCGCGTGGGCTGCTCGACGACACGCCGCACACGTTTCGCCTGCAGAACATTTGCACACTTGCTGCGCCTTGTCTGACAAGCCACTTGCTGCAGTACAAACACAGAACAACGACGTAAAATGTACGTCTTGCGTGCCACAGGCAAGCGGTGCGGGGAGCTGCAGCACTGGGAGTGAACGTCCGGTGCGCATCCACGCGTAGTACCCAGTGCTTGTGCCTTGTATGACGACTTTGCTGTCTAGACAGCCGCTCGCCAATGATGGTTGAAAAGCGATTGCGAGGACCCTGTTCAGTGAGCGCAACATGACAGTGATGCTGAGGCGCTGGCGGCTCCCTTTGGCAAAGTTGTGCAGTACGACGGGAAGCGGCAGGTGCTTGAACCACTGCTGTGGCCGAGGGTCGCAGGTGCTACTACTCTTCGTGTCAACAAGGCTGGAGCAGCTGGTGAGCGCTGGTTTGCAAGAGCTGACAGTGGATAGCTAATCGCAAACGCGTGCTAAGCCTGCATGCTGGCCTCTCCCTGCACTTCGTATGTGTCCAATGCAGTACTTGGAAACAGACGTGTCCTCTACAAATGTGCACGCCTGCTACAACACGTTAGAGGCCATCCTGCTATCCTACACCTGAGCAGCCAACAGCTTTTACCTGGAGCTGCTGAAGCAGCAATGCAAGGCTTTAGTGCATGCACGACCTGAAGACAGTGGCCCCGTCACTGTCACATACATCGACCAGCAGCGGATATGTGCACATAGTGCACAATCGACATGCTGGTCAGCTCTCTCGCCTGCCCAGTGCACAGCATGCCTGACAGGTCTGACTACCACCCTGTTTCTGGCTGACATGAACACATAGGCACAGGGGCAAGCGCTGTTCACAGTTTGGAACCCACAGGTGCTACCCACTGCCCTGGCGATCGCCCTGCGCTGAGCAATACTCAGTGCACGCATCCTCCTAAGATGCACTCGACCCATTGCAACACAGGCGTCAAATACTCTTGGCATGCCAGGCTGCAGTACGGCTGCCCAGGCTGTAATGCGCACGAGCGCTGCTGGCGTCAGCATGTGCAAGTCCAGCGCAGGTCATGCGGCGCAGCCACTCCCACCTACACTGCCGCGCCTGTGCAAAACAGCCTGCGGGGGCGCGCGCCTCAGAACCGCATGTTGCGGGCAGGGCTTGGCAGCATGGCAGCCATGCATGCTGAGCGCTTAGGCTTCAGGTTCGGTGCGCATAGGGGAGGTGCGCAGGGAGGTGCGCATTGCCGCCGCCGCCGCCGGCTTTGCACAGGCCCGAGCCTCGCATGTGCTCGACTCAGCACACACACAGCCTACCCGCCATCGATTGCCTATTCATCCTCTGCGTCCATGTGAGCACCATCACCGTCGTCATCACGCAGCGCCAAGCCCATGGCCTGCAAGGCGCCCCTGAAGCTCTGGCCGTCCTGCTGCCCCGCGCCCTGAACGACGCTGTCACGCACGCGCAGCACGTCTGCGCGTCCCTGCCGGAGCAGGGCGATGACAAAGCCCAGGAACGCCTGGCACGACGGGCCACAGGCAGGGTACGCGGTGGTTAGCTCCAGCTCCTGCAGGCAGGGGTGCGCGGCAGCGGCCTGGAAGCTCAGGCAGAGCAGCACGCTGCAGTTGTAAAAGGAGAGGCTGAACAGGTTCGGGAAGCCCGCCAGGTTGCCCAGGGCGCGGGCGTCCAGGGTGCCCCCAATCTCCCCATTTTCAGAGAGGCGCCCGAGGCACAGCGTCTCGAGATCGGAGAGCACGCTCACAGCACTGGGCAGCTGCTCAAAGCAGTTGCCGCGCAGGTTGAGACACCGCAAGCCTGTCATGGCCAGGACGCAAGCAGGAAAGTCCGGCAGCGCGTGCCCTGCCAGGGTGAAGTCAGTCAGGGACGCAAAGCAGGGTGCGCTGGCGGGCAGGCCCGCTGCCGGCGGCGCGTCGCGCGCTGACCGCCAGTCGATGAGGCTGCGCAGCTGCCTGAGGCGCAGCAGGGATGTGGGCAGCGCGCGCAGGCCGCGGCAGCTCCACAAATTAAAGCTTGACAGGGCTACTAGCGCGTCCATGCCCGGCAGCGCTTGCTCGCCGTCGCGCGCAAACACGCAGGTATCAAACTGCAGATGCTCGAGCGTCGGCAGACGCGCCCAGCCAGTCGCGCCGCGCAGGCCGCGCAGGCCAAACAGGCTCAGGGATGTCAGCTGAACCAGGCGCGACATGCAGGCAGGCAGTGTGGCGTCCTCGCAGACGTTGTCCAGTTCCAGGGTTAGTGTGCGCAGCCGCGACAGGCTGGCCGAGCCTGCTACCACTTGTGACACATTTGTCGTGGCCTTTCCATGGTGCGTGTCGCCCGCGCTCGACCTAATGGCCAGCTCGAGGTCCTCGAGCGCGCGCGCCTTGGCCAGGTACTGCCAAAATGGTGCTGAAATCCGGTCCGCCGGCTTGTCAGCCAGGTCAATGATCAGACGCAGGCGCCGAAGGCATGAGCAGTGCGCTATGGCGCGCGCAGCCCCGGCCAGGAAGTCCTGGGCAGCTGCTACAGCAGCGCCGGGGTGCGGGCGCAAGGTGAGCCCGCTGCCTACGCCGCGCCCGCGAATCGAACTCAGCGCGGGAAGGCTTGCCAGCAGGACCGGGAGCCGCTCGGCATCCGCGTCGGTCACGGCCAGGCCGCAGATGGACATCACGGTGACGCCTTGCTCCTGAAGCCACTGCCAGGCGCCAGCGCCGGCAGGCGTGCCTGCGGCAGCCATGGGTGTCACTGGTTGGGACGCACCAGGAGGGCCGGCCTCATGTAAGCGTGAGATGTCTGTATGCACTGCCAAGCCACGGGGAGCAGTGGAGTGCAGCTCGAACCACGCCTCACTGTACAGCAAACACACTCGGACACGAGCGGTGCAAGCAACGCACCGGGTCGCGCCAGCGCCCGCCACAGCCTGCCCAAGACGTCGGGGCTTAGCGTAGTCCAGAACGGCACCTTGAGCGCCTCTTTGAACCGCCTGTCGCATGTGGCACGCAACCAGCTCAGCTCGCCAAGCCTATCGAACGCTCGTGTGTATATCAATATGCAGGGCGCGCCTGCAAACTAAGTGCAGCGTGAAGGCCTGTGTCCAGCCCCCATGCAAGTGGGCAGAGTGCTTGAAGAGTTGGAGCGCGCACGCCTGCAGGACCTGCAGGGGCTGGGGAGCGCCTCTCAGGGACTGCATTGTGTTCCAAGTGCGCGTAGCGGAGCGCGTCCTGCAGTGGAGGCCAACAGTGTTCCTCGGCAGGTACCTCTGCCGGGAGCTCGTCCAGGCGGATGGCCCTTGGCCGAGCTGCCAGAGTCGATGTGCGCGCACTCATGCTGCGCTGCGGCGTATGCTGCTCGAGGGGCTTCAGGCGGCAAGCTTCTGTTGTAACAAGGCTGGATCAGCACGACAGTGTGTATTGAAGGGCAAAGCGTGTTGCGTACTTGCACGGCCAGTGGTGTGCAGACCAAGTCAGCCTCACACGGGCTGCTCAGGCGCGCGCTCCGCCTAGCGCTGCCTGTCCAAGAGTCTTCACCTGCTTGAGCGCATTTAAAGCCTGTTACTAAGCGCAACCGGGCCAGGGGTACATTCATTGGCGCATTTATAATATTAATGTCAAGCCATCTGCTCCTCCAGGCGAGCCTCGTGCTGCTCTTGAAGCCGCTGTAGGCCAGCGGGTGCACACAGCAGCCCCCTGTGAAGCGCGGGCGCCCTGATACCGGCGCGCAGGTGCGGCAGCAGCGCCACTGATTCCTGCAGACTGCCTCTGTAGGCAGCGCACGCCTGTGTGCAATCCTCCTCCGTTTGTCATGGTCTGGGCTGGTGCTTCGACCTGTCTGCATGCCTCCGTGCAGCAATACAACCAGCATCAGTCCACCAACAGACCGCGGCCCGCGTGCGCCCCGCTCCAGGCTCGGAGCATCAGCGCTGCTGATGGTGAGGGCTGCTCCTGCTCGCTCGAGCTTGAGCACGGCAGCGCAGTGCGCCGCGTGCGAATGAGGCTCCGGCCCGGGCGGCAGGGCAGCGTGCAGCCTGCACAAACGGCCTACACTGCGGCGCTGGTAAGCCTGCTCGCGCCTACCAAGCTTTCTGATATGCTTGGGCAGGCTGGGCTTACGCTGGGGCAGAGGTGCAGGTTGGCTGGTCGGGGTGCCTGTGCCTGGCGGCTCTGCTGCTGTGGCCAGGGTGGTCGCAGGCGAGCCCGCGTCGCAGACGCATAGAAGCGCAGCGTGAGGGGTTGCCGCTGCGGCGCAGGAGCGGGCTGCAGCAGCGCTGGCATCCCTGCTCGGGGACACCACCCAGGCCAGCGACAGCGTCAGCGCGTGCGGGGGCGTGGCAGCGCTGGTCGGGCTGCTGGCGCCTGGCGGATCAGATGCCATGCACGAGAAGGCCGCTGCTGCGCTGCACAACCTGTGCAGGGACGACACCCGGAGTTGCCACGACCGGAACCAAGACAGCGTGCGGGAGTGCGGGGGCATGGCGGCGCTGGTCGGGCTGCTGGCGCCCGGCATGACAGACGCTGTGCACCAGCAGGCCGCTGCGGCACTGCGGAGCGTGTGCGATAACCACACCCGGAATTGCATAAGCGTGCGGGAGTGCGGGGGCGTCGCGGCGCTGGTTGGGCTGCTTGCGCCCAGCAACTCGCCTGCTGTGCAGGAGCGCCTGCTGTGCAGGAGCGGGCTGCTGCGGCGCTGGCAAACCTGTGCTGGGAGGATCTCAAGATCCATGACAGCGTGCGAGAGTGCGGGGGCGTGGCGGCGCTGGTCGGGCTGCTGGCGCCCGGCGGCTCGGCCGTCGTGCACGAAGGGGCTGCGGCGGCGCTGCGGCACCTGTGCGTGGACAGTGCGCAGAATAAGGACAGTGTGAGAGACTGTGGGGGCGTGGCGGCGCTGGTCGGGCTGCTGGCGCCTGGCGGGACAGATGCTGTGTATGAGCCGGCCGCTGCGGCGCTGCGGCTTTTGTGCAGGGGGGACGATCAGAACTGTGACATCGTGCGGGAGTGCGGGGGCGTGGCGGCGCTGGTCAGGCTGCTGGCGCCCTGCAACTCCGATTTTGTTCACGAGCAGGCTGCTGCGGCGCTGCGGAACCTGTGCTGGCAGAATGTCGAGAATAACGACTGTGTGCGGGAGTGCGGGGGTGTTGCGCCGCTGGTCCGGCTGCTGGCGCCCAGGAATTTGCCTGCTGTGCACGAGCAGGCTGCTGCGGCGCTGGGGCACCTGTGCTGGCAGAGTGCCAAGAACAAAGACCATGTGCGGGAGTGCGGGGGCGTCGCGGCGCTTGTCGGGCTGCTGGCGCCCAGCAACTCGCCTGCTGTGCATGAGCAGGCTGTTACGGCGCTGGGGAATCTGTGCTGGGACGACAGCCGAAATTGTGACAGCGTGCGGGAGTGCGGGGGCGTCGCGGCGCTGATCGGGCTGCTGGCGCCCATCAACACGCCTGTTGTGCACGAGCAGGCTGCTGCGGGCGCTGGTAAACGTGTGCTGGCAGAGTGCCATGAACAAAGACCATGTGTGGGAGTGCGGGGGCGTCGCGGCGCTTGTCGGGCTGCTGGCGCCCAGTAGTTGGCCTGCTGTGCACGAGCAGGCTGCTGCGGCGCTGGCAAACGTGTGCTGGGAGAGTGCCATGAACAAAGACCATGTGCGGGAGTGCGGGGGCGTCGCGGCGCTTGTCGGGCTGCTGGCGCCCAGTAGTTCGCCTGCTGTGCACGAGCAGGCTGCTGCGGCGCTGGGGAACCTGTGCTGGCAGAGTGTCAAGAACAACGACTGTGTGCGGGAGTGCGGGGGCGTTGCCGCGCTTGTCGGGCTGCTGGCGCCCAGCAACTCGCCTGCTGTGCATGAGCAGGCTGTTGCGGCGCTGGGGAATCTGTGCTGGGACGACAGCCGAAATCGTGACAGCGTGCGGGAGTGCGGGGGCGTCGCGGCGCTGATCGGGCTGCTGGCGCCCAGCCACACGCCTGTAGTGCACGAGCAGGCTGCTGCGGCGCTGGCAAATGTGTGCTGGGAGAGTGCCATGAACAAAGACCATGTGCGGGAGTGCGGGGGCGTCGCGGCGCTTGTCGGGCTGCTGGCGCCCAGTAATTCGCCTGCTGTGCACGAGCAGGCTGCTGCGGCGCTGGGGAACCTGTGCTGGCAGAGTGTCAAGAACAACGACTGTGTGCAAGGTTGTGGGGGAGTGGCCGCGCTGGTCGCGCTGCTGGCGCCTGGCGGCTCTGCTGCCGTGCAAGAGCAGGCGGCCTTGGCGCTGTGCAACTCGTGCTGTGACAATGCGATGAACAGGGACAGCGTGCGGGAGTGCGGGGGCATCGCGGCGCTGGTCGCGCTGCTGGCGCCTGGCGGCTCTGCTGCCATGCATGAGCATGCTGCAGGAGCGCTGTACAATCTGTGCCATAACACCAGGAACCAGGACAGCGTGCGGGACTGCGGCGGCGTGCCGGCGCTAGTCGCGCTGCTTGCGCCTGCGCGCCCTGCCGTTGTGCATATGCGGGCTGCCAAAGCGCTCACGCTTATTGCCCACGACAGCGCGCGCTGCCGGGAAGCGGTGAGGGCGTGCGGGGGTGCTGCGGCCCTGGAGTGCGTGCTTGCGTGCGCCAGCTCGGCAGCGGCGCACGAATGGGCGGCGGCTGCGCTGCGCTTCCTGGGGCAGCCAAGAGGGCGCGACCTGGGGCGCTGGCTGCAGCAGGCGGTCGGCGGCCTGGGCCGGCCGGACTGAGGCGGACGCGTGCTGCGGTCGAGGCATGCAGAAGCACTTGCGTCAGAGAGTGGGTTGTGTGCGTGGGTGTACGCAAGGACATGACCGTAGCGACCTGCAACCACCGCCAGCGGCGCGACCGCCGCAGCTGGCTGCATGTGCTCCCAGACATGCCGGGCGCTCCCTTAATACAATAGGCTTAACGGGCGTCTCTGTGATGCACCCAAGCCTGCCGTCAAGCAGCCCTCTTTTCCAGAGGGGGTGCGTGCCTGGCAGCGCGCTGTCATAGACATACACACGTGACAGCACACAGTCGTCCGGGACAGTCATAGCAGTGCATGCGGCCATGAGGCCCGTGATGAGATGGCATGCATGCATGGCCATCATGTCACATGCGAAAATTGACATCAACTGAGCATCTGATCAGTTCCTCTTTCCATGTGGCACCACCATGCTTGCGTTTAGTCGCAACCCGGACACCTTGACGGTGGCCAAATGCATACTCGCATGCTTACATGATGTTCATTTGCTCGCTGCGCAGCCCTGAGGGCTGCGGCCGTAAGAGGCCAAGTTTGGCCGACACACGGTTGTAATTCATTCATTCATTCGTTCATTCAGACCGGTCCGTCCAGTCCAGGCATTGGCCCGGGCGATGTCTTGAAGCCTCTGCATGCCCGCAACTTGTGGGCCGCGAGTGCACCGCAGCTGCGCCGATGAAGCGCGGGCAACCTGCTGCGGGCAAGGGCGTGCAGGTGCGGCAGCAGCGTCACTGAGCCCTGTGACTGTTGCTGCGGGCAGCGCACGCCTGTGCTACCGAACCTCCTCCGTGTGTCATGCTCTGCGATGATGTGCTTCGTTCTGGTTGCATGTCGCCGCGCAGCAACACAACCGGCATGAGTCCACCAAGTGACCCAGCCCCGCGTCACGCTCCAGGGCCCGAGCGTCAGCGCTGCTGACAGAGAGGGCTGCTCCTGCTCGCTCGAGGTCGAGCACGGCAGCACGGGGCGCCGCGTGCGGCCGAGGCTCCGGCACGGACGCCCCGGCCGCGAGCAGCCTGCACCAGATGTCCACCCTGCCGCCCTGGTAGGCCTGTTCGCGCCTGGCAGATTCCTTGACATGCGTGAAGCTGGTCTGGCTACCTGTGTCTGGCGGCTCTGCTGCTGTGGCCAAGGTGGTTGCAGGCGTGCCTGCTTTACAGGTGCGTATAGCAACAGCGTGAGGGGCCACTGCCGCTGCGCAGGAGCGGGCTGCGGTTGCGTTACCAAAAGTATGCAGGAACACCACCCACGGCAGCGACAGCGTCCGGGAGTGCGGGGGCGTCGCGGCGCTGGTCCATCTGCTGGCGCCTGGCGGCTCTGCCGCTGTGCACGAGCAGGCCGCTGCGGCGCTGTCCAAGCTGTGCTGGGACGACAGGCGAAATCGGGTCAGCGTGCGGGAGTGCGGGGGCATCGCGGCGCTGGTCGGGCTGCTGGCGCCCGGCATGACAGACGCCGTGCACCAGGAGGCCGCTGCAGCGCTGCGGAGCGTGTGCGGTAACCACACCCACAGTTGCATAAGCGTGCGGTAGTGCGGGGGCGTCGTGGCGCTGGTGGGGCTGCTGGCGCCCGGCGGGACCGCTGCCGTGCACGAGCAGGCCGCAGCGGCGCTGCGGAGCCTGTGCTTTGATAAAACTCGGATTCGGGACAGCGTGCGGGAGTGCGGGGGCGTGGCGGCGCTGGTCGGGCTGCTGCCGTCCGGTGGCTCTGCCGTTGTGCATGCTGCGGCGGTGCTGCGGAAACTGTGCGATAATGACATCCAGAATTGCGATAGCGTGCGGGAGTGCGGGGGCGATGCGGCGCTGGTTGGGCTGCTGGCGCTCGGCGGGACGGATGCCGTTCACAAGGAGGCCACTCGGGCGCTGTACAACCTGTGCGACAATACCGGTTGCCAGGACAGCGTGCGGGAGTGCGGGGGCATCGCAGCGCTGGTTGCGCTGCTGGCGCCCGGCGGCCCTGCCCGCACGCATAGGTGGGCTGCCGCGGTGCTTGCATGTCTGTGCACCAACAATACCAAAAACCAGGACAGCGTCAGGGAGTGTGGCGGCGTGCCGGCGCTGGTCGGGCTGCTCGCGCCCGGCCGGTTAAAGGCAGTGCGTGGGCGGGCTGCTGCGGCGCTGGCAAGTCTGTGTACCGACACTACTGTTAACCAGTACAGCGACAGGGAGTGCGGCGCTATGCGGGCGCTGGTGAGCCTGTGCACCAACAACACCAGGAACCAGGACAGCGTGCGGGAGTGCGGCGGCGTGCCGGCGCTGGTCGCGCTGCTGGCGCCTGCGCGCCCTGCTGATGTGCATACGCGGGCTGCCAACGCGCTCACGCTCATTGCCCGGGACAGCGCGCGCGGCCGGGAGGCGGTGAGGGCATGCGGGGGTGCTGCGGCCCTGGAGCGCGTCCTCGCGCGCGCCAGCTCGGCAGCGGCGCACGAGTGGGCGGCGGCCGCGCTGCGCCACCTGGGGCAGCCCGGAGGGCGCGACCTGGGGCGCTGGCTGCAGCAGGCGGTCGGCGCTCTGGGCCGGCCGGACTGA